>Ga0265338_10000211_pt1 | contig 107531 bp, 136 predicted proteins | sample 42126metaG_FD_193579 | JGI IMG/M metagenome (GOLD analysis project Ga0265338, IMG submission 193579) | Rhizosphere microbial communities from Carex aquatilis grown in University of Washington, Seatle, WA, United States - 4-21-26 metaG | ecosystem: Host-associated > Plants > Roots >...
AGCTTGAGAATATTGGATTGAGAGTAGTAGCATTGGAGCTTGAGAATATTGGATTGAGAGTAGTAGCATTGGAGCTTGAGAATATTGGATTGAGAGTAGTAGCATTGGAGCTTGAGAATATTGGATTGAGAGTAGTAGCATTGGAGCTTGAGAATATTGGATTAGTATTGGTATTCAATGAAAGTGATGGATTGGAACTATTACTTTGAATTGAATTTACATTACTTTCTGTAGAATTACTTTCTGCAAATGCCATACCCCAATAATTCTCCGATGTAAGCAACGGTGTTGTAAATGATGAAATGATGATTATCATAATAAAACAAAAAGATAAGAATCGTTTTTTATTAAATTGGAATTTTCCGCCTTCTGCTCGAATTAAAATATAACCTGAAAAAGGTACCAACAATAAAAACATTGTAGGATTTTGTGCATTGGATAAATCATGAATGAAAAATAATAGACTTTCATCCACAGAATCAGAGATTGAAAATAATGAATTTGCATCGTTCTGTAGATCTTGTGAAAGTCCTTTTGCAAATATATCAACAAATAAAATTTGGTGTGGAGTCACAAGATTATTTTTGCTTGTAGCATTAATTGACGAATATATTTCAGATTCTGGCTTTATTAAACTGGATAATTTTTCCACATGCATTTCTTGATTTGACGAAGTATTTTCGGAAATAATTGATCGTCCATTAAATCGAATTCTGTCAAGATTCCATATTCGATCCATTATTGTTTTGACATCAGAATTTTGTTTGATAATATCTATAGAGTTTTGATTTAAACTATTATAGACTACAATTTTTTCAGTTACAGTGTTATCCTGTGGATTAACATACTTGTGATGAACTGTAACAGCAGCATTTTCAGAAATTGAAATTGTATCAGGTTTATTGTAATCACTACTAATTCCATCAGGATTAATTTTTTTATTGTCGAGTATTGTGGAGTTTTGATTTAATGCAGTTTGATCAGCATATGCAAGAGAAACAAAAGAAAATAATAGTAAGGCTATTGTGAAAATAGCGATCACATGTGATGATAGTCGGTACATCATTGGTTTTGTACCACAATTATTCGCTCTGCTTGACATTCACTATTTTTGGATGAAGAAATTCCTTAAACAAGTCGGAAATAACACAAGTATTTTGGTTCCAATTTGGAACAAAACTGGAAATACTTGCAAGATGAAAATATCGTCTATTTTGCGGTTTACAAATCATTGTTGAAATTACTCGTTGAACCAAATTAGATTAGTACAGCATGTCACATGTTTTCTACAAAATAATTCACATATTATCACAAGACATAACACTGTGAACATCAGCGTGTCAACATAAAATTTGAAATACACTCAATAAAGCTAATATCGTAGAAGAAAAATAAATTGACATGGAAAAATCTAAAACATTATCACTAGTGATCATAGTTGCGATAATTTTAATTGCATCAGGTATTGGTTTTTTTTATGTATCAGAATCTACGCAATCTATCAAATCTGATCAGTCTGTCCAACCTGCCAATGCACATCATTTTCAAGTAAATGTAAATGACACTTTTGTAATTGGAGAAAAACACAGTTAGGAAAAATACAATGAATTTATTTTGCCATAATGTGAAAGAATATTGAACCGGAATTATAACTATACAGAATTTTTCAGATATTGTTAATAAGGAGATCGAAGGAATAAAAACATGGCCGTATCAACACACTTGCTTGCTATACTAATAGGAACATCAACAATAATAGCAGGTGTTACAGGTTTTTCAATAAATTCTATTTTGCCACAGACTCATGAAGATATTTCCAATTCACTTCACCCTTTAGATAAATCATCAGATGCACCAATTGCAAAAGATTTGGTTACAGTATACATACATGACAAGAATGGCAATTTAAAATCTCAACAAACTGTTAACAACATAGTTACAGGGGCTGGTGCGGTATTTTTCTGTGTGCAAGAAGGCAGATGTCTTTCTGAGATTACTTCACCTGCACAAGCTTACACCGGAGCAAATCCACCAACTTATTGGGTTGAATTCATCAGTGGAACTGCAAATACAAATGAACCACAAGGCTCAGATTGTACAGCACCAAGCGGTGGAGGTGCATTGGCAGGAGATCTAGTCAACACAAGATGTAATACGATATTTGGTCCAAGCGGTCAATATCAATCAGGAGGCTCAGTAATAACACTTGGTACTGCTACAAATCAATTAAGAGCAGCAGGTTCAACAATAAACGGCACCAACTCTGTCTTCACAGTACAAACAACCAAACCTACTGTATGTTCAGTTGTAACAGATAATTCAGGAGCATCAAGTACATGTCAATTTTCTGAAACAACACCTGTTTTTACTAATCAAAGCGGTGGTTCTTTGACAGTCAACGGTCTTGCATTATTTAGTGGAACCTCTACTGCAGTAACTGGCAATCTCATAATTGCAGAAACCATACTCAATACCCCAGTAACACTTGCGGCCGGAGATACAATAAGTGTGACTTGGACAATAATCACTTAGACAATAGATGTAAACTAGAATTAAACAGCTTTTTCAAATCACATCCCTTAGGATATTAAATGAAATATCATTCCATAATACAGTATTATTCCACTTTTAGTAAAATCATATATAAAATTAGAACAAATTATTAATCTCATCAACAATAATTCAGACATGGATAAAGTTGCACTAGTGACTGGTAGCGCAAGTGGAATAGGTTTTGAGACAGCACTTGAGCTTGCACGAGAAGGATATCATACCTATGCAACAATGCGTGATGTCAAAAAGGGCGATAGAATTCTAGATATTGCAAAAAAGGAGAATCTTAAGATCAAGGTAATAGAACTTGATGTAAATAATGAAAATACCATTAAAAAAGCAGTTGAGACCATAATAAACGAAAAAAAGAGAATTGATGTCCTAGTAAATAATGCAGGTTATTTCCTGGTAGGATGTTTGGAAGATCTAACAATTACAGACCTGAAGGAACAGTTTGAAACAAACTTTTTCGGGGTGGTAAGAACAATTCAAGCAGTACTGCCCACAATGCGCAGTCAAAAGTCAGGAACCATAGTAAACATAAGCTCAGTGGCAGGAAAGATAGGTTTTCCAGTAACTCCAGGATACATTAGTTCCAAATTTGCATTAGAAGGCCTAAGTGAATCAATGCGATACGAATTATTTCCATTTGGGATCAGAACAATAATCATAGAACCAGGCGTAATCAAGACAAACTTGTTTTCTACCCTGAAAAAAGTGACAAAGAAGGAATCACCCTATACAGACATGACTGAAAAAGTAATGAATGGTTTATTGATGATGTCAGAAATGGGAACTCCACCACAAGAGGTTGCCAAGACCATAGTCAAGGCAGTTTCATCTGAGAACCCACTACCTCGCTATCCTGTTGGCAATGATGCAATAATGTTCTTAGAAGCAAAGAAAGACAAGACTGACATTGAGTTTGAAAATTACATAAAAAAAGAGCTTTTCAGCTAAAATATGCCTTTTTTGATACCATTTCTCCAATACCCGAATAATGTGACACAAAACTCTATGAGTTTCAGATGATTCTTTTGGTTAGATTGATATACGACGTAAAGCAATTTTTGTCAAAGTCAACAGATTTAATCAAAAATTTAGTGTGATATTAAAAAATGAAATGGAAAACCCTTCAACACAATGGCATTGCGTTTCTTCCGCCCTATGAATCAAAAGGCATTACAATCAAGATCAAGGGAGAAAGAATTTCTCCAAACATTGATACAGAAGAAATGGTCTACCAGTGGGCAAAAAAGAAAGATACTCCTTATGTTAAAGATCAAGTCTTTCAAAAGAATTTTCTATCATATTTTGTAAAAACACTTCCTGCAAATTTCAAAAACATTTCACTTGTAGATATCGACTTTACTGATGCGTTCAAGATTGTAGACAAGGAAAAAGACTCCAAGGTGACCATGACCAAGGAAGAAAAGAAAAAGATTGCAGCTACAAGAAAAGAGATCAAAGAAAAAATGAAAGCAATGTATGGCAAGGCAATAATTGACGGAAAAGAAGTTGATGTTGCTAATTGGATGGCAGAGCCACCAGGTCTTTTCATTGGAAGGGGTGATCATCCACTAAGAGGCAAATGGAAACCAAGAATTACAGAAAAAGATGTTACATTAAATCTTGGAAAAGATGCCAAAGTACCTCCAGGCAAATGGGGGAAGATAATTCATGAACAGGATTTCATGTGGCTTGCAAGCTGGATGGACGTACTTACTGAGAAGAGAAAATACGTGTGGCTTTCTGATACGTCAGATCTCAAACAAGAACGTGACAAGATGAAGTATGACAAGGCAACAAAACTTGCTGCAGAGATAGACAAAGTGTTGGGTGCAGTAATTAAGAAAATGTCAGACAAAGACGAGAAGGTACGAAGTGTTGCTACGGTATGTTATTTGATTTACAAAACTGCAATGAGAGTAGGAGATGAAAAGGATCCAGATGAGGCAGATACAGTAGGTGCTACCACACTTAGAGTAGAGCACATAAATCTAAAACCCGGTGTCATAGAGTTTGACTTTTTAGGAAAAGACAGTGTGAGATGGCAAAAACCACTTCCAGTTACAGAACAAGACAAGATGTTTTATGAAAATCTCAAAAAACTAACAGAGAAAAAGAAAAAAGATGATCTCATATTCGACGGAATTACATCAAGACATGTCAATGAGTTTCTCAGTGGCATAGTAAAGGGTCTTACTGCAAAGGTATTCAGAACATATCTTGCAACACAAGTAGTTACAAATTATCTCAAAAAAGCTGACAACCTAAAATCAAAATCAGAGAACATCAAGATATACCACGCAAAACTAGCCAACCTGGAAGCTGCTGTAACATGTAACCACAAAAGAACCATACCCAAAAACTTTGATGAAACATTAGAGAAAAAACGTGAGGCAATCAAGAAACTAAAAGAAGTAAAACCCAAAACTGAAAAACAAATTGAAAAATTAAAACAACGTGAAGAAAAATTAAGATTTTCACTAGAGTTGACAGAAAAAACTCGAGACTATAATTTGGGAACTTCGCTTCGAAATTACATTGACCCAAGAGTAGTCAAAGCATGGTCTGATTCAGTGGGACTAGAATGGGAAAAACTCTACACGTCTGCGTTGCAAAAGAAATTCCAATGGGTGTCAAAAGTAGACACCGATTGGAAAGAGATTGCAAAAGTTTGAGCAAGCTACATTTAATTGCATCAAGAATTTAGGCGTTATTTATGCCGGGGTAGCTCAGCCTGGCCTAGAGTGCCAGTCCACACAAAAGGGTAATACTCATAATCTGGAGGTCGTGGGTTCGAAACCCACCCCCGGTATACACCGTTGTAAAGCTCTGACAAGCGGTTTTTGAGCCCCAAAATCTTCAACTTCTCAAGAGATTATCAGGTTTACACTATCAAATGACACTAGTACCACAAAAACAGATTCGCAAATAATAAAAGATTGAAGACGCATGTTAGACGAGTTGTTAAGAAGATCAATTTTACTAGTAATTCCAATCTTATCTGGAATAGCATTAGTGTCATCATTATTTCTGGTAGTACATGCACAAGAAACCAGTCCAGTGCAACAAGTGACACAAAGTGGAGTAACCATGAAGTTTTGGTTTTCACCATCAAGTCCAAAAATCAATGATTATACGACATTGATGTTTTCCATGACAAACGTTACAACTGGAAAACAAGTTCAAAATTATGTAGGATCAATCACCATAGGCAACGTAGCTGGTTTTACGGGTGGAAGTGGGTATTACAACTTTAGTCAGATAATAGTTCCAAACGGGAATTTTTCAGTAAATTACGCATTTCCAAATGACGGTATATTTCCAGTATTTTTCCGCGCAGATCATCCAACATCAATTTCTGGATCAAGTGGTCTAATTACAGTAGGAGTATTCCAAGTATTTGTTCCTGCACAGACACCTCCTATTGATAATACAATGATTTACGTTGGGATAGTTGTTGCAGCTGGGGCGATTGGTGGAACCATAATCTTCATGAAGAGGAAAAAGCCTGCCAGTCAATGATTATCAAATCTAAATTTAGTTAGTCATGAAACTTCAGAAAGTATGTGAGTGTCATTTAATTTCACACATATTAAAAATACGCCAGAAAAAATCAACATATACACAAATGCAGTTTTGATTTTAAACAAAAAATTTGTAATGAGTTGGCCCTATCCACGTATAAGGTCAGCCCATGATTTTCGCTCTTCCATGGGGACGCTATGAGGTCTTCCCTCTGCCTTTTCCTTTATCAAATCAGCTGCCATCTCGGCTTCAACGTGTAGCTCTTCCTCAATCCTTCCTGAGAACAAGCCAGCTGGGCCAGATATTTTGTAGCTCATACTGATCTCCAATAGAGTAGAGTTTCCCATCGCACTCAAAAGAAGATCCTTTGTTCCAGTTATCAGACCTTTGGTCCAAAGTACATGCAATTCTCCTTTGGGCACAAGTGTAATTTTTTGTAGGCACTTGTCGGTCTTGCCTATTACGACTTCTCGAACAATCTCACCTTCTTTCTTTGAGATGTTTCTAATTTTTTTTGTCAGGTTCCAGAACTTGGGATCATCGTCAACTTTTGATACCACGTCGTACACCTTTTCTAATGGTGCACCAATCTGTATCCTGACTTTTATGTCTACCATGTTATAGTATTAGCTATTCCAGAATAAATCATGTCTGTATACATTGTAAGACGATTGTACCACAAGTACAATGAATTTTTCATTTGCATCATTTCTTAAATATTTAGAAATTAATTACACATCATGGAAGAACCATACAGTAACAAGAAAAAAACATCTACTATTACGTTCAGATTTGATTCAGAACTCATAGACAGATTACATAAAGAGGCTGTAAATCATCAAGTAAATACCAACACTCTTGCAACTCAAGCTTTGAAAAGATTTCTAGAATGGGATATTTACCAATCAAGAATAGGCTTGGTCAATCTTAACAAATCAGTATTTACAAAAATTTTTGATAGCCTGAGTGAAAAGAAGATAATAGAAATTGCATCAGTTGGAAAAGACGAAATGCTCGATATTGCAATGTTTATGAAAGGAGAAACAAGTATAATTTCTTTCATGTCATGGTTTGAGATGCAAATGATCAATTCTTCTGTTCAAGTAAGTCACATGTCGGACAAGGGAATGCACACATTTGTTATGAAACATGAGATCGGTAAAAACTGGTCGCTGTATAATAAAACAATCTTGGAGCTAATATTCAAAGAATTGTTCCACAAAAAAATTGACATAAAATACGACAAGAACATGTTCGCACTTAGATTCTCAGAATAATTTTACAATAAAATCAAGACTATTAGTTTCAAGACTGCTGAACAAGAGTCATCTAAAGACAAGTTTCAGGTGCATGAAACAAGTCAAGATATGATTTCATCAAGTCGTGATGGGCTAGTTTAACCTCTAGATACCGCTCATAAAAAGGGGCGAATACCTTTTATTCTAAGACATTTCAAATATTAAAAATGTCTAAAAAGATGCTAGTTTTTGCAGCCTTATTTTCTATTGCATTATCCATGACAATAACACAAGAGGCAAGTGCATTAACTACAGGAACAGGTGAGCATGAGGGCATCATGTCAAACTGGAATCCAAACAAAGTTTGTGGCAATCACATCTGCCAACCAGGAGAAAATACCAAGTGGTCATCAGCTGTATCAGCATCACAACGTCAAGGTCCTGGCAAAGCTACAGGTGCGCAATTTGGATTTGTTGTAATGCATCAAATAGTTGTAAACTATCTAGCAGAACCAAGAGATGTAAATCAGTACACTTGGACCAATTCATCCATGCCAATGTCATCAAGTATGAATTCTACCGGTGCAATGTCATCAAGTATGAACTCAACTAGTTCAATGCCAGCAAGTAATTCCACAGGAACAATGCCAGCAGGCAATTCGACCAGTTCAATGCCATCAAACACAAATTCAACTGGATAAAATAGACATTTTTATTTTAAAAGTAAATCCTGCCAAAAATACAACCCAATATAGAAAAACAGATCTAAAGTTAATGTTAAATTGGCAGGTTTGACTCAAATTCACAATGACAGAGTTTGAAGAGTTTGCATATGCCCTCTTAGATCAGCTTTCAGTTGAAATAAACGAGGAAAAAGAGATAACAAACTCAGAGTCAAAATCAAGTCAGGCGTTTGCTGGAAAAATAAAGTTTGAAGATATTGAATCAATTTGCAATAAACTATTTGCAGACATGTCAAAAAAAATATCCGAGTTTACAGGAATCCCAGTATTGCAGACAAGAGTAGAGTTTCCTGAACTTGTCGAGTTCAAACGTCTCAAAGGACGTAAGGTGTATCCCACAATAGAGTCTGCAGAGTTTGTAGATGAACTCTTCACGGCAATTGCACATGAAGATGTTCAAAAAATAGCAGCACTTGCAGAAAATCAGACCTTTAGATACCTAGTCTATTCCACGTATGCAAAAGGGTACATTTCACAGATATCTACCACATATGGTGATTTTTACGAGTCTGCAACATATCTAAACAAGTTCATTCTATCAAGTTACCCCAAAATAATACTATACAAGCAAGGCGAACCTTACGAGTCAAGATTTGATCAAGTAAATTCAGGATATATTGGAGCCTTGAAGATGACCATCCTCGAGGAACAAATTCATTCAATACAAAATGATTTGTATAACATAAACAAAAATGCTGTATCAGAGGTAAATGCAATCAATGAAGAGCTTGCAAAAATAATCTTAGGCCTTGATGATGCCACTACAAAAAACCTTTACAATTATTTACAATTACCTGAAGTTCCAGATGAATACCCAGTAGCAAAGAGAGCAAACCTATTTTTCATATTAAATCCAGACAATTTCATAGTTCAAGTCCTAGGCCCAGATGTTATGACATTTACCAAGGTAACAGTTGATCCCAAAATCTTGGAAATGATTCCACAACTTCTTGACATTTACCAAAGATGGTTAAAACCAATCCAAGCACATCATGCAGCGTTTACAACAATGGAAGGAATGGCAGAGTTTGCAGTAAAAAATATTCTAAGAGATGATCAAGATTTGAAAAATTATCTAGTCACGTTTGCAAATAGCGACATCTCAGCATATCAGATTAGAAAAAGTATAGGAACAGACTTTACAGAACATATCTTTGCAAAGTTAGGCAAGGATACATACAAGACATTGATTGCAAATCCTCCAACAACTAGGGAACTCAAAAATCCAGAAAGTTATCTAAATAGAAAATGAATGAATTTGATCCATTTGCAGTAGAGTGGATTTCTTACGCAAAGAGTCCACAATACACGCTAATTGAAAAGTGTCTAAAACTATCACAGGCTCTAGAATTTCCTAACTTGGATATTACAGAATACATACAAAAATTGAGATCATTTGAGCAGGGGTTGCGTGAACACATATCTGACGTCAAAAATCCCATTTACCTGGTTTCCATGTTAAACGAGTACATGTTTGATGTCTTGGAGTTTGAAGGAAACAGTGATGACTATTACAATCCAAGAAATAATTTTCTAAACGTAGTAATAGACAAGCGTGCCGGAATACCAATCACACTATCAATCATTTACATCGAGCTTGCAAAAGCAATAGGACTTGAGCTTCATCCTGTTGGATTTCCAGGACATTTCCTCGTCAAGTATTCAGAAGAGCTTATTTTGGATCCATTCAATGGAGGTAGTTTATTGAATGTTGAAGACCTCCAAGACATACTTGATGCTACATATGGTGAAGGAGTAGAGTTTGAGCCAGAGTATCTAAATGATATTGAACCAGAAAAGATTTTGATAAGAATTTTACGAAACCTAAAGGGTTCTTACACTGAATCGTTCAGTTATGAAAAGGCAATGCACTGTGTCAACATGATACTAGGCCTTGACGCCAACTCACCTGAAGATATTAGAGACATGGGAATTATTCAGACAAGACTTCTTCAAAATGATCTTGCGTTAGTATCTCTTAACAAGTACATTGAGCTTGCTCCAGAAGCAGATGATGTTGATGAAATATTAGAGATGATAAAAAACATCAAAGAGAAATCTAGTCAATAATTGATTGTACGTCTTTTCCTTTCTTGATCAATTTGTGTTCGTATCTTACAATCTTATTTCGGAATGTGCCTTTGAGGATATCTACTTCATTTCGCAGACTGGCTACTTCATCTTCAAGTCTGGCTACTCTTTCATAAATTGATTCGTCTTCGCCTGGCATATGTTTACTCTTCACTAGATGTGACCTTAAAAATTTATGGTTTATTTTATTGAGGATTTTGTCAGTATTTTCTATAGTGTAAATTCGCCGTTACATGATTGGCATTTGCCTTTTTCGCTTCCAATCAATCCTATTATCAAAATTTTTCCGATTGTACCGCATTTAGGACAGAGGCCGGTTGTAACGTTTTTTGGACCGCTTGATCTTGGTTTTACTGTTTTTCTCCTTACCATTGAATAAATTCGTAAAATTCGGTTTATTAAGTTTAAGCGTAGATCGCAAAAAGCGCGGGGAGTGGGATTCGAACCCACGGGTCCTTACGGACATGGGATTAGCAATCCCACGCCCTACCAGGCTAGGCGACCCCCGCACGATGTTTGCTGAAATTTAAACTGTTATTATAACTTTGGAACCAGAGATGGAATGAATTTCCCTATTCTTCACCAAAACGTTTGTAGTTTTCTACAAGATCCTTGAGATGAATTTTCTCTCCACCTACAATCTTCAAATCTACTTTGATTTTGCCTTTTTCAACAGTGATAATATTGTATGTATTATCAAAGAGTCCCCTCATTCTTTCAGAAGATACAGTTCCAGCATTTGCTATTGACAGATTTCCAAAATTCCAAAACCATGGTCTGTGTTTGTGACCACATATTACTAGATCTATCTTGCTTGCAAGTGCAGTACGTAGTGCATCCCCAGAATCTATTACAGTAACTCTGTCAGTTCCAGTATCAGGAACACCAATCAGATGATGATGCATCGCAAGTATCTTGGTCTTGTTTTCATATTTTTTCATAGTTCTCTCAAGCCACAGATTTTGCCTAAATCCAATCTCACCCTCATCTCTGTCAGGTCTTGCAGTACCAAGTGTTACAAGTATCGTATCATCATCTAGTTCATTTACAGAATCAAAAGGAAAGAACTTTTTGAATAAAAGATACCCAGTGTTTCTATAATCATGATTTCCACTCATTGCAATTATCTTTTCAGTATCAAATTGAGAGAACTTGGCCTTGCATTTTTCATATTCCTTGAGCAATCCCTCATTTGTGAGATCACCCGTTGCTACAATAACAGATGGTTTGAGTTGGTTTATCTCTTCTACTGCCAAATCAAAGGTTTCTTCTTTGAATTGAGCACCTACATGAATGTCTGAGATCTGCACTATTTTCATTAACAAGACGTTCAATCAATGAGGAGTTTAAGCTTTAGCATTATGCAATAAATTTTGCAAATAATTTTCTAGTTAGAGTTAAATATGCTGCTACTACAATTTCGCCTGATTTGGGAAAAAAGGCTGCGATAATCAAGGGTGACGGTATTGGTCCGGAGATTGTTGATTCAATGTTAAAAGTATTGAAGGCATGTAACACTCAAACTGAATTGATCTTGTGTGAAGCAGGATCTGAACAATGGGAAAAGCATGGTGGAGAAACATACATTCCAGATGCAACAATGAAGATTTTGGAAAACTCTGATGCGGGTTTCAAGGGCCCTACAACTACAATCCCCAAGCCAAATTCTCCAAGAAGTGTTGCAGTAACTCTACGACAAAAATTTGATCTATATGCAAACATTAGACCAATCAAGACATACAAGAGGATAACTCCAGACAAGACACTAGACTTTGTGTGCTTTAGAGAAGCAACAGAGGGACTCTACACTGGGATTGAATTCAAGGTATCAGATGATGCTGCAATTGCAATTAGAAAGATAACAAGGCAGGGAAGCAGTCGTTTTATCAATTCTGCAGTATCATGGGCAAAAAAATACCACATGGACAAAATGGTTGCAATAACAAAGAGAAACATTCTCAAAGTTACGGATGGCATATTCTGGGAAGAAGTAGAAAAAGCATCCAAGGCAAACCCTGGAATATCGATTCAAGAACTATACATAGACAACATGACCCAGCAACTGGTCATAAAACCAGAACAGTTCAATGGCTCTGTACTAATAAGCACCAATCTCTTTATGGACATAATATCAGAATTGGCATCAGGCATAATCGGTTCTATTGGATTAGTATATTCTGCAAACATGGGAGACAAGTTTGCCATGTTCGAAGCTGCTCATGGAAGTGCACCATCATTTAAGGGACTAAACAAGGTAAATCCAACTGCTGCAATACTATCAGGAGCATGGATGGTAGAATATCTAGGTGAGACTCACATAAGAGATGCAATATTTGATGCAACAGATCAGGTAATCAATGAAGGCAAGTATGTTACATTCGATATTGGTGGAAGTGCAACTACAACACAAATGACAGATGCAATAATCGAGATTGCAAAACAGAAACTACGAAAATAGACTAGTATTCAACCTAGATTTTACAAAAACTAGAACAGACATTACAGATACAATCAGAATGAGAAATGACGTAGAACCAAACTCTGGAACAGTTGCAGCATTGTCATGAATGGTAAAATTTTGATTGGTAATTGGCAAAGACTGATCCTGAATAGGTGAAGAAGATGGCGGGACAGATATTAGATCAAGTGATCGTTCATCGTTTGCATTCATGTCACCAATAGTGTTGGCAGCATTTGCATCAAAGAACAACTGGTACTGTCCACTTGGAACATTACTCCACACAAATTCTACAGGAATAGTTTGATTTTCAGGAACATCCAGTTTAACAAAATTATTATAAAAAAGTGAAGATTGATTTTTTATTTTTAATGTAAACACTATGGAATGTGCATCAGCGTTTCCGGTGTTTTGAATTTGTTTTGTTATGACAAGTCCATTTGAAGTATAGTTTTGTTTTTTGACTTTAAGTGAATCAGGAACCCAGGAAAGTTCAGCATGTGAAAATCCATTGGATACCACTATTAATCCAGATGGCCACGTGTCAGTCTTGTCATAATATGGATATTTCCCAACAGAGCCAAAGAACTGGGTGAATGAATGTCCAGGCTGTATGATTCCGCTGTCAAAGACACCTTGTGGACCATAGTTTGATGTTCCAGTAGTAGCAGTGTGGGTTCGGTTATCGTGATTTGTCCAGGTAACAGTATCTCCAACAGAGACATTTACCTCAAATGGGTTGTAGCATGAGAGATTGGGCATGCAATGATTTGCAGTTCCATTTACTATGATTACTTGGGCGTCATATGCCTGTGCGCTTGGAACCCATATGGAATAAAAAGTAATAGCCATGATACCAGCATAAAGTAAATAATGAAATTTCAACAATATCGATTTCTTCCCTTTACAGATAAACTAGATGTACTTTTTGTAAGAAAATCATATTAGGGTTTAGTTCTTGGTGCATTCTATTATAATCAATTCTTCGTAGAATAATTTCTTTTTTGCAGCGATGGTAACATCAAACCCAAGAGATCTGGATAATTTCATCAGAGTATCATACTTGGCAAGAGATGAAGTCAGAAATACCATCTTGCCATTTTTTTCAATTCTTTGACTGGCAGATTTTATTATCACACTTGGAATTTCTATACCATCATGCAAGCCATCAACTGTAGGATCAAGTAGTTCATCAGAGGGTAGATATGGCAAGTTACACACAATTAGATCAAATCTAGTATGTACTGCATCAGCTGCATTACAGCAAATGCAGTTATCAATTGTTTTATGAGCATGAGTTAGAGCGATAATGTTGATGTCAGTTGCAACAACAAGTGTAAAATTTTTTGATAAAGTATTTGCAAGAATTCCAGAGCCTGTTCCAATGTCTAGTGCAGCAGTACCTGTTTTATTTTTTAGATAATCATCAAAAAAAATAGAATCTTCTGCGGGTACATAGTAATTACTTGATTCTTTTTGCAATTTCTATTATCTCACCATCGGGTATTTCTTCAAGTCTCTTATCTGAATCAATCTCTAGTCCCATTTTTTTTCCAATATTGCGTATGGTCTTTCTTTTAAATGAAAATAACTTGTTTACAGCATGCACTGTTTGACTTGAGAGTACATGTTTTGGCATAATCGATATTACAACCGAGTCAACCTTTGGAGGTGGTCTAAAGTTTGTGTTTTTCACATCCAAGATATTTTTAATCTCAAGGCAATAGTTGGCAAGAACAGATACTGCTCTTCGCTCTTTGCCATCTGTCTTGGCTAGCTTTTGAGCAAACTCTTTTTGAACCATTATAATGGCATGTTTGAATTTTTTTTGAACAAGCCATTCTATTGCAGTTCGACTCTCAGAATATGGCAAATTTGAGACAAGAATTGTAAATTCAATGTTTTTCTTAAAAGCATCACCCTCTTCCAAGACCAGATTTGGTACATGTGAAAAAGCATCACTTGCCTGAGAATACAGGAGTGGGTCTTTTTCTACAGAGATTACCTGTTTTGCATTTTGACAGAGAAGTGGTGTCAGAATGCCTTTTCCTGTGCCTATCTCAAGAACAATATCGTCTTTTGTTATACAAGCAGAATCAACTATTGACTTTGCGATTGATTGTGTAATTAGAAAATGTTGTCCAAGTGATCTGCGTTTGATCATTTTCTAACAAAGAGACTCATCCTTGTTTCTCCTGTTATCTCTTCGATGATTCTCTTTGCAATCTGTTTTGCAGGCTCTTTTAGTCCAACTCTTTCCTGCAAGTCCTTAAAGTCAGTAAACTTTTTCTTTTCCCTTTCTTCTAGCATTGTTTTCATGTAGGTTTTTCCAATTCCAGGTATTAGCTCAAGTGCATGAATTCGCGGAGTGAGCGGCTGCGCATTGTTGAGATAATCTACAAATCTTTTTTCGTTTTGTATAACAATTTTTTCTATTACTGCATTTAGTTCACTTTGTGCAGAAGATGATATTTGCTCATGCTCTAGCCTGCCAAGCACTGAGAGAATTTTTGTCCTGCCTTCTTTTCCAATGTAAACTCGTTCTCCAATCTCAAACGTAGAGTTGGGCAATGCAAGTAATTCAAGTATAGTTAATCTCTCTTCTCCAATAGCTGTAACAATTATCCCATCTCGTCCTCGCACAGTAGTTGATTTTCCCCTTGTGACAAAATCCAATACGTATGCGTATTCCTCATACTTTCTAGTTTGAGAATGTTCCAAGATAAACCGTACTCCTAAGCTTAAGAGTTCTCCTTGATTATCTTTAGCATCTTGTCGAGTGTTTCAGCAAGAATTAATTTTTTCCAGCCAAAAGTAAATGCTCGCAATTCAGCTTCAGTACTTGGGAGATTATTTACAATTTCTACTGCTTCTTCTTCTTGTATACCACATTCTTTTACAAGTTGCTGCTTGAGTTTCTTTGCAGCCTTTGCATCAATTTTTGAAAATTTTGTAACATAATCATATGTCCATCTTTGAATTTGGTCCATTGATTCAGTATCAACTTTTTCCATAATTTCTTTTACTTCAGGAATAGAAATGCCTTGTTTCTTTTTTACTTCTTCCATCTAGGCAACAACACCGAATGGTTTGACATGGTCTAATCTAGTGATTAAGGTTTTTGGCCTGTTTCCAAGATTGACTGTTAATCTCACTGTCCTTCTACCAGTTTCTGTTACGGTTCCCACCTTTCCATGATATCGCCTATGTGGTAATGCTTTGTGTTGTGAAGGATCTATGATTACCAAAACTTTGTCTCCTACTGCATACTCTCTAAGTAGGAAGGATACACCTCGTACTTCTTCCTTAGTCATGACGGATCGTGATTTATGCATAAAGCCGTGTGAACGACCCTTGGATTTCTTAGTAGCCATTAATCGCTAAGACTTGAGTTGACCATAATTTAACACTTACTGGATATAAAGGAAAAATTAGACGGTATGGAAGTACTGCACTTCCACCCGAAAACTGGATGAGACCACTATTCTTCAGCGTCTTCTTTCTTTTTCTTCTTTGTTTCATCCTCTGGATCTGCCACACCACCTTCAGTTAGTGTGTAGAGAGCCTCTTGTTCTGGATGATGTGGGCTATCAACCATTCTGGCAATTCTCTTTTTACCTGATTTCTTGAGGTAAACACGGTATGTTGAGGCATGTGCCACAACGTTTCCTCCAACAGGTCTTGTTGGATCACCAAAGAATTGGTCAGGTGATGATTGGACTTGGTTTGTCGCTATCGCTGCTACATTGTACGTTTCAGCAGTTCTTGAAAGCAAATGCATGAATTTGTTCAATCTCTGTTGTCTTACAGATAGAGTGCCTCGTCCCAAGAATTCTGCTCTAAATAGACCCACTGCAGAGTCTACAATGATTAATTTGATTTTGTTCTCTTCAATTACAGGACCTGCTTCTTGTAGGATCAATTCCTGATGAGCACTATTGTATGCTCTTGCTACCATGATTCTATCAAGAACCTTTTCTGGATCAAGACCTTTTGCTTTAGCAATTGAAACAATTCTTTCTGGTCTGAATGTATGCTCTGTATCAATATACAACACACCACCATCTAATCCACCTTCTTCTTTTGGTTTTTGAACAGTCACACATACAGTATGGCAAAGTTGTGTCTTGCCAGCACCAAATTCACCATAGACTTCTGTTACGGCTTGTGTTTCAATTCCTCCATCAAATAAAGTATCAAGTGCATTAGTTCCGGTTGTGATCTTTCCAATGTCTTGTCTTCGTTTATAGATCTCAGTTGCTGAGACAAATTCTTTAGCAATTTGACCATTGTCAATTAGCTGTTGTCTTGCTTTGTTTACGAGATTTACAGCAGCATCAAGATCCATACCAGTAATTTCTGATATATCTACTGGTCCTCTTACAACAAGATCCAATATATTATGGATTCCTGCATCACTTAGCTTCTTGGAAGTTACTGGGCCTACCCCATCTAGATTTTCTAATCTTAAATCGTCCATCTTACCGTATGGTACGGTACCAGTACCTAATAAAGGTACTGTTTTCAGGAACTGTTACCTTATCGGTTGTTTTTGTTGATTTTTCTCGCTGTTCCCTTCGGTTGATGAAATTAAGAAAAGAGATTCTTCAGGAATCGAGAAAAATCTCTTTGTGCCCGTTTGACACCTTTTCCATTATTGAATTTTTTATCAAAATTAAGATAATCATTCAATATTTCATTAGATGTTATTTTGCTAGGATCACTGTATTTCTTAGTCATTAACCTGATATGACTAACCAATTCCCACATGTTTGGAGATTGTTTTGATTTTCTTTGTTTATTCATTAGGTAATGATATGTGAGTACAATATTTTAGTTCATTGTCATGATTCACACTAGATTTTTGATTGTAAAGTTTAGGTTCAAAAAAGAAGATCATGGAGCAAAGTGCTTAATATTAAAACCTCTAGAAATTTCATGAATGACAATCGTATTTTTACGGTATTGTCGGCTCACTTTTAGCATGTCTAGATTTATTTACTCTAAGTTTTTCTTCTTTTTTTACCATGTCTAAACATTTTAAAAATTTGTTTCTACCTAATTTACTTTTTTTAATAAAATATTCAATTTGAATACGTGGTATGTTGTTTTTCCTTGGAAGTAAAATTTCAATTTTTTCAGCATATAATAGAAAATTATCAGCTATCGGTTTTCCTAATTTGAAACCATATTTCATAAAAATAGGTAACAAAATATACCAACCTTCTTTCTTTGGTACTTCCAATTTCTTCGAGGACATCTCTATCCTCGATTAACAACGCACTTTAAAACTCTTTAATCCTTTTACACTAGTTCTAGAAGTTTTTAGAATATCATGTGCCATTGGAGAATTATGCAAGTACGCTATGGAAAGATCTTTCAATTTTGCACTTACTATTTTAGATGTATCACCATATGCAGATACGGCAGGAAGATTTGCGATATACCCAAAGTAATTTCCATTTGGATCTACTTTAAGGTCATAATTCAGTGTGTGAATACATCCTCGTGGCATAGACATTGTCATAATGTAATTAACGAAAAATTTCTATTTATTATTTGCTTCTACTATTTATAATTTATGTAAAAATATTTTTTTTATGATACTTATTATATAATAAGTATTATCTAATGAGTTTTTTACTAATTTGGTTTCCAATACCTCATTATTCTATTTTTACAATCATCACACCAGAAATATTTTATAGAATAATCATAATCAAAATCCATTTTGATCCTACACAATGGACAAGTGTATGTGGTCAAGCTTCTCTCACACTCGCATTTTGAATTATTGTCATCCATTTGTTATTACCTACAATATCTATACCACACTTGTCCGCAGGGGTTTGACCATTCAAACCCATGTGAGGTCTAAGGTAGTTGTGGTACATTTGATACCCATTGATGAGAACAGAATCTTTTACCTTGATACCTCGTACAACCTTCTCACGATCACGAAACTCACCGTTTAGCCTCTCCATCTTGTTATTGTTCATGTCACCTTGCAAATTGCGAATGTATGGTTTTAGCTTGCGTGCAAAAAACAAACTCCAACTAATTACATTATATCCATATAGAAAGATCTTGAAAATCAGAGCACTAGTAATAGACGATAATAAAGACATACAAAATGTTTTTGCAGAATTACTTTATTTCAATAATGTTGATGTTGTAGGCAAAGGATCTAATGGTCAAGAAGCTGTTGAGTTGTATAAAAAACTTCATCCCGACATAGTATTCATTGATGCCATGATGCCGGAATACAATGGATTCTACGGATTAGAAAAAATTAGAGAATATGATCCTAAATCAACAATAGTTCTGGTGACTGGTTCTATCAATGTTGAAGACGAAATAGACGGATATGGCGCATCAGCAATTCTTCCAAAACCTATCAATATGACCAAAATTATGAATGTTATAAAAAAATTCTGTATTCATTAGAGATAAAAATTCACATGCACTGGATTTTAGATAACAATTCCACTACTTATCCAATATAGCCAGGATCCGCATCCTGTAGTGCCTTTGCTTTTTTGATCAACTCATCCATAGGAACCAATGTAGTAACCACTCTTTTTTCAATAATCTGTATCTGTTCACGCATTTGTTCCTGTGTTGCCCTTTGATCAATCATTTCAGAGATTTTTTTAATCATTTGGATACTTGCTATAGTCATTCCCGCTTCACTATCCATGAACGAAAATATGAATTTCAAAGCACTAAAAATTACTGGGATATACGGATCAGATGTAGTATCATCATCAGAAAAACTATCTGTCAATTTTTTCATTTTTTTAATTTGTTCGTGATAATATTCATAATATTTTTCCATCGTATCCAATGATGGGTTTGTTTTAATCATCCATGAATTTTACTAGACATTTAATAAAAATAGTCGATTGTAAAGCTTGTTGACTAGCACTTGGCATTGCATCAATTCTCTTGCTTTCACCAACACTAGTAGAAAAAAAATTAGATAGTGTTTTTCTTTATAATTCGAGTAACATAGTTAATCGAGTCTTTTATACGACAAAAACCAATCAAGCATGGAACCGTGGATGTGTCTTTCTAGTGCACGATCACACCATCACTATGACACAAGTCCCTAATATCCACGGTTTCATTGTGCTTATTTTATAACAATATTTGTGAGATATGAAAACCATGAGAACAACTTACAACTAGACCGAATTTTCAAACATATTACACATATAGAAAATCAATTGTTTTGTGAGTAAATACACAGACGATTTTTAAAATTCTACTTTCTTCTTCGTTGACCTGGTTTGTTTTGGCCTGGGACTCTTTTTAGGACAAATCTTTTTCTAAAATTATCCTTGTTTCGTGTGATGGATATTGTTCCATGTCTTTCTCTTGATGGAACTTTGGGAGTTTGTCCTCTTACTTTTCCTGCTTTAGTAAGCGATCCGTGAGTTGGCACGAATAAAGTTTCATTTTAATTCAATTTATGTATTTGGTTTTGGTAAAAAATTTACCAGTACTTTGTCTTGATGGTTTCAATTACTCGCTCGTGTTCTGGACCTTTCCTTCTTGCATATTTTTCCATTGCAGTCAATGGAACACCACCTAGGGCTCTTGCAAGACCTGTGAATGCCTTTTTCTTGAAGGTGTTGTTGCTTCCCGTCTTGTCCATGAACTTTTGAATTCCATACTTGAAGTTGTGTTGCCATGTCTTGTACATTACACCAAGTTGTGGTGCAGTCAATTCATTTCCAATATCAAAGAATTCTGATTTTTCAAGCAATCCAATTGGGACAAATGTAAGAGGAGTTACAGTAAACTGGGATTCTGGCTGTTCTCTTTCTAGTTCATTGATTAGTCGTATTGTATCCCATCCGTCTTCTTCTGTTTCTGCATTGTCAAGACCCATGATTAGTGTAAATGCAGGAATCCAGTGATTCTCGTTTAGTGTCTTTACTCCTTCTTTTACAACCCAGTGCCATTCTTCTGGCTTGTATGGAGAAAGTTTTCTATCGGCATATTTTCCAATTAATCTTAAACTTCCTGTTTCAAACCCACATTGAACTCCAGTCTTGTTGTTAGGACCAGATTTAATTATCTTTGATAGATTTGGAAGTAATTTTTCATCAGCAATTGCACCAGCCAAGGTACCGTGAGTTGGATTGGTGTGTTCAATTCCACATGACATGACAGCCTTGAAAAGCTCTTCTAATGCTTCTCTGTTTGGAGCCATGTTCTTGGTCTTTCGAGGGTCAAGACCATATACGAAGATATCATCACTGTGGAGCCATGCGTTACGCTGACCTCCTTTCTTTATGTTTACTTCAATCTCTTGTTTTACTTTTTCAGGTGAATAGTATCTCAATGGTCGTAGTGTAACATCACAGAACTTGCAACCTCTTCCACATCCTCTCATGACCTCTACCATTCCGTGCATGCTTGGCTCTACAATGTTTGGTATACTGTCAACATCTGGTTCATCCCAATAGTGGATGAATCTACCGTGGAATTTTTCCTCATCTTTTCCAAATTCCTTTACTTCAACTTTAAAGTCACTCTTGACAAATGGATTCATGTTTTCAAATTCTCCGGCAATTAATTTATTGAAAAACTCTCCAGCATGTCCATCAATTTCTGGTGCAATGCCACCAAGTTCTCCTTCTAGTACCGCATACAATCCATATTCTTGGATCTTCTTAGGATCATAGTTATACTGCCAAGTTCCAGAAGCACCAGCAATTACTTTGGCATGACTTCCGTTTTTCTTTTTTGCAGCATTTATCTTCATATGCAAGTCGCGATTGTAAAATTCATCATAAGATGTCTGCTTTCTACCATAAGTAAATGTCATAGTTACAGGACCCATTCCAAGAGGATCCATTTCATAAGTTCCAACCACTTCAGTTTCAGGACCAATGAACTTGTCTACATGATCAGGATGTGCAACAACAACTTCTTCTCTCTTGTATCCATCTCTGAGAAGAGCTGCTTCTACTTTTCTTAATCCATATGGAGCATAATTTGCAACACCATTCTTTTGACCTATAGGATTGCAGATAAAGTCAAAGAGGACTTTTGGAGTCACTTGATCTTTTAAAATGTAATACCAGAAACTGTTTTTTGGTCTATGTGGATCCACTGCTGGAGCACAGCCAAAGAAAGTTGCAAGCGATATCCCTCGATAAGGAGACATCAATGTACGGTCTGCAGTTAATACAATCTTAGCCAATTTTCAATTTGGATGGTTTTTTATAGCATTTTAAGTTTTCCGGAATTTCCACTTTCTAATAATTATCAAGCACGCCTGATTTACTCCTGTGGGTATGCCCAAACTCTTTGTTTGCAAGTAGAGTTTGTCCATCAAAGACAGTTCCATCCTTGCATGCCATCATATCACCAAAACAACAGCTGCCACAAATTCCAATTCCACACTTCATCATTCTTTCAATGCTTGCCTCAACATGTGTCTTGTTTGAAGATGCAATCTGGACAACTTTATGCATCATTTTTTCAGGGCCGCATGTGTATACTGCATCAAACTTGCTTTCTTGGAATAATTTTTCCATCACGTCTGTCACAAGACCCTTTTGTCCATAGCTTCCATCTTCTGTAACGGCAATCACTTTGTGTGTAGTACCTTCAAGAAGCTTGTTTCCAAGTACCTCAAAAAAGACTTCAGATTTTGTCTTGGCGCCCATTACAATTGTTACATCATCTGTTTTTTTCAGAAACGTAACCAATCGTATTAGTGGAACAAGTCCGGTTCCTCCACCAACCAAAAGTAATCTTCCTTGCTTGATTGTAAACGAATTTCCATACGGTCCTCTGATACCTATCTGGTCTCCAACTTTCTTTGAGAATAACTCGGTTGTAGCAAGTCCATGTTTTCTTACAGTAAATGCAGCCTTGCCATTTTCTTGCGATACCATTACACTCATTGGGATTTCATTTACTCCAGGTATCCACACCATTGCAAATTGTCCTGGGAGAACTTGAGATAGCGTATCATCAGAGAAAAATAGAGTACGTACAGTAGGGGTTTCATCAACCACCTTTTCTATTGTCACAATTTTTGGCGTATCAAAACTTTTTTGCAAGTCCAACCATCTCACTTAATTTTTTAAAATTCTTTTTTTCCATATACTTTGATATTCCATTGTTGATTTCAGAGAAGAATCCAGTCCATTTATCCCCAACAGCACTGCCAATCTGCACAGCACTTGATCCTGCAAGTAAAAATTCTAGGGCATCCTCCCAACTTGAGATTCCGCCACAACCAATAATTGGAATATCAAACTTGGATGAAATTTCATAGACACATCTTACCGCGACAGGCTTTATTGCAGGCCCAGACAGTCCACCAATTTTATGACTCAAAATAGGCCTTGCAGTTTCTACATCAATTGCCATTGCACGTAATGTGTTGATTGCAGTGATGCCATCAATCCCACTTTCACATGCAGTTTTCACAGTTTCTAAATAGTCTGAAGAACCAAGACCAACTTTTGCAAGTACTGGCACCTTTGATTCTTTTTTTACAGATTTGACTATGGTGTGAACAAGTTCAGGATCGTCACCTACCTCAAGTCCAACTTTTTCAACGTGGGGACATGACAGGTTAAGCTCATATCCTAAAATCTTGACGTTTTCAAATTGTTTTATCATAAATGTAAAGTCCTCTGGAATTGAACCAACAAGACTAACGATTATTGGAACAGTTTGATTTGGTGATAACATTTTTGCAAAATATGGTGCACCAGGATTTGATAATCCAACGGCATTAAGATATCCATGTTTTAGTCCAATGATAGTCGGGTTTGGATATCCATCCCATGGTTCCTTGCTCAGTGATTTTGTAACAAGTGCCCCTGCCCCTTCTTTATATAGACGGCCAAAAACGTCAAGCGAGATACCAAGAATACCAGATGCAAGCATAGTGGGCCTCTCAAGTGCAATTGGACCCACACTAGTTGAGATGTCAGGACTCACTTCTAATAATAAAAAATAGTTGTCTTATAACGTTTGATATAGTTCTAGGATCTATAATGTTACATTTTTTAGTAAGCCATGGAAATGCACTCTATGTATTCTGTCATTTTAACAGAGCTTGGTATTGCAGTTTTTGATGATAACAAATGTGTAAAATCATTTCCATTTTCAAATCCAGCTATACAATATGTAGAGTTGAAAAAAGAACAAGCAAGCCTCAATGAATTAGAACATTTTCTTGCCAATTTGGGAAGTATTGTTGTTGTAAATGATTCTTCTCTTTTGAAACTCTTGAGAAAAAAATCAATAGAGACAGATATCATGGAAGAAAAAAAGATAGAGACAATCCAGTCATCAAAATTACGAGTTCTTGTAGATTCTGGATTTGCAACAAATGAAGGAGATGCCAGAGGAAAACTACGAGACTTTGCACTAAGCCTTTCATCATCTAGAGTTACAGAGATTTCTGAGAGTCCTGACTTGCACATAATTCAGGCAATCAATACACTAGATGAAACTGACAAGATGATCAACTTGCTAAGTTCTAGATTAAGAGAATGGTATGGATTACATTTTCCAGAACTTGATAACATGATAGATACAATCAGCGGATATTCAAAAATTGTAATGGCAGGAAGAAGAGACAACCTCACTCAAGACACATATCTTGCAGCAGGTTTTCCAGAAGAGAAAGCGGAGATGTTATCATTATTACAAAAAAAGAGTAGAGGTGGTCAAATCTCAGATGAGAATTTTATCATAGTTCAAAGCATTGCAAAACAGATCTTGGAACTTTTTGATCTCAGGCAATCATTAGAAAAACACATTGAGTCACAAATGGTGCTAGTTGCACCAAACATTTCAGTTATACTTGGTTCTGCAGTAGGAGCCAGAGTACTTGCCAAAGCAGGAAGTTTGAAAAGACTTGCAACCATGCCTGCAAGTACCATCCAAGTTCTTGGCGCTGAAAAGGCATTATTTCGAGCTCTCAAGACTGGCGCACAGCCACCAAAACATGGTTTACTATTTCAACATCAACTAGTTCATGCAGCCCCACGATGGCAGAGAGGTAAAATTGCAAGAGCAATAGCTGCAAAAGCTGCCATTGGTGCCAGAGTAGATGTCTTTGGCGCAGGAAGAAATGATACATTACTTGAAAAACTCAACATACGTGTTACCGAGATAGGAGAAAAATACAAGGATCAACCAGAGAGACCAGCATCCCAGCCACGTAGAAATGAAGAACAAAGAGACAGGCGATTTGGTGGAGGAAGAAGAGATGGAGACAGAAGATTCGGCGGAGGCGGTGGAAGAGGCGGCGGAGAAAAGAGAAACGATTGGCAAAAAAACAAGAGAAAGAAGTTTGGAAAACGAAGAAGATAATATTTTTTGGGTAAAAATTGAAGGGGAAAAGAGACTTGCAACCATAAATCTCGTGCCCGGAAATCAAGTGTACAGAGAAAAACTAGTCAAGATAGATGACGAAGAATTTAGAGCATGGGATCCGTATCGTAGCAAACTTGGTGCTGCCATAATGAATGGTCTTGAAATTTTGCCCATTGTAAGAAAATCCACGGTTCTATATCTCGGAGTATCAACTGGAACAACGGCAAGCCATGTATCAGATATTGTAGGTCCAAGCGGAATTGTTTTTGCAGTAGAACATTCAAGTCGAGTTGCAAGAGATTTTTTGGAAAGAGTAGCTACGTTTAGATCAAACATTGTTCCAATTTTACAAGATGCCCGTAGTCCCAAGGAATATTTTTCAGTGTATGGTCCTGTTGACGTTGTCTACGTAGACATTGCTCAACCAGACCAGACAGAGATTGCAATATTAAATTGTAAAACATATCTGAAAAAAGGCGGGTACATGATGCTAGTAATAAAAACAAGGAGTATTGATGTTACAAGAGAGCCAGCCCAAGTGATGCGCTCAGAGGCCAAAAAATTATCTGCAAACTTTGAGATAGTCCAAGAGATAAACTTGGAACCTTACGAAGGAGACCATGGCATGATTGTAGCAAAATACCTAGGATGAGACATTTAACAAAATTTTGACTGGTTTCCAGCTCTTTCTCACAAATATAGGCACGTTTCCATTTTGAGATATCCATTGTTTTATGAATCTCATAGTTTTAGGATCAGATGGATACCCACTTCCCAAATCATGATTCTTTCGTAATTTTTCTATAGCCCTATCCCTGTTTACTTTGGCAATTATAGAAGCTGCAGAGACCACAGGATATTTTTGGTCAGCATGATGGCTTGAAATGATTTTTCCAGTCTGGGCAAGATTTGAGATATGCAAACCAAACCGTTTTGGGTTTACATCACAGGAGTCAACATATGATGAATCTGCTTCTAGTTTTTTTATTACTTTGGCCATATAATCTGCTTCAAGTTGGTTTAACAGGTTTTTACTAACACTCTTGTCTATAATTTTTGGAGAAATCTTTGCAACATAGTATCCCTCCACAAGATCGAGTATTTTTTCATATAATTTTTCTCGCAATTGAGGACTAAGTTGTTTTGAATCTTTTACACCAATCTTAACAAGTTGTTTTATGTTTTTTCGTTCAATGGAGATTCCAGCTATTACAAGTGGACCCAAGACTGAACCTCTACCTGCATCATCAACTCCGCAGACTAGCATATTTGATTTGTTCTTGTGAGAGATATATTAAATCATTTTAGGAGTCAAACGATCATTTCATCATCATGAAAAACATTGTAAAAAAATCAGCATGAAAGATCGCCATATTTTCCTTGCAGACCAGCTGCTCGCGCTATGTTAGCATCTGATTGATCATTTTCTAGTGCTAGATGGCATACTCCATTTTTGTCAGAGTTATCACGTAGATTATCCGTAAATGCAATTGCGGCATTCACAGACGAGTCAGGAGAATGGGCTCGCTCAAAAAGAGAATGACCAACCGCTTCAGGGACTGCTATCATCAGGATCACCAATATAGCAAATTTGTTGATTGTTAGTTTATTCATGGTATACTTGTTGTGATTCATTGTTATATTCTCGACGGAAAGAATTATTGTTAAAAACTTCCAGTTTGGAAGCAAAACTACAGTATAATATCATCCAATACACACTTTAATTTCCGAATCGGAAATCAATATTAATAACACACACCAATACAAAATTATGCTTGATGAGATAGACAAAGTCATACTCTCACATTTAGGAAGAAATGCAAGAGTTTCCTCACAAGAGATAGCCAGTACGCTTCAAGACATGGGTTTTACAATCACTGACAGAGCTGTACGACAAAGACTTGGAAGACTAGACAAGAACAAATCCATTCTTGGATATTCTGTTATTTTGAATCCAAATCTAGTATCAGAAAAAGTCAATAGGACAATACTTGTCAAATTCAAATTTTCAAAAGATATCTCAGATGGAATTGATAGATTAACAAGATACCTAAATGAATCTCCCTTTTGCATCTATTCAGCAAGGCTAAGCGGAGATTTTAATTGGATTTGTCACTTTGTTTTCTCATCAATAGAGCAATACGACCTTGAAACGAACAATTTTCTAAACAGATTTGCAGACATAATATCGGACTTTCGTTCCTATGAATCAAAAGCGACCAAATCTTCACCTTATGTATTATTTGATGAACATGCAACCAATGAAAAAAAACTCCAAGTATACACCATATTAAATTCCATCAAAAAACATGACAATCTAAATGATCGACTCCAGTCAATAGTAGAGAGTCTTGTAAAATATTTTAATGCTAAATTTGCGCGAATCTGGTTTTATGACAAGAAATCAAAAACATTGATTCTAAAATACAGTGCAGGCAAATACAAGAACATAGATGGCGAGTTTTCCAGAGTATCTCAAAATTCTCTAAAAATTGGTTCCATTTCAAAGACAAAGAAACCTGTGGTTTCAAATGATGTCATACATGACCCCAGAATAAAATATCACGAGTGGGCAAAAAAGGAGAAACTCAAATCTTTTGCAGGATATCCAATATTGTACAAGGGTACGGTTGTAGCAGTTTTAGCCATGTTTAGTGAGAAATCTCTCTCACCAAGTGATTTTGAAATTCTAGGAATATTCTCAGACCAACTCTCAAAGGAGCTTTCAGGCTTTTTTGAAGCAAAAGACTTTCTTCTCATTTGAGAGAAAATACAGGGCCATTTCTATTATTCTATCGACACCCAGTGTGTACATTTCAATTTATTAAATCAATTTTGACAAGATAACACATTGGAGTCAGAACTTGCAGAGATAATAGAAGGAAGCACAAAGCTTTTGGTACCAAAGGAATCATTATCAGAAAAAGTACCTCCAAAAGAACCCGCATTTTTCAACCCAAGGGCAAGAATTAGTAGAGATTTTTCCATAATAGCATATTCTGCATTTCTAAAAAACTTCAAAGGTCCAAAGATCTTTTTAGATTCACTTGCAGGCATCGGGGCAAGAAGCATCAGAGTTGCAAATGAAATAAAATCAATAGATAAAGTAATAGTAAATGATGTCAACCAGCAAGCACTTGAGATTGGAAAAAGCATTGCAAAGTTAAACCAAGTTACAAACTGTGATTTTTCTGAAAATGAGGCTTGTAGATTTTTGAGTCTCCACTCAACAAAAAATGGACGTGGTGCAATTGTAGATGTTGATCCATTTGGCTCACCTTCTCGTTATCTTGATTGTGCAATAAGAGCTACATTTCACGGAGGGCTCTTGTCAGTAACAGCCACTGACATGACGGTATTACATGGAATATTTCCAGAAGCATGTCAACGCAAGTATCATGGAACTCCTGTTAGAACAATATATGGAAATGAGATTGCATTACGATTGATTATTGGATGCATGAACATAGTTGCAGGTAGAATGGATATCATGATATCGCCATTATTTGTCCAGCACAACATGCATTACTATAAGGCCTATGTCAAAATACTTGTTAGAACAAATACCAAAAATTGTATGGGATATATTTTACATTGCGATAATTGTGGAAATAGAAAAGTTGTGCATGACGTTGAACATACATGCAACATTTGCAATTCAAAGGCAAAACTTGCAGGCCCCCTATGGATAGAAAGTCTCTACGACAAGGACTTTGTTGATTCCATGATATCAGAAGAAAAAGATCTGACAGTTGACAAGTCTTGTAAAATGTTTCTTGAAAAATGTCAAGAAGAGATAGGTATGCCTCCCACCTATTTCACTCTAGATGAAATAGGACATAGAAAGCAATCTGCCCCACCATCTCTTGTCAAGATAATAGAAAAACTCAAAGAAACAGGCAAAAGGGCTACAAGAACTAGCATGAATCCAACGGGATTCAAGACAGATGCTACTATAGATGAAATTTTATCCCTAGTTTAGTTTCCAAGATATCCCAAGCAGACATAGTATAGCTCACTGCTTGATTTTCTGCTTGCTTGAGGTTTTCTCAATTGTACTTTGACAAACTTTTTTCTGATATAATCTCTAAACTCGATAGAATACTGACCATCAAAGACCTTGAATAGTGCATTACCTTTTTTTGCCAATACCTGATCTACTATCTTACTTGCAGCATAATTGAGTGAGATTTGTCTTCCGTGATCTACATCCCACATTCCAGTAACCGTAGGAGACAAGTCACAGATAACAGCATTTACTTTACCTCCAAAATAATCAAAAACTTGCTCTACAATAGACTCATCTTCAATATCGCCTCTGATAAAATGAACTTCTGGAATTTCTTCGACATATGATTTGTCAATGCCCATGACTTGTCCTCTATTTCCTGCAAGTTCATGTGCAACTTGACTCCACCCACCAGGAGAGCAACCTAGATCCAAGACAGAAAATCCAGGACCAATTATTCTGTATGATGTGTTTAGTTCTTTTAGTTTGTATGCAGCTCTGCTTCTATATCCTTCCTTGTGTGCTAGTTTTCTATACAAGTCACGCCTTGCATCGATTAATTTCATTTCTTTACCTTTTTAGTAGAAAGTTCAGTCAATACCCACTGTTCAATCAAAGGACATGTTCTCGGACTAATTTCTCCCTCAAGTGTACACTTTGATTCCACGGGACATATCAGACAAGGAGCAGATTCTATTGATTGTGTTGTAACAGGTACATGTGCAATCTTTAGCTTGTAAGTCCAACGTCCGTTTTCAAGAATTTTTTCTCTTTTTACCAAGTGTTGTCTTTCAAGTTTTAGTGCAAGTCTGGAGCCATCTCTGCTTGAGAGCTTAAGTTTTTTCCAGAGTTCACTTTGGAACATACCATTGTCGCCGCGTTTTGCAACCAAACCCAAAACAGTTGTTTTTAATTTTTCCATGTCAAGACCTTCTATCTGAAAATTTTCGATCTCTTTTTCATCAATTGCTTCAAGTTCTTCTTCTGAGAGTTCAGTCTCCTTTTTCTTATCGTCTTTAGATTTTTTCTTTTCTAGCTTGTCAGATTCTACTTTCTTGCCAGTCTTTGGTAATTCTTTTTTCTTTTCTGCTTTGGCTACTTCCTTCTTGTCTTCAGCCTTTTTGATTGGTTTTTTTTCTTTTTTAGCCATGATAAATCACTAAATTATAACATTACTCCAGTCATTGCTAACACTCGTGCAATATAATAACATATAATTTTCTTATTGTACCCTAATGTTGGCCATTACACGAATACTATTTTGATTGCTCTTGTCTTTCATTTGTGCCACAATTTGATATATACCTGGTTTGTCAATCACAGACGAAAAGGTATCCTGAATTGGCAGAGAAGAATTGGTTTGTGCAAAACATTGTGTAAAGTAAGCATGTTGGACAATTACCTGTTGTGGAGATTCATTTGGATCATATATTGTCATGTACAGGTCACCGCAATCAAATGAGGTGTCATTAACCATTACGCTAAAGTTCAATGGTGTTGATACGGTATAATTGCTGACAAGATTGATGAGTCGAATTTGTTTGTCTCCTTGTTGTTGTCCAATATCAGATGTAACTTTGAATTGCCACAGGTTTAATTGTCTATCAGGCTGTCCCAAAACATCAGACAATACATATCCTCCAAAAATCAGCGATACAATTACAGGAAAGACAAAAACAACATAAGCAATTTTTTTTACTGCCAATTAATGGTATAACCGCTCTGGTTCCCATATATCTATTTGGTCGAAAAAGATTCAAGTAACAAATTTGACGAATAAGTTAAATCACAGCCAAGCCAATAGCCGCTAGATGCGACTTAGAAGATTTAGAGTTCAAGGTTATCGTTGCATTCATGATTCAGGAGAAATCAAAGTTGGAGATCTTGCAGCATTTGTTGGAAGAAATGAAAGTGGAAAAACTACAATTTTAGAAGCTCTTACGTTACTTAACAAGGATACAAAACTTTCTGAATTAGATTTGTGTGACGAAATGAATGAGGAGCTCAAGTTAGAGGTAAGATTAGCAGAAGGAGAATTTGTACTAAGTGAGAAAGAGACTACATTAATTCGAGAAAAATTTCCAAATCTTCAAGACATAAGAAAAATGAAAATCTTTAGGACAAACAAGAATCCTAGAGTACAATATGATTTTGGCGAGGTAAAAATCAGCGGAGAGGCAAGCAAAAGACTCAACTCTTGGGAAAATTTTGTAGAAAGAATCAAGTCTTTTGTGGAAGCCATGCCAAATCCCATACGAATTAGAGTAGATACCAAGTTTCTAAATGCCCCACCTCCGCGAACTAGAGAAGTTTTCATGGATATGATGGCGGAATTTAACAATAATATCTACCTGCTTGCATCGCAGGAACCAAAGATAATTTCAGAATGGAAAGACATCTACCAAGATTTAGAAACCATATTTGACAACATGTTAATAGGAACAAACGAACGTTCTGCCCTAGACAATTTCATAGAGGACAGGTTACATCCAAGATTTGTCTATTTTTCAGACTACAAAAAGATACTTGGAAATATTGATCTTGAAGAATTTGTTAGAGAAACAAAGGGTATCAGAGCAAAAGGATTAGAATATGTTGAAGAGTTTGACAAGGCAGAGACTGTACATAATTTATTCTATCTAGCAGAGCTTGACGCCCAGAAGTTAGAAGAAGTACAAAATAGTCCATCAAGATTGATAAAATTACTACACACGGCAAGCAGAAGGCTTAGTGAAAAGCTCAACCCTGCGTGGAAAGGAGACCCCATCCATGTTGAATTGAGATGGAATCCTGGAAATGTGTTGAGTGTAGTTATATCAGATGTACACAAAGACGGTACCGTAACAAACACAGGATTACTCAACAGAAGAGCAGAAGGATTCAAGTGGACTTTTTCATTTATCGTAAACTTTGCAGCAGAGACACAAAAGGCAGAACTAAAGGAAGCAATACTTTTGCTTGACGAGCCTGCCAGAAATCTCCATCCGGCACAACAGAGAGGAATTTCAGATTTGCTAAAAGGTCTTGCAGGTTCCAATCAAATACTTTATGCAACTCACTCACCTTTCATGATATTTGATTACACGCAAGGAAATCTGTTGGTAGTAGAACTTGATAAGAGAAGACACCTAAGTAAAATTTATTATGATTATTGGAATGCAGACGATCAAACTCTTATTCCAATATTGTATGGTCTGTCAAGAGGTCTTGTAGAATCAATAGTAGACAAACAAATAGGCTTCAACTCGAGGCCTGTAATAATAGTTGAAACCATGTCAGATTGCATGTATCTAAATGCATTTGACAGATTCCTAAAAGATCCAAATCTTTCCATGAATCCACTTAACATAGTTGCCGCATACAACAAGAATTCAGTCATGTCGCTTGCAATATTTTATAAAAATCACGGATATGACACTTTTATCTTATTAGACAATACTGAAGAATCAAGAAGAATTTCTTCAGAGCTCCAATCTAATGAATTTAAATCAGTGCAAATGGTCTTTTTTGAACTTGCAGGACAACCCAAGTTGTTCATCGAGGATCTTATCATGGAAGACGATTATCTTTATGCTGTAAACCAAACTTATGAAGTCAGATTAAGAAAAGAAGGATATGTAACACTGACCAAAGATCAAGTAGCAAGCAAGGGCAAGAAGAGCATAATAGACAATCTAAATGAAATTTGGAAAGATAACCAACATCTTGGCTGGGAGAAATTTGACAGAGAAGATATTTGCAGATACATTTGTGAAAAAATAGTATTAGGAGAAACAGACTTTTTATCAGACAAGACAAAGGACCAATTTAGGTCATTATACAGATTGATTGCAGAAAGAATAAGACAGAATCAAAATCTAGGAATCCAGTCAGCTCCAACTGGCAACAGATGAGACAAAAAATATCAGCATTTGTACTTTACTCATAAATCATACTAGAATACAAGACGACAAAGTAGAATTTCTTATTAAGATTTAATTTAGAGAAAGATTGTGGATTCATGAGTAACGTGTTATTAAAATCGGTCATTGTTCTTGCCATACTTCTGGGTAGTATATTTACAACATATGTAACATACCCAGCTTATGCAGATTCAAAATTTGTAACTGTAACTGCAACCAATACCGAGGGACAAACCATGATTTCAGTTAGCAATAGTGCAAACAATACTGGAAACATTGTTTCGCTTACTTTGGAAATAAACGGAACAGGGACCTTCAAATCATTTAGCATACAAAATGACTGGACAGGTGTCAAGACTTCACCAACCACTTTGGCATTTAGTGCAATAACACCACTTGAACCAGGTACAACAACAACTTTTGGGATCAAGACAGATCAACAAGCACCAATCATAGCGTGGAAAACATCAGATGGTGAATCAGGTCAAATTGGAATTCCACCAACCAATACCAATCCAGGAGGACAAACTATTTCACAGCCGGGCGGCAGTACCAACAATAATCCCGGTACAGGTAAAACATCAAGTCCTCCTCCACCACCACAAATACCAAAAGGCATACTAGACACATCAACATTTAGAATAATTCCTGCAACTCCAGCACCAAATTCTCACATTCGTGTAGTCGGTTTTAGTTTTTCAGCACAAGCCAGTCTTGATTTGTATGTAGGTAATGACAAGATAGACTCATTTTCATCGGATAATAACGGAAACTTTGTTACAACGGTACTTTTGCCAGCATCAGAACAACCAGGTAGCGCTAACTTTATTCTAAAAGATCAACAGAATAACCAAAAATCATTTTCTACAAATATCAAGGTACCATCAACTCGTAGTAGTGGTCCAGTTACAAACATCTCTCTAACACTAAATGTTAATCCCATTTACCACAGAGGAGATACAAATTCAATTAACGGTACAGACAATCCTGGAAGTACCGTAACTCTAACCTTGTTAGATACAAAAGGAAACCCAATAACAACTTCAGTGGTACAAGCAGACAAAAATGGAAACTATGCAATGAAGGATGTAGTACCAATCGATAGAGATTTCGGCCAATATTCAGTTACAGCATCAGATGGAAAGACACAGGTAACTAAACAATACAACATTGTTACAACTCACAATATCTCAATTGTACCATCTTCTACAAGATACGAACAGGGACAGACAGTTATCATAAATGGTACTTCAATCTCAAATCAGCTTGTACATTTTGTAGTGACAGATCCTACCAATCAACCAATTTATTCAAAGGACGCAAATGTATCATCTGCCGGTACAGTCTCCATGTCATACAAATTAGATGATTCTGCCATAAAAGGAACTTACACGGTAACTGTAACACAAGGCACTGATCTTGTGACTTTATTATTTGGAGTAGGCCAAGATGTATCTCAGCCAATCACAGCAACATTAGACAAGCTTAGTTATCAAAATACAGATAATCCCATCATTAGTGTTACAGGTCCTTCATCCTCAACCCTGAATCTTATCATAGTAGATCCTTCAGACACACAAAAATTTGCAGACATTATTAACCTAGGATCAGGAGGACAGGCAACATATTCATTCAATTTGACATCATATACACCAGGAATTTATGCGGCCGTAGTTTCTCATGCAGAAGAAAAAGTAGAACAACCATTTGCCGTAGGACTTTCAACTAATACTGGAAAAATTGGACTCAGTACTGTAAAGGATTCATACTTGCCAGGCGACAATATCATAATCATTGGAACCACTGCCAATGCAAACAGTCTCCTCCAACTTTCCTTGACTGATCCCAATGGTCAAGTGATAAAAACTGTGCAGACATTTTCAGACAAGACTGGACACTTTTCTTCATTTGATTTCAGTCTCCCATCTATAGCAATTCCAGGAACATGGAAACTAGACGGTACTAGTGGAGTCAATCACCAATCTATACCGATAGTGGTCAAATCATCAACCCAAGCAATTACAATTTCTCTTGATAGAGCTTCAGGAGCATACACACCAGGAGATATTGTAACAATCTCTGGAAGCGATGCGGGTGTTACTGCATCAGTGAGTATTACCATAAACAGCAACAGTACTGTTATTGACAAATTGCCCACCTCAGCAACAAATAGAGGCGATTATAGTACAGCTTGGCAAGTTCCACGTGATGTCAATCCAGGAACATACACAGTAGAAGCATCTTCTGCTACAGGTAAGGCTACAATCAGTATGACAATCCAGTAAGGAATCAATTAGTAATATTTTTTATATCCAATACTTGAGAACGATTTGTGAATCTAAAGAACAAGATAGATGAAATACCAGACTTTCCAAAAAAAGGAATTTTATTCAGAGACATCAGTCCACTCTTAAGAGACCCAGCAGCTTTATCGCTGGTCATAGATGAATTTACAAAAATAATACATCCAAGTGATGTGGATGTTTTTGCAGGAATAGAATCAAGAGGTTTTCCACTAGCATGTGCATTAGCTCTCAAATATAACAAAGGAATGATAATGATTAGAAAACAAGGAAAATTACCTGGTACTACTCACAAGACAACATACAATATCGAATATGGAACTGCAACAATGGAGATTCAAACTAGTGCAATAAAGAAGGGTCAAAAAGTGTACATTTGTGATGACTTGCTTGCAACTGGAGGCACTGCAAAAGCAGCTGCAAGTCTAGTTGAAAAAGTAGGTGGCAGCGTATCAGGTTTTGCCTTCATAATAGAATTGACTGATCTCAAAGGATCAAAATCAATCAAGGGTTACAAATACAATGCATTGGTGAAATATTGACAGAACAAGCAGAAATAGGAATTTTTGGAGGAACTGGCATATATGATTCAGGTCTTCTTACAGAAAGCAAAGAGATTACAATAGATACCCCATTTGGAAAAACTTCAGATTCTATAACAGTTGGAGTGTACAAGGGAAGAAAGGTTGCGTTCATGCCAAGGCACGGTAAAAAGCATACCATTCCACCTCACCTGATAAATTTTAGAGCAAACATATGGGCATTCAAAGAGATGGGAATTAAGAGAATCATAGCACCATCAGCAGTTGGAAGTCTTAAAGAAGAATTAAAGCCTGGAGACGTTGTACTCCCATCTCAGTTTATAGATTTTACAAAATCAAGAAAATATACATTATATGAAGACAATAAAGTTATTCACATATCAGTGGCGGATCCATTCTGTCCTGAGCTTCAAAATGTTGTTTCCAATGTAGCAAAGAAAATGAATTTACATATTCACAAAGATGCTACATACATTTGTATCGAAGGACCAAGATTTTCAACAAGAGCCGAATCAAAATTCTACAAAAATGTAATAGGTGCAGACATTATTGGTATGACCTTAGTTCCAGAATGTCAACTTGCAAGAGAAGCTCAAATGTGTTATGTATCAATTTCCACAGTAACAGACTATGATGTATGGGCAGACAAGCCAGTTACTGCAAAAGAAGTCCTAGAAACTTTATCTAAAAATGTAGGAACAACAAAGAACATACTGTCATTACTTTTTGATTCCATACCAGAACAACGTGGTTGTTTGTGTCACAAGGCATTTGAAGAAGCCCAGTTTTAGCCATCTGCAAAGGATTCTTTTGTGAGTCCTTCTGGAAGAGTAATATCTCCGCGAACAAGCTTTTGTTGGAGTTCATTTATCACTTCATCCACATTATAACCAAGTTTCACAAGATTCTTTTCCACCATCTTCGATATTTTGGCACCAATGTTATGACCACCAATTCTACCAAAAGCTATTGCGTTGAACTTGAATGGATGACCATCAACGTTAAAGGTGCCAGTTATCTTGGCAGCTATTTGACTGCCACGAACATTATTGATATGAACTTGAATGTCCATGTAAAACTTAGATCTCTACTGCTTTGTTAATTGAATTTTCAATAAGAAAACTCCAATGCTTATCATCGTCAACCTTAAAATCATTGATTCGGAGTTTTATCACTTTTTCATCAACACACTCATGTTGAATTTCATCATTTTGTTTTATCCTGACTAATTTCCATTTATCTTTGTGTTTTTTAAGATTGCATAAAAGTACGGCCCATTTTTGATCTGAAGATATCTTGGGCATGCCAACATAGTCTACAATGCTTTCAATTCCAAGTTGCTTTTCTTCACAGAAAATTTTCTTGCATTTTACACATCTCCATGTATCAACTGAGCCTATCGTTCTTCTTTCATAATTTACATTTGTAACTCCGAAATACACTATTTCATGATTGCAAGAAGATTCTTCATCTGCAGACATTGTTCCTCCTCCATTATCGGTTATATTTAGTTCTTGCATCATCATATGGTTTTTCTAAAACAATTGAGATGTTATCTACCAAGAGATTCTTCTTGAACAAAATATTTTCCCTTTCGCACATTCTTCTATACATATTGACAACAGCAAATCTAGGATGCATTGATTCAAACTCTGTTTTTGTAATATCAATAAAACCGCCATTTTGAATAAGACTTGTTGCGACTTGGTGTGCATCATCTTCAGATATGTTAAGAGAATTTGCTATGTCTTTAGCAGACATTTTGCCTTTCATTACAACCAAAACATAGACCTTGGATTGTATTGAAGATAATCGAAGCTCTGAGACAATATTTTCTTCAACAGTATCAATATTGACACTCATAAATATTGAGAGTCATAATGCCATAAATAAACATGCCAAAATTATAGCTGAAAATAAATATGGAACAGGGTCAATCGTCTCATGAGATTAATCATAGGATTAACCGGAAGCTCTGGAATTCTATACGGTGTGAGAATGCTAGAGGTTCTCAAGCAATGTAATGTTGATGTTCATCTAATCATGACAGAATGGGCAAAGAAATGCCTAGTATTAGAAACTGATTATGATTTGAAATATGTAAAATCACTTGCAAGTCATTACTCAGATGATTCCAACATGGCGGCAAGTGTATCAAGTGGAACACACAAAACAGATGGTATGATAGTCATTCCCTGTACCATGAAAACTCTTTCAAGCATTGCAAATGGATATGAAGAAACTCTAGTTGCCCGAGCTGCTGGAGTTACCATGAAAGAATCTCGTAAACTAGTTCTAGTTCCAAGAGAGACTCCACTTACCAGTATTCATCTAGAAAATATGCTCAAGCTTTCAAGAATTGGAGTAGTTATGCTACCTGCCATGCCAGGTTTTTACAACAGACCAAAGAATATTGAAGATATTTTGAATCATGTAATAGGAAAGTGTTTGGATCAATTTGGAATTGAGCATAACTTGTTTAAAAGATGGGAAACAACCTGAATAGAATCAATCCATCACAGAATTATCAAACAATTACACATTTACTTTTGATCAGAATTCTACGAGTGTTTATATTTGGAGCATAGTTAAATCATACAGAATATCTTTGGCAAGCTACAAAAGCAGATACTCTAATGACAAATCATTTGATCTTATCATTCCCTTAATGGTTTTGCTATTCTTGGGTGTGGTGTACATGCTTTCGCTTAGATCTTCACAAGGGTATGTCAATTTCATACTCATTGGAATAGCTGCTATGATTATGATCTATTGGGTCAGAGTACTAAAGAAGATGACGGTGGAGAGCAGTACCCCACAGTATACACCAAAGGAAGCAGACACAAAGAACTGGGTATACGACCTCATAAATGGAGAAAAAGAGATAATATTTGTAGCAGAAGTGCCAGGTCCAGAAGACCAAGTTACTGTAAGGTTGATTGACAAAATTCTATACGTACGAGGTTCAGGACACTTTTCAAAAGAAGTTCCAATTGAGACAACACCAGACATGGGAATCCATGATTTCAAATACAGAAACGGTGTTCTTACCTTACGAATTAAAAAATTAGAAGCTCTTTGATTCTTCTAGTTTTGCTGGAAGATACTTGTCTGTAATATTAGTAAGACCATACTTTGAGAATGCTTCAAGTTCTGCCTTTCTTTTTAACTTGAGAAATACTTCTAGCTGTTTTTTCCAGTTTCCTTCTTGATATCTAGGATCTTTTTGAAGATCATAGATTCTCTTTATGTCAGATTCAGTCATAGGAATTGTGGGAAGTTTGTATTTCTCAATATCAGTTGCCCATACACCCAACCACTTGGCATCTGGTACAGTTAATTCCCTCAAGTGGGCTGCATTTGCAGAACCAGATTTTATTACCATTGCAATGTGTTCCCCATACACATCACCGTCAGCCAGTATAACAACAGGTAATCCCATTTCGTTATTCAATCGTCTCAAAAGATTTCTTGTTGACCTAGGAGCTTGACCTGCAGTATCAACAATTATTGCTTTGAATTTTTTATGAACTTTTTCTTCAACGAATCTTGTAAAAAGACCACCCTTCTCTATTGCGATTACAAGTTCTGCACTAGTATCAACAAGTTCTGCACTGCTCAAACTTGGACCTATCAAATATCCATCAGGGTGATCTGATAGATTCATCCTCTTTCCTTCATACCCTGGAACAGTGTACTCGATTGTCAAGTCACCAAATACACTGCTTCTTTCTTCAGGAAATATATGAAATTCTTCACGTGGACTTGTGAGTACAGCTTCAAGGTCTACTATAATATTATCAGACTCGGGTTGATCCTCAAAATCAATGCTAAATGCCTGCGAAGAATAGTAAATGTCTCTTAATGTGGATGATTTTCCCTCTCGTACCAATCTGTTTACAAAGAAAGCAAGCCACGCAAGTTGTGTATAGGAACGCAATTGTGACATGTTTCGTGAACTGCGAACAGCGCTAGCACTACCCAAAATGTATTGTCTTATTTTTTTATCATAAACAATATTACTTACAGATCTACTTGGTATAACAAACTGTGGAAATCTTCCTTTGTCTAGATGTTCATATATGCTAAGACCCTGTTGTTCCAACATTGACAACAATCTTTTCTTTCTAGTTTCTGCGGTCTTTGCATTAGACTTGTTCTTCAATCTCACTTCCCATCCTTATCAGTTGGTTATAATTTGGTTCTTTTTTCTTGCCAGCAAGTTCAGTTGCAAATTGTGCAATGAGTGGTACATATTTTGAATAAAGATTTGCTCTCTTTTTTGCCATATCAGCTGCTCCTTGTCGTGACATGTGGACAGCTAATTTTCTTGCCAAGTATTGTAATGCATTTTTCAGTTCTCTTTCAATCTCGGGCCTGTCTGCTACATTTTCTTTTCCTACAGTCTTGTAAGGAATTCTAGTAGAACAAATATGAGATACAATAACAAGTGGCGGATCTCCTTTTATTTTGTATCTAGTCCACTCCGTCTCATTAACTATCTTGAGTACTACATCACTTCCCTCATCATACAAGAGAGGTATACGATTTGCAAAACGGTAAACTTTGAGTCCACTTGGTGGAATATCTCCACCATAAGCAATACCCATTTCAACTACAAATGGAAATCCAGAGTATGCCGATGCATTACGTTGCCAAACTGCTGCAAATTCAGGGTTGAAAAATTTCATTATTCCTTTTGAAAGAGGTTCTTCCCCAAGAGGTGCCAAGCAGCTAGGATCTGGTGAGAGAAATTCCTCAAATTTTTGAAGTGCATCGGCTAGTTTTACCAACTCCTCGTTTGTCATACTGCCTATTCTCTTGTCGGGTTTGAACTTGGCAAACTCACAGAATTTTTCAGCAGTTGTAGGTCCTACTCTTTGGAATCGCTTTGTCAAGAATGTGAGAAGTGTGTCGCCTTGAACAGTGCTTGCAATTTGTTTGTAATATGGGCTATCGGGACTTAATTCTACTGAGTGAGACTGGGATTCACCAAAGTCCCAATATGTTATAGTTTTATTTGCAACATCAATGTCATCAATTCTGATTTTTTGTAGTCCTTCAAAATCAATGTTCAAAAATGACATTACTGAGATTACAGTCCTTACTGGTTTTGATATGTCAGACCAGCGTTTTTGTGCACGTTCTAGAATTTCTTTTGGTGAGAGATTTTTCTTCAAGCCTAATTCTTTTTTGACTTTGTCAATCATCTTGTTGTCTATAGCTGGAATTTGATAATGTGTATCAGTAATCATTCTTCTAATAGTTTCAACATCAATACCATGTGGATGAGGTTTGATAACAGTAGGAGGACGTGGCATATCTTTTACAATTCTTGCATAATGGAATTTTTCTCCAGCTGGATCTTCAAATGTTATTGATGCATAAGGCGTAATCAAAGAAGTTTGATATACATAATCTCGAATTTTGGATCCTGCCTTTGAGTAATCTCCTTCAAGAACAATACTTACTGTAAGACCTGTCTTTGATGCTTCTTTTGTAGTATGTTTTTGTATGACAGGTTTGTTTTTCTGAATATCAAGTAACATCACAAACTCATCAAGTGATTTTCCATCAGAACAACTTTTCACAGTCACTGGTTTGTTTGTAGTAATCTGACCATAGAGTATAGCCATGGTAGCACCAAGACCAAACATACCTCTTGCTTGTTTGAGACCAAATTTGGAACCATAAAGAACAGTACCAAAAGCAAGCGGGATGTGTTCAGGATCAATTCCAGGACCATTATCTTTTACAGTCAAGATGTAGTGTTTTGGATCTGCTTGTTCAGGATCTACTGCTTTTATTGAGAGATGAATATCAGGAAGTATTTTTCTGTGATCACATGCATCAAGTGCATTTTCTACAAATTCTCTGACCGAAGTGTAAAGTGATCTGGTAGGATTACTAAATCCTGCAAGGTCTCTATTTCTGTAAAAGAACTCACTTGGAGATATCTGGCTGAAGACTTCTTTACTCAAGGATATTTCCACCCTCCCAAAGTTGGAGTTTTTCTAATTTTTGTCTGCGTCGTGACTCTTGTAAATCATTGTAAACTTTTCCATGAGTACTACCACTTGAAATTGATGTTATTGCATTTACAGCAGATTTTAGTTGTGTTCCATCTCCAATTATAGCAACAGTTCTGCCATAAACAGATACTTTGGCGCCGCTTAGATCTTCAATATTTTTCCTAACTCGACCGCCTTCACCTATTATTCTACTCTTTATCCTTTCAATTTGAGCAGAAGATTTGCCAGCAAACTGACGCAGATCCATTACGTGTAACGAGGTTTCTTCCTGAACAAGACGCATTGCGTTTTCTGCTGAAAACCCACGACCTATAGCCAGCACAATTTCTTCAGCCTTAAATGGCATTATATTTTCAACGTCGCCCACTCCCTTTATGACTGTCTCGCCTGTTTGACCATCAACTGTCAATGAGACAGAGCAGATTTTTTCTATTTTGGCTTTTATTTTTCCAGATTTACCAATCAATACACCAACACGATCAACTGGAATTAATATTATTTTCTCAAAGATCATTTTGTAACCCTCTCAAATACATCAATTGGATTGTCCACTGTAAGTCCTCTCTTAACAAAGAATCTGGTAATATTACTAATATCTCTTTCAAGGAATTCTTTTGTTTTAGGATGTCTTATATCTACTGCAGAGCCAAAATCAAAAACCATCGGACCTGTTTTTGTCTTGAAAATATTATACTCGGAAAGATCAGCATGAACAAGTTCTGCTTTTTGATATAGATCTGAAATGATTCCTATTGTCTTTTCATAGTCCGTATAATCTACTTCAGACTCAACTAATGTAGGAGATGGAACACCATTAGATCCTACAAATTTCATTACTAGAATATTTTTCATCACAGTTATTGGTTCTGGGCATGAGATTCCAACGTTAAAAGATTTACTCAAGTTACGGAATTCTTTTTTTGCCCATAATTCTACAAGAGATCGCGTTCCTTTTTTTATTTTTGTAAATCGTGGATCACCTACAAGGTAAGGATAACGTTTCTTAAAGTTAGAGGTAGTGACAAGATAAATTTTTACGGCAAGATCTTGATCAGAAGGATCTACGGCCCAATACATTTGTGATTCTTTTCCAGCACCTACTGCACCATTAACATATGAGATGATGCCATTGTTTATCATACGTGAAAGAAGCATTACAGTAGATTTGTCAAATACGGCCTCGAGCACTTTGTCTTTATCAAATATGCCTTTCTCTGTTTTTCTTGCTCTCTCTTTGCCGACAAGTTTGAGATTCATCTTTTTTGCAAGTTTGTCTTGTAACCCCAGATCAGATTCTGAGTCTGAATCTTCAGATTCATCATCTAATTCTAACAAGTCTAGATCATCTTCCTCGTAGACCTCATTGAGATTATCTATAGAATCATCATTCATACTGATTTTGCACCTAGTAACAACACAGTTTGTAATACAAACCTTGTAAAATTGATTGCTGTTAGAAATCTTGCGGCAATAATCCCTTTTGTTTTAACATGTCAACTTGAGACAGGGTGTATCTCCAAGTTATATCTCCACGATCATCAGATTTGAAATCCCACGGAGCAATTGTTACAACATCATTATCTCTTATCCAGATTTTTCTTTTTAGTTTACCTCTAATTCTTCCCATTCTTGTCTTGTCATCAGTACATCGTACAAGTATATGATCACTGCCCAAAAGTTTTACAACTCTACCCAATAGTTCTCCTTCTCCAGGCAATTGCATTTCTTTCAATTCACTTTCGTTCAGTACTTTTCGCTTACCCAAAATTCTCAGACAACAATGCATTCAGTATGTATATAATCGTTGTATTTTCAAAATTTGAAAACAATAAGGAAAGGAATTCCTTCAATTTCTTTTACACCTTTTGCAGATCCTATTCCTAGTTTTAATGAAAGATCAATTGTTTTTTTACCGACCATGTTGATTATTGAAGAAGTTCGGAGAAGAGATTCAGCCTCTTTTTCGTCAATTAAACGGTCTCCATAGTAACTCTTTGTAATGTTTACTTCCAGATCAGATTTTCTAACAGTTCTACCAACTAATTCTGCATCACAAATGTTTAACATTCTATTGTCCTTTTGATTCACTACTTTAACTGCAAAATTCATTTACGCATATTGACCCTTTAGGGGTGATCGTGCTCCACATGCTTCGCATTTGAGAAGTGTCACTCTGTTTTCTTTTTCAACCCTAGTATCTGGGCTTTTGCAAGTAGGACATTCTACATATTCTTTGAGATACCTATTCAAAAGGGCTGAAAATTCATGTGGATCTTTTTTGCCCACAAAGACTGCCTTATCTCCCCCGAACTGCGCAGGAGTTGCAAACTCTTTTGAAAGATATTGTAAAAGCTTTTCAGGATCTCTTCGTAGTATTTTTGGAAACTCGGAGAAATTTCTGAAAAAGGTTCTATTTCCTTGCCACATAATATCGACTTTGGGAAGTTCAAATCTTGATGTAGAGCCAGTCTTAGTCTGAGATACTTTATCCTGAATATTCTTTAGTAATTTTTCATATTCGGCTTTTGTCAACTATTCCAGTGTGGGAATCGCTACCTATATGGATTTACATGGTAGATTTACTATCATGAATGTATAACACTAGTCTGAGGATTTTGCAACATTAGAGTTTGAGCAAGACTTGCTCAGAATGAGTTTTGGCTACGAGCTTTCCAAATATACTTAGCATCATTTTAAGCTCATTTTCCCTATACGTCATATCTTGTACTCCTTTAAATAATTCAATTAGCATTTTAGATTTTAATTCAAGATCTACATCTTCAAGGAACTTTGCTCCTCCTCGAATTACATCGGCAGCATTAACCATTCGATCTATAGTATCCAAATCAGTAGGGTTTTTTTCGAGTTTTTGTAGACAATCTAAGACAAGCCTAGTCAATCTGGAACATTCCTCAAGAAACAGATTTTTGTGCGTCTCAATGAGAGCCATACCGTAATACCGTACATTCCCCATTTAAGGTGATCGTCAGATATAAAATCCCCTTACATGGATAATTACATAATTTAGTACCATAATAATTCTACCAAGAACTTATCCATATGTCCCGGACATAATAATCAATTGCCACGAAAAGAATACAAAACAATCACAGTAAAATCCGAAGCTTTTCAGAAATTTGTGAAGGCCACAAAAGAAGCAAAAAAGAATGATCCTTCTATTGATAACAGTACATTTCTAAATTCGCTCATAGCCAAGTACCAAAAAAACAGGAGAACGTCCTGATTGAGAATTGATGGCTTTATCAAATCATGGCAAAAATAAAGATAAACATGTCTGTTGGTGAGATAATGATCGAATTTACTGATACAGAAGACTTGGAAAATCAATTAAAAAACATTGATCTTTCCAGAATAGAATCAATGCTTACAAGAAGAATTGACAGTCACATACATACAAAAGAATCTAGGCAGACAACCCCAAATGAGACACAAATTGTAGAAGAACTTGGCACAGTAAACCTATTGAAGATTTCAGAAGGCGGTCAAGATGCTACAAAACTTGCCATATTCCTATCTGCAAATAAAATGAATTCTGAAGACGTCAAAAAAATAACAGGTATAACAATACTGAGTTGATAATATGTCATTAATAGAAAATCAAAACATCCCGTCATTTTTAGAAATGTGGAAGTTCATTGAGAAGAATCTAAATCCAATAGGAATGATGCCAGACATGGCAAGTTTGGATTATGTACAAGTTTCCAGATTATATCTAGAATTGAGAAATTTAGATAGAACGTTTAGAGATTCAATACAAGTACATGTGTTAAGAAATGAATTGGCATATTCTTTGTTGTGTACCTTGGTAAATTAGAATACGGCATACATAATAATTAAAAAATATAGAGTCAATGACCAAGTCATTGTAACCAATAAGACTTTGGTCTCAATTCCTTAAATGTGAAATAATCTGAAGTATATTTGGTGTCAACAAACAAAAATGAATCATATGAATACAAAGAAGAAGATCTCAACATACTATTAGAACGCTATGAAGCAATGTCAGAAAAATACAGAAATCTATATGATAACTCTCCAGATCTTTATAGAACAATCAACATTGACGGCATCATTTTAGATTGCAACAAAACTTATGCGACCAAACTAGGATACACAAAAGAAGAGATAGTTGGAAAAACAATTTTTGAACATGTGGCAGAAAATAGTCACAAACTATTACAAGACGCCTACAATACATGGAAAACTATAGGAACTGTATCAAGTAGAGAGATATGGTTGCGACGAAAAGACCAAACAATATTTCCCGTTTTACTTAGCGCCACCAATTTGTACGATAAAAATGGCACTATGATAGGAAGTAATACAACAATAAAAGACATGACGGAAATTCATAATGCAAAAAAAGAGATTGAAGAACATAAACTAAAAAATCTTAATGTCATAGGAGATCTCTCCGCTAGAATATCACATGATTTTAGAAATCCCATATCAATAATCAGAAATAGCCTAGAACTAATGAAGATACAAAATCAAGATCTTAGTGAAAAAAACAAAGATCATATATTAATGATGGAACGTGCTATCACGAGAATATCTCATCAGTTAGAAGAGGTCTTAGACTATGTTTTACCAAGACCATTGGATCTAAAAGCCAATTCATTATCTAATATTTTAAAAGATGCAATCTCGAAAATAGATTTTGGAGAAATAGTATTGAATTTTCCAAAAGAGGATCAGATCATAGTATGTGATGGAGCAAAAATTGAGATTGTGTTTACCAATCTGATATTAAACGCAGTTCAAGCCATGGGGAAGAAAGGCAGCATCTTTGTAAAAATCAATGATAGAATAGATTTCATTACAATAGAAGTTGAGGATAGCGGCCCTGGCATACCAAAACACTTGATAGAAAAAATGTTCGAACCTCTATTTACAACAAGACAAATTGGAACGGGTTTGGGACTAGTCAGCTGTAAGAGCATTGTAGAAAAACACAATGGAACAATTGACATAAAGACTCAGATTGGCAAGGGAACTGTATTTATCATAAAACTACCAAAACTCAAACCAACCAATACTTGAATTGTAAAGAACCACACATGGATTCTTTAGAATGTACTTGGAAAAAGAAGAAAATTGTACTAAGGCTTTCCTATTCGGAAGACATTAGTACCACATTTTGGGCACACGCCCTTTACCGCAGGTCGTCCGTTCTTTAGCTTAACTTCCTTTGGATTTGAGATGTCGACTTTTTTTCTGCATTTTACGCAGTATGCTTGAGTCATTTCAACTTCTTACGAATGAAGTGGTATATAGCAAGACGCTGTAAAAATTATTTCACTATACACTAGAGGGTGTTAAATTTTTACATGGTCTAATTCAGATCATAGATCCAGTTTTTACATAAAAACATGTATTTTTATAACATTTCTTACGAGGAAGGGATCCAACACCATGAAATTAACAAATTGGTCACAAGAATAATCAAATTGTTGAATGTAGTTATGCTTTTAAAAGCCACGAAAAGACACACCTGAATGGCAACTAAGAAAGGCATCATAATCACTGCGGCCATATTAGCGGTCATTTCAGGAGCAAGTTTTGTAGTATGGTTTCTTCCACAAAACCATGGATCTTCCATCGTGGTTTCAGATTACAAAAGTGAGTTAGATAGTGTGAAAGAGAGACATTCTCTCATCATTACAGACATGGAATCAAACCTCAATGGATTACTAGACAAGTCAATAACTCCGGACAACTTTACAAGCCAAGCCCAAATTTCATCATCACAGGTTACTTCGTTGATAACTGAGATGGTTGAAAGTAACCCGCCAGCAGAATGGAAGCAGAGCTATGGTGCATATTATGAATCTCTCAAAAAGTATAATGACTACCTAGCAGAGACAATATCTCTTGCGAACAAGATCAAGGTAGCAGCACCTTCAAGTGATATCAGTGATGAGATGTCAAAACTTGACTCTCTCAAGAAAGAGTCAGACACTTTAGCATTAGAATCAAATCAGACTCGTCCATAAAATTATCGAATCTATAGAAACTACATTAATTAATAGGAAACGCTATTTTCGTCTATACCATGTCAACAAAAGAAGCTAGTTTGCAGAGCAGGGTGACGGAGACAAAGACCAGCCGACTCTTGGTAATTTGTGTTGACAGAGACGATGATATTGGAAGTAAGGCAGGAGTTGTCACTCCAGTGATTGGTCGCAATGCATGCATAGAAGCAGCTCAACGGCTTGCACTGGAAGACCCAGAAGATGCAGATTCTAATTCAATTTTTGCAGCTGTTAAAACATTTGAGGATTTGACAAGCAAGGGATACCAAGCAGAGGTTGCACTTGTTTCAGGTACAGAACACAAAGGAGTACAAGGAGATGAAAAAATTGTTGCCCAAGTCAAGGCAATTACAATGAAATTTTCTGCAAATGGAGCCGTCATAGTATCAGATGGAGAAGACGATGAAAGTGTCATACCAATAATTCAAAATGTTTTGCCCATAGTTTCTGTAAAGAGAGTTGTAATGCGTGCAAGCAGATCAGTTGAATATTCTTATGCTGTCTTGGGAAGATATCTCAAAACAATTGCATTTGATTCAAAGTATTCTAAATTCTTTTTAGGTGTTCCCGGAATGCTTTTGTTAATAGGCGGAGTAGCAACAGTTCTTGGATTAACCCGAGAAATATTTGCAGTCCTAGTAAGCATCTTGGGAGGAGCATTTCTAATAAGAGCATTTGACATTGACAGAGCTTGGACAAATTGGAATAAACCTACACCAGGAGGTTTCATACGAACATTCACTCTAATAGCAGGAGTTGTAATGATTCTTGCATCACTTACAGCTGGTATTGGTTCTGCGGTACCAGGTATTGCTACAAAACCTGATAGTATTTTGAAATTAGTTTTGAATCAACAAACAACTGGACTTTTCATATCAGGAATGTTACCTTTCCTTTGGATGGGAATAGGATGCATTTTCGGAGGTTCATTGCTAAGTAGTTGGTTCAAGGGAAGCATTAGATCAATTACAGACATACTAAGATTGATTGTACTAGTCACACTTTATCCAGTTGTTTCCCAGTTTACAACAATCATGGTAAAAGGAGAGAGTCCATTTACTCTCATTCCACCACTATTAATCGGTCTTGCAGTAATACTGATATCAGCATCCTTACTCTTCCATAAATATAGAAAGAAGAAGGGTGGCGAAGTACTATCAGAATAAAAGATAAAGTTCTCAACTTGGGTGGTTTGTACAGCCTATACTCCAGAAGATTAGAGAATGACATTCAGAGTGGAGAAATGCCAAAACACATTGCCATCATACTTGATGGCAACAGAAGATGGGCAAAACGTAATTTGATTATGAAGATAGACGGTCATTTCAGAGGTGCTGATGCTGTAGAAAAATTATTGGATTGGTGTGAAGAGTTGAACATCAACATAATCACCTTGTATGTACTGTCAGCAGAGAATCTTAACAGAAAAGATGATGAATTAGATTATCTATATGATTTGATAAACAAGCGATTACACAAGTTATACAACGATCCAAGAATACACAAGAACCGCATGAAGGTAAAAGCCATTGGCAGTATAGAATTGTTACCAGATATTCTAAGAGATATTCTCAACAAGCTTGAAGAAGCTACAAAGGATTATGATGATCATTATCTAAACATTGCAATAGCTTACGGAGGACAAAATGAACTAGTAGATGCCATCAAAAAGATTGGTGCTAGAATCAAGGATGGTTCTCTTGATGTCAATCAAATAGACAAGGAGGTAATCGAGTCTAGTCTCTATACATCACATCTCCCACAATCATCTCCAGACATGATATTGAGGACATCAGGTGAAAAACGATTGAGTGGTTTTCTGCTCTGGCAGAGTGCCTATAGTGAGCTCGTTTTTATGGATGTATATTGGCCAGAATTTAGAAAAATAGACCTCATGCGTGCAATTAGGACTTTTCAACAAAGAGGTCGTAGACTTGGAAAATAGAAATACTGGATGCAAGAAACTCTTTTTGTAAATGTTGGAAGAAAGATCCGCTGGTTCTATTATTTATCGCCAAACACCCCAAGGCAAGCTGTATTTGTTGTTAAACTATCCCTCCGGTCATTGGGATTTTGTCAAGGGAAATATTGAGAAAGGTGAAACTTTCAAGCAAACGGTTCTAAGAGAAATGAGAGAAGAAACCGGGATAGTTGATATTACATTTGTGGACGGATTTGAAGACAAGGTGGAATACCACTATCAACGAGACGGTCAAGTCATACACAAGGAAGTGGTTTTCTTTGTATCAAATACAAAAACAGATCAAGTGATTTTATCACATGAACATCGCGATTACATATGGTTAAACTACAATGATGCCCTTGCAAAATTGACCTACAAGACGGCTCAGAATCTATTCAAAAAGATTAAAGATCTATGATCCAAGTGTTAATTCTTGGAGTTTTTGTGCTTCAAGTTGTGGGTTTTTTGAATTAAGAATAGTCCTTCCAACAATCAGATAATTCGCTCCTGCAGATAGTGCATCGTTTGGATTCCCACCCTGAGTTCCAACACCAGGCGAGTAGATCTCAAATTTTCCCTTTGCCTTCCTTGCAGATAGTTCAATGAGTTTAGGTACAGTAGCTCCAACAACTATTCCATCAACATGCGATGAATAAGACCATTTTAAGAAAAGATCATGAATATTCGACATTTTTCCACTAGATGGATCTTGTACTTTCAAACCATAACCAAGTTTTGCTCCAGGATGACTCATGTGTACAAGAGTTATCACACCATGACTATCACTATGAGCATTTTTTACAAGTTGCACCAAATTTTCTGGTCCCATTATTGGATTGGCAATTACAGCATCAAATTCACTGTGCCAAAGTCTTTGCAAAGTAATCATGTTAGTATTTCCAATATCGTTTAGCTTAATGTCAGCAATTGTCTGCAACCCAGAGTCATGTGCAATCTTGTTTATTCTCTTGATGCTTTTCTCGCCCAGAGGTAGCAAGAGATGAAAATTAAATTTTATAGCGCACAAGTACTTGCCAAGTGTCTTGATGTTTTTCAGAGTATATTTTTCAAGTAATTCTAAATTTGTCCCATCAAGATCATTTGCTAATATCACAGAGCTTCTAGAAGAAGAATCCTGCATTCTTTTTCTAAAACTACTCATAGCTTGACTAGAGGATGTTTACCTTTGAGTTTTATCACTTTGAGGTATGAGTATCCATGGTCATTTACTGTGCTAACAAAAGACGGTTCCGCACCATCCTTGCTAGAATATTTTAGAAATGGTTTTGTGGGTTCTGAGTCAAGTTTAACATGACAAAAATACGAAGTCTCATCAGATTCGTTGAAATTCATGAATACACCCAGATTCCACTTGCTGCCATCTGAAAAAGCAAACAACGGAAATGGAGATTCTTCAAATCCATAGCTTAACTTTATCAAACTTGTAAGATCTTCAAGTTCAATTGATTGGTATACCACTTCTGGAGGCGATGTAGTTTCAGGTTTGAGAGTTTCAGGAAGTGATTTTACTCGAACAATTGGTGAATAGATATACATTGGATTTGAAACAGTATTGACAACATCAAAGTCTTCTTTTCCTGCCTTGAATCCATATGAAAGATAATGTCCATTTGTTTCTGTTTGAACATAATAATTAACAGATCTTTCCTTTAGGAGATCCATCTGAACTGAGATTATTCTTTTACCATCAAGTTCAAAAGAAAAGGCAGTACGTGGAACCCTTTCCAAGGCACACACCATTCTTGAAAATTCAGTCATATCTGACACTTCAACATAAAAAGGAAGTTTTACCATAAGATTTCTCAAAAACTATCCACATTAAAAGTAGTCGTTTACGGTTTTCTTTTCTTTACTGCCTTCTATCAATAATGTCATTTACATCAGGTCCAGTACCAATTAGTGTCACAGGTACTTTGAGTTGTTCCTCAATATTTTTAATAAAATATTTGGCAGGAGAACTTAGATCTGAAAATGACTGCATATGTGCACACTCTGGAAAGACCACATCCAATTTAGTGATTCCCAATTGGGTTGCACTGTTTAACATTATTGATCTTCGTGCAAGATCAAAATCAAATTCAGCTGCACGTCGTTGTCTTCCAGTTACTGTTCCCACCTCTTGCCATCCCTTTGCTACTGCGTTTTCTGGACTAATTTCATTTTTTAACGGACCTTCTCCTACTCTAGTAACAAAAGATTTGAAAACAACAAGTACTTCATCAACACTCTTTGGGCCTATTCCAACATCTGCACAAATTGCAGATGCAGTGACATCCTTTGATGTAACAAATGGATAAGTACCATGCCACAATGAAAGAAAAGTTCCTTGAGTTCCCTCTACTATCACATTTTCTTTTCTGTCAAGTGCAAAATTTACTTGATTAGGAATATCATCAAGATATAGAGTAAGAGACTCTACATCCTTTGCAAGTTTTAGTGTACGCATTGCCCTATCAGCATTAGCTGGTCCAGTTCCAGTACCTGTACTGCCTATGGATTGCTTTAGTCTACCTCCAGAATCTGTTGTTCTGTGTGATTCTTCAATTACACCACATTGAAAATCGACAAATGATCTATCATGAGTGCCAAATTCTTCGATTTCTTTTAGAAGTACTTCTGGACTTACTACTACTCCAGGTCCTATAAGCAATCTAGTACCAGGATTAAGAAAAGCACTTGGTAACATTCTAACTTTATATTTTTTATTTTCATGTTCAATTGTGTGACCTGCGTTAGGTCCTACTCCACCACGAACAGCTACTGTAGGATTGTCTTTCATTGCAAGATAAGAAACAATTTTTCCTTTTCCTTCATCACCATAAAAACCACCAACAATAACTGTAGAAGGCATACACATGATGAGCAGAACCAGAGATATTTAAGCCAAATCTTAACAATACGGTTTTAGAATAGATCCAATTCCTAGATTTACATGTCTTCTCCAAATTACGCAGGAAACATCATAGTAAACCTAGCAGGCCTTCCAGAGTTTCTAAGAAAACCAATATTGCACAAGAGACTGTCAGAATTTTTTTCAATGAGTCAAGAGGATAAGAAAGAGATCATAAATAATGCATTACAAGCAGGGCCTACAATACAGTTTGATAAATTTTCTACTTTGTTTAAGACGTGGCTTGAAACTCTTTGTAACTTGTCTGAAGAGCAGAGAACAGTCATGTTTTCAAGTTACATTAATGAGATCATAAGTCATCCAGAAAAACTGATTGTCTTTAACCTAGACGGAATTTTTGAGATCTACATGTCATTAACAATAGATCAACGATCTATACTTTCTACAACCATCAAGAAAATAATTAATGCCTTTGATGAAAAAGACAAAAAGAAACTGTACATGATAATTCCAAAAATGGCAAAAAATGAGATAAATATCTAAGTTGGTTTTTCGGGCTTTCTCTGACTCTCATCTGCAAAATTGACAACATCGCCTTCAGGAGTCAGAACACCTACAAACACTTTCTCATATTTCTTTACTACTTTTCTATGATCAGGCATTGACATGTCTAATTTCATTTCATTCATGACCATGACTCTATATTGTTTCCATTCAGCCCAGCATTCATTACAGCACGGATATGCAGAGGCAAATGGATCAAGTTCGATGCCATCTGGAATTTCCTTTTTACACTTGGTACATGTTCTTACCATAATAAAACAACAAAAATGTAGCAATTTAATTCTTTAAGAGATTAACACGTACAGATTTACAGTGTAATTAGGTTGAATTAAGATTACACTGGCATCATAAAGTTAGGAGATTTTATTAAAACATGGAATTTCACTATAGTTTTGTTTTAGGTAACTCAATAGTAAAGGTAGTAGGATTGTTTTTTACCAAAATTCGTCCTCCATGACTTTTTATTATAATATTACAACTGGCCAATCCAAGTCCAGTTCCTCGCTGTTTTGTTGTGAACAGTGGTTCAAATATTTTGGCCATGTATTTTTCAGGTATTCCAGGTCCTGAATCAGATATACTAATTGCAAGTACATCCGGTTTGTCTTCGATAGATATAGTGATCGTACCAGAACTTTCTATTGCCTGTATTGCATTGATGATAACATTAGATAAAACAATCTCTAACTTGAGAAGATCTCCTGCCATAGATGCATCTTGTTCAGGAGTAATGATTTTGATACCATCTGGAATAATGATGTTTTCAAGAGCATGTTGTATCAATGTGTTTGATGAAAATTTTGTGATTTTCAATGGTCTTTCTCTGACAAAATCTAAAACTCCTCCAATTTGATAATCCATTTTATCAATTGCACGCATTAGATGTTGTACTCTTTTTTCTATATTTTCATCTTTAAAGTCTTGAAGAGATATTAGAGAAACTTCGCTTTTTATCACTGTAAGAGTATTTCTTAGATCATGTGATATTCTTGCAGCCAAGTTTCCTATAGAAGTCATCTTTTCAGTTTTTAGCATAATTTCATTTGATTTTTTTAGTTTGTTTCTCAAGATTAAAATCAGATTTATCCCGACAGTTAATGAAACTAAAAGTATCGGCACAATTTTGACATTATAATTATAATCATCTATTTGAGATTTAGCTGTCTGCGATAAGATGAAGGTAGAATAATCAGTAGTTTCCTTCCATCCGTTTTCATTAACAGCTATTGTCTCATTGTTTTGTACCTGATAATCTTTCCAGCTTTTTTCAAATTTGACCAGATCTCCAGTTATTGGTTCAACCCAGAAAGTTGAATTTGTATTAGACAGTATTTTCGTATTTCCATATTGAGGAAAAGTGTAACTAATGTCTACATTATGTGTCTCAGATTTGAAAACATAGACATAAAGTCCATCAATTACGTCTGTTCCTTGATAAACAAGTGGTGCATCTGCAAAAATCAACGGATGAAGAAAATCATAATTTTGTTTTTGTACGCCAGGTTTGAACCAGAATTGTTTTCCAGGCATATCCTTGTAGGTCAGGCTGTACGCATTAACGTTGTAGGATTGTTCAGAATGAAATACCTCTTTTTCCGTATCTTCATTTATTCCACTTACAACAGATGAAATTGTTACATATGCTCCATCAATACTAGTTACTTTTTGAATCAAAGATTCCCTCAATTCAAACTGTTGTGATAGATTTCCCCCAACGCTGCTTGCAATTTGATCTTTTCCTTCTTGTTCAAGATAAATCTGAAAATCACTGTTTATTTTTTGAGATTCAGGAACATATGCTACAAACCAAATTGTAATTACTGTAATTGTCGATATGAACATGAGAAGGATACTCTTTGAAATCATACTTACAAAAAAATTATAAAATGTCTATTAAGGTTCTTCGCCAAATCCAATTTTTAAGAATATTCTACAAAATTGTCGCTTTAAACCGATTTAGTGTTATCAAGATGGATAGAATATCTAGTGTGGAGTTATTCCCAAGAAGAGATATAGGCCTTGCAAGTAATACATAGGTCATGAAAATAAAGTGTCCCAAGTGTGACAAGATAGCAGAATTAGGAGATGATTTTTCCTACGTCAAATGTTCAAACTGTTCACTAGACATATCATATGGTGAATATGTGAAACTTATCGCGTACAAGGACGCAAGATATTCTGATGTCCTGGGAGATTATGCCAAAGACACTAGTGGTACTACATCCGGAACTCTTGATGATTGGTAGAAAAAAATCCACTACAAGACTTATGTAATTTCAAAAGGCAACAATACCAAGTTGGAGTTTATAACTTTTGCAGAGTCTACACTCAATCTTTTAGGTTTTGTAGTTGGGCTAATTTTAGGAATATTTGCATATATTGGATTTAGAAACACAGGTAGTCCAACACTTTTTAGACTAAACATTTCTTTTTTTTCAATCAGCGTAGGATTTGGAGTTGTTGGATTTGGATACATGTTCGAGTCTCTTGTTTTGGGTTATGTCAAGATAGATACTTGGATCCAAACACTGGGAATAGCAATTCAAACTATCGGGTACTTTTTCATAGCATTTTCTCACGGGATAAAATCATTCTTTCCAAAGTCAAGATACTTCAAATCTATTATCGCGCCTCTTTTTCTCATTCCAGCTAATTCAATTGAGCATATTATAAGGTCAATTTCTTTTATCCTACTGGTATATGGGACAATTGAGACCATAATGTCCTATATGGAGAATAGAAATAGGAATACTATTTTCGTAGCTACAGGCCTAGGTTTACTTGCACTGGGTGAGTTTTTGGGATGGTACTCGATTGTATTTCCAAAATCCGTGTTGTATTTCATCTCGGTTTCTACAAAAATAGTTGGACTAGGAGCACTCTTTGTTCCAATTTCTCAGGTTCCATTGAGAGGAGGACCACGATTTGGCAATAACATATAGAACTCACATGAGTATAATTGGTGATATACTCTCTACTACTAGAGATGAAATTCCTGACGAGTCAGGAGCTAGTGTAACATATCTAATCCGAAAGGCAAATATTTCATATGCCAGACTTTCAAAAATTTTAGAAACTCTTGTCTCACAAGGTCTTTTGGAACAGACAAGTTCTGAGAGAGCTTGCAAATACAGAATTAGTGAGAAAGGAAGAGACTTTCTTCAAGCATATCGTGGATTTAGAGAATTTGCAGATTCGTTCGGTCTAAGAATTTAGTCGTCAGTCTCATCACTAGATACATTATCATCATCGTCTTCTACATCGTCTCCAGGATCATCCTCAAATTCATCTTCAAAATCATTTTCAAAGTTATCAGACATAACAATCAAACAAAATATTTTCCTATAAAAGACTTCACAGTCCAAATGCCATCATCATCAGATCTTAGTTAGTTGGTCCTACCCAACCACTGCACGAAGAACAGATTTGCACACCATCTTCATTTACGTAGGTTTCTCCGCCTGGAGGACAATGACATTGTTGTATTTCATACATTGTACCATAATACGCGTATCAATCTCATATCATTTTCATAAAAAGAGATAATTTACTATTAAACAGCAAGAAAAATTATGATTTTACCGTGCAACGATACTGGAATAAAAGAGGCTTATGAAACCATACAAAAGGGAGGTACAGTGGTATTTCCTACCGATACAGTATATGGAATAGGCTGTGATCCACGCAACCAAGATGCTGTCAACAAGATTTACAAAATAAAGGGCAGAGAAAAAATAAAACAACTTCCAGTTTTGGCATATTCAAAAGAAGATGTTGAAAGCATAGCATTTTTTGATGAAATTTCAGAAAAAATAGCAGACAAGTTTTGGCCTGGTCCAATTACATTGATTCTTAGAGTCAAGGACAAGAAAATTGAAGAGGCCCTTGATCTTAAAGACAAAATTGCAGTAAGAGTTCCCAATCATCCTTGCGTTCTAGCTCTTTTAGAAAAATGCCGATTGCTTGTAGGTACTAGCGCAAATTTTTCTGGAAAACCATCATTTAGTAATTCTAAAGAAATACCAAGTAAATTTTCAGGTTATGACGTTTTACTTGATGGAGGACAAATTGTCAACTCGTATGAATCTACCATAGTTGAAGTTGTAAATAATGAGTTAAAAATAGTAAGAGAAGGCAAAATAAAAATGGAGTCACTAGTATGAATTTAGTTGTTACATGTAGCAGACATATGGAGGAAGAGGCCTGTGATGAAATTGCTGAAATTATAGAGGAACTTGGAGATGACTCGTCCAGAATAGGAAAATCAAGTTTCTCTGGAATAATTTGGGTTGATACTGTTATTGATCCATTTGCAGTCATAGACAACATAAAAAAAATAATTTTAGATGAACCATGGAGGATGAGATATTGTCACAGATTCATACCAATTCGATATGCCATTTCAGCTAGTCTTGAGAATATTGTAGAAGGTGTAAAAAACCAAATCAAAGTCATGAAGGATGCAGATACGTATAGGATTACAATTGAGAAGAGGGGGTCAGACATATCCTCAAAAGAATTGATAAATTCAATTGCAGATACAATTCCAAACAAAGTATCTCTAGAATCTTACGATTGGAATGTCTTGATTCAGATAATGGGCGGCATAGTAGGCATTTCCATATTAAAAGAAGAAGACATAGTAAGCACGTTAAAGCTCAAACGAGATTCAATGGAATAGTGTAGCAGACCTTTCTGCAAGCAAATCTTCCAAGGGCGTCTTAGAAATAACACACTCAAGTTCTTTCTTTGTAATTCCAAATTCTTTTTGTATGAATTTAGAATTGTCTTTTGGGAACACATTACTCTCTAAAAGATCTTCAATTTCATTGAATATTTTTTCAAGTAATGGTTTTTTTCCAAGCATTACAAGCACGGTATTAGTATTTGTTTTTACACCTACTTTGGCTATGGCATCACTGATTTGTCTAGTACATGCAAATCGCATCAAAATATCAGTCTCGATTTTATTTGAAAGTAAAGTATCTGCTTTTTTGGCAGACAAGGAAATTGCTACTGTTTTTTTAACATGTCCAACATTCAAGATATACTGTGCTTGAATTCCTTGGATTACAAGACTGGGATATTTCTCTCGAATAGATTCAAGAAACTTGATTGGTTCTTTGATAGTTTTTTTTAATAGTACAAGTTCTACAGTAGTGTTTATCAAATCAAATTGTAGTCTTTTTGATCTTCCGCCATGAATAACAGGAATTATGCTAACAACATCACCATTTTTTAACAATGTCTCATTTCCTTGTAACACAGATGAATCCACACCATTTACTGCAATCAGAATATTATTTTGATCAAGTTGTGACAGATGTGCAGGAATGTATGCCTTGAGATCATCCAATAGAGCAGATATGGTAACATCGTCTCTTTGAATCTCAAGTTTATCAGATGAGAATGATTTTTTTGCACCCCCCAGTAGTTTGACTGTTATCATAATACCATCAAAAGATATGTTGGACTAGGAATTTTTATAATGTATCTAATTGAGTATCTGTTCTTCAATCTCTTCAGTCTCATCAACTGACTCATCATGTACAACTACTTCAGACTCTTTTTCTTTTTGATCTTCTAATTCACGTCTGAGATAAGAAGAGATGTAACCAGCAATTTCGTTCTTTAGACCTTTAGATCGTACAATTGCAATTTCATTTAGAACCTGTTTGTTGTGTGCAAAATCAATATCGAATTTTCCTTTATAAGTAGACATGAGTTCCGTGGAAATTCGTCTGATTCTATTCACGAATTGGATGAGCTAAAGGGGTTTCTTATACTATACTTTTTTAGGCATAAAATCCACCATTTTTAATATATTAAGCAAATCTTCTTGATGTCAGTTATTATGATATAATGAATTCAATTTATTGGCAGCCCCCAAGAACGTGCCAAGAATTTTGTAACATCTTCAAGTTTTATACACCCTGGTGAACCATTTTCTCTTTTTAAAATTAGTTGAAATCCTTGTTTGCATACTACTTTACTTGCATCAGTTCCAGACTTGAATTGTTTGAGTGGACTTGGGATATGTGATGGAATAAGATACGACATAGTTTGATTTTTTGCATCAATTATGACTGGTTCATCTTTAAACATCCAGTTTGTTCCATCATACTTCCATACTCGTGAATCATGATAATAATCAGAAAGTTGTGGAGTTGTGAAAGTGTAATTATTTCCTAAATATCGATATTGTATCAGAACAGTACCTTCTGTTGTTTCTAAAAATCGACTTGCCACTCTGCACTGTTCATGTGGATACAATATCAAGGAATTATTTGTTTCATAATTTTCATAAAATCCAGTAGAATTCCATTTCATATTAAAATTTGAAATGTTTATTGGTATGGTCTCTGTATTTTGCAGTAAAATCCATTGATTACCAGTGGCATATTTTTCGACAATTGGAGTACCATCCGATTTAAATCCAGAATAGAAATAACAAGCATCAGTGAAATTGTATTGTATATTTACAGGATTACAAATAGTGGAATTCATTAAAGAATAACCGCATTCAACTGCTTCCTTTGGTGTGACATTTTCAGTGCAATAATAAGGCACCAGTCCCTTGTTTGCCATTTCATTCCATTGTGTACAGGAAAAGTTGGATGGTATTGTCTTGTATGCATCGCCAAGCTCCACCTGTGTAATCATTACAGGATGGTTTTCGTTTTCAGCATAAGATATTTGTTTGAATAATACCACATTAAACAATAGTAGTGCAAATAGTATTATTGCAAGATGTAGTGTTTTCATTTCCTTTTCTTTATTTTGAAAAAATAAACGATTATCCCCACTGTTAGAGCACCAAAAAATGTGTATGGTAGAGTTATATCAACAGGTTCAACATAAACAGCCGGACCACCAGTTCTTGTCAGATTATTAAGTTCATACGATACAACCAAATTGTTTTTTAAATTTACTTCAGCTGTAAGTTCTTTTGTATTATTTAGATTGATATTTAGTATCTGATATGTTCCGTTTTCAGTATACAGGGTTGAAAGAGACATAAACTCACAGTAGATTCCATTATCAACTAGTTTCTTTATGGCCGGATCAGCCATAACAATTGATTCTACCTGTTCTTTTTTTGTGAAACCAAGATCAAGTTGAAGTGTCTTCAGTTCAGTGCTACAAGATATTCCAACAGGGATTGTTGTATGTGTCTGTGACCACCAATTAGAGATAACAAAATATGTAGTCATAGTTCCTGCTCCTGCAATTAGAATTATTACTACGGCATTTACTACCTTCAAAATACATTCTCATTCATCCTTCAAACTTTAAAAAACTGGCGTAGATTTTCACAGTAAGATTCTTCCAAAATCAAGCGACTCAATTAACAAAAATACGCACTAAACCAAAGCCCTAACGTTAATAGAGATTTGACTGGCATATCGGGTTTTTTATACACATACACCAAGATACGAGTCGACATTTCTTTCTGCAATAAGCAGCATTTCATCATATGATTTGTTTAGAACATTGGCAGCACAAAAAAGAACACTTGGAAGAAATGCTATTTGTGCAGTTTTCATGCCAAAACACTTTGAGAATTTTACAGGTCCATCAGTTTCCAACAATATTTTGTCCTGACGAGTTTGTGAAAGAAGTACTTGTTTATCATCAGCGTATACCATTGCAGGTCCATAAGATACAAAACAGTCTAATTCCATTGCTTTTTGCAATTGTTTTTTATTGCCAGAAAACCAATGAAGTAAAACGCCTTTTATAGAATACGATGGCAATATAGAAAATATTTCATCCAGAGTTTTTCTAGAATGAACAGATATTGGTTTACCTAGTTTTTCTGCAAGCGAGAGCATCTTTTGAAACACTAATACTTGTCTTGAGAATCCAGCTTCGTCTGAGACGTATGTCTTGTCAAGGCCAATCTCACCTATGCCAGATATCTTATCAGAGTTTTGAGTAACTAGATCAACCATTGCATCGAGATCATCATTTGCTTTTTCAGGATGAATTCCAATAAAGGGTAGAACAAGTGAGCTGCGCCTACTCAAATCAAGAGTATATTTTGAACTTTGGTTATCCATGGACACACAACAAGCTCTTATTTTCATTTTATCCATTGTAGCAAGTATGTATTCCATGTCATCAGAATATTCATTGTCTGATAGATGAATATGAACATCAGTCAGCCAAGCCATTTGTTACATATTTGAGCACAAAATAGTGTGTATAAATCGATCCTTGCATAGTTTTTTTCCACTCAAAGTCTTTTATCAAGGGTTTTTGGATTTAGGGCATGGTAACATCTGAATTTGGGCTTTCTGTAATGTACAGAATTTTGAAAAAAGCAGGTGCAGAAAGAGTAAGCGATGAATCAGCCAATGAGCTTCGAAGAATACTAGAAGAAATTGGCATTTCAATTGCGAAAAATGCAGTGGAGATGTCAACACACGCAGGTAGAAAAACGATAAAATCAGAAGACATCAGACTGGCTGCAAAGCAATTTTCAAAATTTTAATCTAAAAGATTTAATTGTTCAAGTAAAGACATTTTGATCGCGGTGAGGTGGCAGAGTGGCTATGCGTTCGCCTGCAAAGCGAATCTATAGGGGTTCAAATCCCTTCCTCACCTTTGATTTTATCCACGATTATTTGATATAGCATCACGAATGATTTTTGCTGCAAATTCTTTATCTTGCACTTCAAAGATGATTTTTTTGTATTTTTCATTATTCAGTGATACTGTTATACATTTTTTCGAGTCATGCATTTCAAAAAACAAGAGACCATCTTTTGAGAGAAATATTCCGTCTTTTATTACACCTGGAAGAGACGCTCCTGCAATTTTTAGTTGCTGAAAGGGTTCCCAAGATACCTCATCAGTAGATACAGACGATACATGATCTAGTGGAATGGTTATGCTTTTTTTTATTGCCAATATGATATCAATTCCATGGATTTCAAAGACCAGGTTTTTGTCATCTATCCTGATGGTTCCAGTCATAATATACAATAAATTAGAATCAATATATCATAATAACCTGCTTTTCTAAATAGGGTAATTTGTAGACAGAGTGAATTTGGCTGAAAGAAGTAATGGTTTACTAGAATACATCCCAGGTGCCAAGCCTGTTTCATATCAGTACACTAATGGTCAACCGCTAGATGGGTTTTCACAAAATGTCAAAGATAGCATAAAAGAATATGCAGAAAGCGCACAGAATGAAGTTGAAAAAGGTCACAATTTCTTACAGTGGGTTTTAACCAGAGTCTTTGAAGCAACTGAAGACGATGCAACTGATGCGATAATAGATGGAGCGAATGATCTTGGAATAGATGCATATCTACCAGTAGACTTTTCAGAAGACAAGATCTATCTATTCCAATCAAAATATGGAACATCCCATTCAATTGAAGCAATTGCAAAGTTCAAGGAAGATATCAAAAGACTGCAAGGAAAAGACATCTCCAAAATGCGTCCAGAACTTGCTCAGCTGGTAACAAAAATTCAAGAAAAAAATCTCAAGATAGAGTGCATCTATGTAACAGACCAGAAAGTAGAGGATGAGAATTTTGATACAGTTGAGATATACGATGTAGATGTCATAATACAGAAACTTTGGGATAGGATAAAAAAACCAGCTGCAGGCAAAAAAGCATCCATCAAACTTGAAACCAAATTACGATATCAAAATACTCTTCTTGGAATTTTAAAGCTAAGAGAGCTTACCAATTTTGTTACAAAGAACAAGGACTATGTCTTTGAATCAAACATAAGACAATGGATGCAATTCAAGACTACAGTAAACAAGGGATTGAGAGAAACTTTGCAGGAAGTACCTCACAAATTCTTTTACTATAACAACGGGATAACAATAGTTGTAAGCGATTTTGAGGAATTAGAGGATAATTCCATAATATTACATTCGCCTCAGATAGTAAACGGAGCACAAACATCCAATTCAGTATTAGATCATGCCAGACGTACTCACAATTTGGATGGAAGTATAACAGTCACGATCATAAAGGCTGCAGATGAACTTGATCAGAATAATATTACAAAATATAGAAATTCCCAGAATGCGGTAAGAGGAAAAGATTTGGTATCCTTGATGGATTTTCACAAATCATTAAAATCACAAATGGAAAACATTCATTATTTTTATGAGATTCAGGGAGGTTCGTTTGATACCAAGACAAAGTCTCATCAAAGTGAATTTGTGGGAGATGTAATTTACAACAAGTATTTGCCAGACAATCATAAAAAAGTCATAGTGGCAAAAGACGCCATACAAGCGTTTGTTGCAGGAATAGAACAAAGACCTACAGAGGCATATAGTTCCCCGGCACAGTTTCTGCCAAGAGGTAGTAAATATGATGAAGTCTTCAATGAGAAATTAAAGGATGATTATAGACTTCTCCTCTATCCGTATTGTGTAAAGGAATATGCAAAGAAAAACCTCAACTATGGAAAGAAAGGTGGTCACAAGACAAAGAGATATGCAACTTTGTTCTTTGTAGCAGTATACTTTAAGATCCTTCACGAAAAGATCTTGCTTACAAAAGATGATTTTAAAGAAGACATATCAAAACTAGAACCCATATTCAAGAGCGTCAAGTTAAACCAACGCATACTCAAACTTACAGATACCATTGCTACCAAGTTTTTGGAAGATACTGTAGTTGATGACGAAATGACTGCAGCAAATACATATCACAATTTCTTCTCTCATCATGTATGGCAAGATTCTATGGTTCGTGTAATAGAGAAGAAAATAAAGCAAGAGGAAGAAGAAATAATCAGCATTCAAAAAGTAGTACAAGATCTTTTTTAGAAAATTAACTTAGATGCGGCAGAACGATGACTGATAGGTTCTCTTGCAGGAGGTCCACATTAGCCATCTATCCTACCGCTGTTTTATTCTACATTATGCTAGTATTTAATATGGTTTTTACGAACATGATTTTTATATTGAACTGAATCGAGTGTTAACTACATGGTAGAAACACAACAATGCGCTATGTGTAAAGGCCCTTTGGATCACGTTTATGTTCCAATGGATTCATGGAACATAAAAGGTCAGTTGTGTAGCAAGTGTTATTCGAAAAAAATTGGAGAACACTATCCCGGTACCCATGAAAGAGTAAACAAGTCAAACTAGAAACCAGCCAGTTTTAATCAGATCTTTATCTTGTGATTCTCCAATACCAGTAGCATAGCGCCAAATGTATGGTGCTTTAGTATCCATCTTTTTCTGTATCAGAACCAGAGATTCTAATTCAGAAGTTACATTTCCAGATGGGGTTCCACAGTTTTCACAAAATTTGCATTTTGGATCAAGACTAACTGGCGAAGACTGGATTACAGGATATGCCCTACATGCAAGCGGTCGGTTTTCATATATTTTACAGGCATATCCACCATGGGGCGATCTTTTACTTGATGCCACATCAAGAAACGGGCAAGTATTACCATTCAAGTCATTTCCCATCATTTGATATGCAAGTATTGTTTGTGGCCCTGATTTTGTTTCAGATACGCCTATTCTTGGTAGAATTGTTACTTTGATGTCATTTTTTTCTGCTAATGATGTCATTTTCTCTTTTTCTTCAGGCATGATAAGAACACCAATCTTACCAAATTGCATATTAGGATAATACTCTCGTTCAATACAACACTTGGAGCATTCATCTACACAGGAAAAATCCAATACCTCTCACATGTTAAAAAAGGATAAATCTTCTTTCATCAAAGACAAGATCTGATCCCTATAAGGTTTCCAAAGAGAATAAATAGTAATACCCTTATATCACCAAACCCTATAATTTCTAACAATGGTAGCATATAGAACAAGCATGCAGATAGTAAGAGATTTGCTTACTGTAACAGAGGAAAGCGGTATGAACGGCATTAACGTAACATCACTTCTAACCAAGGCAAACTTATCACATTCGAGACTTTCAAAATTCATAGACAACCTCACTGGTGCAGGCCTAATGAATAAAATAGAATACGACGGCAAGAACACATTTGTAATAACTTCAAAAGGTAAGCAATATTTGGAAACATACGAAAGATTCCAGAATCTCGCAGACTCTTTTGGTTTAGATCTCTAAACCAAATTTTTCATTATTTTATATTAAAAAACTAGATGTTTTATTTTATAGAATTTAAAAAATATATTTGCAATCTTTTATGAAAAGACCCCAAGTCTCAAATTTGATTGGATGATATTTTTCTGCAAACAAATCTTTCAGTAAGCTAAATAGCAAACAATAGATCGAGTGTTGGTTTTGAGTCATATCAAAGAACCGACAGATCTATAAAGGCGTAGTCTGGTCTATCAAAAGGGGAGTAATTGTGGGAGATACACTAGTATGGTGGAAAGGACTTGCAAAAGAATTAGAATTAGACATAGAGTCACTTGACGAAAGAAAAGACGAAAACATACTTTAGATAACATTAACATTTTTGTAACATAATAAAGCCTCGAACGGGATTCGATCCCGTGGCCTAACGCTTACGAGGCGTTCGCTCTACCAGGCTGAGCTATCGAGGCAGTGGTTCGCAATGTAATCAGAGTTTATAAAAAGCCTTTGTGCTTTTGATTCATTGAAGGTATCAATTTCCGGGGTTAGGGGAATTTTTGGAAACGACCTTAATCTTGAAGATATAATTTATTATTGTAGAAATTTTTCACGTCTTGTCAAGTCGAAAAAATGTGTGATAGGTAGAGATACAAGACCATCAGGCGAGATTGTAACCAATGTTGTAATCGCCTCACTTTTAGAAAGAGGAATATCAGTTTACAATCTAGGTACATCACCCACTCCTGTTGTTTTCAGAGAAGCAAGAAAATATGGTAGCGGCTTGATAATTACCTCCTCTCACAATCCATTGGAATGGAATGGTCTCAAGTTCATCCTAGACGGAAGAGGTATCAATGAATCAGAATTAGAGTATCTGGAAAAGAAAGATAAATTTCAAAGAGAGGAGATTGGAACGGAAACACAAGTTGATTCAAGCTATATCGATGAGGCAGCCAAAGTAATTGGAGATATAAAAAAATCATCAAAAATAGCAATAGATGTAGGCGGAGGTGCTGCATTTGATGTTGCCCCCAAGCTGCTAAAAAAATTAGGCTGTAAAGTGAATATCATCAATGGTACACCCGGTAAATCAACTCGAGGCCCAGACCCCACAAACGATCAACTATCAGGACTTGTCCAAGCATCAAAAAAGACAAACATAGGTTTTGCTTTTGATCTTGATGGAGACAGACTAGTTGTAGTAAAGAACGGTAAAAAACAATCTCCAGATGTAACATTAGGTCTTGGCGTAGCAGGAGCACTTGAGAAAGGATACAAAAAATTTGTTCTGAGCATAGACACAAGTATTGCAATTGAGAAATTTATCAAACAGGAAGGCGGTCAAGTAAACAGATCAAAAGTAGGAGAAGCAAATGTTGTAGACGTGATGTTGAAAACTAAATCACAAGCTGGTGGAGAAGGAAGTAGTGCAGGATTTATTTTGCCAGAGTTTAACATGTGCAGAGATGGTATTCTCACAAGCGGTCTTATTGCATCAATGGTTGGAACAAAACAATTTGATGACATAAACAAATTCATGGAGGGATATCATCAAGTGCGAACTAAAGTTAGTGTAGATTCTAAACTACACAAGAAAACGCTTGGAATTCTGTTGAAAAAGATGAGAAAACAATCAAGTCAAGTAATAACAATTGATGGAATAAAATCCATAATAGATGAAGACAGTTGGGTCTTGGTAAGACAGTCAAATACTGAACACATTATCAGAGTATCTGCAGAGTCAAATGACTTGAATAAAGCCAAAGAGATAGAAAAACAGATCACCAAGTTGGTTAAACAAAGCTATGAAGAGTCCAGATGAGACAAGAATAATCAATACATTTCAAAGTAGATTTGGGAAAAAATCAAGATTTCAAGCAGAAGATGTTGAAGTTCTGAAAATAAAAAATGCCAAATTAGTTGTAAAATCAGACATGTTGGTTCAAAGCACTGATGTTCCTACAGGGATGAAACTTGCAGATGTTGCCAGAAAAAGTTTGGTTTCATGTGTAAGTGATTTTGCATGCAAGGGAATCAAGCCCATATTTGCCACCATTGCATTGGCAATACCACAAGGTTTTACTCAAAAAATGATCAATGAATTGGCAAATGGTTTTCTGAAGGCTTCTAAAGAATTTGGATTTCACATAATAGGTGGAGATACCAACGAAGGAAAAGAGCTTGTCATTGAAGTATCCATGTTTGGCTCAGGCGACAAGAAAATTCCATCCAGAGGAGGCGCAAGAACAGGAGACATTATAATAACATCTGGGCCTTTTGGATATTCTTCAGCAGGCTTGAAGATTGTTCTAAACAGTAACAAGATAAAATTCCAGGCTGCAAATAGATTTAGAAAAGCAGTCTTTAGGCCAAATCCGAGATTAGATTTTGGGTTAAAGGCTGCCAGATATTTTTCATCATCAATGGATTCAAGCGATGGACTTGCAATAACATTAAATGATATGAGCAAACAGAGCAAAAAAAAATTTGTGATAACTAGTCTACCCACTGGAAATAATGTAATCAAATTTGCCCATCAAAATAAAATAAATCTTGAAGATCTGGTGTTTTGCGGCGGCGAGGAATATGAAATTGTATTTACAATACATCCAAGAGATTTGAACCAAGTTAGGAGCTTAGCAAAGAAGATGGACATTTCACTACATGAGATAGGTCAGGTATCCAATGGCAAAAACGTGGTTTTGATTAACAATGACAAATCCAGAATTATCAAGAGATGTGGCTGGACACACCTAAGATCCTAATGTTTTTTAAACCCGTTAAAGAGTCTTGAAATGTTGTCCACACAAGAAACTAAGGAAAAATGGGGTATAGCTCACATTTTCAGTAGTTTTAACAATACCATAGTGCACATTACAGATGTTTCCGGTGCAGAGACTGTGGCAATTAGTTCCGGTGGACGACATGTTAACGCAGACAGATACGAATCATCTCCTTATGCAGCAATGAAATCTACCGCAGCAGTAGTAGAAGCAGCACATGACAAGGGCTTTACAGGTCTACACATCAGAGTCAGAGCAGTAGGCGGAGTAGGTTCACGTGTTCCAGGCCCAGGTGCACAAGCAGCAATCAGAGCACTAGCAAGAGGCGGATTCAAAATTGGAAGAATTGATGATGTAACCCCAATTCCTCATGATACCACTAGAAAGAAGGGTGGTAAAAGAGGAAGAAGAGTCTAAGCATCTACAAGCTTTACTTTTACTTTGGCGTTTTTGTTTTCAAAGAATTTTGTCATAAAGGTAACAAATTTGTGTTCAAGTTTTTTTCCTTTAGTTTTTTCAATTTGATCTCCCAATTTCAATTCCATACCGGAAAAAAGTTCTATTTTTATCAACACTTTGAAAAAGGCCCAACCAAATCTTTCCATAGGCTTGCTTATCAGAAAACCTTCTGTAACTCCACAGAGAGTCTGTAATTCGTTCATTGCAGTAGTAACAATCTCTAGGTCAATGTCATATTGAGTTGTCGCAATCTCAAGAATAGTAGCCCTACCGTGCATAAACAATCATCCACCATGACGCACAAATAATAAACTTACTAGAGACATCATAGATGTTTGAAATTGTATACACCTAACAATTATCAGATATTCTCACTTGGAGGAACATCAGAAGGTACTGACTCTGACATAGATTCTGATGCAGATTCTGATATTGATTTGGCTTGACCTTTTAGCTTGTCTGACCAAGATACCATCTTTCCATCTTGTTCAACACTTATTGTAGTTTGTATCCGTACATTAATTCCAACGGATCTGAACAATGTCAACAATTTCCCTCCATCAATAATTTCAGTGACTTCTCCTCCTTGAATAAGCTCTGCAAGTTTTTCTATAATCATCTTGGTCTCAGTAGGAAATTGTGATTCAGCATTCTGAAGTACTTCTTCCCCTCTATATCCAAGTTGTTTGAGAACAAGGTCCCTAGGAGAAACCTTCTGTGTCTTTGATTCAGGCTTGACCTCGTCAATTCGTTGTCTTTGTGAAATATTTTTTTGCATCTCAAGCATTCTTTTTGCTTTGAGAAGTTCTAGTTCTCTATCTTCTTCAGTCAACCCTTGATTACCCCAATTGGAACAAGCTTTGCTACTTTTGTAGCTATTCCAAGTTCATGAGATACATTAGCTACAGCATCAACATCCTTGTATGCCTCAGGCGTCTCCTCTACTACACCTTCTCGTGTAAGAGCTTTTATGAAAATTCCTTTATCATTTAATGATTTTTGTACCTGACCTTCTGTGAAACTTCTTCTTGCAGCAGATCTTGACATCATTCTTCCTGCACCATGTGCAGTAGAACCAAAGCTCAAGTCCATAGAGCCAGGTTTTCCCAACAAAATCCAGCTACCAGTACCCATGGAACCAGGTATGAAAACAGGTTGACCAATATCTCGATATTTTCTCGGTATTTCATCCCTCCCTTGCGGAAATGCTCTTGTTGCGCCTTTCCTATGAACTACAACTGATCGTAGTTCACCATCAATTTTGTGTTTTTCAACTTTGGCAATATTATGAGCAACATCATAGATTAATTTCATGTCAAGATCAGATTCAGACTGTTTGAAAACTCTTTCAAATGCTTTTCTTGTCCAGTGTGTTATCATCTGTCTGTTACTCCAAGCATAATTTAGTGCGGCAAACATTGCTTTTCTATATGACTCTCCCTCCTCTGAAGAATTCGGAACACATGCAAGTTCTCTGTCTACTAGATTTATTTTATATTTAGAGAGTGCTTGTTCAGATACTCTTAGATAATCACTACATACTTGATGTCCAAAACCTCGTGAACCACAATGAATCAATATAGTAATTTGTCCTTCATTGAAAATTCCCATCTTTTTAGCAGCTTCTTTGTCATGAATTTGATCCACACGTTGCACCTCAAGAAAATGATTTCCAGAACCAAGACTTCCAAGTTGCGGTGCACCTCTCTTTCGTGCAGTAGGTGATATCTTTCCAGGATCAGCATTTTTTATCTGTCCATTTTCTTCGCAGACATCAGCATCATCCTTTGAACCATATCCATGATCAACTGCCCATTGTACTCCTTTTACAAGAACTTCGTCAAGATCAGAAGAGGTTAGTCTAACAGCACCTTTCGAGCCTACTCCAGACGGAATAGACGTAAATAATTCACTAACAAGATCCCGAAGTCGTGGCCTAACATCGTTTTCCATTAGATTTGTTTTGATTAGTCTTACACCACAGTTGATATCATATCCTACACCTCCTGGGCTTATCATGCCTTCTTCTGCATCCATAGCAGCTACTCCGCCAACAGGGAATCCATAACCTTCATGACCATCTGGAAGAACTACAACGTGTTTGAGAACTCCAGGTATTGTAGATACATTTACTGCTTGTTGGATTGTCCTGTCTGTAAGCATTTTTTGCAATAACTTTTCATCAGCGTAAATTGTTACTGGAACTTTCATACCTTTTGATGGATCAGCCTCAATACGATATTCCATTTCACGTATTTTCTTGGGAATTAGTGACGACATCGCTTTCTGCGAAAAAAGGCATTTGGACACAATTTAAATCATGAGTATACGATCAGACAATCATTTAATCAATTTAGTAGTATGTCTATACAAGTCGTGTAATGTCTTTCCGTCAAGTGAAACAGCATCATTCTGTTTATCGTCAGTGACTTTATTTTCCAGGTTATTTTTTTCTAGTTTTTTATTCGAATCCATAGATTTGATTTGTTCACAAGCATAGAAAAAAGTGTCGATTTTAATCCAAATTCATACAAGTAGATTTATTTTCCTTCATCAACTGATCCCAAACATGCCAATTCTTCCAATAGATAGTGGCCGTTATGGTACTGATGAGATGAAGGAGATTTTTGACGATCAGAAAAAGATAACATATCAACTGGATATTGAAGCAGCAGTTGCCCTGTCTCAGTCAGAGATAAGAATGATTCCAAAGGATGCAGCTTTGAACATATCAAAGATGGCAAGATCTGGCAAGATTTCAATAAAAAGAGTAAAACAGTTAGAGGCAAAAAGTGATCATGATACCGCAGCGTTAGTAGAAGCTCTCAGTGAAATTTGTAAACCTTCTGCAAAACCCTGGATACATTATGGTTTGACAAGTAATGATTTAGTGGATACTAGTAATTCATTGCAGATTCGTGATACTTTACGGATCATAGAACCAAAGGTTGCAAAACTAGCCATCATTTTAGCAAACCAGGCAATCAAGTACAAGGGATTACCAGCAGTAGGTAGAACCCACGGTCAACATGCAAGCATCATCTCATTTGGTTTGAAATTTGCAAACTGGTCACTTGAAATGTCAAAACATGTAGAAAGAATTGAAGAAATTAAGAAAAGAATCTTGATCTGTAAAACGCTTGGCGTTGTAGGAACTGGCTCTCTCATGGGTGCAAAAGCTTTGGAGATACAAAAAAGAGTAGCACGAAAACTTGAACTGTACCCTGCAGATGTTACAACCCAAGTAGTTGCACGTGAAAGATATGCAGAATTCATCTTTTACATGGCTTTGATTGGATCTACACTTGAAAAAATCGCTGTAGAAATCCGCAATCTCCAAAGAACTGAGATTGGCGAGGTTGCAGAATCTTTCAAGAAAGGTCAGATGGGAAGTAGTGCAGTTCCAGTAAAGAGAAATCCTGTAAAGAGCGAACGTGTTACATCACTTTCAAGATTATTACGCAGTCAGATACCGGTAGCTTTTGAAAACATATCACTATGGCATGAAAGAGACTTGTCAAACTCTGCAAATGAGAGATTTATCATTCCAACAAGCTCTATTTTGCTCGACGAGATGCTTGACACCATGACAAGAATCATCAGTTCATTATTTGTAAATGAGGATAGAATAAGACAAAATTTAGAAATAACAAGAGGTCAAATATTTGCAGAATTTGTTCTTGATGCATTAATACAGAAAGGAGTCCCAAGATTTGAGGCATATCGAGACATACAACGAGTAGCATTTGCATCATCAGAAAATGGAACAGACTTTAGAGAAGCAGTAAAAAATGATGAGGCATTTTCGTCTCATCTAACTGATGAAGAAATAGACAGAATTTTTATTCCTGAAAATCATCTTGGTGCATCATTTGATATAATCAAAAACGTATCAAGCAAGGTCAAAAATTCATGTTCCAAGTTTTCTTGACTTTTAATAGATTTTTGTGAATCAAAGAACCATATTGCATTGCTTTTTTAAGCTTTAATGCGGATTCTTCTGGAACTCCAATTGATACTGCAAGTTTTCTAACAAGATGTTTTCGGACCAAATCATCCTTGTCTTTTATTTTATATTCCAACGGAATAGATTTTGTAAATTCTATAAACTCTTTTGATAAAAATGGCTGGACAATATTGACATCAAATTCAGATGCAATTTTGTTTACAGCCTTCATCATTCTTGTTTCATTTAGTATCTTGTCTTCAATCATACCAAGCACCGCATCTTGTCCCTCCAAGATTGAATCTCGGTAGGCATTGTACCCACAGAAGAGTTCATCAATGCCATTAGCAGTCATTACCTTTGTAATTTTGTGTTTTTGTGCGAGTTTTGCTACATAATAAAATGCAATACAATTTTCATTCCAAGATAAATTATCTACATTGATTTCGTCCCAGATCTTTTTGGCCACATTAGAAAATGTTGTCTCAGATATTATTTCCACTTCATGATTCATGTCAAGCACTTTTGCCATTTTTTTTGAGAATTCTACATCATGTGAATCCTCAAAGCCCATCGTGAAAAGCAGTACATCATACCCCAAGTCTTGACAAATTTTTGCCAAAAGACAACTATCAACACCACCAGAAAACGATACACCCATTTTTCCAGAGTCTTTGACACCTTCAATTGCATGAACCATTTGTGTGTGTAATTTGCTTTCAAGTTCTGACAGTATAGGTACCATTTTCACAATAGACTCATTTTGAGAGTTAAATATAGGATTCTGTAAAAAATTGTAAGAAAATGTTCAAACTAACTGAAGAACAAATTAAATCAGAATTACAAGGATTACAGGGATGGAGTATAGCAAATGGAAAACTACACAAAGACTTTGTATTTGACGATTTTATCGAAGCGTTTGGTTTTATGTGCAAGGCAGCTATACACATTGAAAAGATGAATCACCATCCAGAATGGTTCAATGTATACAACAAGATTTCAGTAGACCTAGTGACTCATGATGCTGGTGGGATAACACAAAATGATGTATCCCTTGCAAGAACTCTGAATTCATTAAAGTAAGTACTGCCATAACGCCTGTACAGAATTTATATACGGATTGAGCAGAATTTTTCAAATGCCAACAGGCTCTACAATTTTGGATTCAGATTTCAAGTACATTGACAGTAAAGGAAATCTTTTGAAAAGTAGAACCGAACTTTCGATAGCACAAATGTTGGAATTTTTGCAAATTGAATATCAGTATAATTATTCCATAACCCTAAAAAATGGAAAGAAGATAAGCATCGATTTCAAGACAGACAAGGGTCTAATCGAAGTAATAGATACAGAAATAGATATTGTAAAATACAAAGAACTCAAGGCAGAATTGTCTGATGTCAAAATAATTGCATTAGGCCATCCAAAATTTGCAGCAAGATTATCAGAGTTGCAAGATATCATTCTATACAAAACTCAGGAAGTACAGACAGGTTCCATATTCATGGAAGATCCTTCATTTGCGTTTGATTATGCACACATATTGCCTCTAGTTGAAAAATGTTCAATATTACACGGTCATACGTCATCAGTTACAGTAGAACTAGTAGGAGAAATGAAGAATAACTTGTTGATGGATTTTGGAGAAGCAAAGAAGATAATCAAAGAAGTCATCTCAATTTTAGATCACAAATTTTTCATTAATGAAAGATATCTAATGAAAGAAGATGACCAACACTATAACATTGGATTTGACGGACCAAAAGGAAGATTCAATCTCCAAGTTCCAAAGAATACAACATACCTCTTGAAGGGTGAGGCAACTGTTGAAAACTTGTCCACTGAATTAATCAAACTGCTTGTTCCAAAGATGCCAAAAAATATTGAAGCTGTGGGGGTCTACATTTACGAGGGGTATAACAAGGGAGCCCACATCATATCACAAATTTCAAAGATCTAGACATGGAACCAACTATCAAGGAAACTGCATGGAATCCTGAGATTGAAAAACAAATTCTAAAACAATGGGAAGAATCTCACATTTATGATTTCAAACCAGAAGGAGATGTATTTGTAATTGATACGCCTCCACCTTATCCATCTGGAAGACCATGGCACATTGGTGCAGCATCACACTATGCTCAGATAGACATGATTGCAAGAACTGCAAGAATGTTTGGAAAAAAAGTTCTATTCCCAATAGGAATTGATAGAAACGGTCTACCTGTTGAGATGTACACTGAGAAAAAACACGGAATTAGGATGCATGAGACAGATAGAGGAGAATTTCTCAAACTTTGCGCAACAGCACTAGATGATTTGGAAGCAGAGATGATACAAATCATGAAGAGTCTCGGTCTTAGCGGCAATTTTGCAGAATATTACAGAACAGATTCTGAGAAATATCGTACCCTGACCCAATCTACATTCATTGACATGTGGAAAAGAGAACAAATCTATCTTGCAAACAGACCCAATAACTATGATTGGGTTACAGGTACCACCATAGCAGATGCCGAAATTATCTACGAAGATATTCCTACCAAACTAGTCCACATGAAGTTCAAGGTAAAGGATCTAGAGAAAACCATAATCATTGCAAGTACTAGACCAGAGCTTCTATGTGCATGTCAAACAGTGATTGTAAATCCAGAAGATGAACGATATACAGATGTTATTGGAAAAAAAGTTATCATTCCTTTGATAAACAGGGAAGTTGAGATCAAGCCACATCCTTCTGCTGAAAAAGAATTTGGTTCTGGAGCAGTAATGGTTTGTAGTTATGGTGATCAAAACGATGTTGCATTATTTAGAGATCTCAAGCTAGAAGAGATTGCAGCAGTAGGAATGAATGGTAGAATGAAAGATGTTGCAGGACCATATGCAGGCCTCAAGGTAAAACAAGCAAGAGAAAAAATAATTGAAGATCTGCAAAACCAAGGTCTAGTAGAAAAAATAGATAACATCAACCATAGAACTCCCATATCTGAGAGAAGTAAAACTGCAATTGAAATTATTTCCATGGAAGAATATTATCTGAAACAAAAAGATTCAGTTGACAAGATAAGAGAATTGGGTTCAAAGATTGATTTCCATCCTGCAATGCACAAACAGATCTTGATGAACTGGCTAGAATCAATATCAATCGACTGGCCAATTTCAAGAAGAAGATTCTATGGTACAGAGATACCCATATGGTATTGTAAAAAGTGCAACGAGCCACACGTGCCAGAACCTGGAAAATACTATAGACCGTGGAAAGACCCCAGTCCAATATCAAATTGTATCAAATGTGGTTTTACAGAATTTGTAGGCGAGCAACGTACGTTTGATACTTGGATGGACTCTAGTGTATCACCACTATATATCACCAAATACAAGCAAGATGAAGAATTTTTCAAAAAAACATATCCTACTACCATAAGACCACAGTCAAAAGACATTGTTCGTACATGGCTGTACTATACCATATTACGATGTGAACAACTCACCGGCAAGACTCCATGGAGTGACGCATGGATAATGGGATATGGTGTAGATGAACACGGTACAAAGATGAGTAAAAGTAAGGGCAATGTAATTGATCCACTTCCAATAATACAAAAATTTGGTGCAGATACATTTCGATTCTGGAGTGCAAGTGAAATTAACCTAGGATATGATTTTAGATGTTCTGAACAAAAAATAGAAACTACTAGAAAATTCCTAAGCAAACTTTGGAATGTTTCAAGATTTCTGTCTGGATTTCCAGTTATAAAGTCTGGAAAACCAAGCCCTTCTGACAAATGGATACTCTCTGAACTTGACAAGGTAATTGCAGAATGCAAGAAAGGATATCAAGAATACAATTTCTTCATACCTGCTACTGCATTAAGAGAATTCATCTGGAATATTTTTGCTGCACATTATATTGAAATGGTAAAGGGAAGAGCATACAGTTCTGGATTTACAGAAGAAGAACGAGATGGAGCAATATTTACACTTCACAAGGTGTTATCTTCAGTTTTGACACTGCTTGCACCAATTACACCATTTATCACAGATTATCTATGGCAGAATCTTTATTCTAAAGATACTATACATCATGAAAAATTTGTAGAACCTGAAGATCATGAAGATTGGACAAAGCACACAAAAGAAATAACTGAATTTAATTCCGAAGTGTGGAACAAGAAAAAAAGTATGAACCTATCACTAAAAGATACTGTAGAGATCACAATTCCAGCAGGTTTGGAACTCTTTGCAAAAGATCTCAAAGCTATGCATAACATTGTCTAGACAAGAAGGTTTGAATTAGAACTTAAATAACATACAGTTCAACTTTTGCACATGCCACGAATCACACACTTTGATATTCCTTCCGACAACCCAGAGAGAGCTCAAAAATTCTACCAAGAGGTATTTGAATGGAAATTTGACAAGTGGGATGGTCCAATGGAATACTGGATGATAAAAACAGGAGATGATAGCAAACCAGGAATCAATGGAGGCATGGCAAGAAGGATGCCAGGACAAATAGGCATGACAAATACAATTGAGGTTCCTTCTCTTGACAAATACACAAGTAAGATCCAATCAAGTGGTGGTCAAGTGTTAATACCAAAAATGCCAATTCCAAGCGTAGGATATTTTGCAACATGCATGGATACAGAGGGAAACATTTTTGGAATCATCCAAATGGATCAGAGTGCAAAATAACAAGCAATCTTTTTTTGTAAATAAATATAGATTTTATGAAAATTTCGATTTCGTCAGGCCAATTTTATTAACAATTTGGCAACAGTAGCACCAATTTTTTTCACTTGTTCTTCTTGTTTCTTCTCTTTTAGAGTACCATCTGCATTGAATACTTCGTGGGCTTTTGCTACTGCAATCTGATCCGGAATTACAATGACGCGAATATTTTCAAGAATTGCACGCACATGAACCAATCCACGAAGACCTCCAAGAGCTCCGGGAGACGCACTCATAATTCCTGCTACCCTATCCTTGAAACAAGCCAAAGGTTCTTCGCCTTCAACTGGTCTAGAGACCCAATCAATTGTATTTTTTAAAACACCTGAAATTGTACTGTTGTATTCGGGTGATGAAATCAAAAAACCCTGGTGTGACAACATCACATCCTTGAGCTTGCGTGCATTAGGAGTAAGTCCTTGTTGTCGTTCCAAGTCTTCATCATAAAGAGGCATTGGATAATCTCGAAGATCAATTATAGTTACATCTGCACCATTTTCCATCGCACCAGCTGCTGCAATTTTGACCAATTTTTTATTAAACGAGTCAATACGAGTACTTCCAGCAAATGCAAGAATTTTTGGTTTTGTCAATCACAGTTTGACATGATTCATAGTTTAACAAGTTTTCTCTTGTACGGTTAGAGGCACATTTGAGGCGTTCTTTAAATAATAATTTTATCTTTCACAAAGAGTTGAAGGCTGTAATCATCAGAAAACATGGTGGACCAGAGGTCTTGTCGTATGAAGAAATCCCAAATCCGGTTCCTCAAAAAGGACATGTTCTAGTCAGAGTAAATTATTGTGCAGTAAATCATTTGGATATTTGGGTAAGAAACGGAATTTCTGGCAAGACAGTACCATTTCCACACATTCTTGGTTGTGACATCAGTGGAACTCTGGTAGAGAAGTTTGGAGGTTTCAAGAAAGGTGACAAGGTCATAGTATATCCTGCAGTTGACAGTAATGTTGCACGCGCATCTTTTGGAATCATTGGTGGATTTGGAAAATACGATGGAGGTTATGCAGAAATTATTCAGATTCCAAAAAAGAATATAATAAAAAAACCGGATTGGCTATCAGATCAAGAAGCTGCCTCAATCAATGTATCGTACCTCACAGCTTGGAACATGTTAGAAAAATCAAGATGTAAAAAAGATGATACTGTTTTGATCTGGGGTGCAAACAGTGGGGTAGGTTCTGCTGCAATCTTACTTGCAAAAGCAAAAGGTTTGAAGGTCATCACCATTGTATCTGACAGGAACAAAGCTGTATTTGCAAAAAAACTTGGAGCAGATCACATCATAGATAGAAATGCCAAAGATGTAACAGTAGAGGTTCTAAAATTTACAAATCAAGTAGGAGTAGATGCAGTCATTGATCACGTTGGAGCAAAGACATGGCCCATCAGTCTTGAAGTACTCAAAATAAAGGGAAGAATGGTTGCATGTGGGACCACAACAGGAGCAGAAGCAATAGTAAACATCAGATCATTTTACAGCAAAGAGGCTAAAATAATTGGAGCATATCTAGGATCAAGATCACAGCTTGTTGCATTACACAAGTTTATGAAATTAAAAAAGATCAAACCCGTGATTGATAGCATCTTTGATCTAAAGGATGTCAAACTTGCACATCAAAAAATGGAAAAAAGTAACCAGTTTGGAAAGATATTGTTACGAGTATCTAACTGACAAATTTTCGGCATTCACAATCAAGAACAAGACACGTTTCATTGTGTCGTATGTGATCATCTAGTCCATGACCACAATTGACATTTTTACACGTATACCTACTTTTTTCCCTCTCTACTACCTTGCGGGCAATTTGATTTGCCTTGTCTTTTGAATAGCCCTTTTTGTCAATGTAATAGTGAACTACTCTATTGTAGAGTTCGTTAGGATCAAAAGTATGACTCATTGATAGAAAATAACGTCATCCAAACTATTAGTTCTTTAGTTGGTCTGGGCTTCTCTTTCACGCAATATATTCAAAGCAGAACCTGCTTGGAACCATTGTATCTGAAAGCTGTTATACGAATGCTTGAGTGCAATCTCATCTTTTGTCCCGTTTATATGACTTAGTACACACTTGATATTTTTTCCAGGTTGCATTTGAGATAGATCAAGTATGCTTATTTTATCAGTCTCCTGAACTTTATCATAATCAGATGAATTAACAAAGGTGAGTGCAAGTACTCCTTGTTTTTTTAGATTAGTCTCATGTATACGTGCAAAACTTCGTGCAATGACTGCAGCACATCCAAGATATCGTGGTGACATGGCAGCATGTTCTCGGCTACTTCCTTCTCCGTAATTATTATCACCTATTACAATCCACTGGAGACCTTTCTCTTTGTATTGTCTTGCTATAACTGGAAATGATTCGGTGTTTCCATTTAGTTCGTTCTTTCCTTTGCCAACATCATTTGTGAATGCATTTACTGCGCCAAGGAATATGTTGTCACTGATTTTGTCAATATGTCCACGCAATGATAACCATGCACCTGCTGGTGAGATGTGATCTGTTGTGCATTTGCCTTTTGCCTTTAGTAAGAGTGGCAAGTCTACAAAATCTTTACCATTCCATTTTGCAAATGGGGCCAATTTTTGTAATCTACCACTTGAAGGATTTATGACAACTTGAACATCATCCGGATTTGTAGCAGGTGGAACATAGATTTGACCGATATTTGAAAATCCTTTTGTTGGAACCTCTGGTGCTTTTTTCGGCGGTTCTAACTTGAACTCTTTTCCATCAGATCCTTTTAGAGTATCTTTTAGAGGGTTAAACGATAATCGTCCACCAAGAGCAAGGGCCACAATCAACTCAGGACTACCCATAAAGGCCATTGTCTCTCTTCTTCCATCGTTACGCCCAGGGAAATTTCGGTTAAATGAAGTAACAATAGTATTTGGCTCTCCAGATTTTATCTCAGGTCTATTCCATTGTCCAATGCACGGCCCACAGGCATTAGCTAGTACGGTAGCACCAATCTCATTTAGAATATGCATCTGTCCGTCTCGTTCAATTGTTGCTCTGATTTGTTCAGAACCTGGAGTTACAAGAAGAGGAATCTTTACGTTCATTCCATGAGATTTTGCTTGTTCTGCAATAGATGCAGCTCTTGTCATATCTTCATAAGATGAATTTGTACAACTACCAATAAGAGCTACAGAGATACTATCAAGATACTTGTTTTTCATTACATCCTCTGCAAGTGCAGATATTGGTCTTGCAAGATCTGGCGTATGAGGACCTGCAATGTATGGTTCTAGTGCAGATAGATCAATCTCTATTACTTTATCAAAATATTTTTCTGGATTTTGTTCAATCTCAGGATCTGCAACAAGAATGTCTTTGTGATCATTTGCAAGATCTGCAATCTGTCCACGATTAGTTGATTTTAGATAAACTTCCATCCTTTCATCATATGGAAATACCGAACATGTTGCACCAATTTCTGCACCCATGTTTGTTATGGTTGCTTTTCCAGTACAACTAATTGATTTAGTACCAGGACCAAAGTATTCCACTATGGCGTTTGTTCCACCAGATACTGTAAGCTTCCATGCCACATACAATATGATATCTTTTGGAGCAACCCATCCATTTAGCTCACCCTTTAGGTGTATACCAATTCTTTTAGGATACAAGAGTTCCCACGGAAACCCTGCCATCACTTCTGTTGCATCTAATCCTCCCACCCCAACAGCAAGCATACCTAGACCACCTGCATTTGGTGTATGAGAATCAGTTCCAATCATTAATCCACCAGGGAAAGCATAATTTTCCAATACAACTTGATGAATAATTCCCGCACCAGGCTTCCAGAATCCTATTCCATATTTTCTTGAAGATGATTCAAGAAATTTGTATACTTCGCTGTTTTCATCCAGTGCAACTTTAATGTCTACATCCCCACTAACTTTGGCCCTAATGAGATGATCACAGTGAACAGTCGTTGGAAGTGTACTTCGCTTGAGACCTGATTGCATGAATTGTAGTATTACCATTTGTCCTGTAACATCTTGTAATGCAACTCTATCAGGCCTTAGAAGCGAATAGCTTTTGCCAGGTTCAAGATCTTTTGCACTTTCCATATCATCAAGATGACCAACAAGAATTTTTTCAGTTAGAGTGAGTGGTCTGTTGACTAGTTTTCTATATTTTGAAATGTTATCTTCAATTTTTTTATAAACTTTGGAAACCAGTTCTGGAGTTGTATCTATTTCCATTACAGCATACAATTAACCTGAATTTAATATAAACGGTATTCTAGTTCTTCTTTTTAATCAGACTTACAAAGTATTTGTGAAGAGAAATATCCCCTGTAAGCTCAGGATGAAATGCAGTACCTATGATATTTCCTTGTTTTACAGCAATTATTTTTTCATTAAACTTTGACAAAATTTCTACATCTTTTCCCGCTTCCATAATAGATGGTGCACGAATAAACACACCTGGAAACTTGGAGATGCCAATTTTATCCATTGATATCTCAGATTCAAACGAATCTTTTTGTCTGCCAAAGGTATTTCGCTCTATTTTGACGTCAAGAAAATCCAATAGTGGTTGATCCATTTCGCCAACTACTCTATCTTTTGCTTTTTTTGAGAGCACTATCATTCCTGCACATATTCCAAATACAGGCATTCCACTTGCAATTTTTTCTTTAATTTTTTTCAATGATCCATTTACTAGGGAAAGTGTACCTATCACAGTGCTCTCCCCACCTGGTATTACCAATCCATCAAGATCTGATATTTGTTCAGGAGTTTTAACTTCAGTCACAATACCTTCCATACCTAGTTCTTCAATTGCCATCTTTGTGGCCAGAACATTCTCTGCAACATCTCCCTGAACTGCTAAAATTCCTATGTTAATGCCGCTCATGCTGTACTACCACGTTCTTGCATTCTAAGTTCAAGATTCTTTGTATCCAATCCCAACATGGATTGTCTCTCATCAATCATTTTTTGTGCTTCTTTTACTTTATCTGGATCTTCCCAGAAAGTTGTTGCCAAAACTATTGCTTGTGCTCGTTCTTTTGCGTCATCAGCTTTGAATATTCCAGATCCTACAAATACTCCATCACAACCCAAAGTCATTAGATATGCAGCATCTGCAGGAGTTGAAATTCCTCCAGCTGCAAAATTAACAACTGGTAATCTACCTAAACTTGCAGTCTCTTCCACAATAGAGTATGAAACTTTTAATTCTCTTGCAACACTTATCAAATCTTGTTCATCACCAGCATCATAAATTGATTTTATGCGTCTCAATTCGGTGTTTACATTTTTAATATGAATAACTGCTTCTGCAACATTACCAGTGCCAGGCTCTCCTTTTGTTCTAATCATTGCTGCACCTTCTTCTATTCTTCGAAGAGCTTCACCTAGATTTCGTGCACCATTTACAAATGGACTTGTGAAATCCCATTTCCATATGTGGCGATTTTCATCTGCAGGAGTTAGAACTTCGGATTCATCTATCATGTCCACATTTGTTTCTTGTAGAACCATTGCTTCATACACATGACCTATTCTACATTTTGCCATGACAGGAATTGTTACAGAATCCATAATCTCTTGAATAATTCTAATGCTTGCAGTTCTTGCAACACCACCAGCTTTTCTAACATCAGATGGAAGTTTATCCAAAACCATCACTGCAACTGCACCAGCATCTTCTGCAATCTGGGCCTGTTCAACAGTGGTAACATCCATTACAACTCCATTTTTTAGCATGTGAGCAAAACCACGTTTTAGGGTAGAAGTTCCTCGTGTAGTACCAAATGATCCTACCTTTTCCTTTACTACTCCTTTGGTATTACCCAAATCACCAGAAAGCGGAATCATAAGATTTGATCGCTTCTTAGGCTATTTATTTTGTTATTTCCGTAATCACGGCATCCATGTTATTTTGGACCTGAGTTATCAGCGGAGGGATGAATTCCTGAGTAGAATTCTGGTCAGGCCACTGGACAGTGATTGATTTACCATCTAGTGTGACTTGCATCTCATATTTTTCATACTCGTTTAGATCACTTTTTACGGCATACGATGTTGTTGGAATATCCATAAATCCAGTCTCTTTTATCAATGCAGTTAGTTTTTTGACCTCATCTTTTGACAGCTGATATTGTTTATCAGGTTCAGAATAACCATTTTTTGTGAGACTGTAAATAGTTTGACCGTCATTTGCGATTGTTACGACCTCTGCTGTGTCAGCGCCAATGCTTTGTGTAAGACCAAATGATATTTTTTTGAGGTGCTCTTTGGTGTATTGTATAGATATAACATCATCAGAATTTACTGCAACATTTGGAATTTCAGGTCGAAGAAGGGTTGGAACTACGATGAAAAGAGCAGCAAGAACTGGAATTGCTCCCAATATTATGATTATAGGACGAACCAAGTTTTACTCCTCAAGTTACTCAGATCTGAGTTTTGCACATAATTTATCAAAAGACAAAAATCATAATTGATAGTTTTCTTACAGTCCAACGCTCAAAAAGAGTTACAATGGCACCAATAAATCTTCAGAAGTCAAGTAAATTAAAATTCAAGTGCATTTATGTTCATTACGTGGGGTCGTAGCCTAGCCTGGTATGGCGACAGTTTAGATCACATGATCACCGCTAAGGGCTCCAGTGGTTTCACAAGCTTCACTGACGCAAGGATGATGTACAGTTTGGAGCTGTAGTGACCCGTGTGTCGCCGGTTCAATTCCGGTCGGCCCCACCATCTGATCTCTATTTGACCGAACAGTTATAAGGAAAAAGACACCTAGTAATGATGCTAGGGAGAGTGGGGTTTGAATTTTACAATATCAAAAATACATAGCGGTGGATTGAATTGAGTAGAGGTAATTTCCCAACATTTGGAGCCTCTAAAACTGGAACTTTTGTTTCCACCTTGAAAAACTATAATCTGCCTCCTTTCATTTTAGAAAAAATTGCTGCAGACTGTAAATCAGATCTAGTCAGAAAAGGCAGAATTGAAGAACGTTTGCAAAGCATGAATGATTCCGCCCTTGAACTTTTGCACAAAGTTTTCGTTGATTGTCACGAAGATTCTGCTGGCACTTATGCCAACTATCGATTTTTTGCATACATCTCAAGCATGTTCCACAAGTGTGAAATTTTATTAAACGAAAAAATTCCAGGTCAATCTGGTAAGGTCTACAAGGTACCCATTGCAGTCAAAAACAATGGTATGTACATTGCAGTTGGTTTCAACAAATCTTCAGGCGGCCCAACAACAAAAAGAGAAGCTGTAAAGTTTTATGAAATGGTTGATGATATCAAGAAAGGAGAGCACGGAAATCAACTCTCAGAAGGAGTTTTCGGATCCTCTGTCGGATTTGACGGAGAAGCACTTGTTACATTAGAAAAACTAAGTACAACAAGAAAGAAAGATCCACAAAATAAAATAGATTTCAAGACAGCTAGTTTTCAAGATAGAATATACTCTGTCACAAAGTGCTAGTTCTTCTTTTTAGCAGGACAGAATTTTAGATGTACTTGTTTTTCCACAGTTAGAGTAGTTTCATTTTCATGAAATAATTTCATACTACAATCCGGGCAAACGAATTCTGGCATAAAAAAAACTCCAAGATACTTACTTATAGTCTTTTAGGGTGAAACAGAAAACTAGGATAATATACTATAACCGTAAACTGGAAGTATCTATAGTTGCAAAGAGTGCATCTTTTTCTGTTTGATTGTAATCCATACCATAATGCTCAAAGGGTAACGATGCAAAGAGATGTTTGTCCCAAATATCATGAACTAGTTCTTTGTAGTTTTTGTATCCTTTTTTCCTTAGAAATTCATGTGCAAGTTCATGGGAAACCTTGGGACAATTAGTCTCCATTAGAAATGTCAAGTCATCTTTTTTTGGACTTTTGGTCCATAGAACCATGCCAAAATTTTCTGCAAAGTATCCCTCACAAGTACAATCAGTCCAAAGCGGTCTTGAATAGCTCAGATAAAAATGAAAAATATCTCGCCCTCTATCAGCATGGTCATCAAGCAATGTAGGAGTATCAATAATCCTCAGGCGCCCACCAGACCTTACAACCATCTCATCTACTTGAATGTCGACATTTTGAGAAAAAGTCTTTTCAATCCAAACCTTGTAAAAGTGCGCCATCTTTGTAATGTATTCAAACTCCCATTTTCTATTATCCATATCGTCTTCTTTTACCAAGAAAATAAAATGAAGAATCATGTAATGAAAAAATTACGACGCGATTAAAAGTTCTTTGCATAAAAAATTAATGTACCCTATAGTGTAGGGTTCAAAAATATGGGTAGAATTTCTCCACAGAGACTTAGCTTTGACCTTCTATTCCCATCAGGGTTAGAGTTGAACGAATCTTCTCTATTTTACGAATTTTCCAAGTGATGATTTCTCTTAATGCTTCTACTGTTGGAGATTCAATCTTGGCCAATATATCGTAGGCCCCGAAGGTACCGTGAACTTCTTTGACTCCGTTAATTGCTTTTAGCTGTGAGATGATAGATTCTTCAGAGCCAAGTTCACAATTTATTAGCACATATGCAGTTGCCATAGTATACCTATACAACGCAAATATATCAATAGATCTGTTTTCTAGTCATAAATCCAAAATCATATCATAGTTGAAAATAGGATCACTTTTCTGCATAAAATCTCAAGAATTCTTTTGATTGTAGATATTTTTAGAAGATTTAAGAAAAAAGAATGTTCCCCGGTTCTGACTCACATAGAGTCATTGGTACGATTAGCCTTAATCCTCATCTTGTTCTATTACCGGGGTGCCCTGTAGCACGGCTGGGTGGACCAAAAATCATATTTCATCATCCCAGTCCGTCTGCGTGCATTAGGGGCGATGTGGTTATTTTCTAGTCAAATATTAATCCAGTGAGTTTCATTTCAAATCCAGATACTAGAGTTCTTAGCTTGAAATTTTCAGCAATTGTATGATCAACTTCTCCCACAATTCCAAGTTTCTTGCCAGATACTACAATACTGCCAGTTCGTCCATCAACGAACATGGGATCCTTTTGTGGAATCGTTTCACAGGTGAGATTAAAACCAATTTTGAGAAGAGATTGAAGAATAGATTTTACTTCTGTAAAGTTTGCATCCTTGCGTGCATCAAGACAGGCAAGATGAACTACTTCTCTAATTGGAGAATCTTTTTCAAATACAGTTCCAATTTCAAAGATCTTTTGAGGATATGATTCATGAATATTTCTTGACAAGACCTCCATCATTCCAGGAAGGAGTACGTCACGAAGAATTATGTGTTCTTGACTTTTCGAGTCTGCAACAGATATCATTTTAGAGGAATTACGATTAGTTTTTTCATACAAGATTTCTTTTCCAGTCAACTCAAAGTTCATCACTTCAGTATATCCAAGGCCTACCATGAGTGAACGTATAGTTTCAAGCGATTTTGTGATATCATTTCTTTCTCCTGCAGATACTGATTCAGGCATTGTAGGTACAAGATTTTGAATTCCATATCCAAGTGCTATCTCTTCAACTAGATCCATTACTCCAAAAATATCTGTTCTATATCTTGGAATTGTACAAACAATTTTCTTTCCTTTCATTTTTGCATCCAGTCTACTTTTTTTCAGAGATTTTATCATAAGAGAATCAGATATGTCAATTCCAAGAGTCTTGTTTACAAGTTCTGATTCAAGTATCAAATCTCGCGGTTTTAATGATGTAGTAGAATTATTTGCTCCAGTTATTTTTACTGAAAAGAGTTGAAAACCTGCTATTTGTAAAGCATTTGCAAGAACTGCAAGTACTCCCTCTGCTGCATTTTTATCAGTTGCAGTAACTTCTACAAGTAGATTCCTAGTCTTGTTGTTAATTTCTGTTAGTTTTCCATTAATTATTGGTGGAAAAGATATCGTATTTCCAGCAGAATCAATTATGATTGGAACCTTGTCTTTTCCTGTCAAGATGTTACCATATTTTTTTCCAGTTTCTGTTTTTTCAAGTATTTCTTTAACTGTCATGGATACATCAGATTCAAGAGGAACAAAATTGTGGTTTTTTGCTACAGCAGTATAACGTAATGGAAATTTTATCTTGTCAAGATCATGAATTCCAATGGATACTTTCTTTCTTCTTCTACCTAGTCCATTGTGAAGATCTTCTTGCATTGTAATTATTTGTCTTATTGTTTCATCATTTAGAATACCATTTTTTGCTTCAATTGCTGTAACATATGGTCGCACTTTGGAAACAGATGCATCAGATTTTATCACATTTTTTCCAGTTTTGATTTTCAATAGAGGCATTCCAAGTTTTATTCCAAGTAGTCCTTGAAGACCTGTAATGATTCCATAATCAGTAGAATAATCAGGTCTGTTCGGACTGTACTCTACATTGATGTGATCGTTTGTCTCTTCTTCAATATCTAATCCAATAAATGGCAAAGTTTCTACAATCTTTGCTTTTGGAATTTTCTTTCCCAGAATCTTGTTGATTCTGTCAAAGTATAGAGTGACTACGGGCATTTTGGTACACTCCTTAACCAACCAAACTTGTTTTCATACAAATCACGTACATCCTCAAGACCAAACTTGAGCATTGCAATTCTCTCTATTCCTCCACCCCAAGCAAGTACAGGGTTTTTGATTCCCAATGGTTTTGTTACCTCTGGTCTGAACATACCCATTCCAAACAACTCAACCCATTTTCCAAGTTTCTCATTGTATATCATAGATTGTAATGATGGTTCTGTATACGGGAAAAAAGTAGGCCAGAATTTTATCTTCTTTATTCCCATCTTGTGATAGAATTCTGTCTGTAGTCCCATTAGGTTTCGTAGTGTAACATTTTTGCCCGTTACAACCCCTTCAACCTGATGGAATTCTGCAAGATGTTTGTAACTTAGTTTTTCATTTCGAAATACTTTGCCTATTGAAAATAATCTTGCCTCATCATATTTTTTGTCTGCAAGAGCACGAATTGTTACACATGTAGTATGTGTTCGAAGAACAAGTCTTTTTGCTTCTTGGTTTTGCCATTCATAATTCCAACCCTTTTTGTGTTCTTGTGAGATTTTTTTTATCTGATCAGGTTTTGCAACTGTACCTGCAGTAACATCTTTTAGATAAAATGTATCTTGCATTTCCCTTGCAGGATGATCCTGTGGTGTAAACAAGGCATCAAAGTTCCAAAAACTAGACTGGATGTTATTTCCAATTATTTCAGAAAATCCCAGTCCAACAAATATCTCACGTACTTCATCTATAACATCTCGTAATGGATGACTACGTGCAGCAAATACGGTTGGAGCAGAGGCTTGTACATCTATTGCCCTTGCAACTTTAGCTGTAGAATCAGACACAATAGTAACTTCAGAGATATTTGTAAGATCAACTTCATCAGGTACAGTTTTGGCGGCTTCTATTCCCTGTTCTGTAAGACCAACCAAGGCAGATTTTTTTGAGGCAAGAACAATAAACTCTGGTCTTTTCTTCAGTGACTCTAGAGCATCCTTGTCTCCAAGATCATCAGATGAGACTCCAATTGGAGTTTTGGAAATAGTTTTGATAATTTTTTCTTCAGAGGTGACATCATGATATCCCTTTAACATAACCCTGTTTTCATGAATCTCAACCCAGCCGTTCTTCTTTGCATTTGCAATAGCAGGGCCAAATTCATTTTTTAGATAATCCTTTGCAGAATTCATCTCACAAGAATAACCGTCCAATGATCGTAGGTAATTGACAAGCTGTCTTTCTGGAAATCCCTTCTCAAGTGCTTCAGTCCCTCGCTTTCCTAGCGTTACAACGGTTTTCTCTGATTCTGTAACATTTGATAGATTTTTGAACTTGAGCCATTCAATGCCTCTCCTTGTCTGATCTAGTGAAAGTTTTGTGATATTGGCAAGTTCTTCCGGTGTCAAGTTTTTCTTCTCAGATAATGTCTTGAGAATTTTTTGCTCAATTGGATGCAGAACTTGAGACATTATCACAAAAAGCCAAAAAGACTTTTTAAACCTTAACCTAACTAAACCATGAATGTCATCTGAAGAGTTTACAGTAACTCCTTGGAGCGTAGAAGGGGATATTGACTATGATAAACTCATGCAGAAGTTTGGCACCGAGAAAATTTCTCCAGAATTAGAAGCACGCATAGAAAAAATAACTGGCGAAGTGCATCCCATGTTAAAGTTGGGCTATTTTTTTAGCCACAGGGATTTGGACAAGATTTTGACAGAATATGAGAAAGGAAACAAGTTTTATCTTTACACCGGAAGAGGGCCATCTGGAAAAATTCACATGGGACATCTTTTACCGTGGATTTTTACAAAATATCTTCAAGAAAAATTTGATGTCAATTTAATATTTCAATTAACTGATGATGAAAAGTTTCTCTATAGCGACCAAAAATCAATGGAAGAAGTATCAAAATACACACAAGAAAACATTCTAGATATAATTGCAGTTGGATTTGATCCAAAAAAGACAAAGATCCTAATTGATACTAGAGACATCAAGCGGATTTATCCAATCTCACTTGAGATAGCAAAAAGAATTACCTATTCTACTGTCAAAGCAGTTTTTGGATTTGAAAATTCTACAAACATAGGTATGATTGGATTTCCACCAATACAAGCAGCCCCATGTTTTTTACCATCAATAATTGAGGGACGCCCTACTCCTGTTCTCATACCTGCAGCAATAGACCAAGATCCCTATTGGAGAGTAACAAGAGACATTGCTGAAAAGATGGGATATCCAAAACCTGCCCAGATCCATTCCAAGTTTTTGCCAGGACTTGGGATGCAAGGAAAAATGTCTTCTTCGATTCCAGAGACTGCAATATTTACTACAGATGATGATAAAACCATAGACAAAAAGATCTCAAGTACATTTACTGGTGGCCAGCCAACTGTAGAGCTTCAACGAAAGCTCGGTGCAAACTTTGCCATATGTCCAGTATTTTGGTATCTAAGATATTTTTTTGATACCGAAAAAGAATCTGATGAGAGGGCAAGAAAGTGCAAGAGTGGACAGTTGTTATGTGGAGAATGCAAGGGCAACCTAAAAGATGCTACAAAACCTTTCTTGACAGAGTTCAAAAAACAAAGAGAAAAAGCAAAAGATCAAGTAGACAAGTTCATGTTTGACTAAAATGAAGATAGATATTACATGTGCAGATAGTTATGAAGCACAAAAACTTGCCAGTCTAATATACATAAGAGAGGACAAGGAGGTTTTCATCAATGGAATTTTAGAGCTAATTGAAAATGAGATAGTGATATCTCTAAAAGACAAATCTGCACACAGTATACTTTTCAAAGATAGATACCAGGCAGAGTCCTTTGCAGATTTTATCCAGTCTGTAATTGATGATGTAAATAAAATTACAGAGATTAGAATTTGCGAAGATATTGTTGAGATAACAAAAGAATAATTTTAGACAAGAGACTTGTCCATTTCTTGACCTACTAGTTCCTGTACCTTGAGAAAATATAGTTGGGTTGTATACGGCATGTCATCGAGATTATTTGATATTGCCATCATGAGATAACGAACAGCCCGCTTTGATATGTCTAGATTGAATTTCAGATAAAGAATTGGATCTTGCTTGACACCAATTTTATCTACAAGCCAAGGTGGAGCCATCTCCTTTGCATCTCTAATTACTTTGTTGTACCAGAGAGCAATATTTTCAGGATCAAGACCTTCCTTTAGACCTGTGATGTCAGAAGACATTTTGCTAAGCATCCGGTCTGTTAATTCTTTCAATGTCTTACTAGACATTTTAGAGTTTTATGGAACCTACTCAAAGATTGAAAAGTTGTTTGTCAAAGTATGTTTCCATCAGCATCAATCTCAGAGTTTTTTATTCTTGTTGTAGATATACGAGTACCATCTTTTGCAAGAGCCATGGGGACAACAATCACTGTAACTGGAGGAGCATGTCTTTCTGTCCGTAGTTTGTTCAGATCTTTTCCTTTTGATGAAGTCTCCTCACTTACTACCAATGCTTCAACATCTTGCTCCAATACTGCAGGACCAAAGTCATTGTCAAGTTTGCTTATAGCATACTTGGAGTTTGGAAAATTTTCTTTTATTGCATCATCTAGTGCTTGATATCGTTTCGAGTAATCATGGATTGGAGTTTTTCCTTTTTTTCTTGCAAGTTCATCACTGGTTAGACCAATGATAACTTTGGATGAGATTGAAAATCCATTTCTTAAGAGTTCTAAATGTCCTTTATGAATAATATCAAATGTACCACCCAAAGCCACAAGTTTGAATCTAGTCATGATCTTTTGTATTTACGACCTTGTCATTTAACAAGTACTACATTGATCGATGGTACCGATGAAGATAGAGGAACAGAATCATAGTTCCACACATATGTTTCAACAAAATAGGATCCTGCCAAATTTGGTTTCCAATCTACTGATATATTTTGATCTCCTGCACCAAGAAATAGTCCTTCTGATTTTCCTATGAATGCCACTTTTCCATTGAATTGTTTAACCTGGACATAGTATACAAACGACTGGGTAGAATTGAGAAGATACTTTGCATCACTTGTTATTTTTACAGACGCATTTACCGGAATTGTAGAATAGGAAGCACCATTAGGATTAGTTACCGTAGTATTACTTAGAATCACAGGTAATGTCACTTGGACACCGCTTACAGGAATTGGTTTTGATTGATAGTTATCAGATTCTGCAATTATCATGTAAGATTGCGCCCTAGTGTTGAAATCAGAAGCAATGTTAAATTGCGAAGTTGTTCCAGGACCAATGGAAATTGGATCAGATACTCCTATTGCAACCACTCGTTGAAATGCATCATATGATATCAAGTAGAATTTTGTATTAGTAGATTGCTGCGCCCCGCTATTTGTTACATTACCAGAAATAAGTAACGTATCAGAGATTTGAAGAGAACCCGGAGAAATTTGTAAGACTTGTTGCTTGGCAGATGATGATTGGAATCCTGCAACTTTTACTTGAACTTGAACAATAGATGGATCCGCTTTTGTAGACGATATCATGAAAGGAGCTTTTCCACCAGGCTGGATTACCTGTAATAGAGTTGTACCGGTTTTGTATTCGACCTGGTTTGAGTTACTATCCATGAATGTAACTCCAATTGTAACTGTATTGACAGGAGAATTGAGGTCATTTTGGATCTCGCCGTATACCACAGTAGTACCATCACTTGCCTTGTTAGAATATTCTGTCTGGAGTACTTCAACACCAAGACTTGTTGAAGGTGGAAGATCTGCCCAAGCAAGATTTGTTGCAAGTAATACCATAATCAAGAAACTCGAAAATAAGGCGGTTTTCATGCTAATAGTCCCAAAAGGGGATTAATCACATACAGCATATCATAATCTATACAACATAGTTTAGAAGGTTCTACTAAACTTGCGTTAGGAGATAAAAATTATAAAAAGAAGATAAAGATTTGGTTAATCTACTTGTGTTTCTTTGCGGTAATTACACACCAGTAAATGAATCCTGGTATCAATCCTACCATCAATGGTATGTATACGCCCGCTTGACTCCAATCTTGCATATCTAAATTACCTAACCACCAAAAAACTTGCATAGTATTTAAATCCATCTTTCAGAGGTTCTGTCAAGTCTTTGTCGGATTGTTCTAGGCGTAAATTTTCGTCGGATGACGATGATCGCTTCTTAAGCCTAAGTGGATACCACTTTAAGCCGTCATTTACCCATAAAATAGATCGTTTAATTTGGTATTTTTTAACTGATTTACATTCATGATTTTCTGCTTCTTCGGCTATCAATCTAAGATTACAAATTAAACATTCGTAGATGTTAAAACTCAAGTTATTCCACGTATATTTTTCTTGTCAGGTGATTCCAAGTAGAGCTGATCCAGTTGTTTCTTTTGGGTTGCAATCATTTCAACAAGATCTCTATTATCTGACTTGAGTTTAGAAATCTCTGCTTCTTCATCTCTATCACGTATATGACCTTCCATGAGTCCGACAACTCGATATTCTATAAAATTCTTGTAAAGTTTATCTGTTAACGTTAGATAATCATCCGATTTTTTATTAGTCTTACGTAAAGAGAGCCAAGTATGCATATCTTGTTGTAATTGTGGTAATTCACCCTCACTAAATTGCCACTTTGTTTGTTTAGTGACTATCAGTTTTACATTACCCCAAATCAAGTTGTCAACATAAAGTGATACCGTTTTTTCCTGATCATCTAATAGCATGATTATCCTTTCTCCTTGAGATATTTCTTAATTAATTCCTCAATTACATCATTTTTCTTACGTCCCCCATGTTCTTCTATTACTTTGATACTGAATTTTTTCCATAGTTCATCAGGCATGTCTATAGTTGTTTTCACCATAACTTAGTTACTCATATCTATTTTATAACCTTATCCCCTTCTATACAGTAAACTATTTATACAGTTATACCCTTATAGAAGGGTAGAAGGATATGACCAGCACAAACAACCGAGAACAAAAAGGCATACAGATAGCAAATGCAAACATGATAAGAAAGATTGATGAGCATACGTACAAGGTCAAATCACAGGCAGGAAACGGCGAATATGAGGTAATTTCAACGGAATTAGGCTATATTTGCTCGTGTCCTGACAGCATGTATAGGAATGTAAAATGCAAGCATGTTTACGGTTTAGAATTATCACTTTCAATCAAGAAAGAAGTTAAGATCAGAAATGAAATATTGATTGAGCCAATCTCAACTTCAAATTGTATTTACTGTAAATCTGATAACATTGTAAGAGATGGAATACGACACAACAAGCATGGTGATATTCAAAAATTCAATTGTAAAACTTGCAAGAAGTATTTCACCATCAACTTAGGCTTTGAAAAGATGAAGCATGATCCAAAGGGTATCACTACTGCGATGCAATTGTATTTTAGCGGAGAATCTCTAAGAAATACTGCAAAATCATTACGACTTATTGGAATGAATGTAACACATCAGACTGTTTACAATTGGATCAAGAAATATACAAAACTAATGCAAGAATATTCAGAAAAATTGAAACCACAAGTAGGTGATACTTGGAGAGCAGATGAAATGTTCATCAAGATTAGAGGTAATATGAAATACATGTACGCACTTTTAGACGATGAAACGAGATTTTTTATTGCTCAAGAAGTTGCAGATACAAAATACACCCATGATGTTCAAGGATTATTCCAAGAAGCAAGCAGAATAATGGAAAGAAAGCCTAAGACTTTGATAACTGATGGAGCATACAATTACAAGACAGCATATCAAAAAGAATATTGGACTAGAGAAGTAAAGAACAGACCAAAACACATCAGACATATTCGATTCAATGGTGACAACAATAATAACAAGATGGAAAGATTAAACGGAGAAGTACGGGACAGGGAAAAAGTAATGCGTGGTCTAAAAATTAAGAATACTCCATTACTTACAGGATACCAAGTTTATCACAACTACTTCCGCCAGCACCAAGGCTTGCAGGGTCAGACGCCATCTGAGGCATGTGGTGTCATTATCAAAGGTGAGAACAAGTGGATTACTTTTATTGAGAATGCAAGTATAAAGTAGAACATAGAATATGAGAAGAGTATGTTAAATTTTTCTATAGAATTAAACTATGAAATTCTAGCTATCATTTAATAAACAGTTATTAATAATTAATTAGTGGTAAAACGATGATGTCTAAGACGAATGACTTTGGGAAATATCAGAAGGGAGAAGACGTAATTGAGTGCACCTATGACAACGCTGATAAGGCAGTTAAGTCTATTTTAAAAAGACTTCAAGATTGACATACAAAGTCTCCCTTTCCAAACTTTATAATGAACAAATGGCGGGAGTTGAAGAAATGGAAACTGTCATAACTTATAAAAAAATTGCACAAAACATCAAGACGACAGTTGATTCTTTAGACCGAATGGAAAGATCAGGAATTGCAGTAAATGCAATGAATCTGAGCGTGCATGTACCAGATACTAAATATTCTGTAGTTTACAAAGTCACCAATAATCCAAACAAGAAGTTAATTGTAAAAAAACTTCTCAAATGTTAGAAGAAACTATATTCAAATTGATCGCATTTTAGGTTCAAAAAAGCCTTAAATCATATCCGACGGTTTTTGACGCCTAGAATTATCCGCTAGAGACTTGACAGCACCCTTTCAGAGGCTATGTTTTACCCAGATCGCTCAATTCTGCGAATGGATTCATGGCTCTTTAAATAAAACTTGAACACGATTTGTTATCAAGACTTGGAAATAATAATTGAACCATGGAATCAACTTGTAATTCACGAGGTATTAGAATTAAAATTTGAAGACTGGGTAACCCAGGTAATTGCCAGTGCAAGGTCTGCAGGAGGCGGAATACCTACCATTTTCTGGGCAGGAGGAGTATCATTTCATTTTGCAACATTTCCAGATACAGATTCTATAGTACAAGAGAAACTCAAAGGCAGAATCCACTATTCATCAGTCACATTTGCCATAAAAGAAAAATTTGAAAAACAGATCATTCGTGAAGGAGGAGCCGTCAATTTTACAGATGTCAGCCATAATGAAACATTTAGCAAATTGACAGAGAAATTAAGAGCCCAGTCAAAGTTTCAGAATACACAGTTAAGGTTTTCTTGATTTATTATAAACCAAGAATCCACCTACCCCACAAAGTGCAGTACCTATTATTTGGTAAAGATATGGAGTATCAGACCAGAATGGAAAAATGAATATTCCTGCAGTAATCATACCAAGATAGACAAGCATAGTTTGATCTATATCAAATGGCATTGTGATTGCTTCTTTTTTCCATAGTATAAAGAATTCTAATATGATATTTTGTAGATAATCAAAGAAAATTAATCGGTAAGAATCAAAACAATCTCTTTAATTTTTCCATCACAAATGTACATCAAACACACAAAAACCACACATCCGGTACAGATAACCTTGTTACTGCACAAAGTGCCACAATTCTTTATATTCACTTTTAGTACTGTATACCATGAATACACACGACCTGATAAGAAACAAGGGCCTGCTTGCGATAATACTCGGTGTAGCAGTAATTGCATCAGCCGGAGGATTATCTGCAGTATATGCAGACACTGGTTCTAATCAAACACAGACTCTGAAACCAAAAATCTTGGGTTCAATACCATTGAACAACGAGAGCCTCACAAAGGTCACAGTCAACTTTGCAGTAGCTGCAAACACAGCAGCAACAGCACCAGGAATTACTGGTGGTAAGGTTGTCAGTGGAAACCTAATTGGAATGCAAGGTTTCTTGGTATACAGCTTTAGAGTAGTTGACAGCAAGAATCTATCCTACTCTGTAATTGTAGACCCAGGAAATGGAACAATATTGCACCAGTCACAAGGTCATGCCATCAAGTTTGGCGGCTTTGGAATGATGGGACATGGTTTTTCCATGAAGAAAGGTGGTTTCAAGCACGGTGGTGGCCAATGGGGTAAACATGCTCCAGGCAACAGCACCGCTCCTTCTGGAACACAATAAGTTCCAAGTCTCTTTTTATTTTTATTATTTTTGGATAATCCTATTTTCGTTCAGGTATTGGAACAAGTTAACAGACTTGCACACGATCAAATTCATCAATAAAAGAAATACAAAACAACTTGCAACAAACTAATATGGAAAATCAAAATGTTAGTGAACTTTTATTTCCTGCATTAAGATAAGATTTGCATGAAGCTTGCTTTTAGTACAAATGCTTTTATCAAGAAATCATTAACTTTTGCAATAAAATCAATAGCAAAGAGCGGTTATGAGGGAATAGAAATTGTTGTTGATAGTCCACATGCATTTTTACCTTTAAAACAATCACGTTTAGACGCTATAAGAAAAAATCTCAGGAATTACAGTCTAGAAGTTACAAATCTAAATGCAAATACAGTTGCAGGATGGCATAAGAAAATTCCTCATACAGGATACTTTGAACCTTCACTCTCTAATAATGATGAAAAATTAAGAAAATGGAGAATAAGATACACAAAAAATGCAATTGACATGGCATGTGAATTAGAGGCCCCAAGCATAAGCATCACTTCAGGAGTCATGAATAACACAAATGTGGAGAAAAATATTCGTAATTTCCAACATTCACTTGAAGAGATAGCAGACTATGCAGAACAAAAAGATGTTTTGATAGGTATAGAATATGAGCCCGGATTGCTTGTTGGCAGCTCTGCAGACTTGTTATCCATAGTTCCAAGGAAATACCGTAACATAGGATTGAATTTTGATGTGTGTCATGCTGCAGTTTTAAATGAAAATATTTCTTTAGTGATTAGAAAATTTAAAAATAAACTATTTCACACGCACATAAGCGACTGTAAAAACAAAATACATTATCATTTGATTCCAGGTCTAGGAGATATCAATTTTAATTCAATGTACAAAGCATTACAAATGATAAATTACAAGGGATTTCTGACTGCAGAGCTTTACACTTATTCAGATCAGCCACAACAAGCTGCAAAAAGTACCTATAAGTATCTGAACAATCTTGTCAGGTAGTAAAATGAGATTCATAGATCCTCACATCCACATGTATTCTCGAGTAACAGACGATTATGAAAAAATGGCACAATCTGGAATTATGACAATTATTGAACCATCATTTTGGTTAGGACAAGAACGAACTTCATCAAAAACTCTCATAGATTATTGGGAGCACATAATCACCTTTGAAAGTAGTCGAGCTGCAAAATTTGGAATCAATCATTTTTGTGCCATATCTGTAAACCCAAAAGAAGCAAACAATGTAGACCTAGCTTCTGAATCATTGCAAGTCATGAAAAACTATCTAGATAGAGATACAGTAGTTGCAGTTGGCGAAATAGGATTTGATCGAGTTACAAAACAAGAAGAAGAAGTTTTTAAAAAACAATTACTGCTTGCAGAAGAAATGAAAATGCCTGTCATCATACATACTCCACACACAAACAAACTTGATGGAGTAAAGAAAACATTGGAATTGATAAAGCAATGTCAAGTGACAGAAAATCGCATAATAATTGATCACAATACGGAAGAGACTATTGAGCTTGCATTATCTACCGAGTCATCTGTAGGCCTCACAGTTTATCCATTCACCAAACTTAGTCCGACTAGAGCTGTAAACATTTTAAAAAAATACGGCACTGATAGAATTTTGATCAATAGCTCTGCAGATTGGGGAATATCTGATCCACTCAGCGTACCAAAAACTGCATTACAGATGGAAACTGATGGATTTAGTAAAAATGAGATAGAAAAAGTTCTTTTTCATAATCCAAATAACTTTTTTAAGAAATCAAAAAACTTCAAGCCAAAAGAATAGTCCATGAAATTTGCCTTTAGCACCAATGCATATAGAAAATACACTATAGAACAGAGTATTCTGTCAATAAATTCTGCAGGTTATCAGGCAGTAGAATTAATGTGCGATATTCCACATGCATTTCCACCGGTTTCAAAAAAGATTGTTACTCTAATCAAAGATACCCTTAGAAAAAAGAAAATGAAGATTTCCAATCTAAATGGCTTTATGATGTCAGCCATAGGAGATTTTCATCACCCTTCATGGATAGAAAAGAATCACCTAGAACGACAGAAACGAATTGACCACACAATAAACTGTCTAAAATTAGCCAAAGATCTTGGAGCAAGAACAGTTTCAACAGAACCTGGAGGACCTTTGAATGGAATTTCAGAAAAAAAAGGATTGGAACTATTCAAAGCAGGAATTGACCAAGTCTTACCAGTAGCAGAAAAAACCAGAGTAAAACTTTTGATAGAACCAGAACCTGAATTGCTCTTAGAAAATTCAAGACAGTTTCTAGAGTTCATCTCACAATTTGATACAAAATATCTCGGTCTGAATTTTGATATTGGTCATTTTTATTGTGTAAATGAAGATCCAGCAGAACTAATCATATCGTTAAAAGATTACATATCACACATACATCTAGAAGACATATCAAAGACAAGAGTTCACAAGCACCTGATTCCAGGTACGGGTTCCATTAATTTTCAAAGCATTTTTGATGCACTGGATATAATTGACTACAAGGGTTTTGTCACAGTCGAGTTGTACCCATATCAAGATGATCCTGAACAAGCTGCAAAAAAAACAATGAAATTTTTAAAATCTTTTAATGCGTCATGATAAAAAATTATTTACAGCTAGTCAGAGTTTCAGGAATTTTTACTGTTTTTACAAATATTCTTTTAGGTTTTCTAGCTGTACAGAAAACAAACGCAGATTGGTTTTTCCTTGGTCCGCTACTTACTGCATCAGGTTTTTTATTTTTGGCCGGAACTACGCTTAATGATTATTTTGATTATAACATAGATGCAAGAGAGAGACCCAATAGACCCCTTCCATCAGGCGCAATTCCAAGAAAAACAGCCTTGTATCTCGGTCTTGTGTTTTTGGCAGGCGCAAACATATCTTCAGCCATTATAGGAATACAATCTCTTGTTTTGTCACTTGTGATTACAACACTTGTTGTATCTTACAATATCAAGTTAAAAAAAATACCAGTTATTGGAATTTTCAATATTTCATCAATACGTTTTCTAAACGTCATTTTAGGAACGACAATAGTTGCATTCAATGTACAAATCATTTGGTTTGCCATCCCAGTAGCTATTTTTGTGGCAGGAATCAGCATTCTTGCAAAAACAGAGACCATGCTTTCTTCTAAAAAAACCGAGTCTCTGAACATAATTTTTATTTTTATCACAATAATCTACATTGTAATAACCACTTTTCATACCGGAATCGCGCACTATGCTTTCCTTGCATTGTTTATCGCTTCTGTTTTTGTCCCATATACAATATACAATGGTAGAACTAGTAAGAACGTACAAAAAAAAGTGTCATTTCAACTACTTGCCATTATTACACTTGATGCAGTATTAATTTCCGTTTTATCAAACACTACTTATGCAGGATTGGTTTTAGTTTTATACATCCCAGCATACTTGATTTTAAATAAAATGTATTTAACATAAAAACCAAGAATTTATTTTATGAAGCTAAATACCATGATATCATAATGAAAAAATTAATTGTGCTCGATGTTGTGGGTTTAACAAAGAACTGTTTTGATAAAGTATCACTTCCAAACATTTCAAAACTTTTTGAAAAAAGTACCATTCATTCCATAACGCCTCCTTTTCCTGCAGTAACATGTGCTGTACAAGCAACAATCACTTCGGGGTATCATCCTTCGCAACATGGCATAATATCAAACGGATTTTTTGACAGAACAACAAACCAAGTTTCTTTTTGGGAACAACCCGCAAGCTTGGTAGAAAAAGAACGTATCTGGGACATATTAAAAAAGGCAAATCCAAAAATAAAAATCGCAGTCCTTTTTTGGCAAAATTCACTGTACATCAACTCAGACATAGTAATCACACCAAAACCAATCCATCTTGAAAACCAGATGATACAATGGTGCTATTCAAAACCAGTAGGGTATTACGAAGAAATTGCAAAGTCTTTAGGTGAATTTGAACTATCGTCATATTGGGGACCATTTGCATCAATCAAATCAAGCAAGTGGATAATTGAGGCAGCTATTTACACGATGAAAAAGCATGCGCCAGATCTTACTCTAGTATATTTACCACACTTGGATTATGCCGCACAAAAACATGGTCCAGATAGTGATGAATTTAGAACTAGTCTAATTGAACTAGACAATCTTGTGGGTACAATGATAAACGAATTGGAATCACTTGACATTTACAAAGATATTGAGATTATGTTATTATCAGAGTATGGATTTTCCAAGGTCAACAAGTCATTATCACCAAATATAATATTAAAAAATGAGGGATTACTTTCTACCAGAACTATTGCTGGAAAGGAGTACATTGATTATGAATACAGCAAGGCATTTGCAATGGTTGATCATCAAATAGCTCACATTTTCATCAAGCCAGGTTTTGAAGACAAGGTATCATCAGTTTTAAAACAAACAAAAGGAATAGCGAAAATATTGAACAAAAAAGAACAAGAACAGATTGGAATAAACCATCCAAAAAGCGGGGAGCTCGTACTATGTGCTGAAAATGACACATGGTTCAATTATTACTGGTGGAACGATGTAAACAATGCACCTTCTTTTGTACACACTGTAGATATTCATAGAAAACCAGGGTATGATCCACTAGAGTTGTTCTTTGATCCAGCAACAAAAGGAATTTCTCTTGATACAAATCTGATAAAAGGCTCTCATGGAATCATTTCTAATGATTTACCGATTTTAGCAATGACCAACAACAACTCACCTGATAAAGAGATAAACGCAACACAGATTGCTCCTACAATTTCCAAATTTTTTGGTGTGACAGAGAGTTTTCCTTCAAAACCAATTTTTTGAGGCATGACATACATTGTCTAGATTCATCATAACAGGCGGAGCTGGTTACATAGGAAGCCATTTGTCATCAAGATTACTAGATGAAGGTCACAATGTCAAGATAATAGACAAGATTCCAATCAAGAAAGCAACTAGATTAAAACCAATTCTAAAAAATAAAAAGTTACGTTATTCACAACTAGATATCTCCAAGGCAAAAAATCTGGCATCAGAGTTCAAGGGATATGATACAGTAATTCATTTTGCAGCAAACTTGGACATACCATCAGGATACAAGCATACAGATTTGGATTTAAGACAAGGAACCATCCTAACATACAATGTACTTGAAGCAATGAGATTATGTAATATTAAAAAAATAATCTTTCCTTCAAGCTCTACAGTATATGGACATGCAAGTAAAACTCCTACATCCGAAGACACCGGAATGCTATTTCCAATTTCGTTATATGGAACAGCAAAACTATCATCTGAAGCCCTGATAAGTGCATTTTGTTACCTTTATGACATGAAATCATGGATATTCAGATTTGGAACCATAATAGGAAATGACATGAAAAGAGGAGTCATTTTTGATCTAATCAACAAGATTAGAAAAAACCAATCAGATTTGAAAGTTCTTGGAGATGGTAAGCAGATCAAAGATTACATACACATGGATGACTGTATAGACGGAATATTACACGTATACAAAAATACAGATAAAAAAATCAATATCTTCAATCTCAGTTCTGGAACAATTATTTCTGTCAAGGAGATTGTGAAGATGATACTTGACGAAATGAATTTACCAAATATGAAAATAAAATATGTCAAAGGACCAAAGGGTTGGGAAACAGAGGGTTGGCCAGGAAATGTCAAATCCTTTCAATATGACATAACTAAAATTAGAAGAACTGGCTGGACACCCAAATTATCATCTCATGAAGCAGTTAGGTTGTCAATAAGGCAAAAAATTTCTTTGGACAAGAAGAGCCATTAAAAATATCAGAAACATTTCTAGATTCCAACGTAGATCATACGTATTGAGTAACCTGTTTGAACTCACAGTAAGAGTGGACTGGAGGGGATTTGAACCCCTGACCCCTCGCGTGCAAGGCGAGTATTCTACCGCTGAACTACCAGCCCATTACAGAAATTGGAAACCGCATAGATTTTAATTGTTGCCTTTAGGTGGCAAAGATTTTATGGATATTATTCTTTGAGATGTTCATGGTATTACTAAAGTCAGAAATTGTCCTAAAAGCAGGAGACAAAGCTCCAGATTTCAATCTATTAGGAATTGATGATAAGAAGCATTCTTTTTTAGAATACAAAGACTATAAAGCAAAATTGATAATTTTCATGTGCAATCATTGTCCATATGTCCAGGCCAAAGTAGATGCTATGAATGAAATCTATGAGAAATTTAATGGAAAAATTGCTATGATAGGAATAAACAGTAATGATGCAACAAAATATCCAGACGATAGTTTTGACAGCATGAAGACATTTGCAAAAGAAAAAGGTTTCAAGTTTACTTATTTGGTTGATGAAACTCAGGAAATTGCAAAAAAATATGGTGCAGTATGTACTCCAGATCCATTTCTTTTTGACAGCGAAGGAAAATTAGTTTTCCACGGAAGAATTGACAATGCAATGAAACCAGAGGACAAACCTACAGAAAAGACAATGATATCAAACATAGAAAAAATTCTTTCCGAAAAGAAGATAGAAAAGGATTTTGACCCATCCATGGGCTGTTCCATCAAGTGGAAAAGCCAGCAGACTTAAATGGCAGTCGGTAAAAAAAATTTCGGGCCGATAGCTCAGCTTGGCTGGAGCGTTCGACTGATAAAATTATTCAGATATCGAAAGGTCGTGGGTTCAAATCCCATTCGGCCCATTGTTTTCAACTAAACGATAATAGATCTCGATAAATAGGAAGAACTTGTTACACTTTTGTTGTCAAGATTTAAGCTACCAGTATATCTTGCTGACATGGAATTGGAGTAGCATGGACAAAGACGAACTTTGTAAACAAGTCTTGGATTTAGACTCGCGAATAAGATTTGCAGGCCTGATTAACGAAAACGGTAGACTTGTTGCAGGTGGAATGAAACCCGGGTTCAAGTCTTTAGAAGATTCTCGAGATGACGAAATGTTGTACATGGAGCTAGTTTTGAGAGCAAAAATGCGAAAGGAATTTGACAAAGTTTTAGGTCCCGTAAAATTTGCCATGTCATACAGAGATATGTTGATCATCATGAGTTTTCCAGTAAATGAAAACATCCTTTTGATTTCAGTTGAAAAGGATATTGACTTTTCCAAGCTTCCGTTTAAGATTTTAGAAATAATCCATCATTGATTTTGATAACTTTCAAACACAGTTTGACACCATTGTAATAAAATTTCTACATCATCTGATACAAAGTCCACGCCAGTCTTGGCTTTTTTCACAATTGTTGTACACAGTGCAAGACGAAGATTCTTTCCAAATTTTTCGGTGCTTGTATCAACTGCCTTTGAAAAGAATTTGATTTCACCTTCTTTTGAAGAAAATATTATGATAATCATTATTCCTTCACGTTTAGGCCATATTTTATTGAGAAATCTTTGCAAATCAATATCAAACATTACATCTATTGCAGAAGACATGTCTCCGAGTAGAGAAACTCTCCATTTTTCAGTACGAAGTGCAGCAGAAGCAGCTTGTGCAAGAAGTGCATCATGATAATCAGTAGCCAAAATAACGATATTCTTTTTCGGATTTACTTCTTCATCTAAAAGACCAATCATGGAGATTGAAGTGGATATTATCTCATCAAGTGAGTTTTTTTCAGATCTTCCCATTTTCCCATCATTATAAGAACTCTCAACTGCCTCAATTGCAGGGATTATTACCTCACCTACTACCTTTGTAGGAGTGGCCCCAGAATAAAGTGCTGTTCGAAGTAAAGTATGAGCTTCTCTAGCTGATCCTGACATGACGTATTCCAGATACTTTTTTTGAACTTGAAAAAAATCTGCTGGAAAACTGAGTTTATCCACACCTTCTTCAATGAACCACAAATTTACACTACCCATGTTTTTCTGTTTTATCAGACCCTCTCCAGCAAAGATTTTCAGGTATTTTGATATGGTTACACGATTGATTTGTAGTTTTTCAGCAATTTCAATTCCTGTTAGTCCAGTTTTTGCAGGACGAAGAACATCAATCAATTTTTCACGGATTTTATCTGCACTATATTCACGTGTCACAAATCTTGTGTAGTTTTCTGGTATATAGCATTAATAAAATCAACAAGGACCTAACATGAGGTCCTTGTTGACCGGTACTTTGGTATGGTCTGGTTGGTCCAAGTTATGTGAGCAAGGTATGTGGTATACTACTAGCGCACTATCAATACAATAGCTAAAAAAGTAAATAAGAAAAACGCAGAATTGATACTAAATACTTAAAAGATTGATCATGATTTTTTCAGATCCCATAGTTTAGAATTTGAATACGCTAAAAGATTTTACAGGTTTAATTCAATACATTGTTTTGAAATATCCAGTTTTCTTGTCATCTTACCAGTTGATATGGAGTTAACTTTTGGTTGTATGTTTATATCCAAAAGTGTTAAATATGTGTACTTTAAAGTACGGTATAGGTAAGTAATATGCCAAAAGCAGGTTTCAAATCAATAACAATTTCAGAAGAAGTATACAATAGATTCCATGATACTTACAAGAAGAGCAAACACGAACTTGCAATGAAAGGTGTCAACAGTTTTGCAGGATACATCACATACATGATGGAAGATCTCATGCAAAAAGATGATACCTTTGCAAGATATGCTCCAAAACTTGAAAAAATATCTGTTGACGATGACAGGGTTGTTGTAAAAGATAACATCAAGAACAGAATTGCAGAGGTCGCTGTTCAGAACAATGAACTTTACTGTTTGTTATGTGAAGAGAAAAATTGTGTCCATGTCGGATTTGTATTTTCTCTTCCAGAAATTTATGAAGTTCTAAATGCTAGAGGAATAAAGCACCAAAGATAAAAGGTGCAGGAGGTGGGATTTGAACCCACGAACCCCTAAGAGACGGGATCACCCATTTGTATGATCTTAAGTCCCGCGCGTCCAAAGGCCATTAAACCTTCTTTGGCCAGGCTCGGCGACTCCTGCGTTTTATTAGCGAGATGTTGGAGAAATTAAACGTTTTATGAAAAAAATTTCCCGGACCCAAGTAAGATTAATAAGGATTCAGAAGAGCGAGCTTGTTATGCTTCGATAGCTCAGCCTGGTAGAGCGTTACCTTGGTAAGGTAAAGGTCGCGGGATCGAATCCCGTTCGAAGCTTAATGTTTTTCAAGATTGTATTATTGTTCAATAAATTTTTTCATTCCATTTCCAACAAAGAAATCATCATATCAAGTAACTCTTGGATTTTTTTCTTAATCCCTTCTAGAACATGTTTGATTTCATCTTTTGAAATTCGTGCTTCATGGATTCTCAAGCTTTTTGATACTTGATCCATTCCATGTTCTGCAATAAACTTGTTAAATCCATCCATGAACTTGCTTTCAACAATTATCGGACCTTGACTTTCCAAGTCTTTTACTGGGTGATATACAGTTGACTTGCCAAATAGATCCACCATAGTAGGGGGTAAATTGATCAAGTTCCCATAAAGATCATAAAACTTCCAGGCAGTCCTTCTGTATGATGGAAGATTTTGATAGAGTTCGTCTCTTGTTTTGTATCGTACCAGATAACCATTAATCTCAAGGTCCAACCACATGGTTTCATCAGATATTCCAATCATTTTGCACGCATCCTTACAGGTTTCCAGGATATCATGTAATGATCGTGTGTCCTCCAAGAGCTCAACACTCACATTTTTGGCCATTTGTAGAATTTGCTCTTTTTTTCCAGAATTCAAGACAATCAAGACTGCAAACATCTTTGATTTTATCTTATTGAAATTCTATATCTTATGACCCTAATAGTTTTTAATCAATAATTCAGTGTGTCCAGTCCTCTTTTGTGACACAGAATTGATGAACCTATTTGCGTTTATCTCTATTATTCCATCAGAGAATTCATTGAAGAGTTCAATGATTTCATCAGATCTGGAATTTGATAGTAATACCTTGACGCCTTTTTTGTCAAGTGCTTTGAATTTGGCATAGAGCCTTTCTTGGTCACTGAAATCAAAGTCACTATCAGTATAGCTTGTAAAACTGGCAGTTGTACTTACTGGCTGATATGGAGGATCCAGATAAACAAAATCTTCATCTCCTACACCTTTTAGTGCATCTTCAAAATCCTGACATTTGATTGAGATATCTTTTGATTGCAATACCCTACTAACCTCAAAGAGATTTTCCTTGTTTACAATATTTGGATTCACGTATCTCCCAACAGGAACGTTGAACTTTCCTTTGCTGTTCACTCGATACAATCCATTAAAACATGTCTTGTTGAGAAATATCAATCGCGAAACTTTATCAATCTCGTTTTTTGGATTGGCTTCTCGTACCTTGTAATAGTATGAACTCTGATTTTTTGCATAATTTGCAGCATGATTTTCTAATGACAAAACAAGTTCCTTTACTTTATCTCTAATTGTAACATATGACAACGCTAGATCAGAATTTAGGTCAGAGATGAACCACTTGGCTTTCCTTTCTTTAGCTACAAGAGAAAAGAAGACTGCGCCACCACCAAGAAATGGTTCAAAATATCTCTCAAATTTACTAGGGATATGACTTGTAATGACAGGTAAAAGTTGTCTCTTGCCTCCTGCCCATTTGACAAATGGCTTTGGATCTGAAATCAGTTGATATTGTTGTTTCAACATAGATTAATTTCGAAATCTTATTTTGAAACACGGGGTTACAAAAGATCACACGTTGT
>Ga0265338_10000212_pt1 | contig 107478 bp, 91 predicted proteins | sample 42126metaG_FD_193579 | JGI IMG/M metagenome (GOLD analysis project Ga0265338, IMG submission 193579) | Rhizosphere microbial communities from Carex aquatilis grown in University of Washington, Seatle, WA, United States - 4-21-26 metaG | ecosystem: Host-associated > Plants > Roots > Rhizosphere...
AAGCCGACGCCTTCCTGATCGGGTCCGTTGAAGTCGTCATTCGCGCGAAAGCCCGCTTCGAGCGCCGCCCGCACGAAGCGCTGCGCGACTGGATTGCGCGCGCGCAGGTCCGCGACGCCTAGCGGCCCGCCCGCGCCGTGCCAGGCGTTCGCGCCGCGCGTGTTGTCCTCGGCGCGCAGGAAGTACGGCAGCACGTCGCGCCAGGCCCAGCCCGTGCAGCCCAGTTGCGCCCATTCGTCGTAATCGAGCGGATGGCCGCGCGTGTAGATCATCGCGTTGATGGCGCTCGATCCGCCGAAGCCGCGTCCGCGCGGCTGGTAGCCGCAGCGGCCCGCCAGCCCCGGCTGCGGCTCGGTCTCGTAGCCGTAGTTGTGCTTCGAGCGCAGCGCCACGAGCGCGGCGACGCCCAGCGGCATGTTGACGAGCAGGTTGCGCGCCGTATGCGGCCCCGCCTCGACGAGCGCGATCGTCGCATCGGGACAGCGCGACGCGAGCCGCCCGGCAAGCGCCGCGCCGCCCGACCCGCCGCCTACGATGATGTAGTCATATTGCATCGGTCTCCTCCCTTGCCATCGGCGTTGCACCTGGGTCGCGCCAGGCGCACGCTCGTTCGATAATTGGTCTGAGGGAATTGTAGGAAGTGAGCGGAGCGCACCGCGATAGTTATGTCAGAGCTATGCCTCTAATCGACGGGTACGGCGCGCGCTTATGATGAAAAATTGTGCAGCCGCCAGGCGGACAGGGCGCCCTGAAGCGGCCTCGTTTTTGCGTGCGGAAACGTCGATGCCGCCCAGACCCCGCACTCGCGACCCTCACGCGAAGCCGCGTCGGCGCACGCCCAAGCCCCCAAAGGAGACACGAGATGGAAGCCTCGCATCGCCCCGGCACGACCCAGGAGGTGACCAATCAGGCGCCGCCTCTTGAGGGCTACAACCTGTTCACGACCGACGCCGCGCTGGGCGAAGCGCTCGCGCGCGCGGGCGCCGGCTGGCATCGCGACGCGCTCGAACGCGACGGCGCGCAACTCGGCACGGCTGAAGTCATCGCGCTCGCCGACCTCGCCAACCGCCACGAGCCGGAACTCTTCACGCACAGCCCGCGCGGGGAGCGCATCGACGCGCTCGAATTCCATCCCGCATGGCATCGCCTGCTCGCGCTGCTGCGCGCCGAAGGACTGCAGGCGCTGCCGTTCTCGAACCCTCAGCGCGGCGCGATGGCCGCGCGCTGCGCGGGCTACTTCCTGCACGCGCAACTCGAATCGGGCTCGCTGTGTCCCGCGACGATGACGTTCGCGAGCATCCCCGTGCTTCAGCGTGAAACCGCGCTCTTCGAGACGCTGCGCGAACGCCTTTATTCGCGCGAGCACGATCCGCGCGACCTGCCGTGGCCGCGGAAGACGTCGATGATGATCGGCATGGGCATGACCGAGAAGCAAGGCGGCTCCGACGTGCGCAGCAACCTCACCGAAGCGCGCGCGGCGGGCGTCGCGACCGGACGCGGCGCGCAGTACCGCCTGACCGGCCACAAGTGGTTCTTCTCCGCGCCGCAGTGCGACGCGCATCTCGTGCTCGCGCGCGCCGGCGGCAATGACGCGCTCTCGTGCTTCTTCGTCCCGCGCTTCGCACCCGACGGCACGAAGAACGCCGTCAACGTGCAGCGTCTGAAGCACAAGGTCGGCAACCGCTCGAACGCGAGCAGCGAAGTCGAATTCTTCGATGCCTGCGGCGTGATGATCGGCGACGAGGGGCGCGGCGTGCCGACCATCATCGAAATGGCGAACTACACGCGGCTCGACTGCGTGATCGGCAGCGCGGCGCTCATGCGCGCGGCGCTCGTGCAGGCGATCCATCATGCGCGCCACCGCAGCGCGTTCGGGCGCCTGCTCGCCGATCAGCCGCTCATGCAGAACGTGCTCGCCGATCTCGCGCTCGAATCCGAGGCCGCGACCGCGCTGTTCATGCATCTCGCGCACGCGTTCGAGGAGAGCGACGGCGTGTCGGGCGCGGCATCGACGGAAGCACGCGCATGGCGCCGCATCGTCACGCCCGCCGCGAAGTTCTGGGTCTGCAAGCGCGCGCTGGCGTTCACCGGCGAAGCGATGGAGGTCTGGGGCGGCAACGGCTACGTCGAGGAAAGCCCGATGGCGCGCTTTTATCGCGAGGCGCCCGTCAACTCGATCTGGGAAGGCTCGGGCAACGTGATGTGCCTCGACGTGCTGCGCGCGCTGGAGCGCGAAGCCGACGCCGCGCAGGTGCTCTTTCTCGCGTGGCGGCGCGAGGCGCAAGGCGATGCGGTGCTGACGGCGGCGCTCGATCATCTGTCCGCGCTGCTCAACGGCGCGCCGGGCACGCGCGAAGCGAACGCGCGGCGCATCGCGCAGCAGATCGTGCTGATCGCGCAGGCGATGCTGCTGCGCGCGGGGCCGCCCGAAGTCGCCGATGCGTTCATCGCCACGCGGCTCGACGAACACGACGCCGACTGCGGCCGCGTGTTCGGCACGCTACCTGCGCGCTTCGATCACGCGGCGCTCATCGGGCGCGCGTTTCCGGCGATCTGACGCCCAGCAGCAACGACCGATCAACCGATCCAACCGATTAAAAACACAAGCCCCAGGCGAGGACCGACCGACCATGAAGCAGGACCTGCCCGAAACCGTCTCGCGCGCATCGCTCGACGCCCTGCTCGGCGCGCAGCGCGACGCGTTCCTGCACGAGCCTTTCCCCGCGTGGGAGACGCGCGCGCGCCATTTGAAGGCGTTGCGCGCGATGATCCTCGACAACCGCGACGCGCTCGCCGACGCGATGAACGCCGACTTCGGCCAGCGCTCCAAAGCCGAGGTCACGCTCGCCGAATTCGTCGTGCTCAAGCAGGAAATCGATGCCGCGCTCAAACACGGCGCGCGCTGGATGAAGCCGCGGCGCCGCAGCGTCGGCAAATGGCTGCGGCCGGGGCGCGCGAAAGTCGTGCCGCAGCCGCTCGGCGTGGCGGGCATCGTCGTGCCGTGGAACTATCCGCTGCTGCTCGGCGCGGGGCCGCTCGTCTGCGCGCTCGCCGCGGGCAACCGCGCGATGATCAAGATGTCGGAGCTGACGCCGCGCACCTCCCGGCTATTCGAGGAACTGATCGGCAAGACCTTCGCGCCCGACCACGTCGCCGTCGTGAACGGCGACGCCTCGGTCGGCGCCGCGTTCACGACGCTGCCGTTCGATCACCTGCTCTTCACCGGGTCGACGCGGGTCGGCCACGAGGTCATGCGCGCGGCGGCGGCCAATCTCACGCCCGTCACGCTGGAGCTGGGCGGCAAGTCGCCCGCGCTGATCGGCGAGCACGCACGCTTCGACTACGCCGTCGACAGCGTCCTGCTCGGCAAGACGCTCAACGCCGGACAGACCTGCATCGCGCCCGATTACGTGCTGCTGCCGCGCGGCACGGAAGGCGCCTTCATCGAGCGGGCGCGCACGCGCTTCGCGCAGCTCTACCCGGGCTTCGCAAGCAACCGCGACTACACGTCGATCATCTCGCCGCGCCACTTCGACCGGCTCATGCGGCTGGCCGGGGAAGCACGCGAGGCCGGCGCGCAACTGCATCCGCTCGGCGAGCACGACGAGGCGGCGCGGCGCTTCGCGCCCGTCATCGTGACGCACGCTCCATCGGAAACGACGCTCATGCAGGAGGAAATCTTCGGGCCGCTGCTGCCGCTCGTGACGTACGACACGCTCGAAGAAGCGCTGCGCTACGTGAATGCGCGCGCGCGTCCGCTCGCGCTCTACCTCTACGCCGACGACGCCCGCACGGTCGAGCGCGTGACGCGCGAGACGGTGGCGGGCGGGATGTCGGTGAACGACACGCTGATGCACGTCGCCGCCGAGGGCCTGCCGTTCGGCGGCGTCGGTGCGAGCGGCATGGGCGCGTATCACGGCTACGACGGCTTCGTGACGTTTTCGCAGATGAAGCCGGTCTTCACGCAGGCGCGGTTCAACGCGCGCGGGTTGATTGCGCCGCCCTACGGCCGGGTCTTCGACTTCCTGATCAATCTGATGATGAAGTTTTGAACGGCGAAGGCGCCGGAAGCGGCGGCGGGAGCCGATGCCAGGACGCGGTGCGGGCGGCGTTGCCGCGCAGACCGGCGTCGGAGGAGTTGGGGCCGTTCGCGGCGCTGGCGGCGGCCTTGGCCGCGTTCGCGGCGGCGGTCTCGGCGGATTCGAGCTGATGCAGCCACGCGAGCAGCTCCGCCACCGCCTGATAGAGCTGCGGCGGAATCTTCGAATCGAGATCCACCTGCATCAACAGCGAGACCATTTCGGGCGACCGGTGCACGTAGAGGCCCGCTTCCTTCGCGCGCTGGATGATCATGTCCGCGACGAGGCCGTAGCCCTTCGCAACGACGCGCGGCGCACCGTCGGGGGCGGACGGCGTGTCGTAGGCGAGTGCGGCGGCAGTCCTGCGGTTCTGGCGGCTCATCAGATTTCCCAGTCGATGTCTTCGACGGCCGGGGCGTCGGCGCTCGCGCCCGTCCGCGCCTCCTGCGCGGCGGCGCGCGCATAGGCGTGCGCGGCTTTCGCAGCGTCGGCCGAGCCGGTTGGGCCGCCGCCGACTTCGCGGATCGACAGTCCCGTGAGCGCGAGGCCGAGCGCTTCGAGACGGCTTCGCAGCGTGTCGCTGCCCGCACTGAGTTTGGCCGCGCCGTCCGCGCTCGCCTGGACGCGCACGTTGAGCGTCGAGCCCGCGAGCGTCAGTTCGGCGTCGACGGTGCCGAGCGACGGCAGCGCGAGCGTGAGGCGCGTGCGCCAGGGCGCGTCGGCGGGATCGGCCCCGCCGTGGCGCGGGTCGCGCGATTCGACGCGCTCCTGCTGGACGCTCCAGTCGAGCCGCACGCCGGTCCAGGCCTCGCCGGTCCAGCGGAATTCGCCGGTCGCGAGCAGATCCAGCTGTTGCCGCACGAGCGGAACCACGGCGGGATGCACGGCGGCGCCCTGCGCTTGCGCGTCCTGCGACGCGGGCAGCAGCAGCGCCTCGGCGAGCGCGCCGTTTGCGCGCACGAGCGTCGCGTTCTGCGCGAGCGCGCCCGTGTTCGCCTGCGTGCCGGCGAAGCGCGCGGGCTGGGCGTTCGCGCCGGCCGTCTGCTGCGCGTCGCGCGAACCGGGTGCGAGCGTTTCGGCCCAGAGCACGTCGTCGGCGTTACCGGAGTTACGGGTCCAGTCGAGCGGCCGTTGCGCGCCTTGCCCGGCGAGCCGGTTCTGCGGCTCGTCCGCGAGCGCGGCGGGCGCGCGCTGGCCGAGCAGCCATTGCGCGAGATGCGATTCGTAGAAGAGGCCGCTGCCCGTCACGGTCTGGGCGAGCGCCGCGGCAAGCGAGGCCACCGGAGCGGATTGTGCGACTTGTGCGGTGGCCTGGGCCGCTTGCGTGGACTGCGCGGCCTGGGTGGATTGTGTCGATTGCGCGGATTCAGTGGTCTGCGCGGCCGAACCGGCGGCCGCGCCAGCCGCGCCCGAAGCGGGCGCACCGCCCCCCGCGGCGGCGTCGGCACTGGCGGCTTGCGCGCCGGAACCGGCGAGGTCGGCGGTTGCATCCGCCAGCGTCTGCACAAGTGCGGCGGCGTCGCCGGCCAGCACTGCGGTTTCGATCGCCGCGGCCTGAGCCTCGGCCGCAGCGGCGGCCGCAGCGGGCGAACCCGCCTGACCCGGCAAACCCGGCAACGAGGAAGCGCCCGCCTGGGGCGCGGCGTCAGGGGCGCTCCAGACCGGAGTATTGCCGACCACGGCCGGCGTAGCCTCACCGCCGGAGCGGATGATCGCGTCGAGCGCGAGGGCCACAGCCGAGAGGACCGTTTCCGCCGACGCCTGCTGCGTCGAGCCGGTCAACGGATCGGGCAGCGCGGTCGAGCCGGTGACGAGCGCGGACACGCCCGCCTGCGTGGCGCCCGCACTGCCTCGCGAACCCACCGGGTCCAGCGTGGCCACGCGGTTCGCTTGCAGCGAAGCGGCAGAGCCGTCGATTCCGTTCATGCACCACTCCCCGAAGCCGGCGGGGCGTCGCGCGCCGCCCTCCCGTCAATGTCGATGACCGCCGGCGTGTCTAGCGCGCGCCGTACAGCTCCTGCAACACCCGCGAAGGCCGCGCCGTGCCGGCGAACAGCGCCGAGAGGCGCACCATGCACGGATTCGCCAGATCGCGGATCGCCGCATCGTCGGCGAGAATCTGGCGGATCAGTTCGAACTTGCGGACGCGTTCGTCGGCGGTGAGCCGCACGCCGACGTCGGCCGCCTTGAGCGCATCGACGAGGAGCCGATACTCGTCCTCGAGATCGATCAGATCGTTCCAGTGCGCGTTGCGCGCGGCGCTGAGCATTCGCTCCGACACCGACGCTATCGCCTCATAACGGGCGAAGTAGTCTGCTTTCGGAATCATCTCGTCAATGGACCGGCCCCCGGTCCTGCTTGCGCGGTCAGACGATCGGCTTCCGCCGCGATCCCTGACCAGGCTTCTTCGAGCGTTGCCAGCAGCCGATCGACTTCGATCAGCATGGTCTCGCTCTGTTCAATATTCGCTTCCAGCAAACGGCGCGTGATGTAGTCGTACAGCGCGTTCAGGCGCTGGGCGATTTCCCCGCCCGCTTCGAGATTCAACGACTGCTGGAGCCCGCTTTCGACAATGCGGATCGCCTTGCCGATCGCCTCGCCGCGCGGCCCGACGTTGCCCATCTGCATGTGCATGCGTGCCTGCGCCACTGCCGTACGCGCGCCCTGGTACAGGAGCGCGATGAGGCGGTGCGGACTCGCGCCCATGACCCCCGTTGTGACCCCCACGGCTGCGTAGGCGTTGGCTCCGGATTGAGCAGGGGAAAACATCGGCACTTCTCCTCGATACGTGCGGCTGATACGGTGCATCCGGCGGGCTGTGCGCGCAATGCGCGGGCGCCGGTCTCAGCAGTGTTATCGGTATGAAACGGGAGAAGCTTTAGCGGTTCCCGGCAACGCCGGGCAAGCTTAAGCAACGTTCAGCAACGCGATACCGGCGACCCGCAAAAAAGGTCAAACCTGCATCTGCATGATGTCGGTGTACGCGGAAACCAGCTTGTTGCGCACCTGCAGCCCGAACTGGAAGCCGACGTTGGCCTTCTGCATGTCGACCATCACGTCGTTCAGCGACACGTTGTTCGCGCCCAGTTCGAAAGCCCGCGACTCGCCCACGGCTTTCTGCTGGTCATCGCTGATCTTGTCGAGCGACGCCTTGAGCGACGCAGCGAATCCGCCCGCCGTCGCCGCGCCCGAGGCCTCGTCGGCCGCGTTCGTGCCGCCGGTCGCCTGGGTCGCCATCGCTTGCATCTGCGCGAGTGCGGACGTGAGCGGAGATACTGGCAAGGTCATGGTTGCTCCACGGTAAAGAAGGTGGCGCGGGAGGCCGGCGCGAATCAGGGCGCCGGGTCTGGCCGCATGCGGCGCGCCGACAGGGCGCCGAGTCTGGTGGGAAGCATAGCAGCGGGGCATCGCCGGGAGCGCTGAAACTAGGGGGGAAACCAGGCTCTATTCGCGCAATAGGCTTGCGCCCGGCACCGGATAATCCCTAACGTGAAAGTGTCTGCCGCCGCGGTGTCCGCCGCCTCGCGTGCCGACCCCGAACCGTTCCCGCCAGCGCATGCGCGGCGGGCGGCGGCGACAAGACACTGATGGCCTCCCGGAGAAACCCGACGCATGGATTCGTCAGCCAACTCTTTGATCAACCCCGACGCCCGCGTGGGCCTCGCCACCGGCGGTGCCGCAGCAGGCGCCGCGGGCGCAGCCCAGCCGGGTGCCGCGGATGACCTCGGCGGCGGCTTCACGCAGCGCCTGGGCTCGCTGTCGTCGCTGCGCGGCATGCGCGGCAACCCGCGCGCGCCGCTGATCGTCGCGATCGCGGTGCTCGTGGCGGTGGTCGGCGCGCTCGTGCTGTGGTCGCGCGCGCCCGACTACAAGGTGCTCTACAGCAACCTCTCGGACCGCGACGGCGGCGCGATCGTCACGGCCCTGCAGGCCGCCAACGTGCCGTACAAGCTCTCGGAAGGCGGCGGCGCGATTCTCGTGCCGTCCGACCAGGTCAACGAAATGCGCCTGCGGCTCGCCGCGCAGGACCTGCCGAAGAACGGCTCGGTCGGCTTCGAGCTGATGGACAACGAGAAGTTCGGCATCAGCCAGTTCGCCGAGCAGGTGAACTACCAGCGCGCTCTCGAAGGCGAACTCCAGCAAACGATTGAATCGATCGCGAGCGTGAAGTCGGCGCGCGTGCACCTGGCGATTCCGAAGCCCTCCGTGTTCGTGCGCGAGCACGAGTCGCCCACGGCGTCGGTGCTCGTGAACCTCTACCCGGGCCGCATCCTCGACGAAGGCCAGGTCGCCGCGATCACGCACATGGTCGCCTCGGCCGTGCCCGACCTGCCCGCGCACAACGTCACCGTGGCCGACCAGGACGGCAACCTGCTCACGCAGACCGCCGCGAGCGCCGGCCTCGACGCCACCCAGCTCAAGTACATGCGCCAGGTGGAGCACGACACGCAGTCGCGCATCGATGCGATCCTCGCCCCGCTCTTCGGCGCCGGCAATGCGCGCTCGCAGGTGAGCGCCGACATCGACTTCTCGAAGCTCGAACAGACCTCGGAAGCCTACGGCCCGAACGGCAGCCCGCAGCAGACCGCGATCCGCAGCCAGCAGCAGAGCATCGCGCAGGAGCTGCAGCAGGGCGGCGCCTCGGGCGTGCCGGGCGCGCTCTCGAACCAGCCGCCGCAGCCCGCCTCGGCGCCGGTCAACGCGCCGCCCGGCGCGAGCGGCGCACCCGCGACGACGCCGGTTTCCGATCACCGCGACACCACGACCAACTACGAACTCGACAAGACCGTGCGCCACTACCAGCAGGCGCCGGGCGACATCCGCCGCCTGTCGGTGGCCGTGATCGTCAACTATCAGCCGAAGCTGGACGCGAAGGGCCACGCGACGATGCAGCCGCTCGACGCGCAGAAGCTCGCGCAGGTCGAGCAGCTCGTGAAGGACGCGATGGGCTTCGACGTGAAGCGCGGCGATTCCGTGAACGTCGTGAACGCCGCGTTCCAGACCGAAGTCGATCCGAACGCGAACCTGCCGTGGTGGCGCCAGCCCGACATCGTCGCGCTCGCCAGGCAGATCGCGACGTGGCTCGGCATCGCCGCCGTGGCCGCCATCCTCTACTTCATGATGGTGAAGCCGGCGCTGCGCCGCGCCTTCCCGCCGCCGGAGCCGGTCGCGCCGGCGCTGCCGGGCCACGACGACGCCGAGCCGCTGCTGCTCGACGGCATGCCGTCCGCCGACAAGCCCGACGATGTGGAAAACGAAGCCGCGCTGCTCGCCTTCGAAAACGAGAAACACAAATTCGAGCGGAACCTGGACTACGCGCGCACGATCGCGCGCCAGGACCCGAAGATCGTTGCAACCGTCGTCAAGAGCTGGGTGACCGATGAGCGCTGAAGGAGCCGTCAAGAGTGCATTGCTGCTGATGTCGATCGGCGAGGAGGAGGCCGCGGAGGTCTTCAAGTTCCTCGGCCCGCGCGAAGTGCAGAAGATCGGCGTCGCGATGGCGTCGCTCAAGAACGTCAAGCGCGAAGAGATCGAAGCGGTGTTGCAGGAGTTCGTGAAGGAAGCCGAGCAGCACACGGCGCTTTCGCTCGACTCGAACGACTACATCCGCAGCGTGCTGAACAAGGCGCTCGGCGAGGACAAGGCCGGCGCGATCATCGACCGCATCCTGCAGGGCGGCGACACGAGCGGCATCGAAGGTCTCAAGTGGATGGATTCGGGTTCCGTCGCGGAACTCATCAAGAACGAGCACCCGCAGATCATCGCGACGATCCTCGTCCACCTCGACCGCGACCAGGCCTCCGAGATCGCCTCGTGCTTCACCGAGCGCCTGCGCAACGACGTGCTGCTGCGCATCGCGACGCTCGACGGCATCCAGCCGGCCGCGCTGCGCGAACTCGACGACGTGCTCACGAACCTGCTCTCGGGCAGCGACAACCTCAAGCGCAGCCCGATGGGCGGCACGCGCACGGCGGCCGAAATTCTCAACTTCATGGCGAGCAACCACGAAGAAGGCGTGCTCGAAAACGTGCGCCAGTACGACGCCGAACTCGCGCAGAAGATCATCGACCAGATGTTCGTGTTCGAAAACCTGCTCGACCTCGAAGACCGCGCGATCCAGCTGCTGCTCAAGGAAGTCGAGTCGGAGGCGCTCATCATCTCGCTCAAGGGCGCGCCGCCCGCGCTGCGCCAGAAGTTCCTCTCGAACATGTCGCAGCGCGCGGCCGAACTGCTCGCCGAAGACCTCGACGCGCGCGGTCCGGTGCGCGTCTCGGAAGTCGAGGCGCAGCAGCGGCGCATCCTGCAGGTCGTGCGTACGCTGGCCGAGAGCGGCCAGATCGTGATCGGCGGCAAGGCGGAAGACGCGTATGTCTGACGAGACGTCAAGCCGGCGCGCAACCTCGGCGTACCAGCGCTGGGAGATGGCGTCGTTCGACCCGCCCCCGCCTCCGCCGCCCCCGCCTTCGCCCGACGAGCACGCCGCGCTCGCCGCCGAACTGCAGCGTCTGCGCGACGACGCGCACGCGCAGGGTCACGCGCTCGGCCACGTCGCGGGTCAGGCGCTCGGCTACCAGGCCGGCTACGACCAGGGCCACAAGCAGGGTTTCGATCAGGGGCTCGTCGAGGCGCACGCGCAGGCGAAGCAGCTCGGGCAGGTCGCGCAGCGCTTCAGCGACGCGCTGACGACCGTTCAGGCCGGCGTGGCCGACACGCTCGTCGAGCTGGCGCTCGACATCGCGCAGCAGGTCGTGCGCCAGCACGTCCAGCATGATCCGACCGCGCTCGTCGCCGTCGCGCGCGAGGTGCTCGTGTCCGAGCCGCAGCTCGTCGGCTCGCCGCAACTCGTGGTGAGCCCGGCCGATCTGCCGGTCGTGGAAGCCTATCTTCAGGAAGAACTGGAATCGCGCGGCTGGACCGTGCGGACCGATCCGTCGATCGAGCGCGGCGGCTGCCGCGCGCAGGCCGCGACGGGCGAAGTCGAGGCGACCGTCGCCTCGCGCTGGGAGCGCGTCGCGGCCGCGCTCGGCAAGGTCAAGCCATGGTGAACCCGCCGCCGGCCGGCACGATCGACACGAGCGACATGACGCCGCTCGAACGGGAGCTCATGCTCGCGTCGTTCGGCCCCGGCGAGCACGACGCCGCCGAAATCGCGGCGGTGCTGAGGGGCGACGGGGCCAGGCAGGCGCAGGCGCATGGGCCTGCTGCCGATGCGCAGGTCGCAGCCGCAACCGCCGTAGAAGAATCCTCGCCGTTCCCCCCCTACACGCCGCCGCCGAACTACGATCCCGCCAATCCGCATCTGCAAGCCTGGAACGCGTTTCTCACGGACGTGCGCCACCTCAACGCGCGCGCGCTGCCGCTGCGCGCGTGCGGGCGTCTCACGCGCGCGGCGGGCCTCGTGCTCGAAGCCGTGGGCCTGCGTCTTTCGGTGGGCGCCGAAGTGATGATCGAGCTGCCGCCCGGCAGCACGCTGCCGATGGCCGAAGCCGAAGTCGTCGGCTTCGCGGCCGACAAGCTGTTCCTCATGCCGACGACCGAAGTCGCCGGCCTCTTGCCCGGCGCGCGCGTGTGGCCGCTCGAATCCGCGCCGATCGCCGATCCGATGTCGGGCGCGAAGCGCCTGCCCGTGGGCTGGGGCATGCTCGGCCGCGTCGTGGACGCCTCGGGCAAGCCGCTCGACGGGCTCGGCCCGCTCCTGACCGACCTCGACGCGCCGCTCACGGCGCCCACGCTCAACCCGCTGAACCGCGAGCCGATCAGCAAGGTGCTCGACGTCGGCGTGCGCGCGATCAACGCGCTGCTCACGGTCGGGCGCGGTCAGCGCATGGGCCTCTTCGCGGGCTCGGGCGTCGGCAAGTCGGTGCTGCTCGGCACGATGGCGCGCGCGACGAGCGCCGAAGTGATCGTGATCGGACTGATCGGCGAACGGGGCCGCGAAGTGAAGGAATTCATCGAGCAGATCCTCGGCGAGGACGGCCTCGCCCGCTCGGTCGTCGTGGCCGCGCCGGCCGACGTCTCGCCGCTCCTGCGCATGCAGGCCGCGGCCTATACGACCTCGCTCGCCGAATATTTTCGCGACCAGGGCAAGCACGTTCTGCTGCTCATGGACTCGCTCACGCGTTACGCGATGGCGCAGCGAGAAATCGCGCTCGCGATCGGCGAGCCGCCCGCGACCAAGGGCTATCCGCCTTCCGTGTTCGCGAAGCTGCCCGCGCTCGTCGAGCGCACCGGCAACGGCCCCGAAGGCGGCGGTTCGATCACCGCGTTCTACACGGTGCTCACCGAAGGCGACGACCAGCAGGACCCGATCGCCGACTCGGCTCGCGCCATTCTCGACGGCCACATCGTGCTGTCGCGCGCGCTGGCCGAAGCGGGCCACTACCCGGCGATCGACATCGAAGCGTCGATCAGCCGCGCGATGACGGCGCTCATCGACGACCGGCATCTGAACTTCACGCGACAGCTCAAGCAGATGCTCTCGCGCTACCAGCGCAACCGCGACCTCATCAACGTCGGCGCCTACGTAAGTGGGCGCGACGCGCTGCTCGACCGTGCGATCACGCTGTATCCGCGTATCGAGTCGTTCCTGCAGCAAGGCTTTCGCGAGACCGCGAACTACCAGGCGAGCCTCGACGCGCTCGGAGCCCTGATCGGCCAGCCGAATGGCCAAGGAGCCAGAACATGACGCACCCCTCCCCTCTGCAGACCCTGATCGGACTCGCTCAGGACGACGTCGACGCCGCCGCGCAGCGGCTCGGACGCATGCAGCGCGAGCGCACCGAAGTCGAAAAGCAGTTGCAGGCACTCGTCGAGTACCGGAACGAGTACCATACGCGCTTCACCGAATCGGCTCGCCAGGGCATGGCCGCGGGCAGCGTGCACAACTTCCACGCGTTCATCGCCACGCTCGACTCGGCGATCGAGCAGCAGCGGCGCCTGCTCGACCAGGCCACTGCGCGCCTCGAAGCGGCAAAGCCCGAGTGGCAGCGCTGCAAGCAGAAGCTGGGTTCGTTTGAAGTGCTGCAGGCGCGGCAGGACGACGTGGCCGCGCGCAAGGAAGCGCGCCGCGAACAACGCGACACCGACGAGCACGCCGCGCGCATCCTGCGCATGCGTGCGCCGCACCACCCCTGACCGCTCCGTCTAACCGCATCGTTTTCGGGACTGCCGCATGTCGTTACTATCGTCACTCAATTCGCTGCTTGGGGCCGTAGGCGACTCGTCGTCGTCGGTCACGTCCACGAGCCAGGACAGCACATCCGGCACGAGCTTCGCGCAGACGCTGCAGCAGAGCATCGACGCGCAGACGCCTGCGCCCGCGCCGACTCCCGCGCCCTCGCAGACGGCCCAGCAGACGCAGTCGTCTCAATCTTCGCAATCGGCACAGTCGTCCCAGCCGGCGCAATCGACGCAAACGGCACAACAGTCGCCGTCCACGCAGTCGGGCGGCACCGTTCACCCCGGCACCGGCACGCAGCAGAGCAGCTCCGCCAGCCAGCAGACGGCCAGTTCGTCGAGCGGTGCTTCGCAGCCGTCGGGTTCGGGTTCGACTTCCGGCTCGCAGGGCACGCAACACGCGTCGGGCGGCAACCACCATCAAGGCGGCGACTCGCGCTCCGACCAGAAGCAGGCCGATGCCGCCGGCGCGCAGGCCGCCGCCGCGGCCCTTCAGGCACAGGTCCAGGCGCAGATGCAGGCGCAAGGCCAGACCGCGAGCAACGCCGCCAGCGCCGCCCAGACGAGCGCCGACGCCGCGCTCGCGGGCGTCGCATCGACCGCCGCCTCGGCTGCCAACAGTGTCGCGGGCCAGGGCACGACGGACGGCAGCGCATCGGGCAATCCGAAATCGGCATCCGACGCGCTGCACGCCGCGCTTTCCGCAGTGCGCGGCGGACCGGCCGCGTTGTCGGGACGCATCGTGTCGGCGACGGGCCGCACGGGCACGGCATCGACGAACGTGACGGCCCCCGCCGCAGCCAACCCGGGCACCGTGAGCAGCTTCGCCGCGCACTTCGCGACCCACAACGCAGCGAAGGGCACCGCCGACGTCAACGACAAGGCGGCAGCGAACACCGCGAACAACGGCACCGCGCAGACCACCGGCGACACGGCGTCGACCGCAGCCGCCGCCGCGCAGCAGGCGGCGCAGACGACGGCGGGCGCCACCACCCAGAGCACCACGGATGCGCTCGCCGCGACGCAGGCGGCCGCGCAGACGCAGGCGGCGGCCCAGGCCGCGCCGGCCGCCGCGGCATCGGCGGGGGCGAACGCAGCGGCGCTCTCGCCGCAGGTCGGCACGCCCGACTGGGAAGACTCGCTCAGCCAGAAAGTGGTGTTTCTCTCGAACGCGCATCAGTCGACGGCCGAACTCACGCTCAATCCGAAGGACCTCGGCCCGCTCCAGGTCGTGCTCCAGGTCGCCGACAGCCACGCGCACGCCCTCTTCGTCTCGCAGCACCAGCAGGTGCGCGACGCCGTCGAGGCGGCCTTGCCGAAGCTGCGCGAAGCGATGGAGCAGAACGGCATCGGCCTCGGCAGCGCGAGCGTGAGCGACGGCTTCTCGCGGCAGATGAACCAGCAGGCGCAGCAGGACGGCAGCAGCTCGCGCACGGCGAGCACGAACGGCGGCGCCGATAGCGGCGAGGCGGACGGCAGCACGTCCACCGTGAGCGCCGCGACCACGACGCAACGCACCGTCGGGCTGATCGACACGTTCGCCTGACCGGGCGAGCGGCGCAAAACGCGGCGCGTGCAGCAGGACGTAAAGCGCAAGGTCAAGCCGCAGCACGTCAAGAAAGCACGGAGTACACGAAGCGGCCCGCACACGCGCCGCTTCGTGCAGCCCTCATCCGCACGGTCTCGCACCCGCGCATTTCCATCGCCGCGCAACACCCAGGCCGGTCCTTCGGGCGAGCATCCAAAGGCGCGCGAATGTGACGGCGGCAAGACGGTTCGGACCGCCTTGCCCAAACATTTCGCACCTTGCGCGACAAAAGCGCGAGAAAGCCGCAAATCCCCCTTCTATTCCTCCCATCGCGGCGAGGCAAAAGCCAGAACAATGCAAGCTACCGGAATTAACGGCCCTTACGTACGCACAGCAGGCTCACAACCGATATGGCGACCACGACCGCACCCCAGCAAGCTGCACCCAACGAGAAATCCGGCCAGATGAAGCGCATTCTTGTGATCGTCCTCGTCGCGGTCCTTGCCGCGGCCGGCGCCGCCGGCGCCGTGTGGTTCCTGATGCAGGGCCGCATGAGCAGCATGCCCGCTGCTGCAGCAGCAGCCGCCGCACCGGCGCCCGCGCCCATCTATTTCGTCCTCGAACCGATGACCGTGAACCTTCAGTCCGACGACGGCGACGCGCATTACCTGCGCATCGGCCTCACGCTGAAGCTCGAGAACCAGGCGACCCAGGATCTGCTCCAGCAGCACACGCCGGAGATCCGCAGCCGCGTGCTGCTCGCGCTCTCGAACAAGCATCCGTCCGATCTCGCCACGCTCGAAGGCAAGCGCGCACTCGCCACCGAACTGGCCGCGCTGATCTCGCAGCCGTCCGACCCGCGCGGCGCGCCCGCCCGCATCGACGACGTGCTGTTCACCGAATTCGTCGTCCAGTGAGCGTCGCCCCGATGACCCAGCGCGCCAGCCAGCCAGGGGAGAGCCACGCACTATGAGCATGGGCCACAGCGAGTTCATGTCGCAGGAGGAGGTCGATGCCCTCCTCAAGGGCGTGACCGGCGAAGTCGACAGCGACTCGAGCAGCTCCGACAGCAAGGGCGTACGGCCCTACAACATCGCGACGCAGGAACGCATCGTCCGCGGCCGGATGCCCGGCCTCGAAATCATCAACGAGCGTTTCGCGCGCCTGATGCGCGTCGGCATCTTCAATTTCATGCGCCGCACCGCCGAGATTTCGGTCGGGCCCGTGCGCGTGCAGAAGTACAGTGAATTCACGCGCAACCTGCCGATCCCGACGAACCTGAACCTCGTGCAGGTCAAGCCGCTGCGCGGCACGTCGCTGTTCGTGTTCGACCCGAACTTCGTGTTCTTCGTGGTCGACAACCTGTTCGGCGGCGACGGGCGCTTTCACACGCGCGTCGAAGGCCGCGACTTCACGCAGACCGAGCAGCGCATCATCGGCAAGCTGCTCAACCTCGTGTTCGAGCACTACACGACGGCGTGGAAGAGCGTGCGGCCGCTGACGTTCGAATACGTGCGCTCCGAAATGCACACGCAATTCGCAAACGTTGCCACGCCGAACGAAATCGTGATCGTCACGCAGTTCTCGATCGAGTTCGGGCCGACGGGCGGCACGCTGCACATCTGCATGCCGTACTCGATGGTCGAGCCGATGCGCGACGTGCTCGCCTCGCCGATCCAGGGCGACGTGCTCGACGTGGACCGCCGCTGGGTGCGCGTGCTCTCGCAGCAGGTGCAGGCCGCGGAAGTCGAACTCACGGCCGATCTGGCTCAGTTCCCGATCACGTTCGAACAGATTCTGAACATGAAGACGGGCGACGTGCTGCCGCTGAACATTCCCGAGCACATCGTCGCCAAGGTCGACGGCGTGCCGGTGATGGAATGCGGCTACGGAATTTTCAATGGTCAATACGCGTTGCGGGTCCAGAAGATGATCAGCGCAGCCGACTCGATGATTAAGGAAGGTGGAGATGAGTGACGTGAACGCCACGCCCGGAGACGAACCGGTGTTCGACCCCGGCGCCGAAGCCGCAGCACAGGCGAAGCAGCCCGGAGAGGAAGAGTCGCTCGACGACTGGGCAGCCGCGCTCGCCGAGCAGAACGGCAACGAGATCTCCGCCGAGCCGGTGGCGGCCACGTTCCAGCCGCTCTCGAAGGTCACCGCGACCAGCACGCGCAACGACATCGACCTGATCCTGGACATTCCCGTCCAGATGACCGTCGAACTCGGCCGCACGAAGATCGCGATCCGCAACCTGCTGCAGCTCGCGCAGGGCTCGGTGGTGGAACTCGACGGCCTCGCGGGCGAGCCGATGGACGTGCTCGTGAACGGCTGCCTCATCGCCCAGGGCGAAGTCGTGGTCGTCAACGACAAGTTCGGCATCCGCCTCACCGACATCATCACGCCGTCCGAGCGGATCCGGAAGCTCAACCGATGAACCCGCCGGCAGGGCGCGGCGCGCTTCGTCGCGCGGCGCAGGCAATGGGCTCGCGCGGCGCGGTCGTCTCGATCGTCGCCGCAACGCCCCTCGCCTCCCGCGCGGCCGATCTCAACGCGATCAACCAGGCCGCCGCCCTCGCCGCGTCGGGTGCGTCCGCTGCCTCTGCCATTCCCGGCGCTTCCGGTGTTCTGGCCGCCTCGGCCGCAGCGGGCGTGAACGCGCTCGGCGCGGGCAGCAGCGTGCCGGCGCTCGGTTTCGGCGCCGTGCTGCAGACCGTGTTCGGACTCGCGCTCGTGATCGGCCTCGTGTTCGCCTGCGCGTGGCTCGCTCGCCGCCTCGGCCTGCAGGGCGGACCGCGCAACGCGCTCGTGAAGACGATCGGCGGCGCGCCGCTCGGCGGCAAGGAGCGCGTGGCCGTCGTCGAAATCGGCGACACCTGGCTCGTGCTCGGCGCAGCGCCGGGCAGCGTGCGTCTTTTGCACACCATGCCCGCCGGCACCGTGCCCGCGCCGGCGCAAGCCGGCCCCGGCAGCCCCGGCAGCTTCGGACAACGCTTTCGTGACGCCCTGAAAGACGAAGCCGGTAAACGTTTCAGGCGTCACGACGGCGGAGCGCAGTAAATGCACAGCAGTTCCTTTCGCGGTTCCCTTGCGTCAGCCCGAGCCCGCGTCCCCTCACTCGCAAAAGCGGCGCTGCCGCTCGCGCTGATCTTCGGCGCCGCCGCCGCCGCACTCGCGCTGCCGCATGTCGCGCACGCGCAGACCGCCGGCCTGCCGGCCTTCAACACGAGCCCCGGACCGAACGGCGGAACGACCTACTCGCTGAGCGTGCAGACGATGCTGCTGCTCACGATGCTGTCGTTCCTCCCGGCGATGGTGCTGATGATGACGAGCTTCACGCGCATCATCATCGTGCTGTCGCTGTTGCGCCAGGCGATCGGCGCGACGACTTCGCCGCCGAACCAGGTGCTCGTCGGCCTCGCGCTCTTTCTCACGATGTTCGTGATGTCGCCCGTGCTCGACAAGGCGTACAACGACGGCTACAAGCCCTTCGCGGCCGGCACGCTGCCGATGGACGAAGCGTTCTCGCGCGGCGTCGCGCCGTTCAAGACCTTCATGCTGCGCCAGACGCGCGAGTCCGATCTCGCGCTCTTCGCACGCATCTCGCACGCGGCGCCGATGCAGGGTCCCGAAGACGTGCCGCTCACGCTGCTCGTGCCCGCGTTCGTCACAAGCGAGCTGAAGACGGGCTTCCAGATCGGCTTCACGGTCTTCATTCCGTTCATCATCATCGACATGGTGGTGGCGAGCGTGCTGATGTCGATGGGTATGATGATGGTCTCGCCCATGACGATTTCCCTGCCGTTCAAGCTGATGCTGTTCGTGCTCGTCGACGGCTGGCAGCTCGTGATCGGCTCGCTCGCGCAGAGCTTCACCTAAGGAGAGACGCCCGTGACGCCCGAATCGGTCATGACGCTCGCCCACGAGGCGATGGTCGTCGCGCTCCTGCTCGCGGCGCCGCTCCTGCTCGTATCGCTGATCGTGGGTCTGCTGGTGAGCCTTTTCCAGGCGGCCACGCAGATCAACGAATCCACACTCTCGTTCATCCCGAAGCTGCTCGCGGTCGCCATCACGCTCGTGATCGCGGGCCCGTGGATGCTCACGACGGTACTCGACTACATGCACCGCATGTTCACGAGCATCCCGTCGTTTGCGAACTAGGCGGCGCGCGCCGCCGCCCGCGTTCACAAGCGCGATGTTCACCGTCACCTATGCGCAGCTGAACGCCTGGCTCACTGCCTTCCTGTGGCCGTTCACGCGCATTCTCGCGCTCATCGCGGTCGCGCCGGTGCTCAGCAACCGCGCGCTGCCGACGCGCGTGAAAATCGGCCTCGCCGCGTTCACCACGCTGATCGTCGCGCCGACGATCGGCGCCATGCCGCACGTCACGGTCTTTTCGGGCGAGGGCGTCTGGATCATCGCGAACCAGTTTCTGATCGGCGCGGCGCTCGGCTTCGTCATGCAGATCGTGTTCGGGATCGTGACGACGGCGGGCGAACTGATGGGCCTCGGCATGGGCCTCGGCTTCGCGTCATTCTTCGATGCGGAGGCCGGCGGCACCACGCCCGCGACGTCGAGCATCCTCAACATGTTCGCGATGATCGCGTTCCTCGTCTTCGACGGCCATCTGCAGATGATCGCGGCGCTCGTCGAGACGTTCCAGTCCCTGCCGGTTTCGGCCAACGTGCTCGCAGCGCCCGGCTGGCGCATGCTGGCCACCTTCGGATCGGTAGTCTTCTCGTCGGGCTTGCTGCTCGCGCTGCCGGTGGTGGTGGCGCTGCTCATCACGAACCTCTCGCTCGGCATCCTCAATCGCGCCGCGCCGCAGATCGGTATTTTCCAGGTCGGCTTCGCCGTCACGGCGCTCGCGGGCCTGCTGCTCATCCTGATGATGGTGCCGAACCTGATCCCGTTCTTCGGGCGGCTGTTCGACGGCGGAATCGAGGAAATGGGCCGCGTGGCCGCGGCGCTGCGTCCGCCGGGGTGAACCGCGGCGGCTGGGGCTGAACGACTGCGGGTGAAAGGCTGCGGACGAAGCGCGCGTGCCCGGTCTTGCGACGGAGCCCGCGCGCGCCGATGGCCGTTCGCGGCGCTGCGCACGCATGCCGCGTGCGCAGCGCGTGCCGCGAAGGTCAGGGATTGATGTACTGGAACAGCGACAGGTTCTGCGTTGCCGAGAAGGTCTTCTGCGACGCCGTGAGCGCGGCCTGGAGCTGCGTGAACTGGCTGATCGCGGCGATCGTGTCGGTGCTCGTGAGGTCCTGGAGGTTCGTCGTGATCTGCAGCGAATTCGTCGACGTCACGGTCTGCAGCGCCGACAGTTCCTGCTCGCGGCCGCCGACCGAAGCCTGGATCGTCGTCACGTTCGCGAGCGAGTTGTTCATCTGGGCGAGACCCGTCGACAGCGCGTTCCCCATCGTGGCCGTCGCCGTGGCGTTGTCCTGCGCCGGATTGTTCAGCGCCGCGATCATGTTGTCGAGCGTGGTGAACACGTTCGTGTTGGCCGAATTCGTGGCCGGCGTCACCGTGAACGTGTCGTTCGTCGCGGGCGTGCCCGAGATCGTCGTCGAGAGGCCGGTGCCGAGCGCGATCGTGCCGCCATCGGTATACAGACCCGTCGTCGGCGTTGCAGCCGGGTTCGAAGTGTCCGTGAGGGTGTAGTACATGGAGCCGCCGGCCTGCGACGCGTCGAACGTATCGCCGGCCGCGGGCGCGCCCGACACCGACGTGCTCAGTCCCGAGCCGAGCGGGATCGCCGCGCCTGCGGTATAGGCGCCGGTCGCCGTCACGGTGCCGCCCGTGGCAGGCGGCGTGGCCGCGATCGAATTGTCCGTGACGGTGTAGTTCAGAACGCCGGCGACCGTCGAGAACGAAATCGAGTAATTGTCGTTGTTCGTGGTCGCGGTCGAGTTCGTCACCGAGATCGCGCCCAGCGTGCCGGTACCGGTGTTGGCCGGGCTGGCCGGACCCGCCGTGAACGCGATCTTGTAGCTGTCGCCGTTCGTGGTCGAGGTCGGATTGGTCACCGAGACCGCGCCGATCGTGGCCGTGCCGGTGTTGCTCGCGGCGCCGGCCGGGACCGCCTGCGTGCCGAGCGCCTGGACGCTCATGAACACCGCGCTGCCCGGGTCGCCGACCGGAATCTGGCGCGTGTCGGTCACCTGGACCAGACGCTGGCCCGCATCGCCGTTGTACGTCACGCCGGTGCCGGGCTGGTCCGTGAACACCTGCGAGGTGTTCTGGAAGCCCGCGAACAGCGCGTTGCCCGCGCCGTCGGTCGTGTTGGCGAGCGAGAGCAGTTCGTCGCGGTAGCCTTCCAGTTCCTTCGACAGACTCGCGCGGTTCGTGTCGTTGAGCGTGCCGCCCATCGCTTGCTGAATCGCCGAATTGATGGACTGCATCGTGGTCGTGACGCTCGTGAGCGTGGTGTCCTCGATCCCCAGCGACGAGAGTGCCGAGGTCTGGTTCGCCGTGTACTGCGCGAGCGTCGCGCTCGTGGCCGACAGCTGCACGGCCTGGGCCGCGCCGACCGGATTGTCGGCCGGGTTCGTGAGCGACGTGCCCGACGTGATCTGCTGTTCGACCTTGAGCATCTGGGCCTGCTGGTCCTCCATCGTGGCGAGGTTGGAGGAAAAGATCTGGGAAGTTGCGATACGCATGGGTCAGCGCCTCACGAGAAAATGCCGATCAGGGTCTGGAACAGCGACGCCGCCGTCTGGATCACCTTGCTGTTGGCCTGATAGAGCTGCTGGTACTGGAGCAGACTCGCCGCTTCTTCGTCGAGGTTCACGCCCTGGACCGACTGCTGGTTCGCGGTGAGCTGCGTGACGAGCGACTGCTGCGAGGTGCTCGACGCCTGCAGTTGCGTCGCCGTGTTGCCGATCGAGTTCACGTAGCTCGCGTAGGCCGCGGTGAGCGTGGCCGATCCGCTGAACTGCGTGCCCGACGTGAGGTTCGCCAGCGCGAGCGCGTTGCGGCCGTCCTGCTGCACGCCGCTCGCGTTCGACGCGATCGTGAACGTGTCGCCGTTCGACGGCGCGCCGGTCAGCGTGAAGCTCACGTTGTTAATACCGAGCGTTCCAGCCGGGTTGGCGGTGGTGACGGTCGGGTCGGCGATCGTGTACGAGTCGCCCGTGGTCGGGTTGTAGGGCACGCCCGTCACCGGCGGCGTGCCGGCGCTGTTGATCGTCACCGACGTCGTCGCGGTCGAACCCGGCACCGAATACGTGATCACCGTACCGTCGGCGAATCCCGTGAGCTGGCCCGTGGCGGAGTCGTAGCTGGCCTGGAGCGGCGTCGACGGCACGACGTAGCCCGCCGTGATGGTGCCTTGCGTGATGCTCCCCGTGCCCGCGTTCGAGGTGCCCGCCGAGACGAGCACCGGCGACGCCGCCGCGATGTCCGAGGCCTGGGTGGCCGCGACCGCGAAGCTGTTGAGCGCGTTCGCCGTCGGCTGGATCGTGTACGAGTCGCCGTTGCTGGGCGTGCCCGTCGTGATCGCGATGCTCAGGCCCGTGCCGGCCGGCGTCCACGGCGCGGCGGAGGTCGGCGCGGTCGTGGTCGTGCCGACGACGCTGTTGGTCGTCGTGTCGGTGAGCGTGTAGGTGCCGCCCGCCGCCGAGCTATAGGACAGCGAGTACGTATCCGTGGGCGGCTGCAGCGGGTTGGTCAGCGTGACCGCCACGCCGCCCGTACCGGTGTTGTTCGGGCTGCCGGTGACGAGCGTCGGGTTCACGCTGAAGAGATCCTGGCCCGCGACACCCCCCTGGGTCAGACCGAGCGCATTCTGCCCGTTGACCTGCGCCGCAAAGCTGGTCGCGATCGCGCCGAGCTGCGCTTCGGCCGGGTCGAGCGTCTGCTGGACGAACGAGACGAGACCGCCGATCGTGCCGCCCTGCAACGCGGCCGAACCGAGCGGCTGCGGCGCGGCCGTCGAACCCTGGCCGCCGGCCCAGGCGACGGTCAGTTCGCCGTTGCTCGTGCCGGTGGACTGCGTCGTGAGGCTGTAGCTCTGGCCGCTCACGACGAGCGGCTGGCCGCTGCCGAGGAACACGCTGTAGCCGTCGCTGCCGTGCACGACCTGCACGCCGATCACCTGCTGGAGGTTCGCAACGGCCTGATCGCGCTCGTCGAGCAGCTGGTTCGGCGCCTGGCCCGTCGAACTCGCGGACTGGATTTGCGTGTTGAGTTTCGCGATCTGCTGGGCGTACGTGTTGACCTGCGTGACCGTCGACGAGAGCTGCGTGTTCACGCTCTGGCGCATCGCGTCGTACTGCGCGCCGGCCGAGTTGATCTGGTCGGCGAGCGTCTGTGCATCGGAGAGCGCGGTCTGGCGCACCGCGGTGCTGCCGGGCGTGTTCGAGACGTTCTGCAGCCCCGAGAAGAACGCCGAGATCGACGAGGAGATGCCCGCCGTCGGGCTGCCGACGAGGTTCGCGAGCTGCGTCGCGAACTGGTACGAAGCCGTGTACGAGCTATTGGTCGACTGCGCGTTGTTGAGCGCGGTCGTCAGGTACTGGCTGTACGCGCGCTGCACCGTTGCCGTCGTGACGCCGCCGCCAAGGTAGCCCGAACCCATGTTCTGGCCCTGCGACTCGGCGTAGACGGGTGACTCGACCGTATAGCCGGCGGTCGTCGAGTTGCTGATGTTCTCGCCCGTAACCGAAATGCCGATCTGGGCGGCCTGCAAACCGCTCAAACCGATCGAGAAGATGTTCGTACTCATGCGTGATCCTCGTTGACGTCCGTCCGCCAGTGGCGGCCGCGTGGATGGACTCCTCCTTATAACGGCAGGACGTGGCGAAAATTGAGTGTTGCGGTGCAGGTAAAACGTTTGGCGGGCAGAGCTGGGGCGGCGGGTATGGCGGGCTGGGTCGCGCGGGTGTCGACCCTGGTGCTGCGCGGTGTGCTGCACCGTGCCGCACGCGCCGGAAAGCCCCGGTGCGGGCGCGGCGCGCGCTCACCCGCCGGGCGTTGCCGCGTGCGGGCGTGAGCGCGGCGGATTCAGGCGCGCGCGAGGGTGCGGCGCTTCATCTCGATCTGCGTGATGTAGCGTTGCAGGCTGTTTTCGGTCGAGCCCGGCAGCGAGACGAAACGGAAGCCGAGGTGATAGCGGCGCTCGCCGTTGGGCAGGTCGATGAAGCGCACGGCGGCGAGCGAAAGATCGACGTGCAGCCGGCCGTACGTGCGCAGGTCGAGTTCGACGGCTTCGAGGATCGCGCCCGCGCCGAGCGTTTCGGCGCGCGCATCGTTCGTGCGCAGGCCGACGCCGCCGAGCGACACGTCGTGCACCTCGAACGAGAACGACGAGCCGTCGGGCAGCGTGCCGCGGCAGCGGCACGGATCGATCACCGGCGTATCGACGCGGAAGTACTCGCGGCGCTGCACGTAGTAGAGCACCTCGGGGAACGCCGCGATGAACGCGGGACGCCCTTCGAACTCGGTGCGCTGAGGCGTGTGCGTGGTGAATTCCACGCGCACGCCGTCCGGCGACGCATGGAACTGGCATTCCGGGCTTCCGAGTACGCTCGCGTTCTGCTCGGGGAGTGCGCCCCAGTCGAAAATGAACGTGTGCTCGCGCGTATTCACCGCGAGGATGCGCGTGACGAACTGCCCGCCGCGGTGCTGGAGGGTCAGGAAGTCGCCGCGGTTGACGAGGTTGCGCAACTGCACGCCCACCTCGAGCGGATTGCGTCGGGCGAAATCGGGGATGTCGTCTCCAATTTCGGCCTGATCCTGTTGATTCGTCTGAACGGTATTCATCGGCCTGCCGGTATTTCGTGGACGTGCCAGCGCGCGTGAGACGGACCTTGCGCGCGCCTTCCGGGCGGTGAGCGCCGCCCCTTGTATTTACCCATCTCGCTTGCATTAGCGGCAGGGCGGCCGGAAAGTTTAGGGCGATTTATAAAAAAAGGCCGGCCGCACGCATCCGCCGAGGATTGCGGATCGGGTACGGCGGTGTCGCCGGGCAGGCGGTATCGGCTTGCGCGGCCGCTTTGCGGCTGGCTTCGCGCCTGAATATTCTTGGGTGCGCGCCGGCCTCAGACCACCCGCTGCATGATCGACATGAGCTTTTTCGCGTAGTGCGGATCGGTCGCGTAGCCCGCCTTCTGCATGCCGTGCGCGAATCCTTCGGCCGTGTGCGAGCTGTTGATCACCTGCGCGTAACGCGGATTGCCCTTGAGCAGTTTCGCGTAGTCGGCCATCGCGTCGTCGTACGAATCGTAGGCGCGGAACTTCGCCACGACGCGATGCGACTCGCCGTTCACGAACTCGGTCGTGACCGTCGAGACGGTCTTGCCCGTCCAGTCCTTCGATGCCTTGATGCCGAAAACGTTGTGGCTCGTCGAGCCGTCCGCCTTCCTGATCTCGCGCTTGCCCCAACCCGATTCGAGCGCCGCCTGGCCGATGATGAAGCGCGCCGGGATGCCCGTCGTCGCGCTCGCCTGCTGTGCGGCGGTCGCGAGCTTGTCGACGAAGGCGTCCGCTTCTTTAGAACCGTCGCCGCGCACCGGCGGCATGAGCGCGCCGTTCGCGCCGTAGCCCGAGCCGTTCGTGAGCGATCCGTTGGCGGACGTGTTGCCGTACGCGCGGCCGAGCGCGTTCAACATCGCGAGGTTGCCGGCGCTGCCGCTCGCGCCCGAGCCCGCGAGGCCCCGAAGCGTATCGCCGACGCCGCCCGCCCCTTGCGCGCCGGCGGCGCCGCCCGCACCGGTCGAGCCGTCGCCGCCGCCCATGGTCCGCATGAGCTGCTTGAGCATCACGTTCGCGAGGCCGATGCCCTTGTTCGACAACTCCTGCGAAAGCTGCTGGTCGAGCATCGACGTGAACTGCGCGCTGTCGTGCGAGTCGAGCGGACCGTCGTCGGGCGTCGCGTCGCGCATGCTCTTGAGCATCATCTGCGTGAACACGGCGTCGAACTGCTTGGCCGCCATCTTCGCGCCCTGCTGCGGCGAGGCGTTCGCGGCCGCGCGCATCGCGTCGAAGCCCTGGACGTCCAGCGCGAAGCGGTTCGTGATGTCGAGGCTGTTGCCGGCCTTCGAGTTGTTGTCCATGGTGCGGTCCCTAGATGATTTCCAGATCGGCGCGCAACGCGCCGGCCGCCTTCATCGCCTGCAGGATCGACATGAGGTCTGCCGGCGTTGCGCCGAGCGCGTTCAGCGCCTTCACGACCTCGGCGAGATTGGCGCCCGCCGTCACGAGCTTGAGCGATCCGTTGTCCTGCTTCAACTGGATCTGCGACTGGCGCGCCGCCACGGTGTTGCCGTTCGAGAACGCGCCGGGCTGGCTCACCACGGTCTGCGTGTTCACGACGACGGAGAGGTTGCCGTGCGCGACCGCGCAGCTTTGCAGCGTCACCATCTGGTTCATGACGATCGAGCCCGTGCGCGCGTTCAGGATCACCTTCGCCGCCGGCTGGGCCGGACGCACGTCGAGCGACTGGATCTGCGCGATGAAGCCGACCTGCGAGGACGGATCGGACGGGCCGTGGACCTGGATCGTGCGGCCGTCGAGCGGCGTCGCCGTGCCCGGCCCGAACATGTTGTTGACCGCCGCCACGATGCGCTGCGTCGTGTCGTAGTCCATGTCGTTGACTTCCATCTGCAGCATGCCGCCCGGCTGCGCCACCGACGCCGGCACGGCGCGCTCGACGGTCGCGCCGTTCGAGATGCGGCCCGCCGCGAGCTGGTTCACCTGCACGCGGCTGCCGTTGGCCGACGCGCCCGCGCCGCCCACCGCCACGTTGCCTTGCGCGAGCGCGTAGACCTGGCCGTCCGCGCCCTTGAGCGGCGTGAGCAGCAGCGTGCCGCCGCGAATGCTCTTCGCGTTCGCGAGCGACGACACCGTGACGTCGATCGCCTCGCCCGGCCGCGCGAACGGCGGCAGCACGGCCGTCACCATCACGGCGGCGACGTTCTTCAACTGCATGTTCGTGAGCGGCGACGAGGTGCTGTTCGCGCTCGACGTGTTATTGATCGAGATGCCGAGGTTCGCGAGCATGTTCGCGAGCGTCTGCGTCGTGAACGGTGCCTGGGTGGTCTGGTCGCCGGTGCCGTCGAGACCCACGACGAGGCCGTAGCCGATCAGCGGGTTGTCGCGCACGCCCGAGAACGTCACGAGGTCCTTCACGCGCTCGGCGCGCGCGGGCGTAGCGAACGTGAGCAGCGCAGCGCACGCGAAGATGCAGCCGAGCGCCACGCCGACGGCGGCGAGCACGTCCTTCACGCGCGAGCGGCGCGTCTGCTTGAAACGGATCTTCACCATGGCGCGATGTTCAGGAAGAAGCGTTGCAGCCAGCCCATCGTCTCCGCCTCGTCGATCACGCCCTTCGCGGAGTATTCGATGCGCGCGTCGGCGACGTCGGTGGAGAGCACGGAGTTGTCGCCGGCAACGGTGTTCGGGTTGACGACGCCGGAGAAGCGCACGTATTCGTTGCCCTGGTTGATGAGCATCTGTTTCTCGCCGGACACGACGAGATTGCCGTTGGGCAGCACGTTCGTCACGGTCACCGTGATGACGCCGTTGAACGTGTTCGAGGCGTTGGCGCCGCCCGTGGCGTCGAACTGGTTCGCGCCCTGCGCGGTCAGGTTCATGCGCGAGAAGACGCCCGGCGCGAAGCCCGCGTTCGGCACGGAGAGACTCGTGCTGCCGCCGCGCTTCGTGTTGGCGCCCGAGGACTTCTGCGCGTTGATGTTTTCGGCGATCACGATCGTGAGGATGTCGCCGATGTTGCGCGGACGCTGGTCCTCGAAAAGCGGCCGGCCCGCGTAGCCCGGGTTGAAGATCGAGCCCGGCGACTGGTTGACGGGCGGCGTCGGCGGCACGGCCGTCATCGGCTGCTGGGTGATCGGCTTCTTTTCGGGAAGGTACGCGCAGCCGCCAAGCGCGAGCAGGCTCGCAACGGCCAAAAGGGCCGCCGCGCGCATGCGATGTGTGAAACGTCCGGCCATGCTGGTCACCTGCTCGATTCCTTGCCCTACTCAGACCTGCATCTGCGTGAGCGTCTGCAGCATCTGGTCCGACGTAGTGACTGCCTTGCTGTTGATTTCGTAAGCGCGCTGCGTCTGGATCATGTTGACCAGTTCCTGCACCACGTTCACGTTCGACGCTTCGACGTAGCCCTGGTTGAGCGTGCCCGAGCCGTTCAGGCCCGGCGTCGTGACCGTCGGCGCACCCGACGAAGCCGTTTCCGAGAACAGGTTCTCGCCGTTCGACTGCAGGCCGGCCGGGTTGATGAACATCGCGAGCTGGAGCGAGCCGATCGTCGTCGTCGCGGTCGAGCCGGACGTCGTGACCGTCACCACGCCGTCGCTGCCGACGGTGAGCGACGTGGCGTTCGCGGGCACCGTGATCGCCGGGATCACCTGGTAGCCGCTCGCCGTCACGAGCTGGCCCTGCGAGTTGAGCTGGAACGAGCCGTCGCGCGTGTACTGCGTCGTGCCGTCCGGCATCTGCACCTGGAAGAAGCCCGCGCCGTTGACCGCGACGTCCTTCGAGTTGCCGGTCTGCTGCAGGTTGCCCTGCGTGTAGAGTCGCTCGGTGGCGATCTGCTGCACGCCGGTGCCGACCTGGCTGCCCGAGGGCAGCTCGGTTTGCTGCGTGGAGTTCGCGCCCGGCTGACGCAGGGTCTGGTACATCAGGTCCTCGAACACGGCGCGCGAGCCCTTGAAGCCGTTGGTGCTCACGTTCGCAAGGTTGTTCGAGATGACGTCCATCTGCGACTGCTGCGCGTTCATGCCGGTGGCGGCGATGTAAAGCGATCGGTTCACGGTGTTTCTCTCCCGGTCTGAGCCGCGCGATGGCGCGAACCCGTCTGTGCCTGGTGTCTGTACTTAGGTGAACTGGAGCAGCTGGTTGGCGCTCTGTTCGTTCTGGTCGGCGGTCTGCATCAGCTTCGTCTGCATCTGGAACTGGCGCGCGTTCGTGATCATCGAGACCATCGCCGCCACCGGATTCACGTTGCTGCCTTCGATCGATTCCGTCGCGATCTGCACGGTCGGATCGGCGTCGGCGGGGTTGCCGTCGGCGGTGTGGAACAGGCCGTCGTCGCCGCGCGTGAGCGTGCCCGCGGGCGGGTTGACGAACTTGATCTGGTCGATCATCGCGATCGCGTTCGGCGAGCTGCCTGCCGCGATGGCCGAGACCGTGCCGTCCGTGCCGATCGTCACCGCCGAGTTCGGCGGCACCGAGATCGGGCCGCCGCCGCCGACCACCTGCAGGTTGTTGGCGGTGACGAGCTGTCCGTTCTCATCGACGTGCAGGTTGCCCGCGCGCGTGTACGCCTCGTTGCCGTCCGGCGTCTGCACGGCAATGAAGCCCGAGCCCTGGATCGCGATGTCGAGCGGGTTGCCCGTGCGCGAAATCGCACCGGGCGTCATGTCCGAACCCGGCGTGGCCGAGAGCACGAACGTGCGCGTCGTCGTGTCGTTTACGCTCGAACCGTCGCCGAACGACATCGGAACGTCGCGAAAGTTGGCGAGCTGTGCGCGAAAGCCCGTGGTCGAGACGTTCGCGAGGTTGTTCGCGACAACGGCCTGCTGCTCGAGCGCCTGGCTCGCGCCCGTCATCGCGGTGTAGATCAGTCGGTCCATGATTCGCCCGGGGCCTCAAGTGTGCCTGGTGGATGGCTTACATCTGGAGCAATGTCTGGTCGACGGTCTGCTGCGTCTTGATCGTCTGCGCGTTCGCCTGGTAGTTGCGCTGCGCGGTGATCAGGTCGACGAGCTGGTTCGTCAGGTCGACGTTCGACTGTTCGAGCGCGCCGCCCTGCAGCGAGCCGTGGTTCGTGCTGCCCGGTGTCGAGATCTGTGCGACGCCCGACTGCGCCGTCTCCTCGAACTGGTTGCCGCCCAGGTTGATGAGCCCGTTCGGGTTGTTGAAGTTCGCGAGCACGACCTGGCCGAGTACATTGGTCTGGCCGTTCGAGTAGTTACCGGTGATCGTGCCGTCCGCGCCGATCGAGAAGTTCGACAGCGTGCCGCTCGCGTAGCCGTCCTGCGCGAGGTTGTTCACGCCGTCCTTGCCGCCGTACTGCGTCGTGCCGGCAATATTCAAAGTCAGTTGCTGCGGGCTGGTCGAGCCGTCGCTGGTCGGGACGGTGAAGCTGAACGAGCCGACGCTCGCCGTCGGCGTCTGAGCGGCGGGACTGCCCTGGAGCTCCGTGGTGGAGACGAGCGTGCCCGACGAGTTGAAGTTCGCGGTACCCGTCAGGGTCATCGCCCCGCCCGCGACGCCTGCGTACACGTTCCAGGTGCCCGCGCCCGTCCTCGCGAAGTACATGTTGACCTGCTCCGAACCACCGAGCGAGTCATAGGCCGTAACGCTGGTCGAGTAGTCGTAGGTCGACGAGTTGCTCGCGTTGAACGTGGTCGGACTGGGCGTGACCGTAAAGGTGTCGTTGGCCGACGGCGCGCCCGAGAGCGTGAGCGTTTGACCGTTGCCCAGCGCGATCGACGAACCCGCGGTATAGGTAATTCCGGTCTGGGCCAGGCTCGGCACGGGATTGCCGCTCGGGTCGGTCGCCGCGATGGAGTACGTGGCGGCCGTAGCGTCAAAGGTGACCGTGTAGGTGTCGGCGTTGGTGCCCGCCGAGCTGGTGGTGATGGTGCCCGCGCCGGTCGCCGTTGTACTGGTGGTGGTCACGGTCGGCGTTCCGAGCATCAGCGCATCCTGCGAGTTCAGGTTCAGCTGCGCGGTGATGTTTTGCGTGGCTACCGGTGCGATGTTGGTGGTTGGCACCTGCAGCGCCACCGTCTGCGCCGTGTTGATGACGCCGGTGCTGTTCGCCGCGTAGCCCATCAGTTCGTTGCCCTGGGCGTCGGTGATATAGCCGTTCTTGTTGAGCTGGAACACGCCGTTGCGCGAGTACGTGACCGTGCCGTTGTTCGACATCTGGAAGAAGCCGTTGCCGTTGATCGCCACGTCGAGTGCCTGCCCCGTCGTGTTGATCGTGCCCTGCGAGAAGTCCTGCTGAACCGACGCGAGCGCTGCGCCGATACCGATCTGCGTGTTGACCGAAGTCGCAACGGAGTTCGCGTACATGTCCGCGAACTGCGCCGTGCTCTCCTTGAAGCCCACCGTGTTCGCGTTCGCGATGTTGTTGCCGATCACGTCGAGGTCGTTCGCTGAGGCGGCCAGGCCGCTCAAACCTTGCTGGTAACCCATGTCTGTCTGCTCCGCGGTGTGTCTTTAACTTGATCAGAGGATGCCGGCGACGCTCGAAAGCGGGACCGTGCTGCCGTTTGCGAGCGAGAGGCCCGCGCTGCCGTTCGCCTGCTGGATCACGCCGCTCACCGTGCTCGCGACGAGCGGGGTGGCCGTGATCGACGTGCCGTTGGTATTGGCCGACGCCGACAGCGTGTAGTTGCCGTCGGGGAGCGTGTTGCCCGACGAGTCCTTCGGCGTCCACGAGATCGGCACCGTGCCGGCCGCCTGCGGTCCGAGGTCGACCTGGTTGACCACCTGGCCCGACGAGTTGGTGATCGTGATCTTCACGTCCGAGGCCGCCTGCGGCAGCGTGACGCCGAGCTGCGGCGCCGCGCCGCTCGACACCGCCAGGGTGCTGCCCGGGGCGAGCACGGTCGAGCCGATCAGCAGCGCGGCCTGGGCGTTCTGGCCCGCCGAGAGCTGCGTCGACAGCGACGAGAGCGACGTATTGAGCTGGCTGACGCCCGACACCGTGTCGATCTGCGCGAGCTGCGAGGTCATCTGCGAGCTGTCCATCGGACTGGTCGGATCCTGGTTCTGCAGCTGCGCGACGAGCAGCTGCAGGAACGTGGTCTGCAGGTCGGTCGCGCTCGTGCCGCTCGACGACGAACTGGACGAGGCGGAGCTCGCGCCGTTCATCGTGTCGAGCAGCGTCTGCGACATGGTGGCGGTGCTCCCGCCGATGGTGGTGTTCGTGGTCAACGCGTTCTCCTCGGATGCGTTTCTTGTGCCGTTTCCCGTAGTGCTCCGCTCGACGTGGCGTAACGTTTGCCTTGCCGCGCGGCCTGAGCCGCGCTCAGGTGCCGATCGTCAGGGTCTTGAGCATCAGTTGCTTGGCGGTGTTCAGCGTCTCGACGTTGGCCTGGTACGAGCGCGACGCCGAAATCATGTTCACCATCTCCTGCACCGGATCGACGTTGGGCATCGTCACGTAGCCGTCGGCGTTCGCGGCCGGGTTGCTCGGGTCGTAGGTCTCTTTCATCGGCGTCGGGTCGTCGATCACGCCCGTCACCTTCACGCCGCCGACCTGCTGGCCGGACGCCGTGCGCGCGCCGCCGAGCGGATCGACCGCGAACACGACCTGCTTCGCCTTGTACGGCTGGCCGTCGGGGCCGGTCGTGGAATCGGCGTTGTCGAGATTGGACGCCGTCACGTTCAGGCGCTGCGACTCGGCCGTCATGGCGGAGCCGGCAACGCCGAAGATGTTCATCAGGTTTGGCATGGTTTCATTGGCCTCACGGAATGCGATCGCTCGTCCTGCTTGCTGCTTGTTGTCCTTTGTCCTGCTGCCGCTGCTGTCCTGCGCGCCCTGGCTCAGGAACCCGACGTGATCGCCGAGATCATCGTCTTGATCTGTTGCGAGAGCACCGTCATGCCCGACTCGAAGTGCAGCGCGTTGTCGGCGAACTGCACGCGCTCGGTGTCGAGATCGACCGTGTTGCCGTCCAGCGCGGGCTGCACGGGGTTGCGATACATCAGCGCGCTCGTGTACGGCTGGGTCGGTCCGCCCGTCGGGATCAGCTTCGCGTCGCCCGCCATGTGGCCGGCTTCCGTCGCCGCCATCGTCATTCCGCTCGTCACGCCCGCCGGCCGCGTCATCGCGAGCTGCACGCCGTTGCTGCCGCCATAGCTCGAACCGCTGCCGCCGCTGCCCGACGTTCCCGCCATGGGCATCGTGCCCGACGTACCGGTCATGCCCGACGAGCCGGAAACACCGGCTGCGCTCGTCGCGCCGGCCTGCCGGAGCGCGCCCGCGAGCGACGCCGAGAAGTCCACGTCGCGCGCACGGTAGCCGGGCGTGTCGGCGTTCGCGATATTCGCGGACAGCAGCGCCTGGCGGGTGGCGCGCACGTCGAGCGCTTCGCGGCCGAAGGCAAATTCGGCGTCGAGTTTGTCCAGCATCGGGCGTTCTCCGTTACACGAAATGAATGGCGGCGAGCGCGCGAAACACGCGCAGACCTTTTCGCATGGAGAGGAATAGTAGGGGCGTCTGGCAAGAACCAATCGGACGAATAGCCGGGAAAGCGCCCCTCTATTCGACGTAAGCGGCCAGGGTCCGCCGCCTAGAATGCGAGGCGTGTCAATGCATCAGACGGAGAACGCCCATGCCGCAGACTGCCTCTTCCCGCGCGCCCGGAACCGGCGCGGACCGGCGTTTGCGCGGCGGTTCGGCGTTCTTCGGTTCGGTGTTGGGTTCCGCGTTCTTCGGTTCGGCGGCGGGTTGGGTGGCCGCTGGATTGGCATCCGCCGTGACGCCGGTTATGGCGTCCGCTGTCGCGCCCGGAGGTTCGGCCGCGCCGCGCCGCGCGCGCTTTGCCGATCGATTCACGGCACGGCTCGCGGCGTCCATGGTCGCGTTGTGCTGCGGCCTGGCGGGCGGCCTCGCCAGCGGCGGCGCGCTCGCGCAGACGCCTGGCGGCCAGATCTACATCGCGGGCCCAGGCGGCCAGAACAGCGCCGAAGCGGTCCGGATGAGCGCGATGCTCAATACGCAGGGACACGGGGCGGTGATTCCGGGGACCACCCCAGGTCCGACGTCGGGCTCAGCGGCAGCCGCCGCGCCGGTCGCGCAAATGCCGGGCACCGCGCGCGACGACGACGCCCAGAGCGGCATGATCACCATCCCCGGACCAGGCGAGCGCACGGCGGCGGCATCGCAGGCCGGCGCACCCAACATCGTCACGATCCCCGCGCCCGGCACGCCCGCGACGCCCGCCGTGGCGCGCAGCGGCGGCAACGGCGCGCCCGCGCTGCCGCGCGTGAACGTCGGCACGGCGGCGAGCCAGGTGGCGACGGTCGTCACCGGTTCGCCCGCTGCGAACAACGCCAGCAACACGAGCACCGCAAACCCCGCCATCGACAACGCCGCGATCAACGCCGCCAACGCCCGCGCGAACGCCATCCAGCGCTACGCCGCCACAGCGGCGAACGCAGCCACGCACCCGAACGACGCGCAAAGCGCCGCCCCCGTGCAAGTCCCGCCCGGCGAGCAGGACGGCGAGTCGATCCGCGCGGCCGTGCTCACCTTCCTTCAGCAGCAGTCGGCGGGCCTGCCGGGCCGCATCACGGTAACGGTCTCGCCGGTGTTCCCGCGCGGCCTCGCCGCCTGCGCGCAGCTCCAGCCGTTCGTGCCGCCCGGCGCGCGCACGTGGGGCCGCACGACCGTCGGCGTGCGCTGCGTCGGCGCGAAGCCGTGGACGCTCTACGTCGCCGCGCGCGTGGCCGTGGACATCACCTACTACACCGCCGCGCGCCAGATCGAACCGGGCCAGACGGTCTCCGCGGCCGATCTCGTGCCGCGCGAAGGCGACCTCGCGAGCCTGCCGCGCACGGTCATCACCGATCCGTCGCAGGCCACGGGCGCGCTCGCGCTGCTGCGCATCTCGGCGGGCCTGCCGCTGCGCACCGACATGCTGCGCAGCGCGTCGTCGGTGGTCGTCGGACAAACCGTGAAGGTCGTCGCCGAGGGCGCCGGCTTCACGATCTCCGCCGAGGGCAGCGCGCTCAACACCGCCGCGCCGGGCCAGCAGGTCCGCGTTCGTACCGAAGGCGGGCAGATCATCACCGGCGTCGTGAAGGACGCGGGCACGGTCCAGATCCCGATATGACCGTTTGATCGTTTGCGCACGTAACAGCATGTAACGGCAGGACTTTCGCACTAAAGTTCAGGCCGGCACCTGCCGTTATCACGATCAAATCGATCAGGAAGGCCCATCGTGAAAGTCGACTCCACCAACCGCAATGGCGCTCGCTCGCTGCAAACCGGCGTGACGCGCGCGCAGCAAGGCGATTCCGCCAGCCCCGCGAACGCTGGGGGCGCAAGCTCGGGCGCGCCCGCTCAAGGCGCCTTCGGCGGCGCCGGCAGTGACGCGAACGTGAGCCTGTCCGGGCTGTCATCGTCGCTGCGCTCGCTCGCGGCCAGCGGCGCCGCCGACATCGACGTGTCCCACGTCGAGTCGATCAAGGATGCGATCCGCAACGGCACGCTGCAGATCGACACCGGCAAGATCGCGGACGGCGTGCTCGAAACGGCGCGCAGCCTGCTCACGGCGCAATCGCAACACTAAGCGCGCCGTGGCCCCTGACCTTTTCCGCTGACCCATGAAAGACACCCTGCTTGCCACGCTGATCGACGAACACGCCGCAGTCGAGGCGTTCGCCTCGCTGCTCGCGGTCGAGCAGAAGGCGCTGTTGAGCCTGGACGGCATGAACACGCTGCCGCGGATCGTCGAGCAGAAGACGGTGCTCACGCAGCGCCTCGCCGGCCTCGAAAAGGCACGCGACGCGCAACTGGCCGGGCTCGGCCTGCCGGCGGGCCGCAAGGGCATCGAGATGGCCTGCGAGAAGGACACGCGCGTCGCGAGCCAGTGGGAGTTGCTCAAGGGTTCGACGGATCGCGCGCGCCGCGCGAACATCACGGTCGGCATGATGATCCGCACGCGCATGGACCATAACCGCCGCGCGCTCGCGATCCTGCGCGGCGACCTCGGCGGCAACGGCGGTGGCGGCGGTGCGATGCTCTACGGCCCGGACGGGCGGGTGCCGGCGTTCAATCTCTGAGCGTCGTCCGCGCGGTGCGGGCAGCATAAAAAAAGCCGAAGCGTTTTGCGCTTCGGCTTTTTGCTTTTCAGGCAGGGGATCAGGTTGCAAGCCCGGTCACGGACGCAACCGAAGCAACCGACGCAACAGACGCGATCGCTGAATCACCCCCCCGCGCTCAAGCCTGGTTTTCCGTGGTCGCCCACGCCATCTCACGCAGCCGCGTGCGCAGCCGCGCGACGGCCTGGCTGTGCAGCTGGCACACGCGCGACTCGCTCACCTCCAACACCGCGCCGATCTCGCGCAGGTTCATGCCGCGCTCGTAATAGAGCGACATCAGCAGCTTCTCGCGCTCGGGCAGGCGGTCGATCGCTTCAACGAGCGCGCCGCGCAGGCTGTCGTCGAGCAGCGCCGAAAGCGGGTCCGTGTGATCGACGCAATAGCGGTCGAGGAACGGCTCGTCCTCGGCGGAGCGGTCGAAGTCTTCGTAATAGATGAGCTGGCTGCCGTGCAGGTCCTGCAGCATCGACTGGAATTCGTCGAGCGGCATGTTCATGTGACCGGCGATCTCGGTTTCACTCGCGGCGCGCCCGAGGCGCTGCTCGACCTGGTGCACGGCCGTCTCGACTTCGCGCGACGTGCGGCGCAGGCTGCGCGGCAGCCAGTCGTTGCTGCGCAGCTCGTCGAGCATCGCGCCGCGAATGCGCTGGCTCGCGTAGGTCTCGAACTGCGCGCCCTGGTCTTCCTTGTAGCGGTTGGCCGCGTCGAGCAGGCCGATCATGCCGGCCTGGATCAGGTCGTCGAGGTCGACGCTGGCCGGCATCTTGGCGACGAGCTGCAGTCCCAGACGCCGCACGAGCGGCGCGTATTTCGCCAGCACGTCGGCTTGCGAAATTTTTCCTTGAGCGTTGTACATCATGCTCTCCTGCTTCTCGTATCCCATGCGTCGTCCCGGAACGCCGCTCACGCGAGCTGCGTCGAAGGCTGCCGCGCGGACGGATCGGCACGCCAGCCCGCATGGGCCGGCGCGTTCGCGGTTTCGTCGCCCGCAACGGTGGAAACAAATGCGTCCGCATTCGCTGCATTCGCTGCGTCCGTTGCCTCTTTTGCCTCCGGGCGGCGCGCTGCGCCCGGCATGCGCGACGACAGCGCCGGGCGCATCGGCCAGTACGGCAGATCGTCGGCGAGGCGGCGGTAGTCGCGCGCGGCGGCCGTCGACGGAAACGCGTCGACGATGCAGCGCCCGAGCTGCTGCGCGCGCGCCATGTGCGGATCGGCGGCGACGCAGCCCGCGCTTTCGAGCGCGACGCCCAGATAGCGGCCCGCCACGCCCGCGAGGTTCTCGAGCGCCGACTCGGCCTCGGCGATGCTCGCCACGTGATTCGCCAGAACGCGGAACTGTGCGATCGCGTGCGCGAAATGCAGGCGCTTCATGCACGCGTAGGTATCGGTGATCGACTGCGCGGCGACGCGCATCACGATGAGCACGTCGTGCGCGTGCATGGCGAGCGGCGACAGGGCGCCGTCGGCGTCGAGCTGGGCATCGATCAGCACGACGTCGGCGGGCCCCGTCAGCACCCGGCGCAGCTGGGCGCCGGTGTATTGCGCGCGGTTTTCCTTCGACGCGACCAGCACGCCGAAGCCAGGAGGGTGACGCACGACCGCGTCGGCAAGCGCCATCTCGCCGCGCATCACGGCCGCGAAGTTGCCGGCCCCGCGCACGGTGCCGAGCATCTCGCACACCGAGTGCTGGCCGAGGCACTCGTCGATCACGAGCACGTCCTTGCCTTGCGCCGTGAGCGCGGCGGCGAGATTGATCACGGTCGTCGTGCTGCCCGGCGCGCTGGGGCCGCCCATCACGGCAACCACGCGCGAGCCTTCGCGCGCGAGCAGCCGCCGCAGCCCTTCCGCCTGATCGGTGACGAATTTATCCAAACCGCACCTCGGGGGCTTGCGACTCTCCGCGCACCGACAGCGCCGAAAGCAGCGCGGGGATGTCGTCCTCGTGCGGCACGAACGGCGAATGCTCTCGCGGCACGCAGAACGCGCTGCGGATCAGGAACCGGCGCGTGGCGACGTAGAGGTTTTCGGGCACCTTCTGGCCCGTCGAGACGTAGTGCACGGGCAGCTTGTAGCGCAGCACGGTGTCGAGCGCGCCGCCGAGGTTCGTCGACTCGTCGAGCTTCGTGAGGATGCAGCCCGTGAGCGGCGCCTTGTCGGGCGCGCTCTGGTACGCCTGCACGACTTCGTTGAGCGTGTCGCCGTGATTCGTCGCCGAGAGCAGCAGCAGGCGCCGCACCGGACGGCCCGCGCCGCACAGCATGGCGATCTGGTCGGCGACGGCGCGGTCGCGCTGGCTCATGCCGATCGTGTCGATCAGCACGATGTGCTTGTTCTTGAGTTCGGTCAGCGCGAGCTGGAGGTCCGCGCCGTCGCGCACCGCATGCACCGAGACGCCGAGAATCTTGCCGAAGATGCGCAGCTGCTCGTGGCCGCCGATCCGGTAGCTGTCGGTCGTGAGCAGCGCCACGCGGCTCGCGCCGAAGCGCATCACGCAGCGCGCGGCGAGCTTCGCGGTGGTCGTCGTCTTGCCGACGCCCGTCGGGCCCATCAGCGCGAACACGCCGCCGCGCTCCATGAGCGCCTCTTCGTTTTCGAGGACCGGCAGGTTCGATTCGAGCACCGACTGGATCCACTCCATGCCGGCCGCTTCGGTTTCGACGGCGGGCAGCCGGTCGATCACCATCTTCACGAGCTGCGCCGAGAAACCGGCCGCGAACATCTGCTTCGTGAGCGAGCCCTGGATCGGGCTGCGGCGCTGGCGCTCGCCCCAGACGAGGCCCGCGAACTGCTCTTCCATCATCCCGCGGATCGACGCCAGCTCGCTCATCACGGTCTCGTTGACCACCTGCTCGATGCGCGTGCGGATTGCTTCGCTCACGTTCTGCGCGTTGTTCTGGCCGCCGTTGTGCGAGTCGCCGGACTGGGTCGCTTCGGGGCCGAAGCCGAGACGCCTGGCGGCGCGGCGCGCGGCCACGTCGGCCGCTTCGCGCGCCCACTCGGGCGTGATGGCCTCGACACCGGGCGGCAGCACCGGATCGGCAGTCTGGCCGAAACCCCTCGCCATGGCCGCCGACGGCGACAGGCTCGCGGCGCGCGCGGCTTCCTGCTGGCCGGCGATGCGGCGAGCGTGATCGATGAGCCAGGGGTTCGTGTCGGCCAGCGTGCGCTGCGTGGAAGCGGGCGGCTCGGCGGCCGGCTGACGCGCCGCCTGTTCGAGCATCGCGGCGGCTTCCTTCGGCGTCATCGGATTCATCGCCTCGCGAGACGCGGACGGCGAAAGCGCCGCCAGCGGCATCTTCGACGGCTTCTTTGCGTTGTTCGTTGCGCCGTTCATCGCGCCGTTCATTCCGTTCCCCGCCGGGGCCGATGCGCCGCGCGCCGCGGCCGGCAGGGCCGATTCGATCGCGACGGAGACGTCTTCGTCATCGGCGTCATCGGATGCGTCGGCGAAGGCCGAAGGCGCGCCCGGCTCGCCGTCCACCTCGGGGCTCGCGCCGAACACCGACGAGAACAGATCCGGCATGCCGCTCGCGTACGGGTTGGCGCCGGCGGACGCTGCACGCGCGGGCTTCTGGGCATCCGCGGGGAGACCTGCGGACGCGGGAAGGTCGGCGGGGGCGATGGCCGCGAGGTCGCGGTCGGCGAGCGCGACGATTTCGACGGTGCCGTCATCGAGCGTACGGTTCGACAGCACGACGGCGTCTGCGCCGAGCGCTTCGCGCACGAGGCGCAGCGCGTCGCGGCTGTTGCCGCCGATGAATTTCCGAATGTTCAAGCTGAACCCCCGATGAGGTGAGCGGCACACGCCGCCGTCTTTTGCAGCTGGCCTCGCGATCCGGGCGATACGCCAACGTTGTCGCGGCGCCGCGCAGGGCCTTTTCCGATGCTTGAATTATTTCGAAGGCCACCGCTTGATGATCGGTGGATCAGGACGGAGAAATGCGGGCTATTCGGGCAATGGCGGGCAGTGGCCTGCTCGCGCCGCAGTGGCCGGGGAACCGGCCCGAGAGGTGTATCGAGACGTCGGCGGCGGCGGCGGCGCTCGGGCGTGGCGCCCGCCGCGCCGGAATGCCTCGCCCGGAGCCCCGGAACCGGAGCGAAGACCCAGGCGACGCGCGGCCGTTTTCGTCCGCTCCGGGAGCGGCGTCAGCCCCCGCCGACCACGTTCACGACCTTCACGTTGCGCGTATCCGGCACCTCGGCATAGGAGAGCACCTTCAACTGCGGCAGGCTGCGGCGCAGGAAGCGCGAGAGCATCGGCCGCAGCGCGTGCTGCACGAGCAGCACCGGAGCCAGGCCGGCAGCCTGCTGACGCGCCATCGCGTTCCCGGTCTGCGTGAGCAGCGTATGCGCGAGACCCGGTTCGAGCCCCGGGTTCGGACCGGCCGTGAGCGTCTGCGAAAGCACGCGTTCGAGGTTCGCGTCGAGGCCCATCACCTGCATGTCGCCGTTGCCCGGGAACCATTGCTGCGTGATCGCGCGGCCGAGCGAGATGCGCACCGCCGCCGTGAGATCGTGCGGATCGGTGATGCGCGACGCGTGCTCCGCGAGCGATTCCATGATCGTGCGCATGTCGCGGATCGGCACGCCCTCGTCGAGCAGGTTCTGCAGCACCTTCTGCAGCGACGTGACGGGCAGGACCTTCGGCACGAGATCGTCGACGAGCGACGGCGTGTCCTTCTGCACGCGCTCCATCAGCGCCTGCACCTCGCGGCGGCCGAGCAGCTCGGACGCGTGCATCACGACGAGGTGGTTCAGGTGCGTCGCGACCACCGTGCTCGAATCGACGACCGTGTAGCCGAACACCTGCGCCTGCTCGCGCATGTTCGTGTCGATCCAGATCGCGGGCAGGCCGAACGCCGGATCGGTCGTCGGCGTGCCCGGCAGCACCGCGCTCACCTGGCCCGGGTTGATCGCGAGCCACTGGCCCGGCCAGGCGTCGCCGGTGCCGACCTCGACGCCCTTGAGCGTGATGCGGTAGGCGTTCGGGCGCAGTTCCAGGTTGTCGCGGATATGGATGACCGGCGGCAAAAAGCCGATTTCCTGCGCGAACTTCTTGCGGATGCTCTTGATGCGCTTGAGCAGGTCGCCGTCGGTGTTCTTGTCGACGAGCGGAATCAGCCGGTAGCCCACTTCGAGGCCCAGCGTATCGATGAGCGCGACGTCGTCCCAGCTCGCCTCGGCGTGCTCGGCCGGCGCGAGCGCCTGCGGCACGGAGTCGGCGAGCACGGCGCTCGCCTTCTTCGCCTCGGCGCTCTTCTTCAGGACGCGGCCGAGCTGGATCGCGCCGCCGCCGAGCAGCAGAAACGCGAAGTGCGGCATGCCCGGAATCAGGCCCATGATCCCGATGATCGAGCCGGTGATCATCAGCACGCGCGGGTTCGTGAACAACTGGCCCGTGAGCTGCGTGCCGATGTCCTCGTTGGTCGCCACGCGCGAGACGATCACGCCGGCCGCCGTCGAAATGATCAGCGACGGAATCTGCGCGACGAGGCCGTCACCGATCGTGAGCAGCGTGTAGGTCTTGCCCGCCGCCGCGAAGTCCATGCCGTGCTGCGCGACCCCGACGATCAGCCCGCCGAGGATATTGATGACCATGATGAGCAGGCCCGCGACCGCGTCGCCGCGCACGAACTTGCTCGCGCCGTCCATCGCGCCGTAGAACTCGGCTTCCTGGGCGATCTCGCTGCGGCGCTTGCGCGCGTTTTCCTCATTGATGAGGCCGGCGTTCAGGTCGGCGTCGATGGCCATCTGCTTGCCGGGCATCGCGTCGAGGGTGAAGCGCGCGGCCACTTCGGCGATACGGCCCGCGCCCTTCGTGATCACCATGAAGTTGATGACCATCAGGATCACGAACACGACGATACCAACCGCGAAGTTGCCGCCGACGAGGAAGTGGCCGAACGACTCGATCACCTTGCCCGCTGCGTCCGGGCCGGTGTGGCCTTCGAGCAGCACGATCCGCGTGGACGCCACGTTCAGCGAGAGCCGCAGGAGCGTCGAGAACAGCAGCACGGTCGGGAACGCGGCGAAGTCGAGCGGCTTCATCGTGTACATGCTGACGAGCAGCACCATCACCGACAACGCGATGTTGAACGTGAACAGCAGGTCGAGCAGGAACGGCGGCAACGGCAGGATCATCATGCCGAGGATCATGACGATCAGGGCCGGGCCCGCGAGCGCGCGCAGGTTCGTGCTTTGCAGCACGTCCGGGCGGCGCGCGAAAAATCCCGTGCGGACGTTCATTCAGATGCTCCTTCGTTGCCGGGGCGCGGGTTGGTCGCGCCGCCGCTCGTTGCCGGGCCGGCGTCGTCGCCGGCCGGTCTTGCTGTTCTGTCGCCGGCTGTGTTGGCCGCGGCTTCTTCCGGGCCGAGGGCGTCGCTCGCCTCTTCGTCGGCGTCGGCGTCGTTCACGGCGCCCTTGTCGAGTTCGGCCGGCACGTCGAGATCGGTCGGCGCCATCGGCACGTCGCCGCCGTGCTCGCGGAAGCGCTTGAGCTGGTACACCCACGCGAGCACCTGCGCGACCGCGCCGTAGAGCGGCCCCGGAATTTCGCGGTTCAGATCCACGTTGTGATAGAGCGCGCGGGCGAGCGGCGGCGCTTCGAGCAGCGGCACGTTGTGCTCGGCGGCGATTTCGCGGATGCGCGCCGCCACGAGGTTCACGCCCTTCGCGATCACCTTCGGCGCGCGCATCTCGCCGTCCGCGTACTGGAGCGCGACGGCGAAGTGCGTCGGGTTGGTCACGACGACGTCGGCCTTCGGCACCTGCGACATCATCCGGCGGCGCGCCATCGCGCGCTGCTGCTGCCGGATGCGGCCCTTCACCTGCGGATCGCCTTCGTTTTCGCGGTGCTCGCGCTTGACCTCTTCCTTCGTCATGCGCAGCTTGCGGTAGTACGACCAGAGCTGGTACGGCACGTCGAGCGCGGCGAGCACGAACATCCCCGCGACCGTCGTGCCGCAGCAGACGGCGACGAGATGGCACGCGTCGGCGAGCGCGCGCGGCCCCGGCTGCATGGCGAGGCCGAGTATTTCCTCGCGATGCCGCCACACCGCGAGACCGCCGATCACGCCGACGACGAGCGTCTTCGCGAGCGACATGCCGAGCTGGATCGGCCCGTTCACGGAGAAAATGCGCCCGATGCCTTCGATCGGGTTCAGGCGGCTGAACTTCACCTCGAGCGCCTTCGTCGTGAAGAGCCAGCCGCCGAGCGCCATCGGCGCGAGCAGGGCTGCGGCGCCCGTCAGCATGAGCACGGGCAGGACCGCGTACAGACCTTCGCGCGCGGCGACGCCGGCGCCGGTCAGCATGCGGCTGGTGTCGAAGACCGCCGCATGGTTGAACGTGAAAGCGCCGCGGAGCATGGACTCCAGGTGTCCGCCCATGGTCGCCGAGAGCATCCACGTGCCGAAAAAACCCGCCGAAAGCAGCGCGAACGTCGAAAGCTCCCGCGAACGCGCAACCTGCCCCTCCTCGCGCGCCTTCGAGAGGCGCCGGGGAGTGGCGGATTCGGTTTTTTCGAGGTCGCTGTCCTCAGCCACGGATGCTCCGGTCGGTGGCGCGCGGCCTTTCCCGGCCGCAGACGCCCTTTTTCAGTGACAGCAATTATTGCCGCGCCGCACCAGCGCCGATTGGCTGAGTAAGCCGGAGAAACGGGGGTATTTCGGGGGATGGGAAGGCGGGGGCGGCGCGGCGGTTCGCCCGCCGCGCCGCGCCTGGAAATCGCGCAGGCCCCGGAAGCCTCAGAAGGCCACGAAGGGTTGCTGGGTGCCGCCTTTCGCCGTCGTATCCTGGCCGAAGTAGACGTAACGGCCGTAGAAGAACGGCAGGCCGAGGTCGAGGTTCGTGGACGAACCGAACTGCCCCGCGAGGTCGTTGAACGCGAAATTGCCGCTGTTGGCGTTGCTGCCGAGGAGCGCCGAGGCGCTGACGACGCTGAACGACGCGCTGCCGTTCGATCCGTCCGCGCCGGTCAGCGCCGCGGCGAACGACTGCGGCGACGTCGGGCAGTAGAACGTGCCGAGCGTGCCGCCGCACTGGGGCAACGCGCTGTCACTGAAGAACAGCGCGTTCGAACCCGAGTCGAGGAACGCACCGAGCGTGCGATTGTTGAACGTACTGCTCAGGTCGCCGAATGCCGTGGTCTGGAAGCGCTGCGAGGCGTTCATCACGTTGTTCGACTGCGTGCCGATGCCGAACACCAGCGTGCCGGCAGCGGACGCCGCGCCGCTGTACGAAAGCGGCTGCATCTGGACGATGATGCCGTTGTTGTCGAGCGCGAAGCGGGACACCGGGTTGGTCACCTGCTGGCTCGTCCCGACGGCCGTGTTGTTGCAGTTCGCGCCGTTCGGGCACGCGTAGTAGTTGCTGGTCGCGGCGTTGTCCGCGCAGTTCGAGCCGCAGTCCCAGGGCGAGACGCCGACGCCGAGAATGCCGTTCGCCGCGAGGTCCTTCGTCGAACTCTGGTCGGGGCCCTTGTTTGAACAGGCCGTCGGCACGGTGTTCGACGCAAGATCGCCGATCAGCTGGATCGGGATGTTGCCGGCCGTCTCGCCGCCGATTTTCACGTCGGCGTTGCGCACGGTGCCCCACGTGAACCCGTCCGCGAACGCCGTGCATTCGGCGAGCTGGCCGCCGTTCGATGCGCCGTTCACGGGCAGCGCGCGGACGAACGACGCGGGCAGCGACGACGCGAGGATCCGCAGCCCGAACGACGCCGTATCGAGCTGGATGTTGTTCAGCGTCGCGCAGGTGTTCGAACCGGCGACGCACACGGTCACGGTAACCGTTGGGATGTTGGGCAGGCCCGCGACGCCCGTTCCCACCGTGACCGGCACGGTGTTCGCGGCGGTGGCCGCGATCGGCTGCTGGCTCGGAGCGGGCGGCAGCGAGGACGTATCGCCGACACCGTTGCTGCTGTTGCCACCGCCGCCTCCGCCGCCACAGGCGGCTATGCAGACGGTGAGCGCCGCCAGCAGCAAGCGTGCGCCGTAGCGGAAGCGGTACAGGAAGCTCGTGTGGATTCGTTGTGTGAGCACGCGTGCCTCCGTGGGGTCATTGGATGTCGGCGGCGCTTACGCCCGCTGGCAGGTCCTGCGGCAGCCACGCCTGACCCGAGAAGGCGCCCATGTGGCCGCCCGCGTGCACGACGAGCCCCGACTGCTCGACGATGCCGGGGCCGCGCACGGTCCCCGCGGCATGGCTCGCCTTCACGCCCGCGACGTACTGCGGGAAGTAGCTGCCGAGCAGCGCCGAGAGATCGGGCGGCTGCGGGCCGCTCCAGCCGACGCCGAACACGGTGCCCGCCTGCGAAACGTACTCTCGCACGACGGTGCCGGTAGCGAGCGTGGTCTGGCGAACCGTGTAGGCCGGTGTTGCGGAGGACGATGACGCGGCGCTGGCCTGCATGGCCGGCTCGGCCTGCCTGAGGACCTGGCTGGCCGTGACGCCTTGCGCAGCGGAGGCGCTGAGCGTGTTGACGCTCGCACCTTCGGGCGTCGCCATGGGCCTGCCGCCGAGCGCGGCGCAGGCCGGCTGCGAGCACGCGATGGCGGCGGCGAGCACGAGCGCCGTCGTGCATGAAAAGGCGCGTAACGAAGTATTCGATTGAAAGGCGGACATACCCCTCCCCATGGGTGGAGCGCACCGCCTGGCGACTGCCGTGCGAAGGTGCGACGGCAAGACGGGGACGCTCGGCGGCCCGATGCGCCGCGCGGCCGCGGCGGATGCCGCGGCCGTCACATCATCGCATCGGCACTAGTATGCCTGTCCCGGAATGCGCCGTGCTCCTGGCCGGATGGCCAGCCGTCATGAGCACGGCCAGGTGCCGCTTTAGAACCCGAGGCTCGCGAGCAGATCGTCGACCTGCCCCTGGTCCTGCACGATATCGGCCTTGCCTTCGGGGTTGATCTGCGGACCGTTGAGCAGCGATTCGGGGCTGCCCGTCGGCGAGACGACGAGCTGCGCCGCCGTCGCCGCGAACTGCTCGCGCCGCTCCGGCGCGATGTTCTCGACGAGCACGCCGAGCAGTTGCTGCTCGATCAGGTACACGACGTCCATGATCTTCTTGATCACCTGGCCGGTCAGATCCTGGAAGTCCTGCGCCAGCATGATCTCCAGCAGTTGCTGGTTCGTCGCGGTCGTGACCTGCGGCACGCCTTCGAGGAACGCGCGCGTTTCGTCCATGAGCGTGCGCACTTCTTCGCGGCCGATGGGCGCGTCATACCACGCCGTCCAGCGCTCGGTGAGCGCGCGCGCGTCGCTCTCGAGCTGCTCCTGCATCGGCTTGGCGAGTTCGATCGCCGACAGCACGCGCTCCGCGGCCTGCTCGGTCATGTTCGCGACGTAGCGCAGCCGGTCGCGCGCGTCGGGCACGGCCTCGGCCGCGCGCTCGACATGCTTGTCGAGGCCAAGCTCGCGCATCGAGTCGCGCAGCGTGCGCGTCAGCTGGCCGATGCGCGCCAGGATGCGGTCGCTCGCGAACTCGCCCGGATCGTCCGGATCTGCCAGTTCTGCCAGTTCTGCCTGAACTTCCGGTTCCGCCTGGTGGACCTGCACAGCGTCTGCGCCGTCCGCCAGGCCGCCGGCCTCGCTGATGGGCTCGTTCACGTCAGCTCCCCGTCTTCGCCATCTTTTCGAGAATCTTGTTCAGCTTCTCGTCGAGCGTCGCCGCCGTAAACGGCTTCACCACGTAGCCGCTCGCGCCAGCCTGCGCCGCGGCGATGATGTTTTCCTTCTTCGATTCCGCCGTCACCATCAGCACCGGCAGGTGCGTGAGGGCCGCGTCGGCGCGGATTTCCTTGAGCATCGCGAGGCCGTCGAGGTTCGGCATGTTCCAGTCCGAAATCACGAAGTCGTAATTGCCGCTGCGCAGGCGCGCGAGGCCCGCCGCGCCATCCTCGGCTTCGTCGACGTTCGAGTAGCCCAGTTCCTTGAGCAGGTTGCGGACGATCCGGCGCATCGTCGGAAAGTCGTCCACCACCAGAATTTTCATTCCCTTATCCATCTCAGTTCCATTCCTCCAGGCTGAACCTGGCAATTATCCAGACTCGTGTGACACGAGACCAGTCAAATTAATCGTTCGTGGTTCGCCGCATACGTTGCGCTCGCGCATCATACGCGCTGTACGCGATCGCCCATCAACGCGAGACGCGCCATCACGCGGCGGCTTATGTCGGAAAGCGGTGCGACGTCGTCCGCGGCGCCCATCGCGATCGCCTCGCGCGGCATGCCGAACACGATGCAGCTCGCCTCGTCCTGCGCGAACGTGAAGGCGCCCGCGCGACGCATGTCGAGCAGCCCCGCCGCACCGTCACGGCCCATGCCCGTGAGAATCACGCCGATCGCGTTCTTGCCCGCGAACTGCGCCGCCGAGCGGAACAGCACATCGACCGACGGACGATGCCGGTTCACCGGCGGGTCGTCGGAGAGATTCGCAATGTAGTTCGCACCGCTACGCGCAAGCAGCAGGTGCGCGTGGCCCGGCGCGATGTACGCATGGCCGGGCAACACGCGTTCGCCGTGCTCCGCTTCCTTCACGGTGATGCGGCACAGGCCGTTCAGGCGCTGCGCGAACGACTTCGTGAAGCCGGGCGGCATGTGCTGCGCGATGAGCACGGCGGGCGCGTCGGGCGGCAGCGGCGTGAGCACTTCGCGGATCGCTTCGGTGCCGCCCGTCGATGCGCCGATGATGATCAGCTTCTCGGTACTGACGAGCGGATTGTTGAGCATCGGCGCGGGCGCCACGGCCGGCTGCGCGCCAGCCGCCGTGCCCGGGGCAGCGCCCGGCGCATGCGGCGCGACGTGACGCGCCTGCACGCGCGCGCGCGCGGCGGCGCGCACCTTGTCGGCGAGCTTTTCCGCGTATTCGAGCATGCCGTCGCGAATGCCGACCTTCGGCTTCGTCACGAAATCGACGGCGCCCAGTTCGAGCGCGCGCAGCGTGATTTCGTTGCCGCGCTCGGTCAGCGACGACACCATCACGACCGGCATCGGCCGCAGGCGCATCAGCTTCTCGAGGAAGTCGAGGCCGTCCATGCGCGGCATTTCCACGTCGAGCGTGAGAACGTCCGGGTTGTGCTGCTTGATCAGCTCGCGCGCGACGAGCGGATCGGGCGCAGTCGCGACCACCGTCATGTCGGGCTGGTCGTTGATGATCTCCGTCATCAGGCTGCGGATGAGCGCCGAATCATCGACGCAGAGAACCTTGATTTTTTGCACAGCGTTCACGCCTCCTCTACTGTCCTGGCGTTATCGTCTTGATTGGGGTTGCGCGCCAGGGCGCTCGTGCCGAACAGTTCGACGCGGCTGCGCCCGGGCGGCGGCTGCAACGAGGCAAGCGGCGGCGCGGACGCGCCGGGGCGCGATCCGGCGCCGAACAGCTCGACGCGCTGACGCGCCTTGGCGAGCCGTTCGGCGCGTGCCTCGGGGGTTTGTTCGGCGAGCGCCTTTTCTCGTTCGGCGACTCCCGGGTCCTGCGTGAGACGCAGTTTTTTCACCATCACCTGGCCCGTGCGCGGCAGAAAAGCGATCTTGCGCGGATGCGAGCCCTGCAGATCTTCGGCGACGATACGGATGCCTTCCTTCGCGAGATAGCGGCGCACGAACTCGGCGTTGCGGTCGCCGATGTTCATCGTCGTCATGCCCGCGAGCACGGCCGCGCCGCCGAACACCTTCGCCTCGAAACGCTCGCGCCGTCCGCCCGCCTTGATCAGCTCGTTGATGAGCACTTCCATCGCGTAGGCGCCGTAGCGCATCGAGTCGGAGGCGACGGGCTGCGCGACTTCGGCGCCGTCGTCGGGCAGCATGAAATGGTTCATGCCGCCGATACCCGCCGTGCGGTCCTGGATGCAGGCGGCCACGCACGAGCCGAGCACGGTCACGAGGACCATGTCCCCGGACGTCGTGTAGAACTCGTTCGGCAGCAGCTTCACGCCGGGGCGGTTGAAGTACGTGTCGAAGTAGAGATTGGTCGCGATCGGTAACGTGGAGCTCATGCCGTACTTCCGATCGATTCACCGGCGCGGCGCCCGGCTGTCCCGCCCGTCGCAGCAGACCCGGCAGACCCGCCGCGCGTCAGCTCGTACACGGTCTGGCCGCGCAGCCGGAAGGCCTGCGTGACGTAAGTGAAGTTTTCCGAATGCCCGGCGAACAGCAGGCCGTCCGCCTTCATCAGCGGCTCGAAGCGCGAAAGCACCTGGCCCTGCGTCGGCTTGTCGAAGTAGATCATCACGTTGCGGCAGAAGATTGCGTCGAACGTCTGGCGCAAGCCGTAGTCCGCGTCCGTGAGATTGAGCTGCTCGAAGCGGATCATCTGGCGCAGCTCGGGGCGCACCTTCACCATGCCCGCGTGCGCGCCGGTGCCCTTCAGGAAGAAGCGCTTGAGCCGCTCCGGCGAGAGATGCTTGACCTGGTCGTAGGAGTACACGCCCACATCGGCCTTCGCGAGCACCTGGGTGTCGAGGTCGGTGGCCAGCACACGCGCATCGCGCACGGCGCGCTCGCCGATCGCCTCGATCAGCGTCATCGCGATCGAATACGGCTCTTCACCCGTCGAGGCCGCCGAGCACCACACCGTGACCGGCAGCGGACGCCGCTTCACGAACTCCGCGAGGATCGGGAAGTGATGTGCCTCGCGGAAGAACGCCGTGAGGTTCGTGGTGAGCGCGTTCGTGAACGCTTCCCACTCGACGGGATCGTTGCCCGATTCGAGCTGGTCGAGATAGTCGCGGAAGCTGTCCATGCCGAGCGCGCGCAGACGCCGCGCGAGACGGCTGTACGCCATGTCGCGCTTGTGGTCCGACAGCGAGATGCCCGCACGGCGGTAAATCAGCGCGCGGATGCGCTCGAAATCCGAGGACGTGAAGTCGAAATCGCGAGTGCTTTCGGCCGACATCGCGGCATGTCCAGCCGCATGTCCACCGGCCGCGCCCGATGTCCGTCCGTGACGGTCGGCACGATCCTCGTGCGAGAAATGCAGATCCTTCATCGACGTGCGCTCCCGCCATGCCCGGCCGCACGCGTGCCGGACCGCGATGCATGGAGAGCGCCGCGCGCGGCCGCCGTTTCATGGGCGGCGGCGCGGTACGGCTTGTTCGGTCCGTGGACGCTCGTATGCATTGCGGTGACTCTTCAGAACTAGAACGTTTCCCAGTCGGCGTCATCCGATGCGGACGATGCAGCACTGATGACTGGCTCGGTACGCGCGGGCGCCCTCGGCGCCGGCTTCGCGGCGGCCGGTTCGGCGGCCGGCGTCGCGGACGCAGCGGGCTTCGCCAGCGCCGGACGCTTCATCGTCGACGGCGCGGCCGACGACACCGGCGGCGCAGACGATGCGGCCGGCTTCACCGCGGCAACCGGCGCAGCCTTCGCGACACCACGCGCGGGTGCATGCGCCGGCGCGGGCGCCGACGTCGTGCGCGCAGCCCCGCCGCCGACACGCCAGCCGACGAGCACCGTCTGCAGCTGACGCGTCTGCTCTTCGAGCGACGCCGCCGCAGCCGCCGCCTGCTCGACGAGCGCCGCGTTCTGCTGCGTGACCGTATCCATCTGCGTGACGGCGCGGTTCACCTGCTCGATGCCGGTCGACTGTTCCTCGGAGGCGGCGCTGATCTCGCCCATGATGTCGGTCACGCGACGCACGGCCTGGAGGATATCGTCCATCGTCGTGCCGGCGCGGGCCACGAGCTGCGAACCGCTCTGCACTTTCTGCGCGGAATCGTTGATCAGATCCTTGATTTCCTTCGCCGCGCTCGCGCTGCGCTGCGCGAGGCTGCGCACTTCGCCCGCGACCACCGCGAAGCCGCGGCCCTGCTCGCCCGCGCGCGCGGCTTCGACCGCCGCGTTGAGCGCGAGGATGTTGGTCTGGAACGCAATGCCTTCGATCACGCTGATGATGTCGACGACCTTCGCCGAGCTGGCCGCGATGTCCTGCATCGTATGGACGACTTCGCCGACCACCTCGCCGCCGCGCGTCGCGATGTCCGACGCGTTGACGGCGAGCTGGCTCGCCTGGCGCGCGTTGTCGGCGTTCTGCTTCACGGTGCCGGTGAGCTGCTCCATGCTCGACGCGGTTTCCTGCAGCGACGCGGCCTGCTGCTCGGTGCGCTGCGACAGATCGGTATTGCCCATCGCGATCTCGCGCGCGCCGACGTCGATCGAACCCGCACCCGTGTTCACCGTGCTCACGAGCGAAACGAGATTCCCCTGCATGCGCTTGATCGCCGCGAAGAGGCGGCCGATCTCGTTGTTGCCGCCCGCGTTGATGGACTGCGAGAGGTCGCCCTGTCCGATGCGTTCGAGGCTATCGGCGGCAGCCTGGAGCGGCGCCACGATGTGTCCGCGCAGCACGAAGCGGATCGCGATCACGACGAGGAGCGCAGCCGCCACCGCCGCGACGATCAGGATGCGGATGAGCGAAATTTCGGCGCGCGTGCTTGCCGCGCGCGCCTGTTCGCCGTCCTGCAGCGCCTGCACAAGCGGCGTCGCACTGTTGTCGTAGTCGACGAACATCGGGCTGATTTTCGTATCCGCGATCGCGTGATAAGCCGCCTGATCGTTCGCGTGCAGCGCCGCGAACTCGGGCTGCACGCCGTCCTGCAGCAGCGCCGTGCGCTTTTGCGTGAGCGCGTCGAGCGTTGCGGCGTCGAGTCCGCCCTTCGGTGCGGCCTGGAAGTTCTTCCACGCGTCATTGCTTTTGGCGAACAGCTCATCGGCGCGCTGGAGCGCCGTCTTCGCCTCGTCGGCCTGGCCTGCTGCCAGAAGTACGCTCACGCGGTCGAGCGCGACGCGCGAGCGCAGCAGGTACGACGACGTATCGTTGAGGGAGCGCAGCGTGTTGATGCCGCCTTGCGCTATTTCGGTAAGCGAGTCGTTCGCGTTACCGAGCGCGACAAGCCCAAGCGCGCCGACCACGACGGTCAGCAGGATCTGAACGATCCCGACGCTGGTCAACGTCGCGCGTATCGACCACTTTTGCAGCATCTCAGTTGCTCCTGTGCCGTTCTTCAGGTTCGGTGAGCGTTATGCAGGGCGTTTCCGGCGGCGTATGAACAGGTATGGCGGTTTGCCGCTCTTTGCGGCGGCTTTCCGCTCTCCTGACGCCAGCCCACCTCGTGGGCTTTCCCCCCGAAAATGTGTGCCCCGCTGTGCCCTGCTTACTGGCTGAGCGCCTCGATCAAGGCCATTTCGCGGCTCGTCATCAGCTTCTCGATGTCCATCAGGATCAGCATGCGGCCGTCCACCGTGCCGAGGCCCGTGAGGAACTCGGTGGTGAGCGTCGCGCCGAATTCCGGCGCGGGCATGATCTGGTCCGTCTGCAGCGTGAGCACGTCGGACACGCCGTCCACCACCATGCCCACCACGCGATGCGCGACGTTCAGGATGATGACGACCGTCTGGTGGTCGTACTCGACGCGGCCCAGATGGAACTTGATCCGCATGTCCACGATCGGGACGATGATGCCGCGCAGGTTGATGACGCCCTTGATGAATTCGGGCGCGTTGGCGATGCGCGTCACGCTCTCGTAACCGCGAATCTCCTGCACCTTGAGGATGTCGATCCCGTACTCTTCCGCGCCGAGCGTGAAGACGAGGAATTCCTGGCCACCTGCCTCGGCTTGCACTGCATCGCGGCGGTGCGCGATGGCTCCGGCCGCGCCGTTGCCTTGATTGGTTTGGACTTCTGCCACGTTAGCCCCTGAGCGATGTGTGAATGATTGCGTGAGTGAGTCTGAAGTTCATGCGGTCATGCAAATTCGGCGAACGCGCCGGCTGCCTTGCTCACGCCGCTGCCGACACCGTGCGTCGCACGCGTTTCGCGGTTCAATGCGGCCACGTCGACGATCAGCGCGACGCTGCCGTCGCCGAGAATGGTCGCCGCCGAAATGCCGTGCACCTTGCGGTAGTTCGTTTCGAGGTTCTTCACCACGACCTGCTGCTGGCCGACGAGTTCGTCGATCAGCATTGCGAAGCGGCGTCCCTCGGTTTCCATGATCGTGACGATGCCCTGCGTCGGCTCCGTGCGCGCGCCCTCGACGTTGAACACCGCATGCAGCGCGACGAGCGGCAGGTATTCGCCGCGCACGCGCACGACGCGGTCGCCGTTCGTCACGGTGTAAATGTCTTCGTTGCGCGGCTGCAGCGACTCCATCACGAAGTTCAGCGGCAGGATGAAGATCTCGTTGCCGACCTTCACCGACATGCCGTCGAGAATCGCCAGCGTGAGCGGCAGCACGATGCGCGTCGTGGTGCCCTTGCCCGCGTGCGACGTGATCTCGACGTGGCCGCCCATCGCCTGGATGTTTCGCTTCACGACGTCCATGCCGACCCCGCGGCCCGACACGTCGGTCACCTGCTCGGCGGTCGAGAAGCCCGGCATGAATATGAGATTCCAGACTTCTTCGTCCGGCATCGTATCGTTGACCTGCATGCCCTGCTTGATCGCTTTCGCCAGAATCTTGTCGCGGCGCAGACCGGCGCCATCGTCGCTGACTTCGATCACGATGTTGCCGCCGTGGTGCGCAGCGGACAGCACGAGCTGGCCCGTGGCGTCCTTGCCCGCGGCGAGGCGCGCTTCCACCGTTTCGATGCCGTGATCGAGCGAGTTGCGCACGAGGTGCGTGAGCGGATCGATGATGCGTTCGATGAGGCTCTTGTCGAGTTCGGTCGCCTGACCGAACGTGACAAGTTCCACTTCCTTGCCGAGCTTGCCCGCGAGATCGCGCACGAGACGCGGGAAGCGGCTGAACACGTAGTCCATCGGCATCATGCGGATCGACATCACCGCTTCCTGCAGGTCGCGCGCGTTGCGTTCGAGCTGCGCCATGCCGTTGAAGAGGCGGTCGTGCAGGGCCGGGTCGAAGGTGCTCGTCGTTTCGGCGAGCATCGCCTGCGTGATGACGAGTTCGCCGACGAGGTTGATCAGTTGGTCCACCTTCTCGACGCCGACGCGAATCGAGCTGCCCTCGCCCGCTGCCGCAGCGGCAGCCGGGCGGTGCTTGCGCTCGTGATCGGCGGGATGAGCCGCCGCTTGCGCGTGCGCTGCGTCGTCAGGCTGGGCCGCGGCGGGTGCTGCAACCGGAGCCGGAGCGGCGGCCACCGGCGCTGCCGGGGCTGCGGGCGCCGCAGCGGGAGCAGCCGCAGCCGGTGCCGGCGCGGGTTCCGGCTGCGCGACGGCGGCGGCGGCCGGTGCGGCGTCGCCTTGCGGGGCCGCGCCGCGTCCGATCGAGATCTGGCTTTCGTCGATCACGAAGCAGCACACGGCAACGATGTCGTCCGAGGGCACGTCGGTTTCGAGCCACAGCGTGATGCCGTCGCCGGTCTTCACCTGCGCGATCACGCGGCCGAGGTTCCCGAGTTCTTCGGCGAGCAGTTCCTGGTCCTTCGCGTCGACACCGCGCAACGTGATGCGCAGATGCGGGCCTTCGACGCCGCCCGCCGCGGGCGCTGCGGGTGTCGCGGCGAGCGCTTCGTCGACGACATGCTCGGGGGCGCCGTTCGCATCCGCCGCGGCAGGCGCCGCGGCGGGCGCGGGTGCAGGCGCCGCGGCCGGCGCGGGAGCTGCGGCGGCCGGTGCGGGAGCTGTGGCGGCCGGTGCGGGCGCGGGCACGCCGCGGCTTTCCGCATAGAACCGTTCGAGCTTCGCGCGCACGGCGGCGGCGGCGGCCGGATCGGGTTCGGTGCTGGCGCGGTAGTCGGCGAGCTGACCCGAAAGCACGTCCTTCGTTTCGAGGAACGTGTCGATCATGTCCTTGCGCAGCACGAGTTCGTGATTGCGCGCGCGGTCGAGCAGCGATTCGAGAATGTGCGTCGTTTCGGTGAGCGCGGTGAAGCCGAACGTCGCCGCGCCGCCCTTGATCGAGTGCGCCGCGCGAAAGATCGCGGCGAGATCCTCGGGATCGGGCTCGCCGACGTCCAGGTTCAGCAGCAGCTGCTCCATCTGCGCAAGCAGCTCGTCCGCCTCGTCGAAGAACGTCTGATAGAACTGAGTGATGTCGAGTGTCATGCGTCTTTCACCACGAAATATGCCTGTCGGCGTACCGGTGCTGCTTCGTGCGGGGCGTCATGCGCGTGCCTCGCCGAGCGCGCCCGCCAGATCGACGAGCACCTCCGGGTCCACCGGTTTCTCCATCCAGCCCGTCGCGCCAGCGTCGCGCAGGGCCACCTTGAATGTTTCATCCGATTCCGTCGTCAGCACGAGAATCGGCGTTTCGAGATACGAAGGATTCGCGCGCAGCTTGCGGATCAGGTCGAGGCCGCTCATGCGCGGCATGTGCAGGTCCGTCAGCACGAGGTCGAAATGCCGCGCGAGCGCGTGCTCGAGCCCCTCGTCGCCGTCCGTCGCCAGCGTCACGTCGTAACCGGCGACGACCAGCGCCGCCTGCAGGATCTCCCGCATGGACGCCGAATCGTCGATCGCCAGAATGTTCCTGATCATCGGTCCCTCGCTCGCACTGCTCCTCGCTCCGTATTCATCACTGCACCGCGCCTGCCTTCGCCGCACGCGACGCCGTGCTCCCCGTGCCCGGTACAACCTTCACCGGTGCGGGCACCGCCGGCAGCATGTCGGGCACCACCGGCGTCGCAGCATGCGTCACGCCGGGCGCGAGCACGGGCAGCGGCCCCTTGCCTGCGCCGGCCGCGTCGTCGGACAGCGTCGTCGCGGTCGAGTCGTCGTGCATCAGCGCGTCTTCCGACTTCTTGTTCAGCACGATGATGCTGATGCGCCGGTTCTCCGGATCGAGCGGATCGGCCTTGTTCAGGTTCTGCGTCGACGCGAGGCCGATCACGCGCAGCACCTTGGATTCGTCCATGCCGCCCGCGATCAGCTCGCGGCGCGACGCGTTCGCGCGGTCGGCCGAAAGCTCCCAGTTGCTGTACCCCTTTTCGCCGCCCGCGTAGGGCACGGCGTCGGTGTGGCCTTGCACGACGATGCGGTTCGGCACGTCGTTGAGCGTCTTGCCGATCGCCTGCAGGATGTCGTGCATGTACGGCTCGACCACGTCGCGCGCGGTCGCGAACATCGGGCGCTTCTGCGTATCGACGATTTCAATGCGCAGACCCGTCAGCGTCGAGTCGATGCGGATCTGCTGCCTGTACTGGCGCAGCACCGGGTTCGCCTCGATCGCGGCCATCAGCTTGACCTGCAGGTCGTGCAGACGCGCCTGTTCGCGGCGTTCCGTCGAGCCTTGCAGTTGTCTGGTCGCCTCGTCGTCGTTGTGCGACGCGCTGTGCTCGGCTTGCGACATCGAGCCGTCCGAGCGGCGCGTCACGCCCTGCCGGTCGGTCGAGACGTCGACGCCGCCGCCCTTGATGATGCTCGAGCTTTCGGCGCTGCGGTCGCCGCCCCACAGCGCGACCTTGAGCGGCTGGTTGAAGTAGTCGGCGATGCCGCGCAACTGCACGGTGGTCGCCGAGCTGAGCAGCCACATCAGCAGGAAGAACGCCATCATCGCGGTCATGAAGTCCGCGTAAGCGAGCTTCCACGCGCCGCCGTGATGCGCCCCGCGCGCCGGTGCGGCGCGCTTGACCACGATCATGCGGTCTTTGTCCTTGTTGCTCATCGGGCTCTTCCTCGCTCGTTCATCGCGCCAGCCTTATTTCGCCTTCACGCGACGCACGTGCTCTTCAAGCTCGGTGAACGACGGACGCTCGGTCGAGAACAGCACCTTGCGGCCGAACTCGACCGCGATGGCGGGCGCGTAACCGTTCAGGCTCGCGAGGATCGTGACCTTGATGCACTGGAACATCTTGGTCGATTCGGTCACGCGCTGTTCGGCGAGGCTCGACAGCGGCCCGATCAGACCATACGAAAGCAGAATGCCGAGGAACGTGCCGACGAGCGCCTGCGCGATCATCTCGCCGAGCACGGCAGGCGGCTTGTCGGCGGACGCCATCGTGTGCACGACGCCCATCACCGCGGCGACGATGCCGAACGCCGGCATTGCGTCGCCCACTCTTGCGAGCGCATGCGCGGGCGCTTCGCCTTCGGAATGATGGGTTTCGATTTCCTCGTCCATGAGGCTTTCGATTTCGAAGGCGTTCATGTTGCCGCCCACCATCAGGCGCAGATAGTCCGTGAGGAATTCGACGATGTGCTCGTCGGCGAGGATCTTCGGGTACTGCGTGAAGATCGGGCTCTTCATCGGTTCGTCGATGTCGGCTTCGAGCGTCAGTGTGCCTTCCTTGCGTGCCTTCGCGAGCAGGACGTAGAGCAGCGCGAGCAGCTCCATGTAAACGTCCTTGTTGTACTTGGCCCCCTTGAAGAGCACCGGGATGATGCGCAGCGTGGCCTTGATCGTCTTGATGCCGTTACCGAGGACGAAGGCGCCGATGCCCGCACCGCCGATCATGAGCAGCTCCATAGGCTGCATCATGGCCGCAAGATGGCCACCCTCCAATACATAGCCGCCGAAGACGGACACGATCGTCACGAGTGTTCCCACGAAAATCAGCACAGCCGGATCCTCACTAGAGAATGTGCCGCGAACCGCCATCGGCCCACGTCCTTAGCTGGTTTACGGCATCGTTGGGAAAAACTTTGGGATTGGGCCGATGGTGCGCAGCGGCGCGCTGATGTCGATATAGGGATCGATCATATCGGCAGGCTGGCAGGCGGCGCGACGACGCGCCGCGGCGCAGTGTCGCGCCGGACGCAACTCAGGTCGCCGCTTGCGCAGCAGGTGCGGGTTGAACCGCCGGAGCCGCTTGTGCAGCGCCGCTCGCGCGGCGCGTGCGGCCCGCCCGCGAGGGCGGCACGCACAGGCCGCAGACGAAGCCGCGCCGCGGGTCATGCGCGTGCGCGACGAACTGGCCGCCGCACCGGGTGCACGCGGTCATCTGCAGGAGCCCCGACGCGAAGTAGCGCACGAGCGTCCACGCGCGCGTGAGGCTGAGCGCGGGCTCTTCGTCCAGCAGACGCGTGTGCTCGAGATAGAGCCGGTAGCTTTTCACCATCGCGTGGATCGGTTCGCAGCGCGCTTCGCGGCTCATGAACTGGTATGTGCTGTAAAACAGCGACGAATGGATGTTGGGCTGCCACGTCATGAACCAGTCGGTCGAATACGGCAGCATGCCCTTGGGCGGCGATTCGCCCTTTACTTCCTTATAGAGACGGATCAGCCGGTCGCGCGAAAGCGAAGTTTCCGCTTCGAGCAACTGCAGCCGCGCGCCGAGTTCGATCAGTTCGATCGCAAGCGCGATTTCCCTGACCTCGAGTACCACGCTCCTGGTCGCCATAAATCCCCGACGATTACCGGAATGAGGCCGCACCAGCCGGCAGGCCGGACGCGGCGAAGCGCCACGCCCAAGCCCTGGCGGGCGGCGCGGCAGGACGGCAGCGGCAGATTTAGCCGATCTGTGCGACGGGCTGGTTGGCCATCATGATGGCCGCGTGGGTCTGAGCGGACTTGCCCTTGTCGGCGAGCGCGCTGAGGATGGCGTGATCGTCGAACCGGAAGCGGCAAAGCACCTGGTTCGACGCGGCGAGCCGCACGGCTTGCGCGAGCGTGAGACTGGAAAGAACTTCGGCGACGTGCTCCGAGATTCCCATACGGAACATGCCGGTCGGCCGGTCCTCGCGCAACAGGCGTTGCGCGAGCAACAGGTACGACAGGTTAACTTCGTTGATCTCGCTGAGCATGTCGCTCTGCGTCGTCGTACTCATTGATTCCCCCGAATTCGAATCGAAGCAGCTGGTCAGGCCAGGCACGAAAACGTTTGCTCGCCCACATCCGGAAAAAACCCGGTGAACGGCCCGCTTATAGTCGTCTCTGAATTGTGGCGACGTTGCACAAGATTGGGAATCGGGCGTCCACCGCGACGATTTGCGAGAAATAGCTGCGCTGCCGCGTAGGAATTTTTCTGACAGAACGAGGGGGAGTGAGGCGGGACCGTCGTGCGCTCATGCCGGACGGATAAGGGGCGCGGGATCCTGCGGATTATAGGGCAAGGTCTTTTCATCTGCCGCTATACCTGGCCCCTCGTGCGCCCGGCGTCGGCATGCGGCTTGCTGCTCGTGCCCGGTCCGCTGCGGCGCGATCTCGGCGAACCGCCCGCGCAACCGGCGTTTCACGCTGTAACAGCCCGCTGTAACAACATTAAGCGTTTGAAAAATGACTCGTCTCGCCAGGTCAACACCCCATAATCGCACTCAGGGATAACCCGATATCGCAGCGTCCGCGCTGCCTGCGCGTCCAGTCGCGCATTCAACCGGCCCAAGCACATGGAGAACAAGCCAATGCGAATCGCACAGATTGCGCCGCTTTACGAAGCTGTCCCGCCGAAGCTCTACGGCGGCACCGAGCGCGTCGTGTCCTACCTGACCGAAGCGCTCGTCGAACTCGGCCATGACGTGACGCTGTTCGCCAGCGGCGATTCGGTCACGTCGGCGAAGCTCGAAGCGGCCTGGCCGCGTGCGCTGCGACTCGACCCGACGATCCGCGACGCGCTCGCGCCGCACATGGTGCTGCTCGAACGCGTGCAGCGCGTCGCCCACGAGTTCGACGTGCTGCACTTTCACCTCGACTACCTGCCGTTCCCGCTGTTCTCGTCGCTCGATACGCCGTTCGTCACGACGCTGCACGGCCGTCTCGACCTGCCCGAGCTGCAGCCCGTGTTCGACACGTTTTCCGACGCGCCGGTGATCTCGATTTCGGATTCGCAGCGCCAGCCGCTCGCTCAGGCGAACTGGCAGAACACGATCTACCACGGCCTGCCGAGCGGCCTGCTCACGCCGCAGACCGACCGCGAGCCGGAATACCTGGCATTTCTCGGGCGCATCTGCCCGGAAAAGCGCGTGGATACGGCCATCCGGATCGCAGCGCAAAGCGGCCTGCCGCTGAAGATCGCGGCGAAGGTCGACAAGGTGGACCGCGACTACTTCAAGGCCGAGATCGAGCCGCTGCTCTCACAGGCGCACGTCGAATTCATCGGCGAGATCGACGAAACGCAAAAGCCCGCGTTCCTTTCGGGCGCCAAGGCGCTGCTGTTCCCGATCGACTGGTCCGAGCCGTTCGGCCTCGTCATGATCGAGGCGATGGCCTGCGGCACGCCGGTCATCGCGTTCAATCGCGGGTCGGTGCCCGAAGTGATCGATCCGGGCGTGACGGGCTTTGTCGTCGAGGACGTTCAGGGCGCGGTGGCGGCGGTCCAGAATATCAATTCGCTTTCACGCAAAGCGATTCGCGAGCAGTTCGACCGCCGTTTCACGTCGCATACAATGGCCCGTAATTATGTCGACACTTATACCGCGCTGATCGAAGCTGAACGCCGGCCGGTACTGCGCCGTGTCGCGGCAGGTTGAATGCCGGGCGACGCCTCTTTGAGACAAGACCGGCAAATACGCGAGTTCAATCGTTTGCGTGCAGTTCATTAGCGCAATTACCGCGTTTGCATAAAAGAAAAGCCGCATGCAACCATGCGGCTTTTTTATGAGACATTCCTTACGATTTCTTCAGGCCGGGCACGGAGAGTTTGTGTAGCGAGTCCTTAAGCAATCAGATAGCGTTCGCGATTTTTACCCGCAATCCATTTCGGCGGCTTGCCACGCCCGCTCCAGGTCGCGCCCGACTTCGGATCCTGGTAGCGCGGCGGCAGCGGCGCCTTTTTGGGTGGGCGTCCGCGCCGGGCCGCCGCCGCAAACCCGAGATCCTGGGCGCTCAGCCCGTATTCAGCGATTTTTTCGCGGATCATTGTAATCACGTCCGCTATTTCAGTGCGCCGCGCTTCTTCAGCCTGTGTCTGGAGCCTGGCGATCTGGGCTTTGAGTTCTGAATATTGCGACATTTCATTCCCCCTTTTCATTGCGAACCCACGCAACTCGAACGCAGATTAGACGTAAATACGGGAATTGGCAATCGCTATTAATACCGTTTTATCAGTCCATTTCTGATATTTAAGGACTGCTCGCCGACACGGAAATCCGCTATCCATTACGAGCAATAATGAGACCAATAGCGCCGAAATTGACAATGCTTGACACCGCTCGATCAGCCGCCTGCCTAGAATCTGTCGCTGGCCTGAGCCCGGTCTTTTTACGGGCCCCTTCAAATCGACTTTTCGAGGTGTCTCACGATGCACTTATCCAAACGACTCATCGCCGAAATGTTCGGCACTTTCTGGCTGGTGCTCGGCGGCTGCGGCAGCGCCGTGCTCGCCGCCAGCTTCGCGGGCCCCGTTCATGGCCTCGGCATCGGCTTTGTGGGCGTCGCGCTCGCATTCGGGCTCACCGTGCTCACCATGGCGTTCGCGATCGGCCACATTTCGGGCTGCCACCTGAATCCGGCAGTCAGCGTCGGCCTCGTGGTCGCCGGGCGCTTCCCCGCGCGCGACCTCGTGCCGTACATCGTTGCGCAAGTGATCGGCGCCGTGATCGGCGCGTTCGTGCTCTCGCTGATCGCCACCGGAAAGCCTGGTTTCGACCTCGTCGCGAGCGGCTTCGCGACGAACGGCTACGGCGACCACTCGCCGGGCCACTACTCGATGACGGCCGCGTTCGTGTGCGAAGTCGTGATGACGGGCTTCTTCCTGTTCGTGATCCTCGGCGCCACCGATGAACGCGCGCCCGCCGGCTTCGCACCCATCGCGATCGGACTCTGTCTCACGCTGATCCACCTTATCTCGATCCCCGTCACGAATACCTCGGTGAACCCGGCGCGTTCGACCGGTCCGGCACTGTTCGTCGGCGGCGAAGCGATCTCGCAGCTCTGGCTCTTCTGGGTGGCGCCGATCGTCGGCGCGATCATCGCGGGCGTGATCTATCCGGCGATTGCGGGCCAGCCAGCGAGCGCCGCACGCCGCTTCGCCAACTGATCTGCACGAAATGGGCGGCGCGCCAGACGGCGCCGCCCTCGCGAAAACGGGCGCCACAGCGCCCGTTTTCGCATCCGGCGCGGCGCGCACACGCTGCTAGAATCGGGCGACCCACGGATTTCCCCTCACTCGGCCCGCACCATGCAGCGCTCCTTCGCCTCGCTTACCCGCATCGTCCTGAGTCTCGTTGTCGCGGCAAGCACTTGCGCGCATGCGGCGGATGCGTCCGGCGCGCCAGGCGATATCGAAACGCTGGTGTTCGTGCGCCACGCCGAAAAACCGCCCGCCGGTCTTGGCCAGCTCAGTTGCAAGGGCCTGAACCGCTCGCTCGCGCTGCCGGCGGTGATTGCCGCGAAATACGGCAAGCCCGACGCTATCTACGCACCCGACCCGGGCGAACGCAAAGACGACAACGGCCAGCCGTACAACTACGTACGCCCGCTCGCAACGATCGAACCGACCGCTATCCAGTTCGGCCTGCCGGTCGAGACGCCGTATGGCTATTCGCAAATCGCGGCGCTCGGCGGCGCGCTCGTGGATCCGAAGTGGCGCAACCGGACGGTGCTCATCGCCTGGGAGCATCGCGAGATCGAGACGCTGGTGCGGCAGATCGTCAGCGCGCACGGCGGCGCGGCTGGCGACGTGCCCAGGTGGGAGAGCGTCGATTTCGACAGCATCTACGTCGTGCGGATCGACTGGAGCGGCGACGCGCCGCGCGCGCGTTTCTCGCACGAGCGCGAGGATCTCGACGGCCGCGCAGACGACTGCCCCTGCGCCGCATTGCCTCCTGCGCAGTGACGCGCTTGCCTACTACCCGGGCTCGTCCCCGAGCGCGAAAAGCTTGCGCAGATGATGAGCAACGCCCGCCTCGAAGTTGTTGCCGATGCGCGGAACCTTCGGCAGGCGCGCGATGAGATCGGGATTCGCGTTATTCATCATGAACGGGTGCCCGGCCGTTTCGAGCAGGTCGATGTCGTTCAGGTTGTCGCCGAACGCGACGCAGCCCGCCGCCTCGATGCCGAGCCGCCCGAGCACGAGGCGCAGCGCGCTACCCTTCGAGACGCCAGCCGCCATCACTTCGAGACAATCCGGCAGCGAATAGGTGATGGCGAGCACGTCGCCAAACGCGTGCGCGAGCCGCTGCTCGATCTGCGCGAGATACGCGGGATCGCCGATATAGAGCGCCTTGCCGATGCCCGCGCCGTCGTGCGCGCGCAGGTCCGTCACGCTATACGAGAAACCCGAGTCCTCGTGGAAGGCGAGCAGTTCGGGCGCCTCGCGGCCGATGAGCCAGGCGTCGTCCGAAAAGAGGCTCACGATTACGTCGTCGTGCGCGCCGGCCACCTCCGGCGCGACGAGCTGCCGGATGACCGACCCGGGCAGGTTCGTGGCGTGGACCAGCGTGTCGTCCGGCGCGTGGACGCGCGCGCCGTTCGAAGTGATCAGATATGGACGGATGCCGAGCAGGTCGCGTATGCCGGCGACGTCGCAGTAGTGGCGCCCGGTGGCGATGACGACCGGCAGGCCCTGCGCGTCGAGCGCCTGGAGCGTGGCAATCGTGAACGGATCGAGCTGATGGTCGGCGTTGAGCAGCGTTCCGTCGAGATCCGTGGCGATGACGTTGTACATGGAATCCAAAACCTTACACCCGTGTGAGCCGCGCGGCTTCGCGCTGCGCGAGCCGCAACGCGCCACTCGCGGAATCGGCGAGCGGCGCGCGCAGCCGATCGCGCACGGTCTGCGGCACCCATTCGCGCAAGAGCTGGCCGAGCCCGCCCGAAAGCGCGGCGGGCAACGTGGCAGTGGGGTCGAGCGCGGAGATCAGTTGCGTGATGGCCTCGCCGGCGTCGGCCAGCAGCTTCACGACGAACGGATGCTCGCGATGTGCGAGCACCACCGGCGCAAGGCTCGCGTAGGCGGTCTGGTTGGCCGCGCACAGCCAGACGATAAGGCTGTCGCGATCGGACGAACCGGTACGGGCGAGCAAGGCGTGCGCGAAGGCGTCGAGCGGCGCGCGGCCGTCCACCGCCTGCTGCGCCCAGACGATCGCGCGCAGGCCGAACCAGGCGCCGCTCGCCTCGTCACCCGACGGAAAACCGAAACCACCCGCGATACGACACACGCCCGCGGCATCGAGCACAGCCGCGATGCTGCCGGTGCCGATCGCCACCACCACGCCCGGCTCGCCGCCGTGCGCGCCGAGCAAGGTGGTGTACGCGTCGCTTTCGACCGCGAGGCCCGCGACCTGCGGCGCCTGCTCGCGAAACGCCGCAAGCCAGTCCGGATTATTCACGCCCGCGAGCCCGCAGCCGAGCACGCAGCGCGACCAGTCGAACGGGAGCCCCGCAGTGGCGAACGCGGCGCGGCAGCCCGCCTCGATGGACGCCCATGCGCTTGCGATGCCGAGCCCGAGACCCGACGGACCCGCGGCGGCGCGCGCCAGTTCGGCGCCGCTCGCGTCGCCGAGCGCGACGCGCGTGCCGGTGCCGCCGCCGTCCACGCCGATCAACCAGGAGTATGTCTGCATGATGATAAGTGCCGAATCTGTTGCGCCATGAGGTTGCGCCAGGAAGTTGCAATACGACTCGTGCCGCAGAGACTAACGGGTCTGCGATATTCGCACAATCGGCCGGATGGCCAGGGTGGTGCGGCGGGCGCGATCCGCTATGCTGGCGTGGCCCGAACGAACCCGTGGCAAGGAGAAATAGACGTGACACACCGCTGCAACTGGGCGACGACCGAAGCGCTCGCGCACTATCACGACACCGAGTGGGGCATGCCCTCGCGCGACGACCAGCATCTCTACGAAATGCTCGTGCTGGAGGGCGCGCAGGCGGGCCTCTCGTGGTCCACGATCCTGAACAAGCGCGAGGGGTACCGGCGCGCGTTCGCGGGTTTCGACGTGGAGAAAGTCGCGCGCTTCACGCCGAAGCATGTCGAGACGTTGATGCAGGACGCCTCCATCGTGCGCAACCGCGCGAAGATCGAGGCGGCCATCCTCAACGCACGCACGGTCCAGCAAATCCAGGCCGAGCACGGATCGCTCGCGAAATTCATCTGGTCGTTCGTGAACGACACGCCGATCCAGAACGACTGGTCGTCGTATCGCGACGCGCCCGCGTCCACCGAAGTTTCGGATGCGCTAAGCAAGGCGCTGAAGCAATACGGTTGCAAATTCGTCGGCACGACGATCTGCTACGCATTCATGCAGGCCGTGGGCATGGTCAACGACCATGAGCGGGACTGCATCTGCCGCGCGGCTTGTGCCGCGCACGGCAAGAAAAGCCGCGCGACAAGCAAGGCGTAACCGGGCCGGGCCGCACTTGGCGGCGCACGCCACCAAACTGGCGTGCGCCTTAGCCGAAATTCAGATCGAGCCCCTGAATCGAGCGCCAAAAGCAAACGGCGGCGCAGCTTCAAAGAAGCGTGCGCCGCCGTCTGGCGGAACAGCGAAAAACGAAAAAGCTTAGTGGAGCTTCTTCGGCAGCTGCTGGCTGCGCAGACGCTTGTGCAGGCGCTTCACGGCAGCAGCCTTCTTGCGCTTGCGAACGGCCGTCGGCTTTTCGTACGACTGGCGCTCACGCAGCTCGGCGATCAGGCCGTTCTTTTCGATTGCGCGGCGGAAGCGGCGGATTGCAACTTCGAACGGCTCGTTTTCTTTTAGGAGAATCGTCGTCATTCTGTAATACCTTTTGAAATCTGCTCTTTAGAGCTCTGGTCAGGTTGAACTTGCACGGATGGCATGCGCCTGCATGCCGGCGGGAATGACCACCCCGATCTGCGCTTCATTCGCGCTTTTTTGCGCTTCTGCACGCTCGAAAGAGGTTGCGCTATCCCACCTGTTTCGCCGCAGCAAGAATCACCTCCTAAAGGCGCGACGAAGAAAAATATGGGCAAAACTTCGATTGAACTCGCAACTATACCGGAAAGACGCCGGGAAATCCAGACCCGGCCAGGATTTCCTCAATCCTCGCAAGGACTTGCACCTGCGAGCGCCCGCCGGGCGATCCCCCTCGCCCAGCCGGCCAGAGCGCATCGCAGGCCGCACGATGGGGTGTGTAAACCGTCAACGAAGGTCAGGCGAGCGTTGCTCCCCTTAAAGTTTTTTCCCACGACGCCGACAACCTCACTGAGGCGGCCAGCAATGAAGAGTGCTTCCGCCGATTGCAACGTGGCCTAAGTTATCGAACTAGAGCCTCACCGGAGAATCCCATGCTCTCAATCAACAGCAATATCTCGTCGCTGATCGCACAGAACAACGTGACGAACACCGGCAGCGCCCTGCAGAGCGCGATCACGCGCCTGTCGTCAGGCAAGCGCATCAACAGCGCGGCTGACGATCCCGCAGGCATCGCTATTGCCAGCACGCTGCAAACGTCGATCAACGGCCTGAACCAGGGCGTGTCGAACGCGAACAACGCGGTTTCGATGGTGCAGACGGCCGGTTCGGCGCTGATGCAGATCCAGAACGCACTGCAGTCGATCTACCAGGCTGCCGACAACGCACTGGGACCGGACAACACGTCCGCCAACATGTCGTCGTACCAGAAGACGGTTTCGCAGCAGATCGCTGAAGTGAACCGTATTGCTTCGCAGACCACGTTTAACGGCCTGAACCTCCTGAACGGCACATCTGGCATCATCAACGTGCAAGTCGGCGTGAACGTCGGCCAGACGGTTTCGCTCGACCTGAGCCAAAGCCTCTCGGCTGCCAACCTCGGCGGCGGCTATGTCCAGGCCGGCAACACGCTGGGCCACCTGAGCGGCCTCAACCTGAACACGGACGGCTCGGAAAACACGTCGGGCAAGCCGGGCGCGATCACGTCGCTCAACGTGGTGTCGAACGGTTCGGGCGGCTTCATCTACACCGACCAGAACAACCAGGTCCTCGCGTCGAGCGCCTCGAATAACCTGTTCACGACCGTGACGACCAACGGCGTCACGCAACTGCAACTGGCCAACAATACGACCAACGGCCTGTCGCAGAAGAACGAAGTCTCGGCAATCGGCAGCGCGTTCAGCTCGACGGCCCTTTCGGGCACGGTATTCGGCACGATCTCGGGCCTCAACGTCGATCCGACCACGGGTAAGAACGAAACGACGCCGGGCACCGCGGGCGTGATCACGTCGGTTGCGGTCGAATCCAACGGCAACGGCGGCATGCTGTTCTTCGATCAGAACGGCAACCAGCTCGCGAACAGCGCCGTTAGCGGCATGTTCGGCGCGACGAGCGGCGCTTCGCTGGCGCTGAGCGGCAACGTCGAAAACACGTTCGACGGCGAAAAGGGCGCAGCAGGCGCAGTGACCGGCGGCACGCCGACCACGACCGCCGACGCTTCGGGTGTGTACTCGACCCTCGGTCAGATCAACGTCAACAACACGCCGACGAACGTTGCAAGCATCGACGTCAGCACGACGGCCGGCGCGAACCTCGGCCTCGAAGTCGTCAACAACGCACTGGCAACGATCGCGAACCAGCTCGCATCGCTCGGCTCGCTGCAGACCCGCTTCTCCAGTCTGGCAACGGCTCAGCAATCGGCTTCGACGAACATGGCAAGCGCCCAGTCGACGATCCGTGACACCGACTTCGCGGCCGAAACGGCGAACCTGAGCAAGGCGCAAGTGCTGCAGCAAGCTGGTATCTCGGTGCTGGCCCAGGCGAACTCGCAGCCGCAGCAGATCCTGAAGCTGCTCCAGTAATGGCGCGTGCAGTAAGCTCTCGCCTGATTCACTGAGGGCGAACACGGACAAGCGGCCGGGTCATCCCAGCCCTTGTCCGTTCCCATCTGTACGGGGCTGCGCGCGAATTCGCGCGCAGCCCATTCCGAATTTTCGGCCCGGACCATCGTTGCGGGCCAGACGAGGAGTCATGCCGTGTCGACCATCAGCAGCACGAGCGGAACGTCCGTCTCATCGGCCCAGACCGCCGCACAGCAAGCCGCAGCCGCCGCGCAACAGGCTCTGCAAGCCGCCGGACAATCGCTCATCAGCGGCTCGACCGGCAATACTTCGATTGATCCCCAAACCCTCGTCACCACGCTCGTCAATGCGAAGGTGGCCGGCCAGCAAACGTCGCTGACCATCGAAGCGGCGAACGACAACGCCCAGATTTCCGCGATCGGCCAGCTCTCGGCCGCCCTGGCGGCGCTGCAAGGCGCGCTCGGGCCGCTGCAGAACGGCTCGCTGATGAGCACGTTCACGGCCACCGCAAGCGGCAGCGGCATTACCGCGACCGCCGGTTCGGGCGCGTCGGCTGCGACGTATTCGGTGAACGTCGGGCAGATTGCCCAGACGCAGAACCTGACCTCCAGCGCGTTTTCTTCCTCGACCGCCCAGGCGATGGGCACCGGCGCGCTGACGATCTCGCTCGGCTCGCAGTCGATGACGCTCAACGTCACCAGCAGCAACAACAGCCTGACCCAGATCGCTTCCGCCATCAATTCGGCGAGCAATAACCCGGGCATTTCGGCCTCGATCATCAGTGGCTCGGACGGCGCGCACCTGGTGCTGAGTTCGACCCTGACCGGCGAAGCCAACACGATTAACGTGTCGGTCGGCTCCGGCGCCACCGGCGCGCTCGCCACGCTCGGCGTCCAGTCCGTCACCGGCGGCACTTTCGCGTCGGCCGGCGTCGCGGCCACCACGACGGCGGCTGCGGGCGGCACCCTGAACGTTTCGTACGGCGGCGTCTCGATTCCGGTGACGACGAAAGCCGGCGACACTCTGTCGGCCGTCGCGTCCGAAATCAACACGGCGACCAGCGCCGCTGGCATGAGCGTAACCGCCAAGGTCGTCACCGATTCCAGCGGTCAGCAACACCTCGTGGTCGGTTCGTCGAGCAGTAGTTCGGCCAGCCCCGTGACGGTCACGACATCGAGCTCCGACGCGCTGCTCACCGGCGCCACCACGGCGCTGCCGGCCTCGACCGCGGCGCCGGCCACCGGGACGGCAGTCGGCGCGTCGTCGATCATCTCGCTCGGCTCGGCAGGGTGGACCCAGACCACCGCGGCGCAAAGCGCCCAGTTCTCGGTCAACGGCACGAAGGTCACGAGCGCGCTGAACACCGTCTCCACCGCGCTGTCGGGCGCGACGATGAGCCTGTCGGCGGCAGCGGTCGGCACGACGCAAACGCTCACCATTGCGCCGGACACGACCACGATGGCGTCGGACATCAGCAACTTCGTCTCCGACTACAACGCGGTGATGAGCACGATCAGCTCGCTCACCCAGTTCAGCGAGAGCGACCCGGCGAATGCCGGCGTGCTGCTCGGCGACTCGATGGTCAACCAGATCACGTCGACGTTCGGCACCATCATCGGCTCGCGGGTCAGCGGCTCCGGCGTGACCGCCACGCTCGGCGACCTCGGCATTTCGCTGAATACGGACGGCACGCTGTCGCTCAACTCGACGACGCTCACCAACGTGTTGCAGAACAACCCGTCGAAGGTCGCGGCGGCGTTCAACTCGACGAACGGCATCGGCTACCAGCTCAACGCGAAGATCCGGACGTTCACGCAGACCGGCGGCACCATCGCCCTGCGCGAAACCGCGCTGACCAACGACCTGAAGAGCGTCACGGACCAGACGAACAAGCTGCAGACGTACATCACCCAGCTGACGTCGATGTACTCGAACCAGTTCACCGCACTGAACGACCTGATGACGTCCACGAACAGCGAAACCGAGTATCTGACGCAATTGTTCGGCGGCGCCAACAACACCGGCACGATGAACAAGAGTTCGTAATACGTCATCAAGCGGACAGGCCCATCGTATGAACACGCCGAACCTGCTCCAGCGGGTGCTCGATCTGACGCTGCAGATGGAGCACGCCGCCCGGATGTCCGACTGGCAAAGCGCCGCGCGCGTCGCGCGCGAGCGCAATCCGCTTCTCATGTCCCTCGGCGCGCCGCGCACGCCTGAAGCGCGGGCCGCCATCGAACGCATCCGTGCGATCACCGTCGCCATCAACCGGGACGCAGACGCGGCCCGGAACGAACTGACCGCGGAATATCGCGCGGCGATGAGCCGGGCTTCGGGCGCCAGCGCGTATCAGCGCGGAGCCGGGTTCTAGACCGCCGGTTTCGCACCCGGTCGGGCGCCCGTCCCCGGCCGCTCCCGCACCTGCCCGAATAGCCGGGCAATCCTGCCCCTCCTTGGTCAATTGCCGCGCCGGGCCCGCGGCTACACTGCGCTGCAATGCTTCTTTGCGCGCACTCTCATGACCCTCATGCCGCCAGTCTCCCCCGATTCGGGTAACGCCGACGCCTCGTCGCTCGCCGACGCCCTGTCGGCGGATCAACGCGCCGCACTCGTGCACGATTTCGTCGCGACCATCGACAAGCTGACGGCGCTCGAGCAGCACGACGACGCCTGCGCAATCGCGCGTCAGATGACACAGATCCTGCCGGACGAAGGCCATGGCTGGAAGACGCTCGCCTACGACCGGCTGCGACGCGGCGATCTGCCGGGCTCGCTCGATCTGCTGCGCCGCGCGGCGCGGCTCCTGCCGCAAGACGCGCAACTGGCCACCCACCTGACGGCCGCCGAAGCGATGCATGCGGCCGGCACCGCAAGCCGCGCCGGGCAACATGAGGAAGCCGCCCGTCAGTTCGAGAACGTGATCGCCGTGTATCCGCACTATCCGGACGCGAACCACGGGCTCGCGCTCGCCCTGCTCGCACTTGGCCGGCCGCGCGACGCGCTGCCGCGGCTCGAAACGGCGATCGGCATCGACCCGAACAACGGCCAGTACTGGGCGAACTACGTCGATGCACTGATCCATGACGGGCGGCTAAACGCCGCCTGGGTCGCGCTCGAACTGGGGCAGCGCCACGGCTTGACAGGGCCGGTGGTGAACGGGCTGATCAACCTGATGAGCCGTCTGTCGAACAGCGGCAACTATACGGTCCAGAGCGCGGCCCAGAGCGCGGTCGAAAGCACCCCTGGCCCGTCCCCGGAAAGCGCGACGCAGCAGCCGCAAATCAAGCCCGATGCCGGGCCTGAACACGGCAACGGCAAAGGCAACAAGAAGGAACCGACGGTCAAAGAGTTCAATTTGCTCGCCACGCTGTACAACACCCGGCGCTTTGACGAGGCCGAAAAAAAGGCGCGGGCGTTCCTCGATCAGTTTCCCGACCACGCAATGGCAACGAAGGTCCTTGCGGTCGCCCTCTATTCGCAGGGAAAGCTGGATGCCGCGTGGGATGCGCTCGCCAGGGCCTACACGTTGAATCCCGATGACGCCGATGTCCTGCACGCCTACGCGGCCACGCTTGAGGCCCAAACCTGGCACACGGACGCATTGGCGGTCTGCGACAAACTGGTGGAACTCCACCCGAACCATCCCGAAGGCCCCCGGCTGCGCGGCATCATCCTGGTGTCGCTCGGACGGCTCGACGAAGCCGAGCGCAGCCTCATGCGCGCACGGGAAATCACGAATGAACCGTCGCTGGTCGCCACGACGATGGGCACGCTCCACATCAAGCAGGGGCGTCTCGAAGACGCGGCCGACCAGTTCCGGCTCGCGCTGCGGGATGAACCCGACAGCGGCCTCAACTGGAGCAACCTGCTGTTTGCGCTGGCCCACAACGAAGCGGTCGGCGCGACCCAGTTGTTCACCGAGCACCGGCGCTTCGGCGAGCATTTCGAGCCGAAACTTCGCGCTCAGTGGCCGAAGCATCCGAATACGCGCGAGCCCGGGCGCAAGCTGCGCATCGGTATCATCTCGGCCGATCTGCGCAATCACGCGGTCGCGAGTTTCCTGCTGCCGGTGCTGCCCGGCCTCGCGAGCGACCCCGGCCTCGAGCTTTACGCGTATTCCAATACGCCGGGCAGCGACAAGGTCACCGAGGAGCTGCGGACGCATTTCGCGCACTGGCACAACATCAACCGGGTGCCCAACGACGAGGTCGTCCGGCGGATTCGGGCCGACCGCATCGACATCCTGATCGATCTGGGCGGACACACCGCCGAAAACCGCCTGCTCGTGCTGGCGCGCAAGCCCGCACCGATTCAGGCGTGCTGGATCGGTTATCCCGGCACCACGGGGTTGAGCGCCGTCGACTATTTTCTGGGCGACCGCTTCTGGGTGCCGAACGACGAGTTCCGCGCGCATTTCACGGAAAAGATCGCCTATCTGCCCGCCGTCGCGCCGTTCCGTCCGGCGGAAGTCTCGCCGCCGGTCAATGTGCTGCCCGCGTTGTCGAACGGTTATCTGACCTTCGGCAGCTTCAACCGCCTCGAAAAACTGCGGCGCCACACGATCGCATTGTGGGCGCAACTGCTGCGCGCGCTACCCACCGCGCGCATGCAGATCGCCGCGATGCCGCACGACGAAACCGGCGCGAACAAACTGCTCGCGTGGTTCGACGAGGAAGGGATCGCGCGCGATCGGTTCGACTTCCGTTCACGCGGTTCGATTCCGGTGTTTCTGCAACAGCATTACGCCGTTGACGTGTGCCTCGATTCGTTCCCGTATGGCGGCCTGACCACCGCGCTGCAATCGCTGTGGATGGGCGTGCCGACGCTGACCCTCGCCGGCGAAACCGTACCGGGGCGCAGCGGCGCGACGGCGATGAGCCACGCGGGTCTGGAATTCTTCGTCGCCGCCGACGAACAGGACTTCGTGCGGCGCGGCATGGCCCTCGCCAACGACATCCCGGTGCTGGCCGAACTGCGCGCGACCATGCGCGAGCGCTGCCTCGCATCGCCGATGTTCCAGCCTGACGTCATCGCGCACAGCGTGAGCCGCGCGCTGCGCACGATGTGGGAGCGGTGGTGCGCCGGGCTGCCCGCGGAAACTTTCGAAGTCACGGCACGGGACACGCAATGACGACAGCCGGTCAATCGCACGTCGGGCCGGCAGCGCTCACTGAGCAATTCGTAGCGACGATCGAACTGCTGATCGCGCGCGAGCAGTTCGAGCAGGCCGACGCGCTCGCGCACCAGATGACGCAGTTACTCCCCGACGCAGGCTACGGCTGGAAGGCGCTGGCGTTCCTGCGCCTGAACGACGGCGACCTGCACGGCGCGTACGAGCCGCTGCGCCGAAGCATGGCGCTCCTGCCCGGGGACACCGATCTTCATCCATACTGGCCGGCCGTTTCCGCCGCGCACGAACAAGCCGCTCAGGCCGCGCCGCTCGCCGGCCTGCACCACGTCGCCCACCCGACCCGCGCGCAAAGCGAAGCGGCCATCGCGCTGTTCGACGCCGGCCGGCTCGACGAGGCCGACGCCGCTGCACGTGCGTTGATCGAACAGTTCCCCGCACACCCGCTCGGCTGGAAAATACGCGCGCTGACCCTCTATCGGCTGGGCCAGCATCAAACGTACGAAACGTATCTGCGGCGCGCTTACGAACTCATTCCCGACGACCCGGACGTGCTGCAGCTCTACGCAGCCCTGTTCGAAGTCCGGGGGAATCATGAGGATGCCGAACGTCTCTGCCGCAAGCTGCTCGAAGTCACCCCCGGACATGCGGAAGGCACGCGCCTGCTCGGTGTCGTGCTGATGGCCACCGGGCGCATGAGCGAGGCCGAGCAGTGCCTGCTGCGAGCGGCCGACCTCGCGCCCGAATCGGCGCTTGCGTGGAACTCGCTCGGCTCGCTCTACCAGCGCCAGGGGCGTATCGAGAAAGCCACCGCGCAGTTCCTGCGCGCGCTCGACCTCGAACCCGACGGCGCCGGCACCTGGAGCAATCTGCTGTTGTGCATCACGCATGGCGAGGGCGTCGAGCCCGACGCGCTGCTTGCCGCGCATCGCGGTTTCGCCGAACAGTTCGAAGCGCCGTTCAAGCCGCATTGGCCGCGCCACGCGAATTCGCGCGAGCCGGAGCGCGCGCTGCGCGTCGGCTTCGTTTCCGCCGACTTTCGCCGGCACGCGGTCGCCAACTTCATCGAGCCGGTTTTGCCGTATCTCGCGCGCGACCCTGGCCTGCGCCTCTATGCATACTCGAATACCGTGCGCCCGGACGCGGTCACCGTGCGGCTGCGCGGTCATTTCGCGCAATGGCGTGACGTCAGCGATAAAGACGACGCGGCCTTTGCGCAGATCGTCGAAGCCGACGAAATCGACATCCTGATCGACCTCTCGGGCCACACGGGCTACAACCGGCTACCCGCGCTCGCGCGCAAGCCCGCACCCGTGCAGGCAAGCTGGATCGGCTATCCCGGCACGACCGGGCTCACCGCGATCGACTACTTTCTCGCAGATCGCTTCTGGGCCCCGCACGCGCAGTTCGAATCGCAGTTCACCGAGAAGATCGTCCATCTGCCTGCCGTGGCACCGTTCCAGCCGGAACAGGAAGCGCCGCCGCTCAATGCGCTGCCGGCCCTGCGCAACGGCTACGTGACGTTCGGCAGCTTCAACCGCATCAACAAGCTGCAGCGCGACGTGGTGGCGCTCTGGGCCCGATTGCTGCACGCCGTGCCGGCTGCTCGCCTGAAAATCGCTGCGATGCCTGCGGACGGCAGCATCTATGCGCAACTCGCCTCATGGTTCGCGGAAGAAGGCATCGCGCGCGACCGGCTCGATTTTCATCCGCGCACGTCGGTAGCCGGGTTTCTGCAGCTACATCACGAAGTCGACCTCGCGCTCGACACGTTTCCGTTCGGCGGCCTGACGACCGCGCTGCAATCTCTCTGGATGGGCGTGCCCACGCTGACGCTGCCGGGCCGGACCTTGCCGGGGCGCAGCGGCGCGACCGTGATGGGGCACGCTGGCCTCGAACAATTCGTGGCCAGCGATGCGCAGGACTTCGCGCGGCGCGGCGCGGCGCTCGCCGCCGACTTGCCCGCGCTGGCCGCACTGCGCGCGGGGATGCGCGAACGCTGCGCGGCCTCGCCGATGTTTCAGGCCGAAGCGCTCGCGCAAGGCGTCAGCCAGGCACTGCGTACGATGTGGCGCCGCTGGTGCGAAGGTCAGCCGCCGCAGTCGTTCGAGGTGTGCGAAGCAAGCCCGGCCCCGGTCTTTCCGGCAAGCGGCGCGACCAGGAACTTCATCCACCAGATCTACTACTCGCCCGAGACTCGCGCTGCGCTCGACCCGGGCTTCATCCCGCTCGACAATACGGGGCAACGGCCCGACTGGTACGAGTACTGGCCGATTCGCCGCTTCCTGACCGAAAACACGCTTGACCCGAACGCGCGCTACGGCTTTTTTTCGCCGAAGTTTCAGGAGAAAACGGCGCTCACTTCCGCGCAGGTCGAAGAGTTTCTCGCCAGTACGCCCGACGACGTGGACGTCATCACGTTTTCACCGCATTTCTGGCATACGGCGTTTTTCCAGAACGTTTTCGAGCAGGCCGACTACTGGCACCACGGTATCGCCAATACGCTAGCCGCTGCCGTCTCGCTGATCTCCCCCGGCACGACTGCCGAAACCTTGGTGAACGGTCTGGTCATGAGCTCGGCGCAGACCGTGTACTGCAATTATTTCGTCGCCAGGCCGCGCTTCTGGCAACGCTGGCTCGCGCTCTGCGAGGTGATATTCAATGCAGCCGAAGCGGGCAACGATATCGAGCTGCGTCGACAATTGAATCTGGCGGTGACGCACGAGCCCGTGGCACCGGCCAAAGTGTTTGCAATCGAACGAATCGTCTCGCTCATTCTGACCGTCGAGCCCGGCGTATGGAAGGTTCGAAATTTCGATTCGGCTTTGCTGCCCAACAATGCGATTAACGGCGGCCATCCTGGCAAACTGGTCGAGCTGGATGCGTTGAAGATGGTGGCGATCAACACAGGCTTTCGCCGCTACTACGATAAATACGTCGAACTGCGCCACAATCTTGCGCAGCGTCGGCAAGCATCTCCGGCGGCGGCCGACGGGCGGTTTCATGAATAACCATGTCTACCAGATTTACTACTCGGACGAGACGCGCGCCGCAATAGAGCCGGGCTTCATCCCGCTCGACAATACGGGGCAACGGCCCGACTGGTACGAATACTGGCCGATCCGCCGCGTCCTGCTCGGAAATGCACTCGACGCCGACGCGCGCTACGGTTTTCTTTCGCCGAAGTTCACGCACAAAACGGGACTTTCATCCGCGCAGGTTGCAGATTTTCTGGCGAGTACGCCGGACGACGTGGACGTCGTGACGTTTTCACCCTACTTCAGCAACGCGGCATTTTTCAAGAACGTATTCGAACAGGCCGAGTTCTTTCACCCGGGTATTACGCGGACGATTTCCGGTGCCCTCAAACTGCTCGCGCCCGGCACCGATGGCGACGCGCTGATCGATGGGCTTGTGATGAGCTCGGTGGAGACCGTTTACTCGAATTACTTCATTGCGAAACCACGTTTCTGGCAACGCTGGCTCGCACTCTGCGAGATCATCTTCGATGCAGCCGAAGCCGGCGGCACCGAACTGACCGGTCAGTTGAACGACAACGTCTTCTATACGCCCCCAACGCCGGCCAAGGTGTTCGTGATCGAACGCATGGCCTCGCTGATCCTGAGCACCGAGCCTGGTGCGTGGAAGGTCCGGAATTACGATTCCGCGGCGTTGATCGCGGATAACGGGCTGCTGGACGGCAAGTACCGCGATGAGATGGTCGTACTGGATGCGCTGAAATTTGCGGCGATCTCGTCAGGTGCGCGCACTTACTACAATCAATTTTTCAATGCGAGAGAGCGAATAATCGACCGCTATAAGGCATCGCGCGATGAAGCCGCCGCTGCGCCCTCGCACAACAAAAAACGCCGCAAGCGGTAAAAAACGAATAGCGGTTCATGAGGCAACCGCCGGGCGCGGACGTGCCGCAATACGCGCCGGTTTCTGCCGCGAACCCGACAAGGCCGATGCTGACGGGGTGCATGCTGTACACAACGCCCCCGTCATCACGTTGAGCGGCTTCTCCGCGCCTTGCTACGGCTTGCGAAAGAGCATGACCTTTTGCTCGAACGTGGCCGACCCGTTATACGGGATGATTTCTTCCAGTTCGTAGCCGCAGGCAAAAAAGAACGAGACGAACTCCTGTTCGTTTAAATCGTTTACCCATCCGCGTTGACCACGCTCCGCCATCGACTCGCCCGGCAAAATTTCATTTCGGCGAAAGCAGTACGTGGTAACGATACTTTTTGCCGCGTCGCAAACCTTGCTGATCGCCGCCAATGGCAAGTGGAGATATTCGAAAACGCCTAGCAGGGCGATGAATTCCCAATCGCCTTCCGGAATGTCGTCGACATCCAGGTTCATCTTCCGCGTCTCTCGATCCAATGGCTCCAGATCCATGCCCAGATAGCGGTCGCACTTTTCTCTGACCAGCCCGCGGAAGGCGCCCTTACCAACGCCAATTTCGAGGACGGAAGCGCCGTCCGGCACGAACCCGGCAGCCAGCGCGGCCCGGCTATCCCACTCCGGCTTATAGCTGTCCGGATTTCCCCATTTCTGGCGATCGGGTACCGGGACATCGTTTCCTTCGGGCAATGCATCGGCCGCGTCCGGCAGGCGATCCTGCACCGGCACGGGCAACTCGCTCGACGGCGCAATGGGTCCCAATGCTTTCGCCGGCGGAAGAGACCATCGTGAAGCCAGTGCATAGAACTTATCCAGAAGTCCGAGCTTGAGCGCACCGACGTCCGCAACATGACCACGCCAATCGACCTCGTCCAGTCGATCGAGGTGATAGATCGGGATGAGCTTGCGCAGAGACGAAAATCTTTCGACATCGGATTCGTGACCTGCCCCGCTATTCTTCGGATAGAACACCACGACGGGAATGCCCATCGCGATCGCCGGCAGCGCACAATGCAGCAAGGTCGTAATCATTACCCGCGCATGCTGGCGATAGACGCCATAGACGGTTCCCGCTTCCGTGAGATTCTTGACGAAATCCCGATCCCCGGAGTAATGCGAAACGAAGATGTATTCGCCCAGTTCCCGCGGCAGAATCTTCGTTATCTCTTCATCTCTCGATACAACGAACGTCACCGCCTGTTGCGCGGGGTCCACGTAGCGACGCGGATACGTCAACGTCAGACAGTGGGATTCGAACGCATCAACGCCGTGCTGCTGCAACAGCGCGACCGTGTATTCGTCCCGGCATCCGACCGGTCCATGCTTGCGGTAATAGTCGATCGCCTCCGGGGAAACCAATGTCGGACATTGGAAAAGGCGGATATGAAAGCCCAGAAAAACCGGCGCCAGCTTCGGATGCGGCGGCCATTCCGCCGCGTTGGTCTTGAACCAGCCGTTCATGACGATGCCGACCGGACCCGGCTCGCCCTCGATCATAGGCGCGGTTGCAATCTCATCGTCGCGATCAATAAAGTACTTTGTCTCGATGCCAAGCCGCTGCATCAAACCCAGTGCAGCAATGATCTGCAAGTGATCGCCGATGTTTTCCGTGGAGACTTTCAACGCCGCGAATGCCGCTGGCGCAACCCCATCTTCGGTAACCGTACCTTCGGAAACGGGATGGACAGGCGTCGCGGGATGGCGCTCCAGGAAATGACCTAGCAGATACGTTGCGCCAAGCCATTCAGGATTCACGCGATAGGTCAGTTTGAAAACGGGCGTTGACCAGTCTATAGCGTGACTCACCTCTGCCCAGGGGCGATGCAGTCCGAGAAACTGCAACGCGTGCGGCCCGTCTGCGCTGACTGCGGGCACGCTCGACCACTGCTGCCGAACCTGCGGGTTCTCACTAACAAGTTGCCCGGCGATGTGGTGAAACCAGTAATAGTCGTCGGAGCGCTCGCGCCCTTGCCAATACCGTTGCGCCGCCGCGCACCATTCCTGGACGATCTCGTTGCCGGGTTCGGCCGCGAGGAACCAGGAAGACAGCAACCGCCCGTGAACGGGTGCCGAGAAAGCGAAAAACCCTGCCGACATGACCTGCGGCAGCCAGTTATCGAGCGGCCGATTGCAGTACAGCGTCGCATCGACCCAGACTCCACCGAATTCATGAAGCAGGCGGATTCGGAGGATATCGGACAACGATGCAGCCGTTATCGTCTGCCGGTTCAGATCGATATCGCTGAAGTCGACATAGCGCGCGATCGTCGTGGCATCGAGGCAACGCAACTCCCATTCGGGATTCTCGCGCTCCCAACTATCAAAGCAACGCTGAACGAGCGGCGGCGCAGCGTGACGTCCCTGAAACCAGCAAGTCCAAATGATCTTCTTTTGTCCAACGCGCATCTTTAACATCCATTCCCGCGAGATGCAGGAGTATCCATCGTCATTGCCGGCTCAGGTCGACGAGCAAATGATTGCCGCGCCCTATGCGTTAAGCGGGCTGCGCTTCTCCGTCTCCAGCGAAGCTATGCGCCGCTCGCGCTCGATCAACATCGCCTTCAGCGCAGCAAGCGCGATATTGAACTTCGCAACGGTCTGCGCCTCGACTCGTGATTCGTATTGCAGCAGCGGCTCGATATCGGCCAGGAACTGCCGCCCGGCCTCCACCGTCGCATCAAAGCCCGCGCCCGGCCCGCCGGTCCGGCACGCCTCGTCGAGTTCTTCGAAGAGCCGCTTGACGGCGCTCGGCGCCGAGCGAACCGCATTCAGGTCCTGCGTCGAGAACCGCGTATGCCTCAGCCCTTCTTCAACGAATTCCTGGCCGAATGCCTCGGCGCTGGCGTCATCGACTGTCACGCCCAACTGCGACGCCATGCGCCGCAATTGTTCCGTCGGCTCGTCGAGCAATCGATCGTAATCCACGAGGGTCCGCACGCGTCCCCGCGTTTCGAGCAGCGCCGGCACGACGTGCCCCAGCCACAGCAGATAGCTCTTTTCGTCGCCGAATCCGTCGCGCTTCATCAGCGATCGGGCGACGCTGATCGGGTTCCGCACCGCAATCACGTAACGCACGCTCATGCCGATGAAATCGAACACTGCCTGCCAGAACGGCATCAGACGGGAGATCCGCGGATCCTTTAATCCGATGATTCCGCCGTTGCACTTCCCGCGCAACAGCGCGACGGCTTCCTGAAACAACTCGCCGAGCACGGTCGGATCGATCCCGGCCAGATCGACACGGCTAACCGTATCCCAGTCTGCTCCGGCGTCCTTCAGCAGCTTCGCGTTGAACGCGACGATATCCTTGTCCTCGAAGAAGCCCCGGTCGTTATTGCCTGCGATGCCCTCCTGCAACCGGTCCCCCAGTTCGGCACCCAGCGCGACGAGCGCCCGCGTGATGGCGCTCGTACCGCTTCGATGCATGCCGAGCACGACAATCAACGTGCCCGGCCCAGTGGCCTGCGCCTGCGTATAGTGTTCCATTACGATTTCCAGTCCGATCGGATAGCGGAATACCACCCAAACCGGGTATGCCAACATACACGCATTCTAGAGAGTGGCATCTCCGCTGAAACAACGAATTGAGCGCCAATTGGCGCTCTTTTCATTACTCACGCGTGCGTCCTTGTGCCGACGCCACGGCCTCCAGCCATCCGTGGCCGAAATCCCGATCCGGCTCCAGATAGGTGCCTTCCGCCCATTCGTTCCATGCGTTGATAAACAGCAATTCGCCGGACTGCCGGCGCTTCGTCCGTTGATGCGCGATCAGCTTGCGCATCCAGCGGCGGAATTTGGCGGGCGTGGCGCCGTGGAATGAATTCGCCCGCATCACCCGCCGCGCCGTGTTGTCCCACCCCATCATGACCGCCGGATGGATCGCCCCGTCGCTGCCCGTGTACAACGCAAGCATCGCCTGCACGGTCATTTCGTAGTTGAAGACATTTCCCTCGAAATCCGGATGGAGATCCGTCACCGCGTCGTTCATGCGGAAACTCGGCGTGTGATGCGGAGGAAAGCCCACGTAATGATCGAGGCCCAGATCGGCGGGATTCTGCGTATATCCCACTTCGTCGGGAAATCCCGTGTAATTGGCGCAAAGATAAATCTCTCCGACGCCCAGTTTGGCCAACGCGCGCCGCAACGTTCGCACCGCTTTCAACGTGTCCGGAATGTGCAGCAAGCGGTAAATCAGCAATACCGGCTTGCCACGAAACCGGAAATAACGCGGATCGCGCAGCAACGGCGCGATGTCGGCGGCAAACTTCTCGACCCACCCGGGACTGTAGGTTTGCGGCATCAATACCTCGCGGTTGCCGCCATCCCAGTTTCTCGACCACGGTTCATTAGCCCAGCACAGCATGAACGGGAAATCCGGTTTTCCGCTGGCCAGCACCTCGTCCAGCGGGCGATGCAATACGCGCTTTCCGTCGAACCAGTAGTAGTAGTAGCAGAATGCCGAAATGCCGTATTCGCGCGCCAGCGCCACCTGACGTTCGCGCACCTCGGGCATGCGCAGATCGTAAAAGCCCAGGTCGGCGGGCAAACGCGGTTGACGATGATTCCGGTAAAGCGGCTTCGCCCGGGTGACGTTCGACCACTCGGTAAAACCGGCTCCCCACCATTTGTCGTTTTCTTCGGTCGGGTGATATTGCGGCAGGTAATAGGCGATCGCCTGAATGTTCAGTTCGCCGTCCTGTTTCGGGCTCGCCGTTTCAAGCGCGCCGGAAACCGCGGGCAAATCGTCCAGCGAATCGACACGCATGGCTGCATCGCTGCACGCAAGACCGATCAAACGCTCCACCTGCTCGCCGGTCGTCGCGTTATCCGGCCAGATATCCGGATCGAAATCGTTCGGCATCAGGCCAAGCGCCGCGATGGAGCGCAGAATGAAAGGGCGGATCCAGTACACCGGCCCGCCGGGAAATGCCGCTCCTTCCGGAATCCGGTCGATGCCCGCAGGCGCGCCCAGCTCGAACACGCGCTGGCGTGCTTTGCCCCAGTGCGCGTCGTCGTCGCCGTAGCGGTGCCCGCGTGCAACGACGATCCCCAGATCGGGGTCCGCGCCGAACGCGTCGACGATCTTCTCCAGCGCTCCGCCGACGCCCAGCCCGGCCTCGCGCGCCGCATGCCGCCACGCATTCGGGTCTTCGCCGCGGCGCACGCGAATCTTCCCGATTACGTCGTAGAGGAACGGCAACCCGCCGTTCAGCAGCGTCATCAACCAGGGGATGTCGCCGCCGCCGCGCGTCAAACGCAATACCCGCGCGGCAGGCATGCGCGCGGCGATGGCCGCTTCCATTTCCGGCGGCACATCCGGCGCGAGGCCGACAAACAAATCGAACGGCACGGCCACGGACGCGAAACTGTCCTCCAGGTCCTGCCAGGCGATGTCGCCTTCGATATGCAGTACCAGCGCGACCCGCCCGCCCTGCGGCTGCATCTTGAACCCGAACAGATCCGGCCACGGCGTCGCCCGCGCGTCCAGTTTTCCTCCAAGATCGCGGCGCCTTCTCTCGTATTCCGAAAAATACTCGATCACCCCCGTGTTGACCGCCGCGAGTTTCAGCGCATCGAGCGCGATCAGTTCCTCGCGCCTGACCACGATGTTGCCGTTGCCGTTGCGCATGTCGCTGGCCGGCAACTGCATCGAGTTGAAGTGGCGCACTTTCCATTGCGACGGCGACATCGCCAGCATGAACGACGCCAGCACTTCGATCACGAACACTTTCGCCGGAACGTGACCCTCACCGTACGGGACGGCCGCATTCAACAGACGCCCCAGTTCGGAATCGGTGCGTTGCGCCAGTTGAAAGACCACTTCGCAATTCTTGAGCCACGCGTCCCAGAACGCCGGCCTCGCGACCAGATAATTGGCGAATACGGTTTGCGCGGAACTCATCAGGAGTCCGTCAAGTACCGTCTGGCCATCCTGTCCCGGCGCCAGAATGGAAATCACGCCCCGCATCGCAGCCGCCACATCCGGATGCACACGTTGCGCCTGCTCGAATACGTTCTTGAAGAATGCAGCGTCCGCAAAGCCAGGCGTGAAGGCAACGACATCGACGTCCTCCGGCATGCCGTCGATAAACTGCTTCACCTGTTCGGACTTCAGTTGCGTCTTTTCAACGAATTGCGACGAGAGAAACCCGTAACCGACTTGCGCGTCGACGCGGTTTCCGATCAGAAATCGCCGGATCGGCCAATATTCGAACCAGTCCAGGGGCTGGCCGGCATTATCGAGCGGAATAAAGCCTTCATCGAGTTCCGCACGCGTTTCGGCGGAATGGAAAATCTGGAAGATGTGATTTTTCATTCTGGGGGAGGAAGCATTTCAGCAATCTGGACAATGGGCGCGACGGAGCGACCTGGGCGCTCCGTCCGCCGACGGCAGGCACGACTCAGGCGGCGCGGCGTCTTACGACGAGGACCGCCTGCCAGAAGCGCTGCGGATCATCGATGTAATCGACGATCTCGAAGTGTTGAGACCAATGCTTTGCGATGAACGCCAGCGGCACGACTGCATCGCCGTACAAATCGGTCTGATGCAGGAAAGCGATCTTGCCTTCGTTGAACAGCCGGACGAATTCGGGAACCGAGCCTGCATGACGCGCCAGCACCTGGTGCCATCGCGTCTCGTTGTGAGTCTTCCCGAGTTCGGCGACAAATTGAAGGAATCGACGCGGTTCCAGAGTCAGCGTAAACGTCGCCCCCGGGCGCAATACCCGGGCAAGTTCGCGCATCCAGTGCAGGTGAACGTGCTCGGGCAAATGCGTGAAGACCGAATACGCCATCGCATGAGAAAAGAAGCCGTCTTCGTACGGCAACCGGCCGAGCGGCAGAATGCGCGAGAATTGCCCCGGAACGCCCGTTTGCAGGCAAACAGACAAGACGTCGGGACTCACATCGACGCCGAACAGCCCGCTTTCCCGAACGTCCTTCCAGAAAAACCGCAGGTATCGTCCCCACCCGCAACCGAAATCGAGAATCTTCGAATCGGCCCGCAGCGGCGAACCGACCGAGGCCGATTGCCGCTTCAGCTCCATGTAGAACTGGCAAGCCTCCTGCAGCGCAGTGGCATTGGCCGAGCCGACGAAATTCGCCTGGAGTTGATCGGCTGGAAAACGCGGGAAACGAACGCCTTCGATGACCTCATGCGTGACACTACTGGCGAGAACGCTGAGCCACTCGATATCGTTCAGCTTGTTGAAAACGGTAAACGCGTCGGGTTCGGCAATACCCTCTTTCACGCGCAGTTCGATTGCGTTTGTCATATCGATGTTTCGAGAACTACTCTGTTCAATCGGCGTCGGCTTTCTTACGCCACCCTAACCGCGGAATCCCCCAGTCTCGCCGACGAGACTAAACCGTGTTCCCCTCAATCAAACCCTCGAACTGCCGCCCAAACCGTCGCCTATTCGCCCTCTGGCGCGCGGACATCACCGGCGACGGAGGCTGTGTCGCCCAGCGCCGCCCGAACCCGCTCCGCCACCCCGGCCCACCGCCCCTGCTCCGTCTGCCTGAACAACCGCACGCCCGGGTACCACGGCGAGTCTTCCCGCCCATGCATCCAGCGCCAGTCGATATCCTGCGCCGGCAGCAGCACCCAGCACGGCGTGCCGACCGATCCCGCCACGTGCGCGATCGCCGTATCGACGCAGATCACGAGGTCGAGTTGCGCGACGATCGCGACGCTGTCGGCCAGATCGGCAAGCTCCGAGCCCAAATGCAGCAGCGGCTGAGACTCGGGCGACGCCAGCGCCTCGTCCTCGCCCTGGCCCTTTTGCAGGCTCACGAACTGCACGCCCGGCACCTGCCAGAGCGGCGCAAGCACCGCGAGCGACGGCAACGAGCGGTACGCATCGTTGTGATGCTGCGGATTGCCCTTCCAGACAAGGCCGACGCGCAGCCCCGGCGGCAGCGCATCGAGCCGCGCGCGCCAGCGCTCGACCAGAACGGTATCGGGTTTCAGATACGCCGCGGGCGAAAGCGCCTCGTCTTGCTCATGGTCGTGCATTCGCAGATGGAGCGGCACGCTCATCAGGCTCACCCAGCAATCGAACGCCTCCACGCGCGCCTGGGCATCCGCGTGATCGACGACCTCGTCCACGCCCTCGACCGTGCGCAACAGCCGATGCAGCGGCGGCAGACACGCCACCGTCAAGCGGGACGCGCCAAGCGCCTTCAATCGCGTCAGATAACGGCCGAACTGCACCATGTCGCCAAGCCCGTCCTCCTGCCACACGAGCAGCGAGCGTCCCTGCAGCGACTCCCCGTGCCAGCGCGCGCAGGACTGCAGCACCACGCACGTCCGGTAGTGGATGAAACGCGCCATGTCGTAACGCGCTTCGTACGCGGGCCAGGCGTCTTCATAGCGGGCGCGACTCAGCAATAGTGTCGCGAGTCCGAAACTCGCGTCGGCATAAGCGGGGTCGAGCGCGAGCGCCGCGCGATATTCGGCCTCGGCTTCGTCGAGACAATCGAGACTTTTGAGCACCGTCCCGAGGTTGTAGTGCGTGACGCCCAGTTCGGGACGCAGCGTCAAAGCCCGGCGATAAAATTCGGCAGCCTGCGCCGGCAGCCCGCGAGCCTGCAACACGCCACCGAGATTGTTCAGTATCTCGACGCTCTCCGGACGCAACGCGAGCGCCTCGCGATAGCTCGCCTCCGCTTCGCCGAGACGTTCGAGCGCGTGCAATACGATCCCGAGGTTGTAATGGCTCTCGGCGAAATCCGGGCGAATGGCGATCGCATGACGATAAGCCGTTTCGGCTTCGGGCAAGCGCCCCAGTTTTTCGAGGATCGTGCCGTGCGTGTTGTGCGCCTCGGCGTAGCGCGGCTGAATCACGAGCGCGCAGTGGCAGGCGATTTCCGCCTCGATATAGCGCTCGCGCATCTTCAACACGCTCGCGAGATTGTTCAGCGCGAGCGGATATTGCGGACGAATCGCGATGGCCTGCCGATAAGCGACCTCGGCCTCAGGCAGACGCCCGAGCACTTTCAGCACGTTGCCGAGATTGTGATGCGACTCCGCATGCGCGGGCTGAATCGCCAGCGCCTCGCGGTATTCGGCTTCGGCTTCGTGCAGACGGTTCGTCGTCTGCAACGCGAGCGCGAGGTTGTAGCGCGCTTCCGGATACGCCGGACGCAACGCGAGCGCCTGACGAAAAGCATCCTCCGCCTCTTGCGCGCGGCCGAGACGCTGCAGCGTGGCGCCATGATTGTTGTGCGCTTCGGGACTGTCGGGCTGTTGCTCGCGGACGATCCGGTAGAGGCGCTCGGCATCTTCGCGAGACAGCGCGTTGGACAGGTCGCTCATGATTCGATGAGCCGCAGCACGCGCGCCACCTGTTCCGCGACCGTCTCCCCGCCGTTCACCCGCAACGCCGGCGCGAGCGGCGCCTCATACGGACTATTAATGCCAGTCATGTTCGGGATCTCTCCCCTGCGCGCCTTCTTGTAGAGCCCCTTCGGGTCGCGCGCCTCGCACACTTCGAGCGGCGTGCTCACGTGAATTTCCACGAAATCGTGCTCGCCGATCAACTGCCGCGCCGCCTCGCGCTCCTGCCGGAACGGCGAGATGAACGCGGTCATCACGATCAGTCCGGCGTCCATCATCAGCTTCGCGACTTCGGCGATGCGGCGGATATTCTCGACACGATCGGCCTCGGTGAAGCCGAGATCGCGATTCAGGCCCTGCCGCACGTTGTCGCCGTCGAGAATGTACGTGCGCCGTCCCTGCGCGTGCAGCGCCTGTTCGAGCGCGTTGGCCAGCGTGGACTTGCCCGAGCCGGACAGGCCCGTGAACCAGATCACGCGGCCCTTGTGGCCGTTCAGCCGTTCGCGGTCCGCGCGCGCGATGTTCAGCGCCTGGCGGTGCACGTTCTGCGCGCGGCGCAGGTTATGGCGGATCATCCCGGCCGCCACGGTCGCATGCGTGAACCGGTCCACGAGAATGAACCCGCCGAGCGTGCGCGAGCGCTCGTACGCGTCGAACACGACCGGCTTGCTGAGCGCGAGATTGCACACGGCGATGTCGTTCAGGCCGAGTTGGCGGCACGACTCGTGCGCCATCGTGTTGACGTCGACGCGATGCTTGATCGTGGTGATCGACGCGCCGGCCCACTGCGTCGCCAGCTTCATTTCGTAGGCACGCCCGACGAGTCCCGCGTCCTCGTGCATCCACACCAGCGTCGCCTCGAACTGGTCGGTCACCGCGAGCGGGTCGGCCTCGCCCGACATCACGTCGCCGCGCGACGCGTCGATCTCGCGGTCGAGCACGAGCGTCACGGCATCGTCGCGGGACGCGCGCGTCAGGTCGCCGTGCATCGTCACGATCCGTTGCACGGCGGCCGTCTGCCCCGACGCCGTCACGCGCACGCGATCGCCCGGCGCCACGCTGCCCGCCGCGACCGTGCCGCTAAAGCCGCGAAAATCCGCGTCCGGGCGACTCACGTTCTGCACCGGGAACACGAACTGGCCGGCTTCGGGCGCGCGGATATCGACGGTCTCCAGATAGCCCATCAACGTCGGCCCGCCGTACCACGGCGTATGCGCCGAGCGCGCCGTGACGTTGTCGCCCTTGAGCGCCGAAAGCGGAATCGGCACGATGCTCTCGAACCCGAGCGGCTGCGCATAAGCCGCGAACGTCCGCGAGATTTCGTCGAACACGTCGCGGCTATAGTTCGCGAGATCCATTTTGTTGACGGCCAGCACGACATGCCGGATGCCGACGAGCGACACGAGATACGCGTGCCGGCGCGTCTGCGCGAGCACGCCCGCGCACGCGTCGACGAGCAGCACCGCCACGTCCGCCGTCGACGCGCCCGTCACCATGTTGCGCGTGTACTGCTCGTGCCCCGGCGTATCGGCGACGATGAATTTGCGCCTTGGCGTCGAGAAAAAACGGTACGCGACGTCGATCGTGATGCCCTGCTCGCGCTCGGCAGCGAGACCATCGACGAGCAGCGCAAAGTCGATCTCGTCGCCCTGCGTGCCGTAGCGTTTCGAATCGGCCTGCAGCGCGGCGAGCTGATCGTCGAAGATCTGGCGCGACTCCCACAGGAGACGGCCGAGCAGCGTGCTCTTGCCGTCGTCCACGCTGCCGCAGGTGATGAAGCGCAGCAGGTCCTGATTCGCCTGCTGTTTGAGCCACGCGTCGAGCGTGGCCGGCGCGGCGTCCACATGGCCTCCGGTTTTCCGCTGATCCATCAGAAGTACCCCTCCTGCTTCTTGCGCTCCATGCTGCCCGCGCCGTCGGTGTCGATCTTGCGGCCCTGGCGCTCCGACTGGCGCGCGTTGATCAACTCAAGCAGGACGTCTTCGATGGTCGCCGCCGTGGACTCGACCGCGCCCGTCAACGGATAGCAGCCAAGCGTGCGAAAACGCACGTCGCGGATTTCGATCGCCTCGCCGGGCAGCAGGCGGCAACGTTCGTCGTCGGCCATCATGATCATGTCGGGACGCACGACCACCGCGCGCGGCTGCGCGAAATAGAGCGGCACGACCGGAATGGCTTCCTCGTAGACGTATTGCCAGATGTCGATCTCGGTCCAGTTCGAGAGCGGAAACACACGCATGCTTTCGTCGGGGCGCTTACGCGTGTTGTAGAGATTCCAGAGTTCGGGGCGCTGGTTTTTCGGATCCCAGCGATGCGTCGCGGTCCGAAACGAAAAGACGCGCTCCTTCGCGCGCGACTTCTCCTCGTCGCGGCGCGCGCCGCCGAACACGACGTCGAAGCCGTAATGATCGAGCGCCTGTTTCAGCCCCTCGGTCTTGGTGATGTCGGTATGCAGCGCGGAGCCGTGATCGAACGGATTGATGTCCTTTTCGATGGCCTCGGGATTCGTGTGCACGAGCAGTTCCATGCCGCTTTCGCGCGCCATGTAATCGCGGAACGCGTACATCTCCTGAAACTTCCAGCGCGTATCGACGTGCAGCAGCGGAAACGGCGGACGCGCCGGATAAAACGCCTTGCGCGCGAGATGCAGCATCACGCCGCTGTCCTTGCCGATCGAGTAGAGCATCGCGGGATTGTGCGCTTCGGCTGCGGCTTCGCGGATGATGTGGAGGCTCTCGGCCTCCAGCCGCTGCAGATGCGGCGATAGCCGGCGACGCGACGCACCGCTGCGCTGCGCGGCCAGCGAGCGTTCGAGCACGGGGCGGTAGGCCTGCAACGTCAGGGTCACGGCCGGGTCCGGCGAACCGTCGCGCAGATGCGCGACCAGATCGCCGTGCGGAAACACCGCGATCGGCTTGCCGATGTGCTGCTGCAACTGGGTCAGCGCCGCATGGATCGAGCCGTTTTCAGCGGCGGCCAGCGGCCGCCAGTACCGCGCCCCGCGCGCATCGTTCACATGCAGGCACGGCCTGCCGCCAGGCAGCGTCGCCAGTTGCGCGAACAACACGCGCTCGCGGCGGCTGCGCGCACGCTCGATCGCCCAGTTCAGCACCAGCGCATTGAGCGGCCGTCCGAGTTCGTCGCGCAACTGCGGCGCGTCGAGTTCGGGCGGCAGCACGCCCATTTCGTGCAGCCGGCGCTCTGCCGTGCGCTTGCTATCGGCGCGTCCATGGCCGCATAGCTGCGCGTGGGCAAGCTCGGTGCTCCATATCTGCTCGGTGTCGAGTCCCGCGAGGTCGATCTGATTCATGCGTCGCAATCCGGACGAAATGGCGGCCCGGACGAAAATCCGGGTATTGCGCCATCATGACACCAGGCCCCACCCTTCAAATCCGCAAATTGCGACAGTTTCTTGCGCCTGATCTACCAATGCGCCGCCCGAATGCGCCCGTCATGCCACGGCGGCAACCCTGAACATCCCCATCGCCGACTGCAGGCGCTTCGCCTGCTCGGTGAGCGACTGCGCCGCCGCCGACGCCTGCTCGACGAGCGCGGCGTTCTGCTGGGTGATGGAGTCCATCTGCGTGACGGCGTGATTGACCTGCTCGATGCCCGAGCTTTGCTCGGCGGCCGCGGCGGCGATCTCCTGCACGATCTGCGCGACCCGCGCGATCTCGCTGCGCGCTTCCTGGAACGAGCTGCCCGTGCGCTCGACGAGCCCCACCCCGCTGCCCACCCGGCCCACGGCCCGGCTGATCAGCTCGCGGATTTCCTTCGCGGCGCTGCCGCTGCGCTGGGCGAGCGACCGGACTTCGCTCGCGACGACCGCAAAGCCGCGCCCTTCGTCCCCCGCGCGCGCCGCTTCCACGGCGGCGTTCAGCGCGAGGATGTTGGTCTGGAACGCGATCCCCTCGATGACGGCGATGATATCCACCATCTTCTGCGACTCCGCCGAGATCTCGCGCATCGTGGCGACGGCCTGCGCCGCCGTCTCGCCGCCGCGCGCGACCACCTCGGCCGCGCACACCGTCAGCTCCGTCGCGGTCTTCGCGTTCTCGGCGGTCTGGCGCACCATCGACGTCATCTGCTCCATGCTCGCCGCCGTCTCCTGCAGCGAAGCCGCCTGATTCTCGGTGCGCGCCGAAAGATCGGCGTTGCCGTGCGCGATTTCGTGCGCGCCGGTCGCGACGTTGTCGGCGGCGTCCTTGATCTGGCGGATGGTGCCGGTCAGGGCGTCGCGCATGCGCCGGATCACGTGGACGAGGCTCGACGCATCTCCTTAGCGGATTTCGTACCAAGTGCGATCAACGCTTGCTCCAGAATCAGATCGTCGATACGCTTTGCCAATGCACGCTCGACAGCCTCGCCGGTTTTGATAAACCAGCAGAAGATGAGGCACTTTTCGCCCTGAAGCCAAAGCTGTGCCGCCTTCTCGATGGTGGCCCGCACCTTCGGGTGCGCGTCGCAGACGCTCTTATCCCTCAGGGCACGGTTGATTTCCTGGCGATACCAGCCGGCCGCACCCAGCGCAGCATGCGGGTCGGCAGCCGGTGTGTCGTCGCTCACACGGTCTTCTTCGTTCTTGTCGCTGTCGCGCTCAACGTCTGAGCCGCGGCGTCCGAATGCCTCATACGAAGACGCGATGCCGTAGGCAAAGAGCGGACGCGCCTTCTTCTTACTTTCATCGAGCGCAACCGACTGCGCACGCGCCGCAAGCAGGAACGGCAGAACCGCATCCCCGGAAATCGGCAGGCCACCCGACGTGCCCCCGCCATTGACGTCGATGGCGGCGCCCGGATGGTAGTCGCGGCGGTGCGAACGCTCGTGGCGGATGACCCACGGTTTGAGCGCCGCATGCATCTCGCGACGGGCCGTAACAGCGAGCTTCGCGTGCGTCCAGGCTTCGCGGACGGTGGCACTGATCCCAGCCGGCGCTGGCGCGTTCGGGGCCCACGCGTCGAACGCGCCGGCTTCCTCGTGCGAGAGCCGGCCCCAGGCGCCGTCGAAGCTGAGCGCGCTGGCCTGTGCCTTGGTGAGGACATCTTTCAGTTTGGCCAGGCGGTCGTTCAGCGGCTGCGCGGGCGGCGGGCCGAGTGAGCGGACCGCGCCCATGCGGCCAAGCACCTCGACGAGTTCCGTGTGACCCAGTTCGAACGGTGTCGCGCTAATGAAGAGCATCCGGCGAAACATGCCATCAAAGGCGCCCGCATCGCTTTCGCTGGAGCGCTTGCCGAACAGCTGGCTGATCAGCGTCGACGGATTCTTGAGGCGATGCGCTTCGTCCACGATCAGCAGGGGAAGATCCAGGTCGGTCGACGAGAGCATCCATCGCCAGGTGTCCTGCGTGGCTTCGCTGAGCGCCTTGCGTGCCTTGTCGAGTCGATCTTCGAGGCGGCTCGAATCGTTTATCGGCAGTGTTTTGATCGCGGCGAGGAGATCGTGTGATCGGAGGTTCCGCGCGGCATCTTCCAGCGCCGCGGGCACGGGATCATCGGGCAGGTCTTCGCCCGTCTCGCGCTTCCAAGTCTCTCGCCACTTCGATGGTGAAGTGGCGAGCAGGGCGGCTACGTTATCTGGTGTAAATCGCCTGTTGCGCACGAGGCCGCCAAGCCCGTCGGACCATTTCGCAATGCGTTGCCGAAAGTCGGCTCCGCCATGCACGCGGCGGGTGGCGTAGTAAAGCAGCGCGAGCTGGACAAAGGTGTCCTTCAGCGTTGCCGTCAACGCGGTGTGCGTCACGACGATGAGATGGGCGCGATCCTCGGGACGGTCGTCGAGTTTCTTAAGGAAAGCCTCGCCGCTGCGGATGGGTGCGTCCACGCAGCGTATGCCGGTACCCGGTTCAAGCAGCGACTCGCTGAACTTTCTCCACTCGCGCACCCATTTCTCCGCTACCGACGGCGGCGCGAAGATCACGACCTGGCCCAGCTCAGGCGTCGACAGGATCTGGTTTACGGCCACCGCCAGGGCAACATAGGTCTTCCCCATGCCGACCTGATCTGCCAGGATCACACCTTCCTGGATCCGCAGTCTCGTCAGGATGTCGGCGGCGGTGCGGCGCTGGCGCGCCCAGTCCGCTTTGAAGCGGGGCTCGGTGGTAGTGCGCAGGCGGTCGGTCAAGCGGTCAGACATTGGCGTGCTTCCTTGATTGCGCGGCGGGCGTAGGACGCGAGGTCGACTGGCCTTTCGCCAATCCGGGCCCGCAACGCATCGAGTCGTTCGAGCGTTTCGCTAACGAGAGTGAGGCCTTCGGTGCGATCGATATGTTCGAGAACGTAAGTCCAGTCGACCCGACCGACTGCCAGGGCGATTTCGGCGAGCGTGAAGACGGCTTCGGCGCGCGTTTGCTGATCCACTTCGAAGGCCTCGACGACCTTCGCCGCGACGAACTCGGGGCCGAGCGGGCCGGCGAGGCGTGCACGTAGCGTGTCGGCGGCGAGGACCTGGCGTTCGAGACGGCGCTGCATCGCGCTGAGCGAGGCGGCCAGCGCGCGCCCTCTGCGCAGCAGGGAACCCGCAATCTCGAACCGCTTTAGCGGGTCGAGGGTGGGGCCAGTTTTCTTTTTTTTCTTCACTTCCCGGCGCTCCAATTCCTCGCGCAACACCTGCGCCAGCGAGCGGCCGGTCGCGAGCGCGTCGAGCAGATGCTGCACGCGCAGGCTGGAGAGTATCGGTCCCGGCGGCAAGCCGTGCCGGTCATCGGCGAGCACCGCCCACGCTGTCTCGTTGCCGTCCCAGCGGACGTGCACGCACATCGGCAGTGTTGCCTGCGTTAGCTGGACCACGGTCGTCGGGGGTTTGCCGTTCCCCTCCCACTGCGCTCGCGTCAGGACAGGAGAAGCGCCGGGGGCGAGGCTCACCGCCCACTTGTCGGGCATATCGTTCGTTGCGGAGGTGACGCCGAGATGCAGCGACCATGGCGCATCATCGGCGCTTCGCGCCACCCGGCACAGGCCAAAGCACGCTGGCAGTGCGGGCAACGTGGCTTCGTCTTCGTCTTTCGGTTCGACTTCCTCGGCGTTCTCGGGGATTCGCTTACCAAGTGAGATGAGGTCGAGCAGCCCCTTGCCTTCCTTGCTGTCGAGCGGCGCGCCGAGCCAGACGTTCATCTCGCGATGGCGACCGTTTTTCATGAGGCCGAATCCGCGCCGTGTGTGGTTGGAGCTGCCAACGAGTGCTGCGACCCACTCTTTGCTCGTGAGGAGCAGGCATTTGGCGTGAAGCGTACGGAGTTCCTGGTCCAGTTCCTTGAGTTGATAAACCGAATCGACGCACGCTTTGAGCGCGTGCGGGAAGGCGACCTGTCCGCACGGGCCAAGGACGACCGCGACACGCTGAGCGCGCTCACTTGCGGGACGTCCGGTGAGCAGTGTCGCGGTGCTCTCCAGAACCCCTCGGTCGTCAGCATCCCAGAACGGGGAAAGATGCGTCGCCTGGAGCGGCTGCGGCCCGCTCCAGGCGTCTCTCCATACATCGAGCGGCCTGGCCGTTGGGTTCGTCGGCCCAAAGGCGACGCGCACGGTCTGGCGCTGTTCCGGTTGCGCCGCGATACGCTGGCGGAACAATGCCAGTGTGTTCGCGGCGCGAGTGAACGCGGCCGCACCGCCATCGTAGCCGGGGACTAACGTCAGGTACGACGCCAGTTCGTCGGCAATCTCGCCAAGCACTTGTGGCGGGAACAGGCATCCGGGCCCGAGGTCGGCTGCGAGCCCGAGTTCGATCTGGCGGCGATAGCCGGCCGCAGTCAGATTAGCCGAGCCGAGGATGACCCGCGTTGCCTTCTCCCAGATCAGCACTGAGACCTTTGCGTGAAGCAAGCCGCCGCCACTGACTCGGCAACTCAGCAGATCCCAGAGCAGCGACGTCCGCTGCACCGGCGCGCTGCGATCTGCCAGGACCGTCACGCGCGTGTTCTGCAGCAGTTCGTGGAGTTCGACGTCAGCGACGATGTCGTCGATAGATTTTGTGTCCTCGTCCACGCTGGAGACTTCGAGAAAGCGTGCGAGGCAGTTCTGTTCGAAGAAGTCTGTTTCCAGTGCGAAGGTCGTGGCTAGCATAGCGACCGGGTCTCCGGCTTCTGCGGGCTTCTGCCAGAAGTCGAGCAGCGGTGTCGGCTTCATGAGGTTTGGGTTTGTGTCAGGAAGTGGGCTAATGTCACGAGGCGCATCGGATGCGTCCATGTTCCGTGGTTCAAATCGCCGGACTGGTCGCGGTATGGCGGGCGCACCGTCCAGTTTCCATCGAACTGGTCGAGCCAAGAGAGCTTCTTCTTGGCCGCCTGCACCTCTTCGTGGCGCTCGATGAGTGCGTCGAAGAGCCCGCGAGGCGTCAGTGGGCCGGCAAAGCGAGAGAAGGCGCGCTGCGCGTCGTCGCACAGCCCCTCGTCGTCCAGTTCCGCCACGGAGGCACTGGCCCGCTGCACGAGGTCACCAATCCTAGGTGCCAACTCGGCGAGCCCCCGCGTCTTTAGCGCATCAGATGGGGTAATTACGCAGCCGTGCTGCTGCGCCGTCCATGCAAGGAAGCGCCGAAACGTGTTATCGAGCGCGGTGGCCGCGTCTTCATAGTCGATAGCTGCCCGTAGTGCCAGACGTGTGGGCTTGCTCGCTCTCAGCATCAGTTGCCGCGCGAGATCCCGCTGCGACATTTCGGGCGAAGGCGGGTTCGCAGCCAGTTTCGCGGCGAGCTCGTTGCGGATCTCGTGCGCGCCAGTGGCAATGAGTTCACGCAGCACGCGACGCTCATTCGACCTTGCTTCCCGCGGGGCGAGGTAGTTTGAAAGATCGCTAAGAAGCTTCCCCTTCGGAGGCAACTCGCATTCTCCCTTTTCGAGCGTGCGCCGGCAGGCTTCAGCGACGGCCCTACGCAGTTGCCCGCCTGGCTTGCCGGAGAGGCCATCTACGTAACCGCTCAACTGGAAGTCGCGTTCCCACGCTTGCACCAAGCGAGCTGCGTTCTCGGCTGGGAGGTCGTCCGACGTGAGCACACCGGCGTCACGGGAGAAGGGACGATAGACTCCCGTGAAGCCAAATACCCGAGGTCCGCTCAAATAGTTCCGCTGACTCAGCCGCTCGTTCGCTGCCTTCGCTCGTGCGGCCTTCTGGCTGCCGGGCAGCCCTTCGGTGCGGCTGTCACCGGGGTTTCGGACCATGGCTTCGACGACGATCCACTCGAATGCGATATCGACGGTAGTCTTGCCATCGTCGGCGGTCAGATCATGCAGCGCCTGATAAGCAATCGCGCCAACGGCAGAAAGCGTGACGAAACGCGGTTGGCTCATCCGGGCCCGGAGCCCGGGGACTGACACATCGGCAATGCGATCCGCGACAGCACTCAGACCTAATGGATCGAGGCCGCCTTCACCCGCGGCGCCGGGGTCGTATGCGGATAGACGGGGCAGTTGATCAAGCAACGACATGGTAGACCTATCAGATCAGCAAAATGCTGCACTCATTGTGCGTAATTCTCGGTACCGACTTGCCCCAACGGTGAGCGACATAACGCTATCGCAAAACCGATTGGAGTCGATGCAGAAAGGTCAAGACTACGGCCACATTCTAATATGGCCTTTTGAAACATCCAGCTTTTACGCACAAGTCAGAAACGTCCATAGGCGAACCATTGCGTAAGTATCCATTTCACAGTATTTGAAAAGCTGCTCTTCGATCTGTTTCTTTCTCGCCAAATCTGTATCCGCGTGGATCGCTTCAAGATACGCATCCATCGCCATCCCACCATCCTGGACACCCTCAAGCTGGTCATACCTCAAATCCGGCGCAACCGCAGGCAGAACCTTCTTGATACTCCAGCTTCCCTGTTGGCTCGGATCGTAGAAATAGTCTTTCGCGACTGGCAGCAGATCCACGATACGCTCGACAATGGCGAGCAACTGTCGCTTCAGCCGTGGAAACCGCTCGGCCAGTTCCCGAATGCGTGCGCCCTCAAATCCGGCGTTATAAACAAAGATCGGGCCGCGCTCCCCGCAGGCCGCAATCAGGCGCTCCGCAAATGCCTTCGACGGATCATCCCCCGAAAGATCCAGAAAACCGTCATGCTCGAGTTTGCCCGTGCGCAAAAGCCGGTGCACACTGAACTGAAACGGAATCTGCTGGTAGGGCCGTGTCCCCTTCCAGATCGGCACAGCAAACTGAATCGTCTCGAAATCCAGGAACCAGGCAGGCAGCTTGTGCGCGGCAAGCGCTGCCTTCGCACCGTGCGCGTTGAAGTACCGCCGCCCAGAGAGCGTGTGCCTCTTGACCCGTAACTGGCGCTCATTGAGCAGGTCATCCGGCACGTCACGCATATCCGCAATACCGGCATCGAATAGCGACTTCAATGCCTTGCCCGCAGCGTTCGGCAACCACTGAACGGGATATTCAGCCCGTGATGTCTGGCTCTCGCAATAAGCCGAGAACCCGCACGCGAAGGGATCGTTGCACTGGCGTCCCATCGGCACCTCAGGTTCCTTGCGCTTCGCAACGACCTTCAACGCAGCGGCTATCCATTGCCGGACGTCATCATCACGCGATGCCGCCTCGGCTGTCAGGTCCTCCTCGACCAGCAATCCCTGATAGTCGCCGTGACCGGGATAGGTCCAGCTTGTGTCGATGTGAGCAAGTGCGAGACCAACGAGCGGCACCCCAGCCCCGCGAGCGGCAAACGACTGGATCGCTGCATCATCACGGTGATAGTCCTTGACCGAAGAGGACGACTTGACCTCGACCATGCGCCAGCCCTTCTGCCCGCCCTTGCGTACCGGCAGCATGACATCGGCAAAGGCATAGGCACCACCCGACGAAAAGCCGGCCTCAAAAAGTGGACGCCCGCCCTGCAGCAGCTCCATCGAACGTGAAAACGTCTCCCCATATCCATCACGCTGCGCATTCAGCTCGATGCCCTTGCCGTCGGGGTCGTACAGGCGCTGTGCAATGTCGCCGACCGTGTAGCCAATCTCGATGCGAGCCTGGGCAGACTCCGAATCAGCACGAAGCTCGTTGCGATGAATCTCCAGCCAGAGACGCTTCGGGCATTGCCGATACGCGATCAACTTCGATTTCGAGAATGATTTCATGTCCGGGGTAGTTCAGATTCGATTACCACTGAGGAAGGTTATTTTTCATGCCTTCCGTGGGGACTAGAAGAACACGTCCCCGTCGAGGTCGACCCACAAAAAATGCACTTATTAGCCCCGCTCCCATGCTTATGCTTCCGGAACGGGCTGTAGCTGCATGTGCCATATGACGACGACCCACAGAACTCGCAATGCCTTTCGTCATCGTGGTGCTCATGCTTCCCATGCGGGCTGGAGCTACACGTGCCATATGACGATGATCCACAAAATTTGCATTTCCCCGACATGCCTGATCCCCATTGAAACGTTGAAATCGCAACTGGCGCAACACCCAGCTACTCAGACGAACCCCATTACCTGAGCCCGATCCTCTTTCAGCGCGAATTCTTCCTCAAGCGCCGTGACAAATGCCTCCACCGACTGGATCGGATGAAAGCGATGACGGCGTACGACGGCCGCATAGTCGCCCGGCGTCAGCGTATGAATCCGCGCGAGGCGCGCACGGGATTCGGCAAGCGGCTCAGGCAACCCGAGTGCCCGCGCCTGGCGGCACAACAGCATCCATGCTTGATCGGCACAAAGGTAGTCAAACTTTAATTTCAGATCGAACCGACGCAACGCGGCCTGATCGAATCCGTCGAGCAGGTTGGTCGATGCGATGAAAACCCCTTCAAACGCCTCCATCTGCGTAAGCATTTCGTTAACCGAGGTTGCCTCCCACCCATGCGTCACGCCACGGCGATCGCGCAGGAAACTGTCCACCTCGTCGATCAGCAGAATCGCCCCGTCATTTGCGGCCTGACGGAATGCGCGGGCAATGTTCTTCTCGGCCTCGCCGACCCATTTCGACAGGATGTCCGATGCGCGGAGCACCAGCATCGGCATCTCCAGATGCTGTGCCAGGAAATGCCCGAATGCCGTTTTCCCGGTCCCCGGGGGGCCGTATAGGCAAATGCGCGCGCACCTTGCCGTACCGATGCCCTGTGCCACCTGCACGAGATCCTTATCGGTGTGGACAAACGCAAGGTCATACGTGTCCGGCAGCGACTTCTTCCCCCGTGCCTGAATCAGCGGGTGCAACTGCGCCTCGAGCGTGCTGTTGACCAGCCGTTCCAGCGACGCGCCCTCCTCGCCGGACGGCAGTTCGTCCCGAATCCGATGCACGACCGACGCAGCGCGCGTGAGCACGGCGGGGGCCAGCACCTCGGATTCCGCAAACCGCTCGATTGCGGCGGCGTCCAGCAGGTCGCCCGCCGCCGCGCGGATGATCTTGCTGCGCTGTGCCTTCGGCGGCACGGGCAGTTCGATCACCATGTCGAAGCGGCGGATAAACGCGTTGTCCACGCAGGCGGTCGAATTCGACACCCACAGCGCTGGCACCCGGTTGCCCTCCAGCGCACGGTTGATCCATGCCTTGCGCCCTTGGCCAGCATTCTTCTGGCGGAACAGCGACGATGAGTCGTCGAAGATGTCCTCGACCTCATCAAAGAACAGCAGGGCCTTGCGCTGTGAGAAGAAACTCTGCGCCGCGCGGAATGCCTTCAGCCGCTGGTTCGGATCGATCGGCTCGCCATCGGCATCCTCGCTCGCGATCTCAAAGAGTTCGCAGCCGAGGTCGCGGGCCAGCACCCTGACGAGTTCCGACTTGCCGGTCCCGGGAGGCCCGTAGATCAGGATGTTCACACCGCACCGCCCGCTCTCGCCTGCCTTCCGAAGCAACGGCCGCACGATCTTCAGGTCGTCGGACACATGCCCGTAATCGACCAGATCAAGCTGTGGCCCGGTCGACGGCACCACCATGTACCGCAGCAAGCTGACCGGGTCCGTATTGAGCGTCAGGATGTTGTCAGCAAACGTGGAGGACAGCAGGTCGAGCTTGTACGACAGCGTACCGCTCGAATTACGATCAACGCACACGAGTCCAGTCTGGGCCAGCAGTCCCTGCGGACTGAGCCGCTCACGAATCTCCCCGGCCGGAATATCGAGCAGCACCGCAAGACGGTCAGCCAGGGCCATGCTCGACATGCCACCAAGCAGGTCTGCCGTCTCCTCAAGCACGGTCTCCGACTTGAGCGTGACGGCCAGTTCAAGAATCCGGCAATCGGTATCCGTGAGACCGACAAGTTCGGCGAGGCGCGAAACGTTCTGCGCAAAATTGCTGTCTGCCGGAAAGCCGGGTGACGACCGCGCCAGCCGGAGGCACTGTGCCCGCAGGTACCGGGTGATCTTCGTGACATCGGCATCGCCATCCGCGTCCACCATGTCCTGCAACGAGAACACATCAATCAGTGCGGACACCCTCACCGAGCCTTCGCGAAAACACTGGCGCTCAGCGCCGAGCGCGAAGAGGATTTTCAGGAGCCACAACTTGACGACGTCCGGCAGTGCCCGGAGGCTATCCTGCACCCCAGCCGGGCTGCGACGGTGCCGCCGGGGCTTTGCGTTTTTGCGCAGCGCGGGGCCTGAGTCATCATCGTTCGGAAACAGCCAGCTATCGCCCATGTGTTATCTCCTCGATTGAGGAAATAATTATCGCGCCGCATCAGGACAATTAATGTCTCAAGCATATGGAAAGCGTCAGGCACATGAGGCGAACACATTGCGGGCAAGAGTTCGTTCCGCAAACATTGGAAACAGGGAGATGAATGGCGGGCTACCGAAAACCGACGGCTTCTCGCCGATGCCGAGACCTCGCAGACGGAGTGCATCGCGCATGGCCCGAGCACCATGCTCGCCGAAATCCACAATGGCCCGGCTCGACAGCACGTATCGAATCAGCTTTGCATGATCTCCGAGCCGGTCGAGCACCGTCAGAAACATCGTCCATAGCTCGGGATTGACACCTTTCGGCGTTTCGTAGAGCGTGCTTACATGCCCGTCTGCATCGCACTGTATCAGGAACACTACGTCGAAGCGGTATGCCGGCGGGTCAAGGACATCCGGATACCGGGCACCGTGCTGTCGCCGGTAATGCAGGATGCTGAATGCGCCGGTCAGGATGCTCCCTAGATCGGACTGTGCCAGCGCCTGGATTTCCTCCAGCAGCGCCCGAGGCGTATTGGGAATCGCGGCTGGCGCATCGCGCAACCATCCGTCGCTGCGCAAACCTGGTGCCCAGCATCGGATCAGCTCGCCGCCCTCCCGCCCGGCAACGGGTCGGAAAAGGGCACGGTAGATCTTGCCGTCGAACGTTACCTCGTAGAGCGGCCGTTCAGCGCCAAGATTCATGGATTTGTGCGAGGGAAAGTCAATGATGAATCTGGACTCGGAATCGACTTGCCGCTGTATCGCAGCCTGATCGATCAGCCCCGTCGCGACATCGGTATCCCAGCGAAAATCGTCATCGAGCACAGCCATGTGCGACTGTTTCTTTCGCAGAAATGCATCCATTCCCATCTTCTCCCCGTAATTTCAGCGATCCGGTCCAGCCGGATCGGTGTCTCGCGAATTCGCCACGCCGAACGGTACATGCACCATCGGGATATTCCCAGCCGACGACTTCAGATGCCCGAGCTGGTCATCGAAAAACATGTGGGGTTTCAGCACGGACAGGATTCTCGACTTCTCCATCCCGCCCAGGAAAAACGACTCATCGGCCGACACACCCCACTTCTTTAGCGTCGTGACCACCCGCTCATAGGCCGGCGTGTCGCGCGCCGTCACGATCGCGGTGCGGATGATCTTCTGGTAGCCGGGAGTCTGGACTGCTTTCTGCTCTTCAAGCTCGCGCAGCAGTGACAGCTTCCTGAACAAATCGGCGAGCAAGCCAGGCCGATGCGGGATCTCGCGCCTCTCGGTCTCATGCGCGCGAAACTCATCGAGATCGTTGTTGCGCTTGTACACCGCCTCCGCTTCGTCGTCCGCAATCACGCCATCGAAGTCGAACGCGACGCGCAGCTCGACATCCAGCTCGTCGTCATAGACCTGCGATGGCAGCACGACACCAGCAGGATAGCTGGCATCGATTGCACTCTGCACGTCGCCCTGGTTGGCGCTCAGGAAAAGCGATGCGTTGAAGGCGGGCAGATAGGCATGCGGGGAGCGTCCCGTCAGAAAGGTCGCCCGCGTAATGTCCAGCCCGTAATGCTGTATCGAGCGAAACACGCGCAGCCCGGTTTCCGGCGAGTTGCGCGACAGCAGCACGACCTCGACCGGCGTTTCAGCTGGAAATGCCTGATTGATGGACAGGAAGCGCCGCACGAATGGAAAGGCCACGCCCTTGCGAAAAGGTACGTCGATATTCTTTTCCTGATGCCGCCGATACTCATCGACACCCTGCGTCTCGTACACATCGTTAGACTCCGACAGATCGAACAGTGCGCTCGACGCAACCCCGATCACCAGCTTGTTTTCTATTGGATAAGCCATAGCCTGTCACGTCCAGTGGACCATACGCTGCTGGATCAAGGTGACCTCGACCCAGAGCCCGCCGATGCCGAGTATTCTGTCCCAGTCGCGCCGGAGCTCATGATCATAAAGATCGTGAAAAAGCCAGCAGTGACGCTCCGATCGTAGATCTGGCCTCGACGAGCCACATTCATTCCAGTTCTCGTCCCAGTCTCCGCCCGGAGGCCAGATTGCCTCGTCCTCATGCCAGCACGACGAAAGCGTCGCGACAAAATTGTCGTCGTCCGGATCGAATTCCGGATGGTCTTCGCTCAGCAGGCACCTTACCTTCACTTCGAGTTCCACGTCCTCCTGGAGATCCTTGCCGATTCTGAACCGCCTGCGGCCACCCGCCCGAAAATAATCGTCGAACAGACGCGCGCCACGTTCGTTAGCCCAGCGTTGTGCTTCCTCCAGCTTCCGGTTCAGGAATCGAAGCTGCTCCAGTTCAGCCTCGTCCAGATCGTCGATACCACGCCTGCTCCATTCGCCGTCATCTTCGTCGTCACCGCTCGCCGGAGTCACGACTCGCTCACCGGGAATCGCCACGCTGCGATCGAACGTCAACCGATTGCTGCAGGTGGTTTTCACGTCAATCCAGAGTTCACCGATATCCAGCATCCTGTCCCAGTTCCTCGACATCGCATGTTCGTACAGGGTATGGAACAGCCAGCAGTGATGATCGGACCTGAACGGATGATCCACCTTCCATGCCCAGAAGGAGTTCCAGTTCCGGTAGCGGGATGGCCACAGGCCCTGCTGCACTGCCCAGTGACTCCATAACGCGGTAACGTAGTTATCGTCCTCGGGATCGAATTCCGGATGATCCCGGCGCAGCATGCAGGTAACTTCAGCCTCCAAGTCGATGTCCTCGCTCCATTCGCCGACCGTACGGGATGGTGCTCCGACCTTCTCCGCCGATCCGGGGTAATCCTGGAGGCAGCGCACGGCGCGCGCTTGGCCCCACGTCTGGATCTGCGCCAGTTTCTCGTTCAGCAGACGCAACCGGCTGATCTCCGCCAGGCTCAGGGTTTTGATGTCACGCAAGCTCATCGCGTCTCCGGCTGTCTGGTGTGTCAGCGGTTGAGCACCGCATCGATTGCCGACAGAACTTCCAGCGCGCCGCCGGCAATGCCGATCCCGACGTGGGGGGCAATTGCGAAGTCCTGCGGATTAATCCGGATCACGTGCGGCCCGCATTGCTCGCTGAAGCGCCTGACCGTCGAAATGGTCTTGCCCGCGCCCAGCTCGATCACGGCGAGCTTCGATACCCCGCCGATCCAGCTTTCCAGTCGCTCGCGCTGCCGTTCCGTACGATCCTCAATCCATCCGTAATCGCCGAACATCAGGATGTTCGGACGCGCCATCCCCCCACAATGCAGACAACGGGGAATCGTGCTGATCAGCCGACAGGTTGGCCCATCCACCTGAGGCTCGAAGCCATCTGTCGACCAGATGTCCGACGTGCAGGCATCGAAACACTGCAGGTAACGGATCGAGCCATGGCACTCCATCACCCGCTTATCCGGCACGCCAGCCTTCTGGAAATGCCCATCGACGTTGCTCGTGAAGACGAATAGACCGTGCGCCTTGCTGTCTGCCCAACGGCGCAAGATCTGGAAGCCCTCGTGCGGCTGTGTAGCGCGATACAGGTTCAGTCGGTGCCCATAGAAGCCCCAACCGATTTCGGGCAACGCCTGCATGGCCTTCGGCGACGCGATCTGGTGGAACTCGATGCGCCGTTGTCGGAACGCCGGATACGCGCGCCAGAAACCGTTTTTCCCGCGAAAATCGGGCAGGCCGGAATCCACGCCCATTCCCGCACCCGCCGTCACCAGTAGCCCATCCGCCTGTGCAATCCACTCCGCGGCGACTGCCAGCCGCTCCTCCTTCGGCAACCCCATCATTCCTCTCCGTCTTTCCGTAACCTGTGTTTCCGATATCCTGAGCGGGCCTGTCGCTTCCGATCCGTCTCTACTCGACTGCGAAGCTGCCGGCCAAAGCGTGCAGGATCGAGTCCTGCATCGATCATCGCGCTGCTGCGAAGGTCAGCCTGCCGGAGCTTCCCGTAGATCCTGATCCTGCCACCCTTTTTCATCCAATCGTTTCTCCAGTTGCTTCAGCACGTCGAGCGCGCCACCGGCCATCCGCATCGGCAATCCGACGGACGGCCCTGCGCGAGCTTTTCCTCTTCGTGCATGGTCATGCAACCGATCACCGATCTATTGACACTCGGAATTTGAGACAGGGAACATCCCTTGGCTACCACGTCTCGGCCCGCTTTTCCCAATATCCGGGCTCGTCGTGGTGCCTGTTTTTCATGGCCATTTCAAGCGGCACGTACCAGAACAGCACTCCTTCGATTCGGGGCGTACCGTCAGGATTCTCCAGGTGTGCGGCAACTTTCTGGTAATGCTCGTTGAGCAGGTCGAATGGCACGTCGATATATATCCGTCCGTCATACGGCCAAATCAGCACGCTCTCGTTCGCAAAGAATGCACACGGCGACCAGCCAATGCCGTTTTCATCCAGCCAGGAAATCAGTGCCTGTCGCGGCGCATAGTTCCCGTAATCTTCGGATTCGTTCGGATCATCATGGTCGTCGAGTACGGTGCACTGGTCGCAGGCCGGAAATGTCACATAAACAACATCACGCCCCTTCGCACGTGCAATAGCGTCAATGTGCTCGATCAGCATCGGCATATCGGGTTCCTCCGCGAACCGGGTGGTGGATTCAGCATGACCTGCTACAGTGCCAATGTATCCGCAAGGCAAGACATTTTTTGTCCCATTCATTACAGATCATCGAGTCATGGCCAAACTGGATCCCGACATCCTTCGCGTCCTTCCGACATCGCATAGCCCGGTAAAGTGGATGACCACGCCACAGGTTGCCGAAGCCCTGCGCCATCTCAACATCACCGTCAACCACGTCAAGACTGTTCAGCGTCACCTGCAGGCGCTGGAAGAACAGAACGTTATCATCAGCCGTCGCGCCGGCACCGCACTCGAATGGCAGAAGAAGGAAGGTGCCAGCGGTATCGCGGCCAGATCAGGCAACCTCATGACCTTCGACGAGGCACTCGCGCTTCAGGTCTTGCGTCGCTTCGCGTTCAAACAGATTCCGGCGCTTGTTGGCGCATCGCTCCGGGGGCTTTTCGAGGCATCGGAGAGCAGGCTCAAGAATGCCCCCACCGCCGATGGGCAACGTCATGCCAAATGGGATCGCAAGATTGCCGTCGTCCACGGTGGATTCGAGTTGATTCGGCCGAAAGTCAGGGAAGACGTCTTCCAGGCGATATCGCATGCCCTCTTTACGGAACAACTGCTTGAAGTCGCCTACCGGAAACAGTCACCCGCCGATCCAGTCCGGCATACCGTCATGCCGCTGGGCCTCGTCGAAACCACGGATCTGATCTATCTGGTCGCGCAGGTTCCCGGCAAGCCCGCCGCCGTGATGTACCGGCTCGACCGGATGGAAGATGCCAAGGTCATGGATGAAGGGTTCACCTACCCGAGAAATTTCTCGTTGAAGTCCTACGTCGAGACCAAAAAGAAATTCGACTTCTTTCCGCAAGGTGAAATACAGCTGGTCCTGCGTTTCGCAGAAGGTGCCGCGCGTTCGGTGCAGGAAGCGCCCCTGTCGAAAGACCAGACCATCGAGCAGCACGATGATGGCACTACCACGGTCAGCGCGACCGTCATCATGAGCGAGCGCCTACGCTGGTGGATACGTGCCTATGGCCCGTATGTTGAGGTGCTTGCGCCGAAGCAGTTGCGTCACGACTTCGTGGTCGAGGCAAAGGAGGCCCACGCGCTCTACGTCAAGTCCAGGTCGTGAGATTCCCCCAATAGCTATTCACGATAGGGACAGGAAATGTCCCGCTCACGTGAGATAGATGCGCATCTATCTCACTTCGCCTTGCTCGCTCCTCGCTGACAAGGAATTTCGTATGTTCATTGCCATTAGGACATGCAGCAAACGACGTCAATGTTCACAACGACGTTTGACCAGACGCCCGATACATGCCCATCCTCGCGAGTTTCGCGGTCCGGTTCGCTATCGGGTCAAACGTGGCGAGCAACGTCCGTGGTATCAGGACAAGGCGTCTGGGAAACGAGCCCGCCAGATCGCTGGCATCCCGTGCCGTAGAAAATTTTGTGCATGGGCAGAACGAGTCAAAAATCTCATGGGAGCGCTGACTTCCACCCGCTCCCACTATCGATTCTCGAATCTTCCCAAAGCCATTATCTTTTACGTCGCTCCGGAGTGCATCTGCGTATCCGTCTCCTACCGCGGCACATGCTGGGATGTACTAGCTGATCTGGACGTCGCCCCGATGAAAGTCGATGATGGTTTCGTCGACAAGTTCACTGTTCCCGAATGGAGAGTCATTCATCCAGATCTGGATACGCTATGGAACGTCGAAGTCCTCGATGCCTGCGATCGCTGGCTCCGGAGCAGGCTCGTGCCTGCGGAATATATCGTGCTGGGCACATCACGTGGCGGCGGTGCGACCTGGGCTGAACTGCACAGCACAAACCTACCCGCATCGAGAGGGGAAGTAACCCGATACCGGATCTGGAAACGAGGTCCAGCTTCATCCCATCAACGGAGTGTATCGTGATACGTCAAGTTCACTTCACGAGCCGGGCAGAAGCCGAGAAAATGCAGGGCCAAGCCTTGTGGCGATTTGATCCTCAGCCAGTGGGCTCTCGAGCAGATGGTTGCCCGCGTACTCAATGTCGCGCAAACCGACGGATCGGATGGCGAGAGTCCTCTCAGGGACGTTATGCTTCTAGCCACTCGTCCGTCGAACCTCGCAGGGAACAATCGGCGGAGGGTGGAGCAGGGCTCGGGGCAGAAGGCCCTACGCTTGACAGGGTGCAACGCCGTAAACCAGCTAAGCAGGAAGGCGCCACGGCGTCGCTATGAACGCCGAAAACACAAAGGAAACGTCCCATGACGATGCAGGCCATGCCAATCCCGAAGAACGGTTCTTGTCCGTCCGGCTATCACTCGGACGGCAGCATGTGCGTGCCGAACGCCAACGCCAAGCCGGCCATCCCGAAAAATGGCTCATGCCCGTCGGGTTGGCACAGCGATGGCAACTATTGCGTGGCCAACAGCGCGAACCCGAAAAACGTCTTGCCCAAGAGTGGATCTTGCCCTTCGGGTTACCACTCGGACGGCAACTACTGCGTCCAAAACTGAGCGAACGCCCAACGCGCCTCATCCGGGATCGCTGACCGCCCAAGGCGACGCGTGGAAAGGTTGCGGGGGCGCAAAGAATCAGGCACCGACGGCGCCTGGTGCGGCTGAAGACTCTGATCTTCGGCGTGTGTTCGGCGGTCGCCGGGGCAACCGGTCGACCGTTTTTTTTCGGCCACATTGGCGACGCGCACAGAACCGCCGATTGCCGCGGATAAATGGTCGACTGGATGTCATGGTCGTGGTCAAGTGAGGCATCCATCCGCGTTAAGTGACATCGAGTCGCCAAAGTTTAGGGGGATTCTGTCGTTATCCGCACCGCGATACCATTTTTGCCGCAATTCCCCAGTGTGGTTTGCGTGAGCGGCGAGACAGGTGGCCTCACTCGTTCGGACAGTTTTCTGAGATTTTTAAGTGAAACGTCCGGGGCAATCATGCTGCCAATTTGATCGCAGGCAGGTCGCGAAGTATGCCTCATCCGGCGTCTGATCGGACAGACTCGAATGGGGCCGCTTATGGTTATAAAGGTTCAGGTAATCGCCACGCTTGCGAAACCGTTGCGAAGATATCGAGATCGACCTCGGGGTATCGCAGCGCGAAGCTGCCGGTTTCGACCTCGATCTTTTCGATCCATTTACGGTAGCGCCGCTCGTGCTCGTTGTTGACCGTCGCCAGACGCTTGCCCGCCACATCGAACAACGGCGAAAGCGTTTCGGCCACCAGCGCTGGAATCCGCCACGTTGAAAAGCGACGCAACGTCCGCAGGGTCAGCGCCTCGTCGTGCGTCATCATGCCGGCCGCCTTTGCGGCAAGGCCGCTTGCTCCTGCAACCTTGCGTCAATACTTGGCCCTCCCGCGCTGCTCCATGACAACAAGCGAGTCTTTGAGCACCTCTTCGAGCCGTCGCTGCACGGTCTTCACAAACCGGCGGATCGAGCAGCATGGCGCTGACCTTGCGATGTACGTCGGGAGTGGAAATTGGCTCCTCGCCCCTGGCAGCATCGGGCAAGACCTGCATGATTTCTCGATCCAGCATGTCGGAGGCGGAAAGGGTAAAACTGCTCAAGACTGCCTTAACGGCACATTTCCGAAGTTCTTTAACCCGCGACTTCACAACGGCTATGTCAGCGGTCGCCGTCCTTTCCCCTCGCGCTACCGCCGGAAACTACTTTCCATAACAAGACACAATTTGTCCCATCGGCCCTCTAACCTACACGATCAGGGAAAGACTCAGGGAGGCAGTTTGGAAAGCGAAAAACCTCTTGTTCCGATTGCCGCAGCTCAACGAATCGTGCTGCGAGCAATGATCTTTGAACATTGTTCGGACG
>Ga0265338_10000213_pt1 | contig 107080 bp, 88 predicted proteins | sample 42126metaG_FD_193579 | JGI IMG/M metagenome (GOLD analysis project Ga0265338, IMG submission 193579) | Rhizosphere microbial communities from Carex aquatilis grown in University of Washington, Seatle, WA, United States - 4-21-26 metaG | ecosystem: Host-associated > Plants > Roots > Rhizosphere...
TGCGGGATTGTCTGCGTTCGCAGATGGACGGCAGCACCGAGGAACGTGTCCTCGAAACGCGGCAACAACTCAATCTGGCTTACGACCGTTTTGTCGGGCGGTTTGGTCCGGTGAATGTTCGCACCAACCAGCGCGCCTTCGACGGCGACCCCGATTTGCCGTTGCTGCTTTCGCTGGAGAACTACAACGACGAGACGAAGCGCGCGACCAAGGCCACGATTTTTACCGAACGCACGATTCATCACCGCCAGCCGGTCGAGTCCGTCGGCACGCCGAAGGAGGCGTTGCTCGTCGCCTTGAACGAGCACGGTTGCGTTGACCTCGACCACATGGCCGACTTGCTCAACAAACCGGTGCAAGAATTTTTGCCGGACTTGAAAGGCATCATTTTTCTGAACCCGCAAACAAACCAATGGGAAACCGACGACCAGTATCTCTCCGGCAACGTGCGGGAGAAACTTTCAGTTGCGGATGCAGCGTCAGTGACCGACCCGCGCTTTGCCGAGAACGTCGAGGCGTTGAAATCCGTTCAACCGGCAGACCTCGCGGCCACGGAAATTGACGTGCGGCTCGGCGCTGCCTGGCTGCCACCGGAAGACGTGCAGCAGTTCACGAATACGCTGCTAAACATTCCGTCCGGTGTCGAGATTGGCCACATCCACGCCCTCGGCGCGTGGCATATCAGCGCGAATTGGGAAGCGAAGGGCGCGACCGCGAACACGACAGATTGGGGCACCGACCGTTACACGGCGCTCGAATTGATTGAGGACGCGCTCAATCTCAAAACCCCCACGGTCTATGACACGGTGGATAAAAAACCCGTCGTCAACGCGCAGTCCACCGAGGCCGCGCGCGAAAAACAGGAGCGCATCAAGGAACGGTTCAAAGAGTGGGTCTGGTCGGATGATTCGCGGCGGGAACGGCTTTGCCGCCTCTACAACGACACGTTCAATCACACCCGCGTCCGCACGTTCAACGGCGATCATTTGACGTTGCCCGGCGCAAGCGGGGCGATTCAGCTTCACGCGCACCAAAAGGCCGGTGTCTGGCGCATTTTGCAGACACCGAATACGTTGCTGGCCCACGTCGTTGGCGCGGGCAAAACTTACACGATGGTCGCCGCCGCGATGGAGTCGAGGCGGCTCGGCTTATCCGGCAAGCCGATGTTTGTTGTCCCCAATCACATGCTCGGCCAGTTCTCCACCGAGTTGCTCACGTTGTATCCGGGCGCAAACATCCTGGCCGCCGGCAAGGAGGATTTCGAGTCGCAGAACCGCAAGAAACTTTTCAGCCGCATCGCCACCGGCAATTGGGATGCCGTCATCGTCACACACTCCGGCTTTGAACGCATCCCGCTGTCACGCGATACGCAGGAACGGTTCTTCAAAGAGCAGCTTCACGAATTGGAAATGATCAAACGCCAGCACGCCGACAGTTCCAATCGCCGCTTGGTGAAAGAACTGGAAAAGGCGAAGAAACGGCTGGAAGCCAAACTTCAAACGCTGGCTGCCGAACACAAAAAGGACAATACGCTGACGTTTGAAGAACTCGGCGTGGACCGGCTGCTCGTGGACGAGGCGCACTATTTCAAGAATCTGTTTTACGTCACCAAAATGACGCGGGTTGCCGGGCTGCCACAGACGGCGAGCGAGCGGGCGTTCGATATGTTTTTGAAAGTGCGCCATGTCCAGTCATTGAACGGTGGGGGAGGCGTGGTTTTCGCCACCGGCACCCCCATCGCCAACAGCATGGCCGAGATGTTCACGATGCAACGGTATCTTCAGCACGACGCGTTGAAGAAACACAACCTGCATCACTTCGATTCGTGGGCGGCGACGTTCGGCGAACCGGTCACGGCGATGGAACTTTCCCCGGACGGCGCTGGCTACCGTTTGAACACGCGCTTCGCGCGGTTCATCAACGTGCCGGAATTGATGCAGATGTTTCGCCAGTCTGCCGACGTGCAGACCGCCGCGATGCTGAATCTGCCGCGACCAAAGCTGGACGGTGAAAAGCCGACCATCCGCAATGCGCCGGCCACCGAGGAACTGAAGGAGTTCGTGCAATCGCTCGCCGCTCGCGCCGAGCGGTTGAAAACCGGCCGCGTTGACCCCAGCGAAGACAACATGCTAAAAATCACTTCGGAGGGACGGAAGGCGGCTTTGGATCTCCGGCTGATGAAACCGGCCGCACCGGACGAGCCGCAGGGCAAAGTGAATCTGGCGGTCGAAAAGATTTTCAACATCTGGCAAGAATCCAAGCCGGAGCGTTCCGCCCAGCTTGTGTTCTGCGATCTCTCCACGCCAAAAGACAAGGGCTTCTCTGTCTATAACGACATGGCGCAGAAGTTGGAACGGCTTGGCATTCCCGGCAACGAAATCGCCTTCATTCAGGATTATGATTCGGACATTTCCAAGTTGACGCTGTTCCGTGATGTGCGTTCGGGCAAAGTCCGCGTGCTGTTCGGCAGCACGCAGAAGATGGGGTCGGGAACAAACGTGCAGGAACGGTTGATTGCCTTGCATCACCTTGACGCGCCGTGGCGACCGGCAGATGTGGAGCAGCGCGAAGGGCGCATCCTCCGGCAGGGCAACAAGAATGCCGTCGTGCAGGTGTTCCGTTACGTCACCGAGGGCAGCTTTGACGCCTACATGTGGCAGACATTGGAGACGAAGGCTAAGTTCATCGCCCAGGTGATGAGCGGCGACATGACGATCCGGCGGCTTGAAGATTTGGATTCCGCTGCTTTGACCTACGCCGAGGTGAAGGCCATCGCGTCGGGCAACCCGCTGGTGATTGAAAAGGCCCAGGTGGATGCCGAGTTGATCCGGCTCACCCGGTTGCGTTCCGCCCATGCCGAGGAACAATACCGCATCCGTTCCAATCTGCGCCGCTCGCACGAAGATGCGGAAATCTTTACCACACGCCTTGCCAATCTGCGGCAGGACTTGGTTGTTCGTCTGGACACGTCGGGTGATAAATTCCGCATTGAACTCGACGGACAAGAATCCAACAACCGGGGCATCGCAGGCGAATCGATCATGCGCCGGGCGGAAAAACTAAAGGCCCGGTTTGGCGATGACATCCGCATCGGGCGCTTCGCCGGTTTTGATTTGTTTCTGCGTCCGGGTTTCAACAACACCACTGAAATGGTCTTGCGCGGCAAAAACAGTTACGGCGCGCGGGTCACGGACACGGCGCTCGGCACCATTCGTTCGCTGGAGACAACGGTGCAGGGTTTTGAAGAACGCGCAGAACGATTGGAGTTGGACATCACCGATGCCAACAAGCGCGTCAAAGAGCTTGGCGAGAAAGTCGGCGCGAAGTTTGAGCGTGAGGACCGCTTTCAGGAACTGACCCGGCGCCAGAGTGAGATTGAGGAAAAACTTGACCTCACCAAGAACCAAGCGCCGAGCCAGGTCGAAGCCGTTGCAGCCGGCGATGACGAACAAACGAATTCCGAGAATCAAACCCAAAAACATTCTGCCCGGCGCGCGCGCGGGGCGGCCATCCATGTATGAACATCACAGCCCAGCAAACCGAATTTCTCAGTTGGAAGGTCGTTCCCGCCCGGCTCGACGCAACCCAGACTGCGTGGTTTCTCGGCTTTGAACCGCACGAGATTCCCAGACTCGTAACGGCAGGCTTGTTGAAACCGCTCGGCCATCCCGCCCGCAACAGCACGAAGTTCTTTGCCACGGAAACGCTGGAACAATTCCGGCGCGACGAAAAATGGCTCGCCCGCGCCAGCGATGCCATAGCCAGCTACTGGCGGGAACGCAACGCCCGCAAGCAGAAGGCGCGCAGGCGTGCGTAATCCCAAAGGCATCCAACCCGCCGCCGAAATCGAGCGACCACGAGTAGGAAAGACGGTCAGTATTATTTTACCATCTGCCAGTCTTTGACGACTTGTTCGAGAAGCTTGACCGCTATTTCGGTTCCGACATTTTTCCAATCTGCTATTTGCCCGTCCTGAACAGCCTTTTGCGGAATACGATATTTGGCTGCTATGAAACCCTCAATGCGAGCCGTTTCCGCAATCACGATCTCCGTGAGGATCAGCATCCCTGCCGTCAGCAAATCCACCTGGTGTTTGGATTCTTGCGGCTTTGCCTCGGCGAGCAGATAACCGCCAAATGATGGGAACAGCCGGGAAATTATGTTGAGCGCCTCGGTGAATACCACCTGCATGTCAGGGCTTTCTTTTCGGTCCAGCGCAGTGCGCAGTCTGTGCGCTACCATCCCGAATGGCACGATCAGTGCATGATTCAGTGCTGGAATAATCGCCTTGCTGGGCGAAAGCCCGTGATTGCGAAGGGTGATACAGTGGTCTTCGACTGAAAACTGTAGCCGAAAGATTTTGTAAAGTCGGGCATGTTGGAATCCGACCTGAAAATCGCCGATTGGTATTTCCGTTTTCTGCGCGAGTTCCTCCAAGGAAAACGGTTTGCAAGGGAGGTTTTTTTCAATGAGCTTCCAGGCATTCTCCGGTTGCCCGCGCTTGGTGTAAATCTCGATCACCTCAGCGAGTCCCGAATAATCTTCGGTGATTGCATCAGCCCTAAACTTGAAGAATTCGAGAGCCATTTCTTCATAGGCTTGGTTTTGTTTTCTCAGGCCGCTCAAAACAGAAGCCTTTTGGTTGAGCAGAAATTTATCACCCGGATGAATCGCAAGTTCCACTTCAACCTGCTTGAGGGCTTCCTCCCACCGACCGGCTATCTGCAACGCCCGACTAAACCAATATCGGCTGTATCTCCATTTGCGGTCAAGGTCGGGTAAAATCTTGTAAGCAGTCTCAAAGCACTGGATCGCCTGGTCGGCTTGTTTGAAGAAAATCAAAAGCGCGGTTGCCTTGGAAAGGTGCGCTTCGACAAGATCGGGCATGATTTTCAACGCCTTATCAAAACATTCTATCCCCCAATCCGGCCTCTTTTTTTCGACAAAGAGGCTTCCAAAGTTTTTCCACGCTTGCGCGAAATCCGGCTTGAGTTCGACGCATCGGGCGTAGAGTTCGCCCGCTTCTTTGATTTCACCGAGAGCGCCGAGAACATTGGCCAGATTGTAGAGGTCTTGCGGTCGTTTAATCCTTTTGGCCGCATCAGCGAAAATCTCCTTCGCTTGAACCAAAAGGGGACGGGATCGCTCCTTCATTCCCTTTTCGGCCAGAATCGTCCCTTTGTTCAAAACCAGATTAAGCTTCAGAACTTTGTCTTGCGTTTCGAGTTGCAGCGCATTGTTAATGGCCACCAAGGCGGAATCATAATCTCTACGAAGGTATTCAATTCGAGCCAGATTATACCAATGGGTGATTACCTGCGGCTCTTTGCGTGTGTTCGCTACAATCGAAGCCTTCAACAATTCGGGACTGCTGTGCTGAAAGATGTCGTCCGCCGATTTTTCATCAAATCCCGACAATTCCAATTGCGTCACTGCAAAACAAACCGTCGGCGGCAAATCCAAACCAAGATATTTTTTTGCTAAGTCCTGATGAAATTCACTCAACCGGTGCCTGAGCCACTCGCGATCATAAATCGTAAGCTCCCATCCATTCTTCGACTTTAATTCCTTTTTGAGTTTGTCTTTTTTTGCGCCGGTGACTTTTTGTGAGGTCACAAAAACCATGTCAACGACGTTGGAGCAATTAGCGGCAATTTTCTTGGCGTCGCCGGCCAGCTTTCTTTCCCATTGTTTTTCGAGGCTAAATTGAAAAGCCACAACCAAGCGTTGGTCTGAAATACCGCGCCAAAACCAAATTTCAGCATCCTTCCCGTTGTCCTTGGTTCCTCCGTTTGGTTCGATATGGCGAAACCCCTCGCGGCCAAGCATGTCCACGCATAGCCGCTCGAAATCTCGGGGCTGGATTTCATTGTCCAATGTCCAAAGGACTTGATTAAGCTCGGCCATTGTTTTACTTGAATGATTGTTCTTCCGAACAATTTTGCAAAGCAATTAACCGCAATGTTAAACATGGAGCAACACAACGCCCGCAAGCAAAAATGCTCGCTAGCGCGCGTGACGCAAAGCAGGGCGTTTAACCCGCCGCCGAAATCGAGTGACCATTTCTTTCGGGCTTTGGCAAAAGCGGGAGCAATGGAACAATGCGGCCTTCCGCGTTTTGTTTTTCGTAGCTTTCCAACGAAGGCAGTCTGACTTGCGCTTTACGGGCATAGGCACGGTGAATGGCCTTGCTGTTGTGTCCGAGGGCTTCTTGTGCAAACCGCTCCGGGTAGCCGCACGTTTTCGCCCGCTCCGCCCAAGCGTAGCGATAGGAGTGCAACGAAACCCCGTTGATTCCAAGCCCAAGACAGCGTTGGTGAAACTCCGTCGCGCGGTCGCCACAGCGAACGGATTGAAGGTAGGGGAACAACGGGCCGGTTGTCGGCATTTGCTGCAAGAGGGCTTCAATGTCCGGCCCAAAATGAATCATGGCAAGACTGCCGGTTTTCTGCCGCGCGTAGGCGATGGTTTGGTTGGGCCAGTCAATGTCCTCCGCCTTGAGATTGGCGATGTCGGTTTGAGAACCGCCGAGATGCCAGCACAGTTCGTAGAATCTGCGGCGCTCCGGGTTTTTCTCTCGCTCAATGATGAGCCGATGTTCTTCGCTGGTGATGGCGCGTCTTTCCTTGAAACGCACTTCCGGCCAGAGACGCTTGGGAATAATCGGCCACGGCAGCCAGTTCATTGAAAGGCAAAAGTTGTGGAGTTTCCGCAGGTGAACATTCGTGCTGACCGTGCCCGCCTTGAGGCTGGCAAGCAGATGCTCGGCCTGCGTTTCAAGAATGACACGATGGCGAATAAGGTCCAACGCGGCTTGTTTGGCTGCCTGCCGCCAGCGATCCTGGGTTGAACCGCTTTTGGTCTCGATGATGGCATCAAGCGCTTGTTGCCATGTCCGGGTCGCGACGCCTGAATCCGTTCCGGCCAGATATGCCTTGGCAATCTGGAGATTCAGATGCGGCTGGCGGATGGATTCATTCCGGGCGTTAAGCAGCGATGTGGCCTCGGCCCGGTTCCTCGTGCCGGTGCTTTCCTGCTTCCGGGTTTCGGTGTCTTCGATGTAGAACATGCCGCCGCGTTTGCGGCGGTAGAGGATGTAACGACGTTTCATAGTTTCAGACGTTTTGTCCGAAGCTATGAGGCTGAACGCGGTTTTGGGCGTATCAGCTACACCAAACGGGCTGCGAATCCCGTCGTCGCGAGTGATTGCCGAGTTTTACCGGAGTAGTTGTTGAGTAGCTGCCCGGTAATGATTTCACTGGCACTTTCACTGGCACTGGCCTCCTCTGGCATCTGCAACCCGTTGCAAAAGTGCAACTTGGAGTTGGAGGCGAGGGTCGGAATCGAACCAAACCAGCGGCTTTATCAAAAGCCAAGCTGTCATTCCAAAGTCCCTGCCAGAACGCAAGATACAAATACTACGCTGCTAACATTGAGAATATCGCAGATTTTTGCGTTTCTGTCAAGCCCCGGCATTAACCGTCTGAAACTCCAAAATTACTCCGGCATTACTCGGTTGAAACTCCGCTGCTGGCAGTTTTGCTGGCAGTCAAAGACACAAAAGATTTTGCCATTAAATCGCAATCATTGTGCCTGGGTTCAACGTCAATGAATTGAAGCAATGTCTTGTGAATGCCAAGACGAAGATCAATTTTTGGAAATAGCGCTGCAATTTCGACTCCAAACACGTGAGCAAAATAGGATGTGCGAAAGTCGTAAACATGAGTCAGCCCGCTTTCGATTCTGGAAATGTTGCTGCGCGTAATCATCCAGCCTGCAAGCTGCAATTTGGCAGCCAGCGTGTCTTGTGTCCAACCGCGCTGGTAGCGAAGTCGGCCAACTTGACGGCCTATAAGGTTCATCTGTTTCATGCAACAAATCGAAAAGTGAGGGGGCAGTTTCTACAGATTGGCTTCAAATAGAATTCATCGAGCATTGGCAGTTCGATTTAATTTTGGGGTGTGAGTCGGCTATTCTTTTTCCCATTCTTTGTCCGCCAATATTGCATAATTTCTTTTGAGGCTCGAAACAGCCAACCGGCATCTTGTTTCAGTTCGCAAAGTGTGGTCATGGCAAAATATTTGACGGCATTAGGATCCGGTTGGCCAAGAGGCTTGAGCAAACCAGCCGCAACTAAAACCGGTATGGCGTGCGGTGCAAAACCAAGGAGCCAAGCAGATTCTTCAGATGTCAAACGAGCCGGTAAATTTCGAAGGTTCAGAAATTGTAATTGCTGTGAACTCATAGAATTGTCAGGCAGAACGTTTCGTCTTTGCAGCAAAACGGGGTGCATTCTCCCACGCCAGAATTGTCCGTTTGCGGACTGGACCCCACCGATAATCACCCAGCACGCCGGTTTCTCGAATCACGCGATGGCACGGAATGAGATATGCCAATGGGTTTTGTCCCACGGCAAACCCCACGGCACGAGCGGCAGCCGGTTGATCCACGGCTGCGGCCAAGCCTCCATAACTCACCAAGGTCCCATGTTGAACCTGCAACAATGCCCGCCACACACGCACTTGAAACGGAGTGCCTCGGACAAAAGCGCGCAACGGAGCTGGCGAATTTCCAACGGCGGGTCGCTCGAAAATGCGATTGGCCAATTGGCTGGCAGCGATGTCGTCTCGTTGGAAGCGCGCCCGTGACCACTGCGCTTTCACTTCTGCTAACGCGGCGGCTTTGTCACCAGAATCCACAAATGACAGGTGGCAGACACCTCGATGACTCTCAGCCACAAGACACTTGCCGAACGGGCTGCTGGCGAAGCCAACGGTGAGTGTCCATCCTTCACCACCTGATTTCACTTCGCCGGGGGAAGCGGCCTCCAGGCTGATGCACAAATCATGCAAACGGCTTGGGCTGGACAATCCGGTATCCAGAGCCGCATCCAGAACACTTTTCCCTTGGCGAAGCAATTCCCGCGCGTGAGCAAGAGTGAGGCATTGCAGGAAATCCTTCGGCGTGATGCCTGCCCATGATGTGAACAAGCGATGAAAATGATGCTGACTCAAACCAACACGCCGGGCGAGCGTTGCCAGGTCTGGCTGGTCGGTGTGGCTTTCATCCAGATACCGGATGACGCCTGCAATCCGTTCGTAATCGTTCATAGTGGTATTCTACTATGAAGGGATAACTCAACCACCCGCTTCTTGCTGTTAAAGTTTGCTTCCTCCCGAACGCACTCATGCCGCTCATTTTCGCGATTTCACTTGTCTGATTTCCAAAATATCAATCCTTGAACCGGCGAAGAAATTCGGCAGGGCGGATGGTTTCAATACCGAAAGGCTTGTCCAATTCCAGCAAATCGTTGTCGTAGGTCACGATGTATTGCGCCGAAGACGTTAAGGCACAAGCCAAGTAAATATCGTCTTTTGCATCACGGCTGCGCCGCTTCCCCAGTGGCGACGGTTCGATGAGCCGAGATTTGGCCCTGATCCACGTCAGTTTTGGGTGCGGGTCTAAATCTGGCAATTCTTCCGCTAAAACTTCAGGAATCACGGTTTCATATTCGGTGAGAATGGAGTCTGTGACAAAGAGGAATACGCGGCGGTGAGCAACGAGTTTCAGACACACCCGCGCAGATCCGTTCCATCCGATGCCGGATAGAATCACATTACAGTCATAAACAGCTCGAATCATCGCCGTGCTTTGCGATGGGATTTTTGGTGGGCAACAATCCGGTTGATGGTTTTGCTGTCCGGTTCACCGGCGCGTCCACCCGCAAAGACCTGTTCAAACTCGCGCACTTCCTTGGCGAGTTCCTGTTCTTCCAAAGAACGGAGTCCCGCCCGGATCACTTCGGAGCGATTGTTGTAACGGCCTGACTTGACCATTTGATTGATGAAATCCTGCCAATAATTGGTTAATGCCGCACTCATGATTTAATAGTTACCAACTATTGGAATAAAAGTCAAGGGGCTGAATGGCCAAACGAGGTCGTTTTACGTTTTCGTATCGTTGGCAATTGCGTAAACTACGCAATGGAATTTGCTCATTCCAGGCGTTTCAGTGGATCAAAAAATGAACCGTATTTACCAGGGCCGTGTCAGCAAGGTTCTCGACGACCAAAACCAAGAACTTGATCTTCATGCCCTCTGGCAGCACCACGAATTGTTTCAGGACGCCGTAAATCGGGGACAGAATGGCGGCACTATGATTCGCCTGCGCTGGGCGGTTACAACATCAGGATATTATGATAGAACGCAGAAAGCTGTTGCTTGAAGATTTTGATTCCTGTGCTTCCACATTTAGCGGTGGGGCCGTCCTTTCCGGGCCACCCCGGTCTTGATGGCGGCTTCGGTGACGGCAGTGGCGACGCGTTGCACCACATCCCGATTGAAGACGCTGGGAACGATATACTCGGTGCTTAATTCCCGGCGTGCTATGCAGCCCGCAATGGCGTGCGCGGCGGCCAGCTTCATCGGCTCGTTGATGCGGCGGGCGCGCACGTCCAACGCACCCCGGAAAATCCCCGGAAACGCCAGCACGTTGTTGATCTGATTGGGATAGTCGCTCCGGCCCGTCGCCACAATCCACGCCCGCGCGGCGGCTTCCTCCGGCATGATTTCCGGGATGGGATTGGCGAGCGCAAAAATAATCGGCCGGGCCGCCATGTGCCGGAGTGACTTGGCCGTAATCAAACCCGGCCCAGAAACGCCAATCAAAACATCCGCTTTTTTCAAGGCGACCTCGACGCTGCCGCTCAAGCCGCGCGGATTGGTGGCGGCGGCGAGCTGCACCTTGGCCGGATTCAAATCAGTCCGCGTGCGGCCGTTGATGATTCCCTGCCGGTCGCAAACGACGATGTCTTTCACGCCCGCGTTTTTCAGGATCACGGCGATGGCGGTTCCGGCAGCGCCGGCACCGAGAATCACCATCCGCATCCCCGCGAGCGGGCGGCCTGACAAACGCGAGGCGTTCAACAGCGCCGCCAGCACCACCACCGCCGTGCCATGCTGGTCGTCGTGAAACACGGGGATGTCGAGCCGTTCCTGCAACCGCCGCTCGATTTCAAAACAGCGCGGCGCGGAGATGTCTTCGAGGTTGATACCGCCCAGACCCACCGAGAGATTGGCGACAGTGTTGATGATTTCCTCGGTGTCCTGCGTGCGCAGGCAGATCGGGTAGGCGTCTATGCCGGCAAATTCCTTGAACAACATCGCCTTGCCTTCCATGACCGGCATCGCGGCTTCCGGGCCGATGTTGCCCAGGCCCAGCACCGCCGAGCCGTCGCTGACCACGGCGACGGCATTGCCTTTGATGGTCAGTTGCCAGGCCTTGTCGTGCTGCTCCGCAATGGCGGAGCACACGCGCGCCACGCCGGGCGTGTAAGCCATCGAAAGCGTGTCGCGCGTCGTCAGCGGCACCTTGTTCTGGATGGAAATTTTTCCACCGAGATGCAGGAGAAACACCTGGTCCGAGATGTTGGCCACGGTGACGTCCTTGAGTTTGCGGATGGCCTGCACGATTGTCTCCATGTGTTCCTGGCCGCGCACCCGCACGGTGATGTCGCGCGTCATGCGTTTGGCGTCGGGATTCACAATATCCACCGCGCCGAGATCGCCACCCAGCCGACCGATGGTGTGGGTGAGCTTGGCAAACATGCCAATGTGGTTGGGATAGGTCAGCCGCATGACAAAGCTGTAGCTGACGGACGGACGTGTTTTGGTGGAGGGCATAGAATTGCGGTATATTCAGATCAGGCCAGTTTTTGAGGTTTCATAGACTTCATTTTTCATAATCCCATAGATTAAGAAATGTGGCAATGCACCGGATTTGCTTTTTGATTGGCAAAGAAAGTGAGGCTCCCACCTAACCAAAACCACCATTTTGAGGGACAATTACGGTGGACCGGTTCGGTGGAACCGCAGCCAACTACAGCAAGTGTAGCATCCGTTGAATATATTTTGACGTAGCGATTTCGTTGTGAAGGTGGCCCAGCCTGCGAGTTGATTGCTGGAATAATCAACGTGGTTCGCGAATGAATTGCCTCCAATCCGTCTTTCGTATTCAGATCGCCACGGCGCACCTCGCTTCTTCGACATCCGAAATAAAAACTTTGTCATCACCCGTTTTGCCGGTCTTCGCGGACTTGATGATGATTCTTACGGCCGGTTCCGTGCTTTCGTCCGTCACGACCAAATCAATTTTGATCTTCGGCAGAAAATCAACCGTGTGTTCCCTGCCGCGGTAGGTTTCTGTATGCCGGTTCTGCCGGCCAAACCCCTTCACTTCACAAACGGTCATCCCGTCAATGCCGATTTCCTCCAGGGCGCGTTGGACTTCATCCAATTGGGAAAGTTTGATCACAGCTTCGATTTTTTTCATACGTGTAATCCACATCGTCATTCAATCATTCAACCGCTCTTGCGCACTTGCCTTTGACCAAACAAACTGATTGAGCATCTGTAGTGCCAGCCGAATTAACCGATTTGAAAAGTGTCCAATTTTTTGGGTTGGTGCCCGAGTCCAGGCCGGTTTTGTTAAGTTCAAGTCGCATTGCTCGACAACGCAGTTTGAACTGAACCGGCGCCGGTGGCGCGAAACGATGAGTGATTGAAACTGCGCAGGATGACGAAATTTAACCAAAGCAATTTTTGTCCAAGTTGTGACAAGTGATGAATAGCGGCGGTTTCGCACCTGTGGTAGGTTGGCACCATGGTTGCGGCAAAAGAAATCCTGTGAACTCATTCGTAAATGAAAGTCAGCGCGGTTGTGCCGGGCTGGAAGAGGGGGCGTGTGCCCTGGCGGCGGAAAAGGGTTGCCGGGTGGTTGATGAATTAAATCTGCTCCTCAACATTTCCTACACGCTGGAAAGCAGCCTCGAACTGCGCAAAGTCATCCGGCCGGTCCTCCTCAAAATGGAGGAGGTGATGGGGCTTCAGTGCGGCACCCTTTCCATCCTCGACCGTAAAAGCGATAAGTTTTCCGCTTCCGAGGCCGTCGGGTTGCCGCGCCATCTCTCAAAGGAAGACTACCTCCAGCATTATCGCCCGCTGATTGACGACGTGATGCGCACCGGCCAGGCCGTGGTGGTGCCGGATGTGTCGGCGGAGCCATCGCTCAAACGGAAAAGTGCGGATGGGAAGTCCGAAAAAATGGCGCTCATTTGCGTGCCGGTGAAATTTGGCGAGGAAGTCGTCGGCTGTTTGAGCGCAGAACGTCCGAGCCGGGCGGGGGTCAGCCTGGCGGCTGATCGGCGGCTGCTTTCGCTCGTTGCCAACGTCATCGCCCAAAGCGTCCATTTTCACCATGTCACCGAGGAACGTCTGAACGAGCTGCACCGGGAAAACGAGCGGTTGCAGGAGCAGTTGCGGACCAGCCTGCGCCCGCCGAACATGATCGGCAATTCCACCGCGATGCGCTCGGTTTATCAGCACATCGAACAAGTGGCGGGCAGCGCCACCACCGTGCTCATCCGCGGCGAGTCCGGCGTGGGCAAGGAACTGGTGGCCCGTGCTCTGCACGAGCAAAGCCCGCGCAAGGGCAAGGCCTTTGTCAAATTCAACTGCGCCGCGCTGCCGGAATCCATCATCGAAAGCGAGTTGTTCGGCCACGAAAAAGGCGCGTTCACCGGCGCGGTCGCGATGCGCAAAGGCCGGTTTGAGATCGCGGGCGGCGGAACGATTTTTCTTGATGAAATCGGCGACATTTCGCCATCCACCCAGATCAAGTTGTTGCGCGTGTTGCAGGAAAAGGAATTTGAGCGTGTTGGCAGCCAGACGCCAATCTGTTCCGACGTCCGTGTCATAACAGCCACCAGTCGCAATCTCGAAGAAATGATCGAGCGGGAAAAATTCCGTTCCGACCTGTATTATCGCCTCAACGTTTTCCCGATTTACGTCCCGCCGCTGCGCGACCGCAAATCGGACATCCTGCTCCTCACGGATAGTTTTGTGGAAAAGTTCAGCAAGAGCAGCGGCAAGAAAGTCCGGCGCATATCCACTGCCGCCATTGACCTGCTGGTCAGTTACCACTGGCCCGGCAACGTGCGCGAACTGGAGAATTGCATCGAACGCGCCGTGCTGCTCTCTCCGGGATCCGCCATTGAAGCGCATCATCTGCCACCGACGTTGCAAAAAAAAGACCCGTCAGAAAAAGGGGACACCGGCACGCTCGACACCGCCGTGTCAGCGCTGGAATATGAGATGATTGTGGCTGAACTCAAGTCGTTTGAAGGCAACATGGCCCGCGCCGCGCGAAAACTCGGGCTGACCGAACGCCAAATCGGCCTTCGCGTGAAACGCTTCGGCATTGATTTCAAACGTTTCCGTCGCGGGGAAGTTGCTGCCACTTGACCGCCGTGCGAGCGGCCAACTCATGGAGCGAATGACCATTTTGGAAGGCCAATCATCTCATTCACAGACGAATTCCTTGCTGTTGGATCGTGCCTTGGGATCGTTCCTCGGACTGGCTGTCGGCGATGCTTTGGGTGCCACGGTGGAATTTATGACGGCGCGGGAAATTGCTGCGCAATATAAAATTCACAACCAAATCGGCGGCGGCGGTTGGCTCCACCTGAAACCGGGCGGTGTCACCGATGACACGGAGATGGCGCTCGCGCTCGGCTCCGCCTTGATTGCCAGCGGCGGTTGGAATTTGCGTGCCATCGCCGAAGCTTTTGTCGCCTGGATGCGCGGCAACCCTCCTGACATCGGCAACGCCTGCCGACGCGGCATCAGCAATTATATTTCAAATGGCAGCCTGTGTGTTCCGCCCGCCGAGAACAATGGCGGCAACGGAGCGGCCATGCGCAATCTGCCCGCCGTTCTTGTCTCCCTGAAAAGCGAAGAGATACTCATTCAGCGGAGCATCGAGCAGGGGCACCTCACGCACAACCATCCGAAATCCGACGCCGCCACCTCTGCGCTGGCCTGCATGACCCGGCGGCTTCTGCTCGAAGGCGAACAGGCCGCTTGTGATCAAATTGCTGGCGACTTGATCGCCCGGCATCCCGACTTCAATTTCAAACCCTGGCCCGGCAAGACCAGCGGCTACATCGTGGATACGGTGCAAACGGTCTTCGACGGTTTTTTCAACACTGGCAGTTTCGAGGAATGCCTGGTGCGAGTCGTCAACCGGGGAGGCGACGCCGATACCAGTGGCGCGCTCGCCGGGCAGCTTGCCGGTGCGCTTTATGGCGTTCACGGCATCCCGGTCCGCTGGCTCAAAAAACTCGATCCCGCCGTCTCCACCGCCATTCGCAGCCAAACGACGCAGCTTCTCAAGCTTTGCTCTTGATGATAGAATGCCCGGAGCCATACGCTGTTTTTTCAACTCCATCAATGCGCCCGCCAGAAAATTTATATCACCAGAACATCGCCGAGGATCATTCGCGCTCGTCCTGCTCGCTCAACCGCTGCAATCTTTCACCCTGGATAATCGGCTCCGAGGAATTTCAGGCCAACCCGCTCCCGGTTGAAATTGACGGTGCGCGGACCACCGACGGCTCGCTCTTCCGCCGACTGGAAGAAATCCCCGATGCCGAGGAACGGAGCCGCCTTTTTCATGAATACGTCTGCGTCAAATTCGGCCTCAACGACAAAGCCGGGCCGACCGGCGGGAAACTGAAATCCGTTTACAGCTATGTGCATTTGTTGAGCGCCTGGGGAGCGGACAGCAACCGGCAGGCGGGCGCGGTTCTCAAGGCGTGGGTGGAGAGCCGCTTTGGCATCCTGGCCACCTACCACAATGGGCGTCTGGCTGGCGATGCTGCCGCGCGCGAAGCCTTCATGCTCGACCGAACGCGCGGCGCGGCCAAGTTTATCGGCGTCCTGATGCAACTCGACCTCCTCTACACCTTTTGCCAGGACGAACTCCGTCGCCGCCTCCACGGCGCACGCTGCAAAACTCTTTATCGCGGCACCCACGACCCCGAGGAATACGCCATTCGTGGTCAGAAACATCAGGGCGCTGGCCGGCGCATGATGCTGGTGCAGCTTAACAATTTGAGTTCGTTCACTTCCGACCCGGAGGTGGCTTGGGAATTCGGCTCCAGCGCGTGGGAAGTGGAAGTGCCGCTGGCCAAAATCGTCTTCTTCAGCGGACTGCTGCCCAAATCCCTGCTTGCGGGAGAATCCGAGCATTTGGTTCTGGGCGGATATTACAACGTGCGCACTCTGCTCTGTTGATGGCCTCCGGATCGCCGTCGCCCAAGGTCACATCCATGTAGCTTCCCGCCGCGTTCCTACGCAAATGTAGCCTCTTCCAGGCGCAGCCATTTTTCCCGCCGCCCTGATAAGAAATTATTTCCGCCTTTGTTCCCAATTGTTTTCCTGACTTCGGGCACCGGAATTAAAGGGAAAATCCCCATTGGCATGACGCTTGCAAAGGGAATAGTCGCGCCGGTCGGATGTTTCCGCCGGATTAGTAATTAAAAACCAAAATCATTTATGAGAAAAATCGCAATCTACGGCAAAGGCGGAATCGGGAAATCCACCACCACGCAAAACACCGTCGCCGGCCTGGCCGAGATGGGCAAGAAAGTCATGGTCGTCGGCTGCGATCCCAAGGCCGACTCCACGCGCCTGCTGCTCGGCGGCCTGTCGCAAAAGAGCGTGCTCGACACGCTCCGCGAGGAAGGCGAGGACGTGGAGTTGGCGGACATCCGCAACGGCGGTTTCTGCAACACGCTGTGCGTGGAGTCCGGCGGTCCCGAACCCGGCGTCGGCTGCGCGGGCCGCGGCATCATCACCTCGATCAACATGCTTGAACAACTCGGTGCCTACGACGCGAGTGAAAATCTCGATTACGTTTTTTACGACGTGCTGGGCGACGTCGTGTGCGGCGGTTTTGCGATGCCGATCCGCGACGGCAAGGCCGAGGAAATTTACATCGTCTGCTCCGGCGAAATGATGGCGATGTATGCCGCGAACAACATCTGCAAGGGCATCCTGAAGTTTGCCACGAATGGCAAGGTCCGGCTCGCCGGCATCATCTGCAACAGCCGCAAGGTGGACAACGAAAAGGAAATGATCGAACAGTTCGCCAAATTGCTCGGCACGCACATGATTCATTTCGTGCCGCGCGACAACGATGTGCAACGCGCCGAGATCAACCGCAAGACGGTCATCGAATGGAATCCGCAATGCGGCCAGGCCGAAGAATACCGCACCCTGGCCAAGGCGATTGATCAGAATCAAAAGCTCGTCATTCCCAAGCCGCTCGCCATTCCGGAACTGGAAAAACTCCTGATGGAATTCGGACTCTACAATTGAACCACGGGCAACCGAGGCGAATTTGGCATAGCCACAGAAAACCAAACAAACAGAAAACATTTATGTCTGAAACGACCATCACGATTCCAGTGGCCATGCCCGATCCGGCGGCGGTGAAGGCGGAGATGCTGAAGATTTATCCGGCCAAAACGGCGAAGAAACGCGCCAAACAAATCGTCCTGAACGATCCTGAAACACCGTCGGAAATTGGCGCCAACTCGCGCACCATCCCCGGCATCATCACCCAGCGCGGCTGCACCTACGCCGGCTGCCGTGGCGTCGTGATGGGGCCGATTTACGACTTGCTGCAAATCACTCACGGCCCGGTCGGCTGCGGGTTTTATGCCTGGCTCTCGCGCCGGAATCTCGTTCGTCCGGCCAAGGGCCAGACCAATTACCTCCAATACTGCATGAACACCGACATGCAGGAGGACCAGATTATTTTCGGCGGTGAAAAAAAGCTGAAGCAGGCGATCAAGGAGGCTTACGAAATCTTCAAGCCCAAGGCGATTGCGATTCTGGCGACGTGCCCGGTCGGCCTTATCGGCGACGACATCCATACCGTGGCCAAGCAAATGAAAGAGGAGCTTGGCATCAACGTCATGGCCTTCAGTTGCGAGGGTTACAAGGGCGTCAGCCAGTCCGCCGGCCATCATATTGCCAACAACGGGGTGTTCAAAAACATCATCGGCCTAGACGACAAACCGGACGAGGCGGAGTTCAACATGAACATCCTCGGCGAATACAACATTGGCGGCGACGCGTGGGAAATTGACACGCTGCTGCGCAAATGCGGCATCCATGTCACCTCGACGTTGAGCGGCGACGTCAGCTACGACCAGGTGAAGAAGTCGCACACCGTCATGCTCAACGGCGTCATGTGCCATCGCTCGATCAATTACATCGCGGAAATGATGGAGAAAAAATTCGGCATCCCGTGGATCAAGGTGAATTTCATCGGCGCGGAAGCGACGGCGAAAACGCTCCGCAAAATCGCAAAATTTTTCGACAGCAAAAAACTCACGGACCGCGTCGAGGAAGTCATCGCGCAGGAAATGATTGCGTTGCGGCCCGTGCGCGACGAGATCAAGGCCCGGCATCAGGGCAAGAAAGCCGCGCTGTTTGTCGGCGGTTCGCGGGCGCATCATTACCAGGATTTGTTCCGCGACATCGGCATGGAAATCATTTCCGCCGGCTATGAGTTCGCACATCGCGACGATTACGAAGGCCGGGCCGTATTACCGACGATCAAAGTGGACGCTGACAGCCGCAACATCGAGGAGCTGCACGTCGAGGCGGATCCGGCGCGTTTCAAACCGAGCAAAACGCCGGAGCAAATCGAGGCGCTAAAGGCCGGCGGGTTCAGCTTCAAGGATTACGAAGGCATGATGGTGGAGATGAAGAAAAATACGCTCATCATTGACGACATCACCCATCACGAGATGGAAAAGCTCATCGAAATCTACAAGCCGGACATCATCGGCTCCGGCATCAAGGACAAGTTCGTGATCGAAAAAATGGGTGTGCCGTGCAAGCAATTGCACAGCTATGATTACAGCGGGCCTTACGCCGCGTTCACCGGCGCGGTGAATTTTTACCAGGAGGTGGACCGGATGCTCACGACGAAAGTCTGGAAATTCATCACGCCACCGTGGGAAAAAGCCCCGCAGTCTTCCGCCGAACTTGTTCACGCCTCCAAGCTGAACGGCGGAAAGAAAAACGGCGAAGCCAAAACCTGGCGCAAACCCGCCGCGGCGGCTGACGAACCGGTGTAACGCTCAAGCGATTCAACCTTTAACCCAACACTTTTATGCTCGACGGAACCACAGCCGAAATCAAACCACGCGAGGCGCTGCGCATCAATCCCGCCAAGACCTGCCAGCCCATCGGCGCGATGTATGCCGCGCTCGGCATCAATGGCTGCATGCCGCACAGCCACGGTTCGCAAGGCTGCTGCGCGTATCATCGCAGCCATCTCACGCGCCATTTCAAGGAACCGGTCGTCGCCACGAGCAGTTCCTTCACCGAAGGCGCGTCGGTATTCGGCGGCCTGGCGAACATGACGCAGGCGTTGTCCAACATCTTCACGATCTACAATCCGAAGGTGGTTGCCATCCACACGACCTGTTTGTCCGAGGTCATCGGCGACGACATTCCGATGATGATCAAAAAGGCCACCGAGGAAGGCATCATTCCTCCCGGCAAAGTGGTCATACACGCGAACACGCCGAGCTTCGTTGGCTCGCACGTCACCGGTTTTGCCAGCATGGTCACCGGCATGGTGAAATACCTGGCCGAATCCAGCGGCAAGACCGAGGCGCAGTTGAAGGATGAAGCGCAACTGAATGTCATTCCCGGTTTCATTGATCCCGCCGACATGCGCGAACTCAAACGCATCATAGCGGCGATGGGCGTGAAAACGATCCTGTTTCCTGACACCAGCGGCGTGTTGGACCTGCCGCAGGACGGACGTTACCGGATGTTTCCGAGCGGCGGTGCGACGGTCGAACAGATTAAATCCGCCGGTGACAGCGTGGGCACGATTGCGCTCGGCCATTTTGCCTCGCACCCGGCGGCGACGGAACTCGACGAAAAATGCAACGTCCCGTGCGCGCTCCTGGAACTGCCCTACGGCCTCACGAACACGGATCGGTTCATTCATGCGCTCCGCAATCATGGCGGCGTGGATGTGCCCGCCACCATTGGTGAAGAGCGTGGCCGGCTGCTGGATGCCATGAGCGACATGCACCAGTATTTTCACGGCAAACGGGTCGCCATCGCCGGCGATCCGGACCACGTCATCGCGCTCACGCAATTTCTCGTGGAACTAGACATGAAGCCCGCCTACGTCATCACCGGTTCGCCCGGAAATCATTTCGAGAATCGCCTCGGTGAAATTCTCGCCGAGCACGCGCCCGACGCCTTCGTCAAGCAGAATGCGGATCTGTTCGAGCTTCATCAACACATCAAGAACCAGCCGGTGGACCTCATCATCGGCAACACCTACTGCAAATACATTTCGCATGTCGAAAATATTCCGTTTGTGCGGTTCGGCTTTCCGGTGCTCGACCGGATGGGCCACCGCTATTTCCCCAGCGTCGGTTACATGGGCGCGCTGCGGTTGATGGAAAAAATCAACGATGCGCTGCTCGACCACAAGGACCGCGAGTGCCCGGAGGAAAACTTTGAACTCATCCAGTAAAATGCGATGGATCTTTTCACCATCAATCCCGCCACGGAATCGGATGTGCCAATCCTCCTGGCCATGATCCGCGAGCTGGCGGAGTTTGAGCGTCTGGCGCACGAGTTGGAAGTCACCACTGATGCTTTGCGCGCGGCGCTGTTTGGTGAACGCCCGATGGCTGCCGCTCTGCTCGCCCGCGTGGATGGCTTCCCGGCGGGCTATGCCGTCTATTATCATACGTTTTCCACGTTCGTTGGCCGCCCCGGTATTTTCCTCGACGACGTTTACGTCCGCCCGGAATTCCGCAAGCGCGGCATCGGTCGCGCCTTGCTGGAAGCCGTCGCCAAGATCGGCATGGAAATCGGCGGCGAGCGCTTCGAATGGATTGCCTTGCGTTGGAACGAAAATGCGTTCCGATTCTATCGCAGCCTCGGCGCGAAAGTCATGGACGATTGGGCGCTGCTCCGTATGAACGGTCGGGAAGTCCGCAACCTCGTCAGCGCGAAAGTAAAGGTGGTTGCATGATCGAACTACTGCCAGGCCGTGAAAAGCAGGTCGTCCACAAGGGCGGCGAGGGCGCCACCGCTACGGAAATGTCCTGCGGCAAGGCGAGCGTCGCCGGTTCGGTCAGCCAGCGCGCGTGTGTGTTCTGCGGTTCGCGCGTGGTGCTGTATCCGATTGCCGACGCGCTGCACATCGTTCACGGGCCGATTGGCTGCGCGGCTTACACCTGGGACATTCGCGGTGCGCTATCGTCCGGACCGCAACTGCACCGCAACAGCTTTTCCACCGACTTGCAGGAGATGGACGTGATTTATGGCGGCGAGAAAAAGCTCGAAGCCGCGCTGCTCGAACTCATCACGCACCATTCGCCAAAAGCCGCGTTCGTTTATTCGACGTGCATCGTCGGCATCATCGGCGACGACGTGAGCGCCGTCTGCAAACGAGTTTCCGACAAGACCGGCATTCCCGTGCTTGGCGTGCATTCCGAAGGTTTCAAGGGCACAAAAAAAGACGGCTACAAGGCCGCGTGCGATGCGCTTTACAAACTCATCGGCACCGGCGACACCTCGAACATCAGTCCGCACAGCATTAACATCCTCGGCGAATTCAATCTCGCCGGCGAGACGTGGATTCTGTGCGACTATTACAAACGCATGGGCATCGATGTCGTTTCGTGCCTCACCGGCGACTCGCGGATCGAGGACATCCGCCGCGCGCACGGCGCCAAGCTGAATTTGGTTCAATGCTCCGGCTCGATGACCAGCCTCGCGAAAATGATGGAGCGCGACTACGGAATTCCGTTCAAGCGCGTTTCCTATTTCGGCATCGAGGACATGAGCGCTGCGCTTTACGAGGCCGCGAAATATTTCAAGGACGACCCGGCGATCATGGACCGCGCGCAAAATCTCGTGCGCGAAGAAGTGGCGAAAATTTATCCCGAACTGCTGCGTTTAAAGCAGAAGCTAATCGGCAAGAAGGCGGCGATTTACGTCGGCGGCTCATTCAAGGCGTTTTCGCTGATGCGCGCGTTGCGGCTCATCGGCATGGAGACGGCCATCGTCGGCTCACAGACCGGCGACAAGGACGACTACAAACAGCTTCAGGAAATGGCTGATCCCGGCACCATCATCGTGGACGACGCCAATCCGCTGGAGTTGGCGAAATTTTGCCTGGAGAAAGACGTGGACCTGTTCATCGGCGGCGTGAAGGAACGCCCCATCGCCTACAAACTGGGCATCGGTTTCTGCGATCACAACCACGAGCGCAAGGAACCGCTCGCCGGCTACATCGGCATGTTGAATTTTGCGAAGGAAGTCTATGCAAGCGTCGCCAGTCCGGTGTGGCAGTTCGCCCCGCGCCGGGCGAAACGCGCCGCCGCGCTTCCACAGAACGCCGTTCTGTAACCAACGCTGTTTTATCTGCCAGCTTACGTTGGCAACTTCCTAAAACACCCCGTTGGCTCTTGCACGGCGGCGCGCAAGAAAGCGCTCCTACGTTTGGGTGGCTTTCATTTTGAAACCTACGCAAATGTCGGCTTCGCGCCGGTGCCAAAATCAGACCGGCAATGCAGGGAATTTTTAATATGCCAGTTTTCATTGGTGTTTTGCGGTCATTTCAAAATCAAAGACGAATCCAAGGCAGGTTGGCATCCCGATTGCAAAGAGACCAGTTGTTGTGCTGAAAACCGACATCCAAGAAATGCAGGCCGACGATCTGGGTTGCCCAGGAACTTGCGACAGCCCGGCGGATTGTCAGGGCACGGCACTGTGCCCCGTCAACCTTGCCCGTCCGGTCGCGACCACTCCGGTGCCGCCGATGGCGGACGAGGAAGATGAGCCGCAGTCAAAGCATTTCACCTCCACCCGCAACGCCTGCAAGCTCTGCACGCCGCTCGGCGCGTGCCTGGCGTTTCGCGGTGTCGAAGGCTGCATTCCGTTTTTGCACGGCTCGCAGGGTTGCTCGACCTACATGCGCCGCTATCTCATCAGCCATTTCCGCGAACCGATTGACATCGCGTCGTCGAACTTTCACGAGGACAGCGCCATCTTCGGCGGCAGCAAGAATTTTTCGCAGGGCGCGTTGAACATCACACGACAATATCAGCCGCAACTCATCGGAGTGGCCACGACGTGCCTGACCGAAACCATCGGCGAAGACATGGCGTGCCTGCTGCACGATCTGCGCAAAAATCACGGCGATGCCGCCGCACCCATAGTCCACGTTTCGACGGCGAGCTATCGCGGCACGCATATTGACGGTTTTCATTCCGCCGTCCGCGAACTGGTGGCGCAACTGGCGGTCGCCGGTGAAAAATCCAGCCACGTCGCCCTGTTTCCTGGCATGGTTTCCACCGCCGACTTGCGGCACTTGAAGGAAATCCTCGCGGACTTCAACCTGCCCCTCACGCTGTTGCCGGATTATTCGGATACGATGGACGGCGCGACTTGGTCGGAATACGAGAAATTGCAATCCGGTGGCACAACCGTCGCCAGCATTCGCGCGCTCGGCTCGGCGCAGGCGACGATTGAATTTGGCCGCACGCTCGAAAACACAAAGACCGGCGGGACGGTGCTGCAAACCAAGTTTGGCATTCCGCGCCAGTTGCTGGGTTTGCCGATGGGCATCCGCGAGAGCGACGCTTTCTTCAGCGCGCTCGCGGGAATCGCCGGTGTCGAAACACCGGTGAAATATCAGCGCGAACGCGGGCGGCTCGTGGATAGCTTGATTGATGGTCACAAATACGCCTTCGAGAAACGGGCCATCGTTTTTGGCGAAGAAGATCTGGTGATTGGTTTGACAGCATTGCTCTGCGAAATCGGCGTGACGCCCGTCTTGTGCGCCAGCGGCGGTCGCAGCAAACAACTTGAAAAATGTCTGCGCACCGCCGTTCCCGATTTGTCGGAAGAAACGCTCGTGAAGGAAGGTTTTGATTTCGCCGAGATCGCCGAGGCCGCGCCAGAGTCTAAACCGGATTTTCTCATCGGCAGCAGCAAGGGTTATTCGATTGCGCGACGGCTGAAGGTGCCGCTCATCCGCGTCGGCTTTCCGATTCACGACCGTATCGGTGGCCAGCGCGTGCTGCATTTGGGCTATCGCGGCGCGCAGGAACTTTACGATCGCATCGTCAACGCGCTGCTGGAAGTAAAACAGGAAACCTCGTCCGTCGGTTACGCCTACCTATGAACACGACCGAAATTGATTTCAGCAACCATCCCTGTTTCAGCAAGGACGCGCACAAAAAATACGGGCGCATCCACCTGCCGGTCGCGCCGCGCTGCAACATCCAGTGTAATTTTTGCAACCGCAAATACGATTGCCTGAATGAAAGCCGCCCCGGCGTCACCAGCACCGTGCTGACGCCGCAACAAGCCGTGGCTTATCTGGGCAGCGTCGTTGAGAAGCGCCCGGAAATTTCCGTCATGGGCATCGCCGGCCCCGGCGACCCGTTTGCGAATCCCGACGAAACGATGGAAACGCTGCGGCTCACGCGGAAGAAATTTCCAAAAATGATTTTGTGCGTCGCGACGAACGGATTGAACGTCACTCCTTACGTTGACGAGATGGCCGATTTGAAGGTGAGCCATGTCACGCTCACGATCAACGCGATTGATCCAGCCATTGGCGGCGAGATTTACGCCTGGGTGCGCGACGGCAAACGACCGTTGCGCGGCGCGGAAGCGGCGTCGGCATTGGGCGCGCGGCAGATGGACGCGCTCGTCAAACTCAAAGCGCGCGGCATCACAGTGAAGGTTAACACCATCATCATGCCAGGCATCAACGACGATCACATTCCCGAAATCGCGGAAAAAGTTTCCGGCCTGGGCGCGGACATCATGAACCTCATGCCGCTGATGCCGGTGAAGGGCGCGGTGTTTGAAGATGTGCCTCCGCCGGACACACTGACCACGGCCCGCCTGCGTCTGCAATGCGGCCAGCTTCTGCCGCAGATGACGCATTGCGCCCGTTGCCGCGCGGATGCCGTCGGCTTCATCGGCGAGAACATGACGACCGAGCAGCACGACGCCTTGAATCATTACGCGAACGCCAGCCTGAATCCGGCGGAGAACGACGTGCGCCCGTTCGTGGCCGTGGCCACGATGGAAGGCGCGCTGGTCAACCAGCATCTCGGTGAAGCGGAACGGTTCATCGTCTATGAGCAGGATGCTGGGATGCTTGGCAATTTTCGTTTGAAAGAAATCCGTCCCGCTCCACCACAAGGCGGCGGCGATGAGCGATGGGCCGAACTGGCCGGCACATTGAAAGATTGCCGCGCGCTACTCGTCAACGCCGCCGGCCCGACGCCGATGAAAATCCTCACACAGCACGGCCTGAAAGTCATTGAAATGGAAGGCCTGATTGACGAGGGCTTGCGCGCGGTGTTCACCGACAAGCCGATTCCCGCCGCGATGAAGCGCCGTTTCACCGGCTGCGGCGCTGGCATTTCGTGCAAAGGCACCGGCACCGGCTGCGGCTAAAGAACCATTGAACCAAAATAAAATATGTCTCCCAAATTGATCACTGCATTGGAAAAACAGGCCAACCACGAATTGCTGGCCGCACAGTCATATCTCGCCATGGCCTATTGGTGCGACGTCCATCTTCACGGCGGCTTCGCGAAATTCTTTCACCAACAGGCGGCGGAGGAACAGGACCACGCCGGGAAAATTTTGAAACATCTTGCCGACCGCGGCGCGGTTCCTGCCATTGGAGCAATCGCCGCCGCAAAGGTGGGTTTTCAGAACCTTGTCGAAGTGGCACAAGCGGCTTACGACTTTGAGCGCGCCAACACCTCTGGCATCCACGCCGCCTATGAAGCCGCGCTCGCGGAGAAGGATTATCCCGCGCAAGTGATGTTGCACTGGTTCATCAGCGAGCAGGTCGAAGAGGAGGCATGGTCCGACAAGCTCCTTGTCAAAACCCGCGAGGCCACGTGCGCCGGGGCCATGCTGAACCTCGACCGACACCTGGCAAAAATTCTCAATGACGATGCCGTCGAAGGCTAAATCAAAAAATTCACGATCAATTCTCAACCATCAACCGCCAATAAAATAATGAGCAAACCAAGTCATCACATATTTGTCTGCGGCAGTTTTCGTCCGACCGGCGCGGCCGGTGTCTGCCACAAAAAGGAATCCTCGCACCTGCTCCAGCATCTCACGCTGGAGGTGCAGGATCGCGGTCTCGACGACGTGATGGTTTCCAGCACCGGCTGCATGAACATCTGCGATAGCGGCCCGGTGATGGTCGTTTATCCTGAAAACATCTGGTATAAACAGGCGACCATCAAAACTGCTGAGGCAATCCTCAACAGCCTCGAAGAAAAAGCGCCACTGCCGGCAGCAACCTTGTTTGCGTGAACTCAAGCAGCATTCATCTCATTGACACCACGCTGCGTGATGGCGAGCAGGCGGCGGGCGTGGCATTTTCGCGCACAGAAAAAGTCCGCATCGCCGCCGCACTCGCCCGCGCTGGCGTTCCGGAATTGGAGCTTGGCATCCCCGCGATGGGCCAGGCCGAGATTGATGATATCAATGCCGTCAGCGACCGTGTCAATGGCGTGCGGCTGACGACCTGGTGTCGCGGGACGCGCGAGGATTTGCAGGCCGCCACACGCTGCCGCGTTCACGGCGCGCATTTCTCGCTGCCTGTTTCAGAAATTCATTTGCGTGCCTGGAAAAAGGATCGCGTCTGGGTTTTGCGCACGCTGGTCGAACTCGCTGCGGAATTTCGTGAGACGTTTCAATTTCTGTCCGTTGGCGCACAAGACGCATCGCGGGCGGATCGCGAATTTTTGATTGAGTTCGCGCAAACCGCCGAGGCCACCGGACTTTGCCGCCTGCGAATTGCTGACACGGTGGGAATTTTGAACCCGCTGCAAACGGCAGAACTATTTTCTTTGCTGGGTGCGGCGATCCCGAATTTAAGCCTGGAATTTCACGGCCACAATGACCTCGGCATGGCGACGGCGAACACCATTGCCGCACTGGCTTCCGGTGCGGATGCCGCGAGCGTCACCGTCAACGGCCTTGGCGAGCGCGCCGGCAACGCGCCGCTGGACGAAGTCGTCATGGCTACGCGACTCACGCTGGGGAAAAATTGCGGCGTGGATGCGCGGCAGCTTTCCACGCTGGGCAATCTGGTCGCGCACGCCTCGTGCCGTCCGCTCGCACTGGAAAAGCCAGTGACCGGCAAGGCGGTTTTCCGCCACGAATCTGGCATCCACTGCGGCGGCCTGCTGCAAAACCGCGCGACTTACGAGCCGTTCGCCGCCGAGGACGTGGGCCATGCGCCGACGGAAATGGTCGTGGGCCGGCACTCCGGCACGCGACTGCTTCGCGAAAAGCTGGAGCAGATGAAATTTGATTTTCCGATGGTGTTGCTGCCGGCTTTGCTGGCGGCGGTCAGACGATTTTCCGCCGTCCGCAAGCGCAACGTGACCGACGCGGAATTGCAAACCCTCGCAGAAAAACTCAAACAAAATCATGGCCTTCCTGATCTATAAAAAATACGGCAACGCCGAAACCATCCGCTACGAAAAACTCCAGCCGCTCAAACTGGGCGGGCGCGACGGACTCATCACCCAGCACGTCAAAACTTTGACCGGCGACCAAACGCGGAGCTGGAAACTTGGTGCGAGCGCATTGCTGAAACTCGCCGGGTTCGCCGGCGCGGTGGACGAATTAGCGGTGCTGTTCGATGTCGCGGGCAAAGACGCCACGAACGTCTGCCTCTACGAACTGTCGCGGATTCACGGCAGTTGCGCTGACACTTCGACGCAACTGGCTCTGGATTTTGCCGTGGTCGTGGACCAGGAAATTGGCGACGACGCGGCGAACTATGTGAAAAGTTTTGAAATTCCCGTGCCGGAAAAACCGCGCTTGCTCGGCGAAACGCTCGCGCTCACCGGCGGTCCTGGCGGCGGCGATTGGAAATGGGCTGGGACATCGCTTCAACTCGGCGCAACCGTGGTGCAGGCGCAACAAGGACATGGCCACGGCAGCGGTGAACCCTGCCCAAGCTGCAACTGCGGTCGGCGCGAGGCCATGATTAAATAATTTGCCATGTGCGTCGAAGCTGCTCCCAAATCCGGCTGCAAAAAAACTTCCTGCGGCTGCGGCGGTCACGGTCGTCAGGCGCTTGCCGCGACTCAACCTGACCCGCGCGCAATTCTTGCGTTGAAGTTTGGCGAGGAGGCGGAACAAAAATGCGATTGCGCCAGCGGCAACTGCCCACGCCATTATCTCGCCATTACCGGATTCATTCTCGTCACATTCGTAGTTTTGCACATGGTGGTTAATATGCTGGGTCTGTGGCCGGGCCGGTTTCAATCAGCAGTTAATCACATACACGGTTTGGGCACGGCGTTGCCGATTCTGGAAATTGGTTTGATTTTCATTCCCTTGGCGATTCATGTCGCGCTCGGTTTGCGGACGTTGGGCCGGGAGAAATTGAAATTCGGCGTGGGAAAACATCATCACGGCAGCGACCTGCGCCAGTGGTTGCAACGCGTCACGGCCTTGATCCTGCTGGCGTTCCTCGCGTTTCACCTCGCCACAATGCACCGGTGGGGGCTGCACTTGGTTTTCCGCCTGACGCACTGGCCGGTGTTGGATCGCTATGCGGCGGGCGGATTGTTCGAGCCGTCGCGCGCGTTCGCTTCCGTGCGCGATGGTCTCGGCAATTTTTGGAGCGTGGCGTCAGGACATCCGGCGAATCTGTTCATCGCGCAATTCTACCTGCTCGGCATTGTCGCCGCCGTGTATCACCTGGCCAATGGTATTGCCACTGGTGCGGAAGTTTTGGGTGTCACCACCACTGCTGCCGCACAACGGCGGCTCTGGCACATCTGCCTCGTTGCCGCGCCGGCTTTGCTGCTGACCGGCATGGCCGCGTGGTATGCCTTTGCCTTGCGTAGATAAATCAACGAATTCAAAACATCGGAGAATAACTTGAAAGTAAACACCACAGGCGAATTCAGGGTTGACGATGATATTATAATATCAAATAATGACATGATTATGTCAACTTCAAGGACGGCAATTAATCCGGTGCTGGCACGCCGACAGGCGCGCGAGTGGTCTCAAGCGGAATTGGCAAAGCGCGCAGGCATTTCACGCGCGGCGGTCAGTGCCATCGAAGGCGAGCGGCTGGCGCCGTCCGTTGAGACAGCGCTGGCTTTGGCGGCAGTGTTTGAGTGCTCGGTCGAGGAATTATTCGACCGAGGCAGGGTTCATAAGACAGCCAAACTAGAGTGGGCCTGGACACCGCGCGACGAATCCAGCCGCTATTGGGAGGCGGAGATCAGCCATCGCCGGCTGCTCTATCCAGTCGAGGCGATGGCTCTAAATCCGACGCCGCACGACGGCGTCTGGCAGAACGGCGTGTTGCACGAAAATGCTCCTCCACTCGCGGAAAACACGCTGGTGATGGCAAGTTGCGATCCTGCGGCGGGCTTGCTGGCGGCGGAATATGCGCGGGCTGCCGGGTTTCGATTGCTGGTCTTTCCACGCGGTGGACAAGCCGCGCTGGAACTGCTGCGGCGACGATTGGTTCATGTCGCGGGATTGCACTATTCCACGGCTGAATCGCCTGACCGCAATGCCGACACGGTGCGCGTTAAACTTGCCGGGGATTGCCGTTTGCTCCGCATGGCGCAATGGGATAGCGGCATCGCGTTGGCGACCGATGACCGTTCGCGTTCAACGGAATCCGTGGTGACGCGGCGGTCATTGCGCTGGGCGGCACGCGAGCCTGGTTCGGCGGCGCGCGAATGTCTGGATGAACTGCTGGGCAGCCGGCGATTTTCGGGCCGCGAAGTGAGTGGACACGCAGCGGTGGCCGAGGCCGTGCGCGCTGGTTGGGCGGAGGCCGGCGTGTGCGTGCGGTTCAGCGCTGCAGAGGCGGGGTTGAATTTTCTGCCGGTGCGGACGGAAACTTTGGATTTATGTTTCCACGCTATTTTTCAACACGACCGGCGCGTTCAGGCACTTGTGCGCCTGCTGCGCGGACGTGCCTGTCGCCGCCTCATCAGTGAGCTGCCCGGTTACGACGCCAAACAAACCGGTGAATTGATGGCCGTTTGAGCCCCTTCCAAAAAATGGGAAAATGCAACCATATCGGTCGTTGGCCAGACGCATTCACCTTGATTGAACTCCTGGTGGTCATCGCCGTGATGGCCATTCTGGCGGCGCTGCTGCTGCCTGTCCTGGCAAGTGCCAGGGAAAAGGCACGTTCCACCCAATGCGCCAGCAACCTGCGGCAGTGGGGTCTGGCTTACCAGATGTATGCCAACGACAATGAGGACTTCCTGCCCCGTCGCGGCCAGGGCATCCAGGTGCTGGCGCAAATCAACCGGCCCGAGGATTGGTTCAACTGCCTGCCGCGTTATTTCGGGCTTTCTTCTTTTCAACTGATGATCACCAACAACGTGAAACCCGCCGCCCATTCCCAATCCGTCTTCGTCTGTCCGACCGCCGATGATCCGGGGGGAACGTATTTTCTCCCTTACGGAATGAACATGAATCTCTGCCCGTGGAACCTGCCGGTGGCGACAAAGTTCAGTCAGGTGGTTCAACCTTCCTATGTCGTGGCAATGGCGGATGCGCCCGGTCAATATGCCTCAACGTTTCCCTCCATCCAGCCTTACAGCATCGTCGCCCGCCATGCCGGCTATATCAATCTGCTGTTCCTCGCCGGTCAGGTGCAATCCCTCGCCGGTGCTTATGTAGGCTGCGGTGTGGGTGACCCCGGATTGGCGGAGGTGCGCTGGGTCACCGGCACGGCCAGCGATGCCAGCGACCATTATTAGCGAATTCAGGATGAACTCATGAAAAATAAAATTCAAATCTGCTGCGTTCTGATTGCATTGCTGTTCGCGGTTTCATGCAGTCGCAAGGTTGATGCGCCGGTGGACAATCATGTCGTCCGTTGCGCCGTCATCGGCGGCATGACGATGACCGGCTTGTGGCAGAATATCGCCAAGATGTTTGAGGCGCAGACCGGTTATCAGGTCGAGGTGGTGGCGACCGGCCCGCGCCCCATCCTCGATGCAGCGATGCGCGCGGGCAAGGTGGATTTGCTTACGATGCACTCCGGCGACATCACCACCGACCTGGTGGCGGATGGCTATGGCGTCAACATGCGCCCGTGGACGCGCAATGAATTGTGCATCCTCGGCCCGCCGGACGACCCGGCGCACATTCGCGGCATGACCAACGGAGCCGCCGCGCTCCGTAAAATAGCCGAAGCCAAGGCGCACTTCGTGGATTTTGAAGGCATCGGCAGCCGGGAACTGGTGCATACGCTGTGGCGGCTGGCGGATGCAGAGCCGAAGGGCGATTGGGTGCTCAAGGATGACACGGTGGATAAATTTAACATCCTGCAATTTGCGCGCAGCAACGACGCCTATGTGGTGGTGGGTTACATCCCGGCGCAAATCGGCAAGATGCCAGCGACGGGAATGGAGATTCTGGTAAAAGGCGACCCCATCATGCGGCGACCCTTTATCGTGATGGAAACCAATCCCAAGAAGTTCCCGCAGGTGAACACCGCCGGCGCGCGGGCTTTGTCCGACTTTCTGCTGTCCGACAAGGTGCAAAAGTTTCTGCTCGAATTCGGCACGCAAACCAACGGCCCCGGCCCGCTCTTTTTCCCGATCCCAGCCGCTCAAGCATCAATCCAATAATCCCGTGAAATCCATTTTAACCTTCCTGACATCCATCATCATCGCCAGTTCGGCGAGCGCCGCATTTTTCACCAACAGCCCCGACGCCGATTCATTTGTCCGCTCCAACGCACCGACGTTGAATTACGGAGCCGCAGGCGCGCTGTCGGTTTCCGGGATATACGCAACAAACGCTTCCGGCACCACCAATGGCGCGTTCGATACTTTCATGCGGTTCAACTCTGCGGCCATGGTGACGAGTCTTAATTCGGTGTTTGGACTGAACAATTGGGTGATCGGCGGCGCGAGGCTGGTCCTCACGGAAGTGGGGCAGCCCGCCCAGACGATTTTCAACCGTGACAAAGGCTCGTTTGAGATTCGCTGGATAGCCAATAACACTTGGACGGAAGGCACCGGCATGCCCAATACCCCAACGACGGATGGCATTTGTTACAACAACGAGGCGACTTTGTTGAACACCAGCACCGACAAGAGCCTCGGCATATTTACCAATGCAGGAGTCAATTTTACCAACAGTTTCCAGCTCGGGTTGCCACCGGCCTTTGTCAGCAGTCTGACCGCTGGCGGGGAGGTTGATTTGTTCCTCACCGCAACTGATCCGAAAATTGGTTTCACCTTCAATTCGCAGAACTTTACTTCCAGCCCGGCAGTCCGGCCATTTTTGATAATCTCGGCAGTGCCAATGCCTGGCATCACGAGCTTCAACATCGCCACGACCAACCTCGTGTTCGCGGGGACAAACGGAGTGGCCGGCGGAACGTATTACGTTTTGGGCAGCACGAACATGGCGTTGCCATTGAGCCAGTGGTTGCCAGTTGTAACCAACGTGTTGACTGCAAGCGGACCTTTCACCATCACGGCTACAAATGCAGTGAACGGCAATTCCCCGTTGCAACAATTCTTCATTCTCCAGACGCAGTAAGATACAATTACTGAATACGAACAAATCCAAACACACAAAGCCATGAAATTTCGACCATTCAAAAGAAGCCTTTACCTGCTTGCCCTGACAATCGTCACGATTTTGAGCGTTAGCAGTCGCGCCGCTGAAATCACCGTGTTTGCCGCGGCGAGCCTGACCGATTCACTCAAGGAAATCGCCGCCGATTACGAAAAGTCCTCCGGCGACAAAATCACGTTCAACTTTGGCGCGTCCAGCACGCTTGCCCGGCAGATTGATGCGGGCGCACCGGCGGATATTTTCTTTTCCGCCGACGAATCGCAAATGGATGGACTGGCGAAAAAGGATTTGATTGACCCGGCCACCCGAAAAAGCCGTCTGGGAAATTCACTCGTCGTCGTGGTCGCTGCCGACAGCACATTACAAATCAATTCTGCGGGCGACCTCACCAATGCGACTGTGAAGCAAATCGCACTGGCCGATCCAAAGGCCGTGCCGGCCGGGGTTTATGCCAAGGCCTGGCTGACCCGGCAACAACTCTGGCCGGCCATCGAACCCAAGGTTGTTCCCACGGAAAATGTCCGCGCCGCGCTCGCGGCGGTGGAGTCGGGCAACGTCGAGGCGGGCGTGGTCTATAAAACGGACGCGGGGATTTCCAAGAAGGTGAAGGTCGCCTACGAGGTTCCCGCCAAGGACGCGCCGGACATCAGCTATCCGATGGCGGTGGTGAAGGAATCCAAGCAGCCCGACGCCGCGAAAAATTTCCTGAATTATCTCGACTCCCAGGAAGCCGGCGACATCTTCAAGAAATTCGGCTTCATTCTGCGTGACTGAAGCCGGACGGCATGACTTCGGCAGAATGGCAGATTGTCTGGTTCACCGCGTGGGTCTCAGCCTTGAGCACGCTTGTGATCCTGCCGTTTGGTCTGGCGCTTGCGTGGGCTTTGGCACGACGCGACTGGCCGGGCAAATCCATTGTCGAAACTTTCGTCTCGCTGCCGCTGGTGATGCCACCGGTGGCAACCGGCTTGATTCTGCTGAAACTTTTCGGACGGCGTGGCGGCATCGGCGGTTTGCTCCACGACAAATTCAATCTGGATGTTATCTTCACCTGGCGCGCGGTGCTGCTGGCATTAAGCGTAATGTCGCTGCCGCTGCTCGTCCGCGCCGCGCGCGTGGCGTTCGAGGAGGTCAATCCGCGACTCGAACAAATCGCCCGCACGCTTGGCGCCGGAAACTGGCGCGTGTTCTTCACCATCACGGTGCCGCTGGCCGGGCGCGGCATCATCGGCGGGATGCTGCTCGCGTTTGCCCGCGCGCTCGGCGAATTCGGCGCGACCATCATGGTGGCCGGGAGCATTCCGGGCAAAACCCAGACGATCTCGCTCGCCATTTTTCAAGACGTTCAACTCGGCGACGACACGCACGCCTACCGTTTGCTGGGCGTCTCGGTCGTGCTCGCCTTCGCCGCCGTGTGGTGCAGCGAATTATTCCTGCGCCGCCGGAAGAAATGACATGAGCCTGCTGCTGAAAAACATTTCGCTGCCGCTGGCGGACTTCACGCTTGAAGTCAACGTCGAGATGCGGAAGCGCGTCACCGCCGTTTTTGGCCCGTCCGGAGCGGGCAAAACCTCGCTGCTCGACCTGATCGCTGGGTTGCGTTCGGCGCGCTCGGCCTTCATTCAATTGGACGGAAACGTGCTAACCGACACGGCAAAACATATTTCCATCGCCACGCGCCAGCGCGGCCTCGGCTACGTGCCGCAGGACCTTGCGTTGTTCCCGCATCTTTCCGTCCGGCAGAATTTGCTTTACGGCACAAACTCCCGCGCCGCTGCCAGCCCGTTGTTCACTTTCGAGCACGTCGTTGAAGTGCTGGAGATCGAACCGCTCACTTCGCGCGGGGTAACGGAGCTTTCGGGTGGGGAGAAACAGCGCGTTGCCCTCGCGCGTGCCCTGCTCTCTTCGCCGCGCCTGCTGCTGCTCGATGAACCGCTCGCCAGCCTCGACGCACCGCTGAAGGAAAAAATCATTCCCTATCTCGCCCGCGTCCGCGACGAGTTCCGAATTCCGATGCTGTGCGTGACGCACGACCGCTTCGAGGCGCTCGCGCTCGCGGACGAAATCGTCGTGCTGGTGGACGGCAAGGTGAGGCAAACCGGCCCGGTGCTGGACGTTTTCAACCGTCCGGCCAGCGCCGAGGTCGCCAAGTTTGTCGGCGTTGAAACCCTGCACCCCGGCCAAATCACAAACGTGACCGAAGGACTCGCCACCGTGAGCGTCAATCGCGCCACGCTCACCGCGCTGGCACCGCCGATCGTGTCGCGCGAAGTGTTTGTCTCAATCCGAGGCGAGGATGTGATTCTGCAACGCGAGGCCGCCGTTGCCAGCAGCGTGCGCAACCGCCTGTCCGCACGCGTCGTGGCGCTGCGGACGGAAGGCGCGCTCGTTCGGGTGGAACTTGACGCCGGGTTTCCGTTATTCGCGCTGGTCACACGCCCGGCTTGCGTTGAACTTGCGCTGCGCGAAGGCGAGCAAGTCACCGCGCTCATCAAAACGCCCGCCATCCACCTTGTGCCACACTGAAACTCCTGTTAAAGAAATTCAATGTGCGTGTATTTTGGCCAAATGAGAGACGTGACCGGCTGCGAGGCTGGAATTTCGCGGCGCTGTTCGTAATAGAGGAATTAGCAGGAAAAAATCCGGCCTGAAATATAAAGCTTTCCCGGAAATGGCCTGTGGGAAATCTAGTGGTTGCAAAACATTTCTGGATTATCTGGCAGGCAACGAGGCGGGCGCGGTGTTCACCCGTCACGATTTTATCATTTTGCCCGCCGACAACAAATGATAAGGTTGCGCACTGGCAAATGGCCGGTGAAACCAAAAAGAAAAATTATGAAACTTAGCGCACGCAATGTATTTAAAGGTAAAGTTAAAAGCATTAAACGAGGCCCCATCAGCAGCCTCGTCGTATTGGAAATCGCGCCCAAGATCGAAATCGTTTCGACAATCACCGCAGGAAGCGCCGCAGCATTAAAGCTGAAAAAGGGGCAGACGGCCTATGCGATCATCAAAGCTTCCAGTGTGCTAGTCGGTGTGGATGACTAATTCCGCGTCCCGCAACTGTGGCGATTCATCACACCCCAAGATTGGTGTAAGGTCGTATTCCCGGCGGGTATGGCCGTCTTGAACACAGCCCCAAGTATAGCGCTGACGCGGCAAATCGTTTTATGTGATCGCCAGAGGCGAGGGTCGATTTTCCACCAACACCAAATCGGAAAAAATGAAGGAAATCCTTATCGCATCAGAAACGCAAGTTGCTTATTTAAAGCAACTTGGAGGCGGAGGTCGGAATCGGCCATTTATCCCCGCCGTTGCACCCCTAATATGCCTGATTTTATTGGGTATTCAAGCAAAATCCGCTTAATCCAACCCTATCTTTTTTAATCCTTTTGGTGTCCGTTTTGGTGTCCGTTGGTGTCCGCGAAAATGCCGGGATGCGTAGAAAAAAACGTTTCATGCTGACGCCCTGTTCCGTCCGTCCGCACTTTTTAGCCACCACTTTGTCGGATGTGGTGCCCAGCAAACGCACCTCCTCGGCACTCCAAGGGCGGAGTGCTGGATGATTCTGTGGAATCCCCAGTTTCAACCGACGCGTCCGAACACCCGATGCTGCACGGCCCAACTTTCTTGCGACGGCTGAATCCGGCATCGTCCCAAGTAATTGATCTTCCTTTGCTGTCCAATGCTTCCAGCCCGGCTCAAATGTCGGAATACACAACTGGAATCGCCGGCATTTAACGGCATTGACACTGCACCCGATCTGCTTGGCGGCGGCGGCATCGGACATTTGGCCCAGCAAACGATCTGCTTTCGGCGTCCATTTGTGACGGTGGGATTTAATGCCCAGCTTGCAGCGGCGGACTCGCACCACCGATTCGTTGCAGCCCAATCGCCGGGCAATCTCGCTGTCCGGGGCTGAACCAAGCAATTGGGCTTCAGCCGCAGACCACTGCCGACGTTTCAATCTTTTCGTCACCATGCCAAGGCGAAACCGCCGATGTTTGACCGCCGTCACTGTTCTGCGGAGCAGCAGCGCAATCTGTTCATCTGGACGCGTGCCCAACAGTTGGTCGTCCACAGGTCGCCACGGCCGGTATTGACTGTCCATGACCGGAATCCGCCGCTTGACGCGGCGCATTTGCACGGCAACCACAGTGCGTCCCAGCCGTTTGGCCAACTTGCGGTCGGTCATGGTTCCCAGGAGTTCATCCTCGGCTTTAGACCATGCCTTGTGCCGGGGATGGAAGGCCGGGATTCCAAGCTGACGGCGGCGCGGGCTTATTGAAATCTGTGGCCGACCAAATTGCCGCGCAAAGTCCGGGTCTCTCATTTTGCCCAATAGGGCGTCTTCTTTGTCCGTCCAAGGACGAACCCGTTTCGGTTGTGGAATTCCCAGATCGTAGCGCCGTTGTTGAATTGCTGCCACGGTGCGATTGAACCGGCGGGAAAATTCTTGATTCCGCATCGTATGGAGCCAGTCGTCTTCCTCTTTCGTCCAGCGGCGCAATTGGGCATTGAACTTTGCAATCCGCAGCTTTAGCCGCCTTTGCGTCACGCCTATTTCCGACCTTCCCAATTGCAAAGCGACATCCGCATCGCTCGCCTGTCCAAGCAACTGGCTGTCCGCCGAGGACCACCACAGTCTGGCTTTAGGATTGGACGATGTTAAGCCTGCTACGCTTGGCGGATTGCCGTTTTTGTGCCGAACTGCCGTCATAAATTCGGATGAGTTTATGATGGCAATGCGAGCGAAGCGCCGTCAAGCGCCGTCGTGGTTTTTCTCAGACCTCCATGAACTGTCCAGCAATGCCGTCAAGAAGGCTCGAAGAAGGATGGCTGATTCTTCAAGTTTTCGTCCATCCAGTGTGACAAAAGCAGCGTCACTTCCCCCCGCGCTGTTCCTAAACGCGAGGGCTTGGCGGCGGCGAAAAAGTCAAGGTGGAGCGCAGAGGGCACAGGGCGAGCAATACCTTGAGTTTTTCGCTGCCGCCATATAATTACCCGCAGCGACAGCGCGCGACTTAATTTCCAGTTTCGGACAAGATAAAACTCACCATGTTGCTGGTTTTGAATCGCTCATCGCTGGCCGGAGCGCAATCTTGCCGGCAACCCCATTGACTTCCGTGTCCCAAGTCCTCGGCCTGTCCTTTTACGACGCCATGCGCCAGATCACTGGCTCATAAAACCACCACTGGCGTCGTAGCCCCGCTATTGCGGGAACACCAATTGGGGAAAATACCGGAAAAGAGTGGAAAATCTACCCGTTACGATGGCAGTGCGGGAAAATTCCAAAAGCTGGACAAAAACAAAAAACGGCCAATACCGGCAGCAAAAATGCCCGGCGCAATGGTTTGAACTCAGAAACTGGCGGATTATTAACTTGCCTAAAAGCTCGGTATATTTGATAAAATTGGGCGAAATGAAGTTTTCACAATCTGTGAAGATTGCGTGTCTGCTGTTTACACTGGCGACCACGAACGTTCTGGCCGCTCATGCGGCGATTACGGTGGCGGAAGTCGCTAAAGGATGCGCTGCTAGTCACAGCCTCTTCCTGAAATCGGATGGCAGTCTGTGGGGTATGGGACCGCAAAACCTAGGCCGATTGGGCGATGGTACTGATTTCGGGAATGACTCTACCAACAAGCCTGAAGAAATCGTGGCGAGTAATGTCGTGGCCGTTGCGGCAGGAGCAACTCATAGCTTATTTCTCAAATCGGATGGCAGTCTCTGGACCATGGGCTTCAGCGAATGGGGCCAGCTGGGACTTGGCACAAATTGGTTGGCCGTAAAACCTATGAGAGTCGTGTCCCATGGGGTCGTAGCAATTGCCGCAGGCGATGGATTCAGCCTGTTTCTCAAATCGGACGGCAGCCTGTGGGGAATGGGAAACAATTCGCTTGGCCAGCTTGGTGACGGTACGTTTGATAACACCAATAAACCTGAAAAGATAGTTACTTGGGGAGTCAAGGCTATTGCAGCAGGAGGTGGCCATAGCCTGTTTCTTAAATCCGACGGTAGTCTCTGGGGAATGGGTGATAATTCGTTTGGGCAGCTTGGCGACGGTACATCCAGTAATAATAGAAACAGGCCTGAAGAAATCGTCTCTCCCGATGGCCGGTGCATCGCCGCCGAACGATCTCACAACCACAAAAGCTATAATCCCCACCCACGAGGTCGCGTTGTAGCCATTGCAGCAGGAGGAGGTTTTTTAGGCGAAGGACACAGTATGTTTCTTAAATCGGATGGCAGCCTCTGGATGATGGGGGCCAATACCCGAGGTCAGCTGGGCGATGGCCCATTCGATGGGATTCGTTATATGACCAATCAGCCTGAGCAGATTGTTGACAGCAATGTTGTGGCCATTGCTGCGGGAGCACTTCATAGCTTGTTCCTAAAGTCGGACGGCAGCCTCTGGGCCATGGGAGATGGTAACAATGGCCAACTCGGCGATGGCACTCTTGGCGCGGCGTGGCAGCCGGAAAAAATCATTGCCAGTGGCGTTACAGCGATTGCGGCGGGATGGGATCACAGCCTATTTCTGAAATCCGATGGCAGCCTGTGGGGGATGGGCTACGATGGGGCCGGCACGCTCGGAGATGGTTTCTGGTTCGACGGGATTTCCGGTGTTGGCCCTGAGCAAATTTGGCCGCGACCGCAGCCTGTCTTGACAGGGGTGGTTTCAGACAACACAAATCTGCAATTGACCGCTCCCTGCGGGTTTGGCGGAGATTTTTGTCTGCTGGCGAGTACCAATCTTAACCAGCCTAACTATCTGTGGACGCCGATTTGGACCAACACCATCAGGTATCGCTTCGCCAATGTCTTTTCCGCCACGCTCACTAACGAGGTCAATTCCGGCAATCAGCAATTTTACATCCTGCAATCGCGTTAAAATGCCATCGTGATGGAAGCCTGCATGAATCTGGCCAATCTCGATTAGCAGCTAATGCAAACGAACACGCTTACGACCGGCTCAGCCTATTTCAGCGATCCGTAATGGGCCAATTATACTAGTCGGATTTCCACCTGCATATCTGACCTCCACCTTGTGCGAAGAATGACACTCCAGCCTGGTCGCGCATCTGCCAACTTTCATAGCCGGATGAAGTTTGAATAATCTCCAATCGCAAGCCCCCGTTGAACTCAATCACAATGTCCGCGGTGGCCTCTCGCAACTGTGCTGTTATAATCTGACGATTGGCAAGAAGCTCAGTACCTTTGGTAGCCGCATCTATAGGTGTGCTCAAACCAAATTGTTGACCGTGGTCTTCTCCAGTCAAGACAACTTTGCCATGCTCCACGATGCGCCAAAGGCACTCAACACCAATGCACACCTCTGGCCTGAAGATGAAAGACCAACGTGTCGGCTCATGAAGTGAAACCTCAACAATAATGCGTCCGGCCATCCAAGACAAATCAATGTCTTTGTAAGCGACTACAGAAGGTTGTATATGTTGTCTCATGCACTTAATACCCTCAACAATATAGCCCAATGCTGGCACTTTCCATATTATTCTTGGTTGAGGGCGGTGGCGGTTGGGGTGTCGGCGATGGTGGTGGCGTTGGCGTTTGATTTGGTGGTGGTAATGGGACGTGTGTGTCTGGATGAGGCCCCGGTTTCATTGTGCTTGGGTCAATTCTCTGCCAACCGCCTTGAGGCATCGGTTTTTCCAAAACCCAATAACCATTGATTCTATTTAGCGGTTGTCACACATGGATGATAAAAAGCAAAAAGTTGCTTGATCTCATCCTTCTGCTCGGCGTGTCCAACACAAGCGATAGTCCAGCCTATGTTCTGCACGATAAAAACGATTGCCTCATTATAAACCATGCGATCACCCTGCGCGATTTCATACGTAAACTTTCTGGCCTTGCGACCAAGAAAAATCGTCTCCGCATCCGAGATTTTCTTGACGGCAGGATTCGACAAAGTGTCGCGCATTCCCGCACATAACCCCTCAAGCGCAGAATCGGGAGATTCTTTAAGATTGACTGCCTTAATCACCACAGATTTCAACCCCGCCTTAGCATTGATTGCGGTGGCCACGAGAAAGACATCCTTGCCCATCGGCTGGGCTGTAGAATCGTCAAGTTTCCAATCATTGTTCGGAACAACAACGCGAAAAGGCGCATCGTCCAAGGTTCCCGCAACCAACAAACAAGGCGTAGCCATTGCTATCATGACAACCAGAACCTTAAAAGATGGATGAAACATATAACGGATAGTCAGTCTCTTATTTCGTTTATCGTTTTTTGCGACGCCGCCAGCCAAAGATAAACCCTCCCACTCCGCATACCAGAACAATCCACGGTAGCATAGTTGCGCCGAACTTTCGAGGGTCAGCGCCGGAAAATAGCAATGGTGATAGAAAAGCAAATGCTACAGCCCCAATGACAGCAAACAAAAGGGCATACAAAAGAGCCTTTTTCATGGGCGAATCGTTTTGGCACAGGAAGCTCGGCATTTGTCACGAACCTCCAATCCGCGTATTTATCGCTGGTTTAGTTAGCTTTGGCAATCGGAGATTTTTTCCCTTCTTTAAGGAGATAATCTTTATTCCAACCACTCATTTTACTGTGGCCTTCAATGAGAAAGTTCCACAACTTTTTTTCCACGTCGAAAAATGGCAGCTTCTGAAAACACATAAATATAATACTGTGTCGTTCTAATCCTATATCCATTCCAGCGCCAGCACCCATTGAGTATGGAAGAGAAGGATCGAATTGTTGGAAATACTCACCCTCATCGTCTAAATCCATTTGAAGATCAAAAAACAAATTCACCTCAGTAGATCGGCGGATATATCTTCGCGGATACCGCCCCAATGCCGTTGTCCGCTCAACATACCCATACTCCCTGCAAAACCGCTCGAAAATGGGATTAAGAGCGGAAAGATGCTCGCGTAATCGCGCGAACTGTTCAAGTGTGGGTGTTCTTTTCATTGTATCCTTATAGTTATCAGTTTTCCGGTTTTACGGGAATAGCCGGCTGAATCTGTTCTGGCGGAACTCGCTGAGGATTGGTGAAATCATTTCCACCACCTGGACCATTGAAATGTTCCTGAACTACCGCTGGCTTATTTGGGACAAAATTGCCGTTGTCTTGAATCGGAATGACTTTGTCGGGGGGCGTTTTGACGCCCAATTGTTCAACGGCTTGTTTGGCGGTCAGATTCGGATTGTCCGTGACTGACGACTGTTCACGCAGGCCAGTTTTGAAAGAGCTTTCAGGCGCACTCGTGTAGTGATATTTGAGATTCTCTGCCGCTGCTGTCGCCTGATCAACTTTTTCACCCGCATTGGCAACCTCGTTGACCTTGGAAAGATTACCCGCTTCGGCTTCGGGGGCAAGCACGGCCGCCACGGACGTAAGAATTCCCGCCACCAGTCTGCCATGCGCGCGCGCATCGCCATTCCAATCCGCCGCAACTTGGCTGGCAATGGCTTTTCCGGTGTTGATTGGATGAGCAACGGCGGTGCCGACACCTACGGCGGTATTGATGGGGTGGGCTACCATGTGCGCGGTTCCCGTCACAAAGCCCGCCCCAACATCATAATATCCCATGAAATATCCGCCGACATCCCCCAAATAATCCAGCCCGGTCGGGTCGGTATATCTCAATGGATTGTTGATGCAATAAGAATATCGGTTGTAACTTTGTGGGTTAGACAGGTCTTGGATGACATGATTGGGTTGGATGAACCGGCCCAGTTCAGGATCAAAATAGCGCGCACCGTAGTAGTAAAGCCCGGTTTCATCATCTTTAATCTGCCCGGTGAACTGGCGGGAAACTTGAAAAGTTCCCGGCTGTGACGCCGTTGTTTGTATTCGCCCAAATGGATAATAAATATTTGTCTCTTGCAGCGAACCGCTCGAACTGCTCAACACACAGGATGAATTCAGATTGTCCTCGTGGTAATAGTACCCCACGTTGGTCGTGACGCTCCCGCCATTGAGCACCGAATTGGTTTCAAACGTGCAGACCAGTTGGCCGCCCGCATAAACGTGGAAGAGTGTCTTGCCGCCTTTTTCCTCGTAGGTGTTTTCGATCCATACCTGGACGTTGGTCGCGCTCTGGTCCACCCGTTTCCACAACCGTGTCCCGTCATAAGCGTAACCGTACTCCACCACCACTTTTCCGGCCTGCGAAAATATCTTCAAACGGTTGTTCGCATCATAGACCATCGCCTGCGAGTTGGTCAGCCCGCCGTGCCGCACAATCATGTTACCGCAAAGATCGTAAAGATTGGTGTAGCCGAAGGCAGTCCTCACCGCCTGCTTGCGGGGGTTGGCATAGCTGTAAGCGACGGCAGTTCCGCTCTCGATGTTGGTGGTCATGTTCCCGACTGAATCATAACCATAACTGCCAGAGGGTCCGGTATAAGTCTTGATGCGGTGTAAATTGTCATACGTCACGGTAGTGGCGCTCATGCCAGTGCCACTGAGGGACAGTACATCATCCCCGGCGCTGTACGTGTAAGTCCGGCTGAAAATCGAGCCTGCCGCGATTGTTTGCAGTCGCTTGGAGACGGAATAGTAACCACGGCTGGTAGTCAAATTGTTTCCATACGCGAAATTGGTTACGTGATCGAACTCATCAAAGCCGGTGGTAGTCACCGTGTAGTAATTATTTCCACTGAAGGACGCAGTGTTCGCCACTTGGTGGATGCTCCCACCAGCAAAATAGGAATTGGTGATGGTCGGGCCGGAGTTCGGATAAACAATTGTCGTGACTTTATCCCCGTCATTATTGTTATAAGTAGTGGTGTAGTCGTTGCTATTGATATTCAAGTGACGCGTGGTCTTAATCAACCGCCCGCGAGAATCATACCCATTTTTCTGCCAGCCTTCGCTATCGGTCACTTTATACAGCAGCCCATTATAAACGGGATAGGTGCTGTTGTCGGTGTTATTGACGTCGTAAGTAAAAATATTGGTGAAAGCCGGAACGAGAACATGGTTGGAGTAATTGAGGCTGAACACCGTCTGCACTTGCAGGCGGCCCAACGGGTCCTGGCCAGAAGAGTTCACATAGGAATTGGAAACCACGTTGCCGCGCCCGTCGGTTTGTACCCGGAGTCGGTTTGCATAATCACGCACATAAGTCCACTGGCCCAAATGAGGATCGGCCATTGCCACCATGCCGCCTGCGTCGTTGTACGCAAAATAAATGCTTTGAATATTGGCGTTGACGATATTAGTCAGATTGTCAGCAAGGTCATATTTCAGGGTATTGGTGTAGGTGCTGCTGCCGTCCACTTCCTGAATCTGGTTGGTGCGCCCGAACGCATCCAGGCCATAACGCCGGACCTTGTTGTCTTCGTCGGTGCAGACAATCCACCACGGGTCACTGTTGTTCACATAGGCCCAAGTCCTGGCTCCCAAGGGGGAAGTTCCGGCATCACCCCCGCTGTCGGTCTTGCTGCTGAAAGCGCCGTTGGAATCGAATACGACACTCACAGGACGGTTGGTTGCCACACGACCGGCGGCATCATATCCAATCCAGGAGGCCATTTGGTTGGAGGGTTTATTGAAATTGATTGAGTTTGTGAAAACCGGCCATGTCGTCAAAAAGGCATTGCCGCGCCCATCGTAAGCCGTGCTGACGACCCGGTATTGACTGGCCGCTTCGGCTTGTGTCTTTGTTTCAATGGGTCGGCCAAAGCCGTCGGCGTAAGTTCTGCTTTCAATTCCGTTGACTGAATCCACCCCATCATTGACTTTCACATCCATGTAATTGGCGGAAAGGCCGGAGGCGATGCCCCCCAAAGCATAGCTTAATTTCTTCATCCACACGCTCGTACCGCCAAAGGGAATCTTGTCGCTTTCGGTCAAGCGATAGAAGGTGTCATAAGTATTGGTCACGGTGACGCCCATCAGGTCGGTCACGCCTGTAGTCAGCCCCGAACGGGGATCATAACTGGTCGTGGTGTTAAATGTTCCAACGGTTGTCGTCGCGGGGTAAGTATTATAAGTTGAATCGTAAGTGATGGTCGTCTGAACACTAACTGGATCGGTTGTCAACGTTGGCAGACCGTATGAATTGTAAGTGCTGTACGTGGTCGTGGCAAAGTTGCCGGATGAAATCTGGACCAGCTTGGTGGCGATGGTGTTGCCGGAATTGTAGGTATATTGAGTTTGTTGAACCACTGAGCTGCCGCCCGCGTCTGATGTTAGTGCCGTTGTGCTTGGATGGTCGGTAATGTAAAAAGTTCCCCAAGGGCTAGGGTAAGTGGTCGAATAGCCAAGATTTGCGTAGCTATATTGATAATATTGATTATCAGTCGTATTGACATCGGTCGGAGTGGCAAACGTGGAGAGACTGACGTTGGTGACTTCACCCCAGGCGGTCTTGTTGGTCAGATTGCCCGTCGTCAGATCATAAAGAAGCTGTGTTCCAGTTGTTCTCGGCGATCCTCCGCCCGGATAATCGTATTCAAAACTTTTGGAAATGAATGGGAAGAAGCGGGTGCCATTATTGTAATTGGCCTGGTCAACCTGGTTAACGGCCACATGATAGAGCAACGAATCGTTGCCATACACTTCGACCCGGTAAGCCATGCCTCGTTTGGCGAAATTGCCAGTGTCCTGGTATTCGCCCAAGGTCGAATAATTTCTGCCGCCGCCGGTATGAAAATAAGTCACCGTCGTGCGCAAGGTGGCATCAATATTTGTAACCACGGCAAAACCCGAAAGCTCGTGACGGCTCCCGTCATAGAATCCACCGGCGTAACTGTAAGAATTGGTGCGTGGAGGATTCAGCCCATCGGATTCAACGACGGTTGCCACCGTCTGCTGGATAAATGGCAGAGTGCTGCCAGAATTGTTGTTGGCTGGATTACTGCGATTATCCCAAACCGTGGACGGCAGATACGAGACGGCCATCGTACCACCGATGCCATTGCTGACGGTGGTCAGCAAATCGGGAAACGGCCCGGTATTCGTCTGAACCAAAAAATAGGTGGAACCGTTGTTGTTGTAAACGGTCATGACCCGGTCCAGCAGCCCGTCACCGTTTATATCCATTAATGTAACTGCGGTGCTGCCGTTAGCATAAGAACTCTGTGGACCCCACCAACCGGCATCGGCAGATTGGCCTTGAAATTCGATGTTCGTCACCACGATGGCTGTGGTGTCAAAGCCGTGGCCGTTGTTCAGATAAACGAGCCAGCTCTTGGCAGTTGTGCTGTTGTAATTCGTGTCGTTCAACATGACACGGTCAGGCAATCCATCGCCATTGAGATCATACAAGCCTACATAGGGCAGATTTTGAACTTCGGAATAGTCGGCATTGAGGCTGACTTGCGGATTGACTCCTGGCCAGACATCGGCGGCTCCGCCGATACCAGTGGAAGTATTGGTGGATTCAAATGAATAGCCATCATTCCATTCCACAGCAAAATAGGTTCTGGCCGTGTTGGCCACTGGATTAATTGGGCTGCTGGGATTGATTGGCAACATGACGTGATCGGGCAAACCATCGCCGTTCAGGTCAACCATGTGGACGTATGGCGTTTCAAGACCGGCCCAATAATAGGATTGCAGATTCGTGGCCCAATTCTGACTGCTGTAGGGGAACAGGTTGGTGGTTGTGAAACCGGAGCCGGTATTGAATTGCACCATGAAATTGGTCATCGGCCCCTGGCTGTAATGCCTGGACATCACCCGGTCCGGCAATCCGTCGCCGTTGAAGTCGAAAAACCCGCAATTGACCCCGCCGGATTCCACGGTTTGGTAATACTGCAAATCGTTATATGGAGCGGCGGAAGCCGGACCATCCGACACCGGCCAGAGTGTGACAGTTGCCGTGAATCCCGTGCTGGTATTCATCATGACCAGGAAATTGGTGTAGCTGTTGGGAATATTGGAATTGTTATTCGTCCAATTACACACCTTGTCCGGCAACCCATCCCCGTTAATATCATGAAGACGCACTTGTTGAGAATTCAAGGCTGCCCAAGTCGGATCACCGCTGGGAATATAATTGCCAAGTGTCGAACTGGGGCCAAAGGCATGTTGGCTCGCGAACGTGCCATTGCCGTTGGCCTGCATTCCCCGGAGCCCCAAGTTATGTTGCACCTGATATTGGTTTGGGGAGATGGAATTATCATAAGAAACCCAATCCGGCAATCCATCCCCATCAATGTCCACCAAATCGCCAGCCGCGTAGCCTCCCGGCGTAATCATTTGTGTCACAAAAGTCTCGCCATAGGAGCCCAGACTCAAGCCGCCCCATTGAACGGTTGAACCAAACGACACTCCTTTTGGATTTCCCTGGTAGGTGAAGGTCTGAACCGGAAGTGCCGTCTGGTTATCGGAGCCGTAAGTAGTCACTGTTTTCAGTAATGAACGCTCGGTTGCAGCAGATGTTCCGTAACTCAAGGCATAACGCCAAACATTCTGCCCTCCGACCTGACAAACGATATTGGTCAATCGCCGGCTCTGCTCAGTGCGAAATCCCCAGCGGTAGGAAAAGCGCCAGTCAGGCCGGGCCTCCATCCCAAAGCTAATGGTGTGAGTGCCCGCACCAGTTGCTGAATAGCTGCTGTTGAGATTGGTGTGACCGTTGTACGTGATTTGAGTGGGGTAGATGGTTCTCTCTTGCTGGCCGGTATAGGGACTGGCAGAGGTTGTGTAGGCAATGGTCGTCCAATCTCCGGTAGCCGTAACGATCTGGTCCAGTGCCCACTTGAACGTAGCATTATAACCACCGCTCCAACCTGTCTTGGGATTGACCACTCTCGAACCGGCGATTTGCCCAAAATAATAGATATTGCCACTCTTGTCATAAACCGCCCATTTGTTGTTGTTCGTATCACAGATGCAGCGGAGAAAGTCAGCGTTCACTTCCGCATCAAATTCGAGGTAGGCACCATTGGTGGCCGTTGGCAATAATTTAAACTCTTTGCCAAACAAATTAAGGATGAAGCCTTTGGTGTCGTCATATTGTTTCAACGGCAAATGGGTCGTGGCCGAAAACGGGACTGGAATTCCGTTTTGGGTGTTTCGCTCAATGTAGCCGATGTCCAGCTTCCAACCCACTCCACACCAGCCGTTCTCCCCTTTGGAGGAATAAGTCAAAGCCAAAGCAGGCTGGGAACCATTCCGTGCTGGCGCGCACGCAATGGGAATCGAATAGCCAAAACTTCCGGTGAATTCATCAACTTGTAGTTTCCCGCGCTTGCCTTCCAGGTCTTTGGCTTGAACCTGTCCGTCGGAGGCACCCTGCGGAGCTACCGGGAAGCCAGTACCTGATTGAGCCAGGCAACTGGCCGCCATCCCTAGCATAATGATTCCAACTGAAAACCGTTTCAGGCTGTTTTTAGATTTCATAAAATTATTGTTCGGAGTTGTTCGCGCTGAGATTGGTCACTGAATGGGGTCCTTGCTGTAGGCGGGCAGCCCCGAAGCGCCCGAGCCAGCCATAGCTTGGTAAGCATCCGGCAATCCATCGCCAGACGTGTCGGTCTCCCAAGTAGGGTTGTTATTCATGAAGTTCAAGCCAAAATACTGCTCCATGAAATTAGCCAGCCCATCCCCACTATAATCTTCGTAGGCATCGCTAACTAAATTCGTATTCGAGTCCCATCGTGTCGGATTGTAAGAGGCAGCCCGCATTTGATATTCCTGTAATGTGGTCAGGCCGTCGCCATCGGGATCAGCGCTGGGATTATTGGAGATGCTTCCAAAATAATAAATTTCCCAGCCGTCGCTCATACCTGTACCGTCGGTGGAGGGATTATTTGGGTCGGTTTTTGAAACCAGCCGCTCGTATGCGTCTGTAAGTCCATCATTATCAGAATCTTGCGGCCCGCCTAAAATCAGGAAACACGCAGTGGGCGGAGGTTACTAAGTAAATAGCTGTTTCCGTGGAAACCCTGTCCCATCCAGCTCCAAGGGACGCCATTGGTGCCAAAAGAAAGCACGGAATTTGCAAAACAATCATACGGAACGTTGTTTGAACCTCCCTGAATGGTGAATTGCAGCACCATATTATTCGTGCCGCTCCCGTTTGCCGTAACCACGACATTCGTAATCCAAACATTTGAACTGGTGATGGCTGTCCCCGAACCAACCAGTTGCAGAAAGCCCGGCCCGATGATTACATCCGGCACGGCGCCATTGGTTGCGGATGTCGGCGCGGAAATAATGTTAAACATGGCTTGGTTCCACGGAGTGATTTCGTAATAGGTATAATAGTAATTAAAGAGGGTTTGAACGTCATTGGAGCTTAACGGGTAACTGTAAGTTGCCACCGAATTAAATAGCCCGTTAGCTTGGTATAAGCCCGTTTCATCCGCGCCAATGAAAAAACCGTTGGTGAGAACATCGGGGCCGGGATAAATCGTCACGCCGGGGCCATTGGTTGCCAACACTCCGTCCAGATACAAGGCTGTGTTCGTCGGTGAATACGTCAGCGCAATGAAGTGGAAATAATTGGTCGTCCACGAAATCGGGGCGGAAAGATAGGTAGTGAGGCTGCTCGACAAATCATTCGTCTGCGCGGAGAAGTAGATGTTGTTGCCGCCATCATCAACGTAGATGCTCCAAAGGCCGTAACTGGAATCGGACGTGTAGCTGCCGACTTCAAACAGGCGTCCCCATTCGCCCGGCCCCGTTCCGCCCGCATTCGTGCTCGACCATGATGATGGCGCGAACCAGAAAGTTACGGAGCCTGAATCAAGTGGAAGAACCGTGAGGTTGGTGCCGCCGATGTTTTCATAGGCGCTATAATTCAGCCACGCCGGAATATTGGTGTCCACCACGAGTGATCTGCCGTTACCGAGTTGGTCGAAATTAAGGTTCGTGAACGATATGGGCGGGTAGCCAGAGTCGCTTGTCCAATTCGTAGGATCATTGAACGACCACGAATCCAGAGGCGTATTAGTGGGACCATATTTTCCACCGGGCGAAGGAACCTGGGCATAAGCCGCCTCTGCCATAAAGTAGAGCATGATGGCCGAAATAATTAGCCGGATTAACTGATAGTTCAATTTAATGTGATTAACAGTTTTCATAGAATTAACCTTTTGGAAGTTGCCCCCCTTTTTGCACCCGTAGCATGGCTGGAATCACCCGATTCATCTGACCCTAAAATCTTGCGGCATGAATCACCATTCCGTCCAGATGTTTTCCTGTGACGTTTGGGAAACAGGCTGGCGTTTAGTTTGAGCCGTTGTCTGCCGTTGTCAACCCTTTTTCGCCATGTGCTAATAACTTTGCTTTGGCAGCCTCTATGAGTGGCAAAGAAAAACCTCCGATACAACATTCGCATGTCCGACGAGCAGCGGGCGGAACTGGAAGAAATGTGCCGTCGGCGCGGACGGCCATTGAGCTTCCAAGTTGAACATCTGATTGCCTTGGCCAAGCTCGTAATTAAATTTTGCGATGGCAATGACGATCTGGAAATTGTGCAGGAACGCCTGGCTGCTGCCAAAAAGCGTTTGCCAAAGAAGGGCAGTTGAATTCCCGACAAAGTATTTTGCCTGCGCTTTCCCCGAAACTGCGCTCCCCAATCAAATTGTTGGAATGGGTTGGTCATGCCGTAGCGGTTTCTTCTACCAGTGAAAGAATGCGGGAAATAAAATCTTGCGTATCGAACGGCTTCTCAATGAAATCCGCTGCACCGAGGTCAAGGCCGCGCTGCTGATTTTCAATGCTGGCATTTCCTGCCACAAATACAATTGGTGTTTCCGCGAGGTGGGGAATTTGCCTCAAATGCCTGAACAGATTAAATCCACCGCCATCAGGCATTTCAATATCGAGGGTAATTAAGTCGAACACCTGCGTTTGAGCCAGTCGTAAGGCTGTCTTGGCATCCAAAGCCCCTTGTGTTTCGCAACCGGCTCGTGTCAGCAGAAATCTTATCATTGCAGCCACGGCCATTTGGTCGTCCACCACCAAAATTTTCGCTTTAGCTGTCATAAACCCATGTCCTGAAGATTTGTTATCAGTTTCCAAATTGAAGTCAACACTGTTCTCTTAAAAGAACAGAAGTTTTCGGCACTGACCTAGCCTTTAATCTGGATGACTGCTCCGCTCAATCTCGTCGGCCCCCAGGTGCGGCGATTTCGCATCAAGAAACATTGCACGCAGGAAGCGCTGGCGGCCAAGCTGCAGGTCGAGGGCTGGGATGTCAGCCGCGAATCGCTGGCCAAGCTGGAATCGCAATTCCGCCGGGTGCCGGATTGCGAATTGCTGTTTCTGGCCAAAGTTCTCGGCGTCACGGTCATGGATTTATTTCCTGCCAAACTGGATTTGAAAAAACTCGATCCGGCGTTGCGCCTGAAAGTGTCCACCAAATTTCCCCGCCGCAAATCTCGCCGCTCGTAGGTGCTGGTTTTTGGATTCCAATTTCTTCCTGGAAAAAGATTTTTCCCCGCGCGCATTTGGCTGGCGCGACTGCGCTGCTGAAAATAAAGGTGTTTTCAAGAGCGTTGAATTTGCGTGGGGAAAGGATGCGACAAACTATTTTGCCGGGGCGTTGGTCGGTTGCATTAAATCCTCACCGGCCTGCTGCACATGGCGGATCTGTTTTTCCGGGACGCTGCTGCGGAAGAAAATACAGCCATTGTTTTGTCCGTTGACCTGGCGCAAATCAGCGGCGTAAGCGCCTTCCATCACCAGCACAAAACCCGGCGGGCTATCAAAGCTGTCATTTTCTGTCGGCAACACTTTGATGGGAATTTGGGCGACTGCTAGTTTTTGAAACGCCGCCTGATTGAACTTCATCACCTGAGCCACATTGGCGATCTGCGCCGCCATTTTATGGTCGTAGTAATCGGCAAATTTAAGGCAGATGAGGCCGGTAAAGACGATCACGGCAAAAACGCTCCACAAGATGCTGGTCGTCCATGCGGTTTTCCAAATCCGTTTCGTCCATTCGGACTTGGCTTCGTCGGCGGCATCCTGAATTTTTTCCAGCGTTGGCATGACCTTACAAGCCAGATCGTTGGTATGCTGCACGAATGGCGCGATGATTTTCTGGTTAATGCCGGATTGAATCGAGTCTTGAATGCCCCGCACGATGGCCTTGGTGTCCACCTGTGCGCCAAGATTTTTCACGGTCAATTCAATGGCCGCAATGGTCTCATTACATTTTTCCTGGGTTGCGCGGCAAAGCGCGTCCGTCTTTTCGGCGTGATCCGTGATGCTGGCATCGCGGGACTCAATTGTCTTGGCGATGTGCGCGACTTCTCCGCGTATTTCCTCAATCGTCGCCAATGAATCGGCATTGGCCGAAATCATCCGGGTGGGGATGCGCTCGGCGTAATGGGCATACACGTCCAGCAGGAGAAATAGCTGGCTGAAAAACTGCGTGCTGTCGCCCTCGGCGAAGCGGTGATAAACCTCGCGTGCCAGCTCCCGCTTTTCAGCGGGATAGGTGGCGAGCATTTCTTGAAACAAATCAGATTCGGCCATAACGACTCCTTTCAGTTTGCGAGATTTACCTTCGCCCCGCGCTTGGCGGATAGCGGTTCGCCGATGGGCGGGGTGATTTTGGGCTTGATGGTGGCTGCTTCAATGGCGGGCAACAGCTTGGCGGCAATCTGGTCGTATTGATTGAACATGGTGGCCAGCCAGTCCTGCAACACGCCCCGCGCCATGATGTCGAGGCCAAGCGAATCGTTGCCGATGGCTTCATTGAACGGGATGCCGCGCTGATGGTCGGCCTCCAGCTTGGCGAGCCGGAGTTTCACAAATTCCGACAGCACCGGCATGGTGAGGGTGACTGCGCCGCAGTCGAGCAATTCCTTTTCCATCGGGCTGTTGTCGAACATCCGGTTTCTGGATGCCCGCGCCGGGTTGCGGACAATGACATAATCCACCTGCCTGCCGCAAAACTGGCAGACGGCCGCAAGATTGGTCATCACGTCAAGATCATCGAAGGGAAACACCATGAGCGTGATGCCGATGTTCTGCGCGCTGGCAATGTCAAAGAAGTGCGTAGCTGATAATGCCTTCATCAACTGGCCGTCCAGATGCGCCCGTGGGTCAATCACGGTGACGGGTTGGGCGGTCGTCTTTCGCAGAATCAAAATGAGTTCGTCCAAGTCTTCGGCCTGCCCGATTAAGGGCGTGAGTTTGACTTGGCTGGGGAATAATCGGGACAAGGTGCGGTTGTCGCCGTCCAGATCAAATCCCTGCCACGGGATGCCGCGTTGGTTGAACCAGCACGCGCGGGCGGCGGCTTCGATGCTTTTACCCATGTTTCCTTTGGCCTGCATGGGCAGAATCAGGCGATGTTTTGTTGTTTTCATATGGGGACGTTGTTGAACCGAAACGGATTGTCTGTTTCGGTTGTTGTTGTTTGTGGTGTTGGTGCTGATGGTTTCACAGTGGCCGGCTGTGCCGTGGCCGTTCCGCTTTCCCAATGGGACCGCGCCTGACGCTTCAGGTAGCGCCGGTAAAACTGGTGCAAACCCTGAGACGTGATGACGCAATCCTTTTCGGTGCGGAGCAGCTTGGCGATTTCCTGCCATGCCTTGCGCTGCTGGCGCTGTTCGCGGATAAACTCCACGAACGGTTCAATGCGGCTGTGGAATGGCCGCCCGCCGCCGGAATGATTTCGTTTCACCGGCTGGTTGACGTTGATGGATTTTGAATTCATCAACATCGAGTTTAGAACACTTCACGCGAATGCCGGTAAAAGATAGTCGGCGATTAAAGGGCAAAAACCGACGATTCGGCAGGATAGTTTCGGCAATGGACTTTTCAGCGTTAAATTGCGTTGAAATCCGTTGATGCGATGCGTTGAACTGCGTTGAGCAGTGTTGACGGTGACTGTTGAAAAGCGTTTAGCAGCGTTGAAATCATCAACGCAAATCAACGGATTTCAACACTTGTTTTTGCGGCTGCATTTTTCCGAAGCGAATGCGTCGGGGATGGTGTCATTCTTCCCACACTTTATTTATGCGTCTAGCAACGCCTCATTTTTCATTGCCGCACGAATGTATGGTTTTTCATTTCAGCGCATGATGGATGCTCCAATTTTTTGTTGGTTGCTCATTTCATCATGGGCTCACCGTCAAACTATTTTGATCCCTTTCGCACTGAACGGGCATTTCTGAAATCGGAGCGGCGGAACATCTTTGTGGAGTCGCGGGATTTTAGAAATGCCCGTTGAGTGCGCCGCCGTATAGGTTCGGTCGGATGCGGCGATTTGTCTGGCCGGTTGCTGAATACCTGGAAGCAAGCCGGCCAGTCAAAGCGCCAGATGACATCATTTGATTTGCTCAACAATGATCCACTTCAGGTTAGTGAATAAATTGGCTTAATGCCATGTTCTGTGTTACAAACAACCACGATTTATGAACGGAACATGCAAAAAATTTAGGCAGCGGGTTTATTTTGTGACCGTTGGCCTGAGCTTGATCTTGGGAACTGTTTGTATGGCACAAGGCATTCCACCAAGCGCAGTGACTTTGTGGGCCAGCGGCACCAACGGTGATGCTTTGCTGAATGGCATCGTGAATCCGAATGGATCACCAACGATGGCTTGGTTTGAATGGGGTGCAACCACAGGATATACGAATGCAACAGAATTGATTGATGTTGGCAGCGGAACGTCAAATTTGCCGCTGGACACTGTGATAACGGGATTGACTGCGGGGGTGGTATATCAATACCGGGTTGTCGCCAGCAACAGTGTTGGCCTGATGACCGGCCAACAAGATATTTTCCAGTCACCGCGAATCGTCCTTAACGGGGACAATCCGATGACAAACGAATGCCACATGCCTTTCAACGATCCGGGTGCCGTTTCTATGGCTGCTCCCTTGGCCATATCAGGCGGGGCTGACCACAGCCTGGCGTTGAAAACTGACGGCACGGTGGCCGCATGGGGAGAAAATTCATACCAAGAAGTTCCCGCTCCGCTAGGATTGAGTAATGTTGTGGCCGTCGCGGCAGGCGGAGCTCATAGTTTGGCCCTGAAGAATGATGGAATGATAGTCGGCTGGGGCCGTGGCTATGAAGGACAAACTGCACCGCCGTCTGATCTAAACGACGTGGTGGCTATAGCCGCCGGTTATTATTACAGTTTGGCGTTAAAAGGTGATGGCGTCGTTGTTGGTTTTGGAGACAATAACTATGGTGAAACGAATGTCCCGGTGGGCTTGAGCAATGTAGTGGCGATAGCAGCCGGAAGCTTTCATGCTTTGGCGTTGAACAATAATGGCAAAGTTGTTGGATGGGGTTACAATGCGGATGGAGAAATAGACATCCCGACAGACCTAAGCAATGTAGTGGCGGTTTCAGCAGGTTGGAACCAAAGTTTGGCCTTAAAAAACGATGGCACTGTAGTCGGTTGGGGGCAAACGAGCATTCCGCCGGGATTGAGTAATATCGTGGCCATCTCGGCAGGTTTGTTTCACAACTTGGCACTTAAAAGTGATGGGACGGTGACAGGCTGGGGTTCCGATTATTATGGACAGGTAAGCGGTTTGGAAAACTTAACCAATGTCATAGCCATTGCCGCTGGAGGTTATCACAGTCTGGCGGTGACTGGAAACGGCACTCTGGTGGCAGTGGGCTACAATCTATACGGCCAGACAAATGTGCCGAGCAACCTTGGTGGTGAAATCATTGAAAGTGGTTTCGTTGATTACAATAATCCGGCCACATACACCTTGATTTACACGGCCAGCAATTCCTTGGGTGGTGCCAGTATGGCAACGCGCACGGTAGTTGTGGTTGATACCACTCCGCCCTCGCTCACACTTTTAGGGGCAAACCCATTGGTCATGCCTGTCAATACCACCTTTGTTGACCCCGGCGCGACAGCTATGGATGCGTGTGCGGGAGACCTGACTGGCAGCATTTTTGTAACAGGCAATGTGAACAACACCGTTCTCGGCACCAATACGCTGACTTACACGGTAACAGATTACAGTGGCAACACGACCATCACCAATCGAACCGTCATCGCCGTGGTTGGAGCGCCATTTGTCACTACTTTGACCGCCAGTGGCACCAACCAGAGCGCAACCCTCTCCGGCACCGTAAACGCGAATGGTGGCTCAACGAAGGCTTGGTTTGAATGGGGAACCAATATCTTGCATGGCAACGTTACGGCTCCAATCTCTGTGGGCAACGGGTTAACCAACGCCACGTTGAATTCTTCGTTGACTGGATTGACTCCCGGCATTTTATACCATTATCGAATTGTCGCCACCAACAGCGCAGGACGCTCGAATGGCCGTGATGTCATTATCCAAAATCTGCCCGCCATTGTTCAAGCTCCGGCTGTGATGTTGAGCGGGATCAATCCGTTCACGAATGAATGTCACAGCCCATTCATTGACCCCGGTGCCGTCGTCATTGCACCACTGTCTGCGATTGCAGCGGGTGAGTATTACAGTTTGGCTCTCAAGAAAGATGGCACGGTAGCCGCTTGGGGAAATACCCCCGACGTTCCTCCCGGGCTTAACGATGTGAAGGCGGTTGCTGCGGGCTATATCAGTTCTCTGGCGCTCAAGACTGACGGTACGGTGGTTGGTTGGGGCGATAACACCTTCGGCGAAACAAACACTCCGGCAGGTTTAAGTAATGTGGTTGCCATCTCGTCGGGCTATGGCTATAGCCTTGCACTCAAGGCCGACGGCACCCTGGCTGGTTGGGGCGAAAATAATTTTACACCGACAACTATTCCTTCAGGATTGAGTAATGTTGTGGCAATTGCTGCCGGGTTCGACTTATGCCTTGCAGCAAAAGAAGATGGCACGGTGGTTGGCTGGGGTCATCCTTCTTTTGGCGGAACAACGCCACCATCTGGTTTGAGCAATGTGGTGGCTGTCGCGGCTGGCGAGTCGTATGGTCTGGCACTGAAATCGGATGGAACTGTTGTCGGCTGGGGGACAACGGTTCCGGTCGGATTAAGCAATGTCGTCGCCATCGCGGCTGGATTTGACTTTAGCCTTGCCCTTAAAAGTGATGGCACGGTCGTGGGATGGGGTGATGATTTCTATGGAGAAGCCACTCCTCCATCCAACCTCAAAAATGTCGTCGCTATCGCCGCCGGAGCGTATCACAGCCTCGCATTGAGAAGCGATGGGACGGTGGTCGGGTGGGGCATGGGCTTTTACGGTGAAACGGATATAACCACAAGTGGGACAAATCTGGTCACCAGCCTTCCGGCAGCAGGTTTTGTCAATGCGAATGACCCTGGCAAATACACCTTAATCTATAAGGCAACAAACTCCGCTGGCAAGGTGGCAAGTGTCACCCGGACTGTAGTCGTTGTTGACACCACCCCTCCCAATATTGATTGCCCTACAAATCTTACATTGGAATTTACCACGGAGAGGGGAGCCGTAGTCTCATTTGCTCCGAAAGCAACCGACCTCTGCTCAACATTCGCATATGTAAAATGTGTCCCGGCGTCAGGGACATGGTTTCCAATCGGAACCACAACGGTGCTGGTCAAGGCAACTGATTCCTCCGGAAACTCAGCCTTTTGTAATTTCCAAGTCACCGTGTTGGGAGCGCAAGGGGTCATTTCAAATCTGGTTTCAGAACTGATTGCCCTGCGCAACAATGTAAACTATCAGCCCGACTATGTGGGATTAAGCGGAGCCATCAGCAATCTTCAGCAATCACTGGCTCCGGCATTATGGATTGACCAGACTCATCTTGACAAAACAAGCGGGGGAATGGTTTTTACCAAAGATATTGCTGCGGTTCAATCTCTCTTAAAACTGATGAAGGATAAACATGGCACAATATCAAATGTGGTGTTATTGGGGTCCATTAAACGTCTTGTCAAAGCAGATTACCTGCTGGCCTTGGTATCAATTAACGACGTTACAAAGGCTCGCAAAAGTCCGCTAAATCTAAACGGGGCAATGGAGGCTCTTGTCAGAGGCGACGAAGAAGCTGTTAGGGCACAATATGGGGCAGCCATTGGGTATTATCAAAATGCTTGGAATCTTGCGACTCGCCTGATTATCCCTCACGTCAAATGAAACGTGATTATTGGTTTTTCGTCTGATTGATTTAACATCAGATGGAAATGCCCTTCGATTTTTTGTAGCCTTGTTCCAATTGCTGTTCCTGAAACCGTCTGATTTTCTCGTCCTGGCTTTTGGCGATGGCGGTCAACGGCAGAATTTCCGGCCAATTGATTTGATGCTTGTCGGCAATTTTCCGGGCGCGATGGTTGGTCGTCAACTTCAGCACTTGATTGGCGACTTTCAACCATTCCTTTGCCGGTAGCCGGGCGATTTCAACTTGCTGGAGCAATTCATTCAGGAACGCGCGGACACAGGGCACCAAGATTTTCAGATGCGCCACGTCCTGCCGTTTTTCCTGTGATACCGTTGCGGCCAATTCCAGTTTGCAGGCCAGCAGGGAAATGGGGTCAAGGACACGGATGGTTTTCCCGTCCCATTCGGCTTGGATGGCTGGCGTGGCGGCGGCGGAAATTCCGGGGATTCGTCGGATGATTTCAATGGCGGACTTTAGATCGCCGATTTGGAAAGGAATGAATCCGGCCAGCGCGGTCATTTGCACCTTGGGTGGATAGGCCGGAGCCAGTGCCAGTTGCCGGGCAATCCGCTGGACATCATCAACCCCGCCTTTGAAATCAATGTCCTCGCTGGTGAATGGCTTTAGTTTTTCAAGCTGCGGGTCGGCGTGCAAATAATGTTCCGCCCAATAATTGACGGCCTGACCGCCGACAAGAACATAGGGCTGTCCCTCCGCATTGCGTATTTTAAGAACTTCCGAAAATTGTTGAAGGGAAAAGCCCACGGCTACGCCCATTTGGCAATGGCGCGGGCAACCTGATTCAAATTAGTGATGCGCCAGTTGGCACCATTGCCAACCAATGACACCCGTTTCTGAAGTGCTGCCGCCGCCTGTGGGCTGCGCCGGGCCTTGCGCAGATTGGCCATGCGGCTTTGCGCTTCCTGTCTTTTCATTTGGTTGAAAGACATCGTTTTCACAAGCCAATACATACAACAATCATTGGTGAGAAGCAAGCTGCCGAGCCATGTTCAGGCAGAAATAAAACGGCCATACACCGCCAGCAAAACCGGGAATGCTGCCGCCGAAATGACATTGCCAATCAGTGAAGCGAGCAAACATTTGATAATTGACGGCGCAGCCAGGTCTGATTTGGCCGGGGGGATAAAACGGCAAATCAGATAGATCAAAGTTCCCTCGACCACCACCACCAATCCTTCGCCGATGCCTGCGGCAAAAGCCGGACGCATATTTTGAGTCAACCAAAGAAATCCCAAAAATGCCGGATAGGTGAACAGATGGATGCCAACGAGCCATAAAATGAAAAGGTGCGGTTGTTTTGAGCGGCGGAGCACCCACAAAATAAAAACCGCCTCCAATAAAATGGCGAAGCCGATCAAGAAAGCGATTTCGGACGTGAGCGGCTTTTCCGGCAACTCAATCGGGTCGGCACCGGCAGAGACAACCGAAAGCAAGATCACGGCTAAAAATCCGAATCGGCGGATGTAAGGTTGCGTATTCATTTTATTCCAACTTTGGCCGCAGCTTCCGGGGCAATTTCTTTAAGTTGATTCGTCGCATTTGCGCGGACATCTTTATCGGGATCGTTCAAGAGGGTTATGAAAAGCGGGATGGCCTGTTTGCGTTGTTCGGGAAATTTGTCGCCGACTCCTTCCACCAAAGTATTGGCAGCCAAACTGCGAACATTGGGAAATTGGTTCGTGAGTCCTTTGATTAAAAAAGGCATGGCGTTGGAGCCGGTGCCACAGGTGGCAATCATGGCGGTCAAGGCAATGTCCTTGTTGGTGCTGTCCATGAGCAGCCACAATTCTGGCAACGCGGGTTTGGCCTGTTCGCCCAAGGCGATGAATCCGCTGGCGGCATTGAGGTTAATCTGGAAAGGACTGAAGCAATACGGTGGCCGCGCATAAGTCAACCGCTTCAACAAGGCAGGAATGGCGTTGGTTCCCATTTTTTGAATGGCGTCTTTCGCCGCCGGGGTGAAATCGCCTTCACCTTCGATGCGCGTTTCCAGCCATTCGCCCAATCGCCTGCCATTGTAACTTGGTTCATCGGGAAATAGAAATGCGTCCGGGTGGTTGGTTGCATATTGATCGGTCAGGAATGCTTTTGCGGCCAGAGCAAGGTCAGGATCGGGGTCGGCAACGACGGTTTGCATTGCTGAATCAATTTGTGAAGTCACTGGATAATGGCGTAACAGCCCGAACGCCTCGCGCCGTGTGATGATGCTGGACGATTGCAAGCGAGCCAAAACAATCGGCAGTGCTTGGTCTGGCATGGCCTCCGTCAATGCTCTCAATGCGGCATTGATTCCCGGTTTTCCCTGCGCCAGATAATTTGTCAGAATGGGCAATCCTTTATCCGGCGCGATGATGATGAGCGTTCGCAACGCCGCCCCCGCTGCGTTGTCAGCGCCGCTCGCTAGATTTGTCAAAAGTGGATAAGCAACCAGTGCATTGGTGCCAAAATGGGCAAGTGAACTTACCGCGTGCAAACTGACTGCACTGGAAGAATTCGTTAACGCTGCGACCAGAAGCGGAACAGCCAATTCCGGCGCGGTCGTCTGAATCCCAATATCATCCACGGCGGCAGCCCGCACCGCATCGGAAGAATCATTGAGCCGGTCTTTTATGCGGGCGATATAAACGGCAACATCATCAGTGACCGACGCCAGATTATCCACGCCCCATTGCCTGACGTTGTAATCCTGATTGGTGAGCGCCCGGCAAAAAATCGCCTCGGCGGGTTTGCCGACGAACACCAGACACCGTTCGGCGGTGAAAGTGTGGTCTTTTTCATCAAGAAGTCCGGCCAGTTTTTCGGCTGCGGGCGCGGCATTCGTTCCCAAGACTTCAAAACCGGCGATGCCAAGCTGTTGAAAATCTTCGGCTGAATGCCATTTCAAAAATTGGATTCTAAATTTGTCGCTCAAACCAATCATCCATAAACTGACTGGATCATCCTTGGCTTCCACCAATTCGAGCAGCCGCGGCAGGACTTTTTTGACCGGCATGGCGCGAACGGCGGTTTGAGCCTCGGACAGACGTTGGGTTTCGTTCAGCGGCGTGTCGTTGCATTGTTGCAACTAAGCGGACAATGACCGCCCCTGATAACGTGGTTCACGCGGAAGCAATAGCAAAATGATTCCACCGCACGCCAGAGCCAGAATGATGAAGGCAAATTTGCGCCGGGTTTTCATCCGAGTTTTATTTCACGGATGGTTGTGACGCTTCCGCATTCGGTTTGCAAGTTGTATTTGAAATGCTTTTGGATCTGCCCGGTCAAAGAGCCGTCTTTGTCAGCGGCGTTTTTTCTTTGGCTGGAAAATCGGTATGCCTTTGTCCCGGCGGCGGGTTGCCACGGCGTAGGTGCTTCGACCTAACAGCGCGGCAATCTGGTCGTCCGGTCGGGTGCCAAGAATTTTGTCGTCCTCTGGTCGCCAGAAATGCAGCTTGGAATTGAAACAGGGAATGCCACGGTTATTGCGTTGGGCAGCGACAGCGTTGACATTCCGGCCAATCTTGCGGGCCAGTTTTTCATCCCGCATGGTTCCGAGCAAAGCGATTTCCCCCGGTGTCCAGAGTTCCTTTTTTACCGCCGGAATTTTCCGCCGCTTCCGCTTGGTGGCCACGGTGCGCCATTCCCGGCCAATCCGACGCGCGACGTTTTTATCCGTGTCGGTGCCAAGCAAGCGCAATTCAAAATCCGTCCACGGTTTTTCGCCGTTGTCGGCAAAGGGCTTGATGCCCAGCGCTCGCCGCCGCCAGCGCACGTCAATGGCCGAACGCTGTAATTGTTTGGCCACAGCCGAATCCACCTGGGTGCCTAACAATTCATCCTCTGCTGGCGTCCAAGGCCGGACTTTCCGGCCAAAAAGTGGAATGTGCATTTGTTGCCGCCGGAATTCCACGGCGCAACGCGACCGCCCCAATTTGCGGGCAACTACCTCGTCCGGCTCGGTGCCCAACAATTTATCTTCGTCCAGTGTCCACGGTTTATCGTTGGGATCAACCACGCAAGGCCCGAACTTGCGTTTGCGTTCGGCCCACATCTGGCGGCGGCGTTGACCGATTGCCTGCCAATCCACCGGCTTGGGTGGGATGCCTAAAATATGACGGTGATGGATAACGGATTTCTTGGTGCGTCCTAATTCAAGCGCAATTTTGAAATCGGTATCCGTGCCAAGCAATTTCTTCTCGGCCTCAGTCCAATAGCGGGTGTTTTCCCGTTGGAAGGGGGGAATGCCCAAGAGTTCCCGCCGTCGGGCAATCGTGGCCGAAATGCAGTTAAAGCGTTTTGCCAAATCTCCATCAGAATGTTTACCCAAGAGCCGGTCTTCTTCGGGCGTCCAAGCTCTGCCGCGTTCGCGTAGTCGAATGCAAGGCAATCCCATAATGGTAATACGCCGCGTCCGAATTGCTGAAAGAGTGCGTCCGGTCAAAGCCGCGACTTTGCGGTCAGGCAACTTGCCCACCAACCGGAGTTCATCTTCCGTCCAGCGACGGCTGGCCGGGCGACGATGAATCCCCTTGAATTTGCGCCGATGCGTCACCGCTTTTTTGGTCCGGCCAAGCTGCCGGGCCAGTGCCGAATCCGTCAGCGTCGAAGAAGACAATAGCTGGTCTTCCGCATCCGTCCACGGTTTGCGGTGCCGCTGCACGGGGAATGGGGATTTTGACGGCATTGAATTTGCAGGCAAGCCTTGCATTTGCGATGTCTGTCAATAGTTTGGGGCATATTGCCCGGCATCTTAACCGCGCAATCGTTTTCTTTGCGGTCGGGTCAACGTGCCCAACCATTGGCGCGGCGTGCAGATGTCAATGCCGAATGGTTTTTCCAATACCGTCAAATCTTGGTCGCGGGCAATGATCGAGTAGCATTCTTGCTCGCCCAAAGCCGCCTCAATGAATTTGTTGTCCTTGGGGTCGCGGCATACTTTTTCTTGAAACGGGATTGGCGTAACCCACAAGGCTGACGTTCGCAGGGTATTCAACCAAAGCGCGGTGTCCGTGGTAAAGTGCTGCTCCTGTTTCACCCGTTCCAATACCGCCTCGTATTCGGCAAGAATTTCCTCGGTCATTACCGGCGTCATTATGCCACACAGCCATGCCTTGAGGCACCAGTGCGGTTCGTGATGCCAGAAGACGCCCGACACGAAAACGCCGGTGTCAATGACGGCCAGATTCATCACGCACTTGACGCAACGCCTGATTGACAATGGCGGCTGCCTGACGGGGCGAATGTCTGCCAACGGGGGTTTGTTTCAAGAGGTTTCGGACGGCCTCGCGTCCGGGGGGCTTGATGGGCCGGATCAACAAGCCGTCCTTGCCCAGGTCAAATACGTTCAGGGGACCGCCGCGCGTCAATCCTTCCCGCTCGCACCATTCCAGCGGGAACACCGTCTGGCGTTTGCTGGTCAAAGTCATGGTCATCGTCTTTATCATAGTAAGGTTCTATTACCCTGAAAACGACTTTTGTCAAGGGTTTTGCGCGAATTGCGCCGGTATAATCCTGTGTGTTTATCGCGTAAAGCAGGCGAATTTTTCTGCCAAGCTCTCCCATTGAGATGAAAAATAAGTCACAGCATGACCAGCGGCGGGCGGGCGGCAAAAGGGGGAATTTCCGCCAACGTGAAATTCAGGGGCAAGAAGGGCATCGAAGGTTTTTTCCATCAAGTCATTTTCCTCATGTAAGGATTTGTTACCTGAAAAACGCGATTATCAAGGGTTTTGCCGGATTTCAACTCCATAATATTGTGCAACCATTACGCAAAACGGTTGGAATTATCTGTCAAGCTCTCCCATTAAGATGAAAAACAAATCGAAGCATGACCAGTGGCAGGCGGGCGGCAAACGAGAAATTTCCGCCGACGTGAAATTCGCGGGCAGGGGGTCAACGAAGGTTTTTTCCATCAAATCATTTTCCTCATGTAAGGATTTATTACCGGAAAAACGCGATTTATCAAGGGTTTCGCCCGGATTTTGCGGGGTGCAGTTTTGTTCACCCCATGAACTAAGCCGTCGAAAATTTCTGCCAAACTTGTCAATAGACGATGAATAACCAGAGCCAAAGCCATGCAAAGGCAACGCCGTTGGCGCGGTCGGCAGAACTGAACCATTCCGCATCCACGGTTGCCGCCCATAAAAATCTGGTGGATGCCAGAATTGTTTTTGACGGGTCGCCGTTACTAAACCGTTCTTTTTTTTCGGTGGATTTCACCGGCCACTGCGGGCGGAAATCCCAAAACGCATTTTGTGTCCCTGATACACCTCTGCCGGTTTGCCTTCGGGTAGGATTTCAATTTGGTGGCCGGATTAACGAACGGAACGGGGAAGACACTTTGTTCCAAAATGGAACAAAGCTTTTTGAAAACCAGTTAAAATCGGTTCTATGTTTAGTGCCGTAGCCCATAAAAATCTGGCGGATGCCCGGAAGTATTTTGACGAGCATCTGGCGCAGAATGATTACTACGCCGCCGGGGAAATCCGCCCCGGCCAGTGGATTGGTATGGGCGCGGAACGCTTGGAGTTAAAGGAGAATGTCACGCGCGAACAATTTCATGCGCTCTGCGAAAATCAGAATCCAAACGATGGCGAACGGCTGACGCAACGAAGCCAGAAGGAAGGCCGGCGCCGGGTGTTTTATGACTTTACCTGTTCCGCGCCGAAATCGGTTTCGGTGCTGGCGGTCACGCTGGATGACCACCGATTGATTGAAGCCCATGAGGAAGCCGCAAAGATTGCGTTCCGTGAACTCGAAACTTTCGCCGCGACTCGCATTCGCAAGCATGGTGTTGAAAGCCGTGACCGAGTGACCGGCAACCTGGTGGCGGCAGCGTTCGTGCATGACAGTTCCCGCGCGCTTGATCCGCAATTGCATACCCATTTCACGGTGTTCAACGCGACGTTTGACAAAGAGGAGCGTTGCTGGAAAGCCCTGCAAGCACGGGGCATGTATGACGCGATTCGCTACGGCACGGCGGTCTATCGGAATGAACTGGCGAAACGGGTGCAACAAATTGGCTACCGGATTACTCCGGCCAAACATGGTTTTGAAATCGAGGGCGTGAGCGGTGAAATGTTGAAACGGTTTTCCAAACGCGCGCAGCAACGTGACGCGGTGGTGAAGGAAATGGAAGAAAAGTTGAGGCGAACACTTTCCAACGATGAAATTTCCCATGCGGTGCATCAGAGCCGCGCAAAGAAAATAAAAGGCATTTCAACGACGGAAGTGCGTCAGCGGCAGTTGTCGGAGTTGTCAGCCGATGAGCGGCAATCCCTCGAAACACTCCGTGCCTCGGCTCATTCAACCCGCCTGCCGCGCATTGCCTTGGCAGAAAACCAAGCCTTGAACCATGCCGTTGCCCATGTTTTCGAGCGCAAATCGGTGGTGCCAGAACATGAATTGTTGAACGTGGCGCTGTCGCACCGCCTGGGTGCGGTGGACTTGAACTATTTGAAAGGGGCGGTGAAGCATTCGCCAGACTTGGTGAAAACAGAACGCGGGTTTTCCACGCAGCAAATTCTGGCAACGGAATTGAGTTTGATTCAGACGGTCAACGCGGGCTGCGATTCGGTCGCACCATTACATCCCGGCTACCGGCCTGCCGACTGGCTCGGCGAAGATCAACGCCGGGCGATTTATCACGTCTTGCGAACCAGTGACCGCATCACCGGCCTGCGCGGTCTGGCTGGCAGCGGCAAAACCACGGCGTTGCGTGAACTGGTTGCCGCCTGCAAAGAGGCCAAGATTGAACCGCTGTTCTGTGCGCCAACGGCGGCGGCAACGGAAGTATTGAAAAAAGAGGGATTCGAGGCGAAGACGCTGCAAAGCCTGCTGCTGTCGAAACCGATTCTGACGGAACGGCAATTGATTGTCTTGGATGAAGCCGGGGCGGTGGGGATGGATGACATGAAGCGACTGTTTGATGTCGCGCGCGATGCGCGAATCATTCTGTCCGGCGACACCGGGCAACATGCTTCGGTTGCGCGTGGCGATGCGCTGCGGATTTTGGAGCAGCATTCGGATTTCAAGTCCGGCCAATTGACGGCCATTCGGCGGCAACACAAGGCCGACTATCGCAAGGCCGTGGAACTGGCGGCGCAGAAACGCACCGTGGAAGCGTTTGCACAGTTGGAACGCATGGGCGCGGTGGTCGAATTTTCGGGCGGTGAACTTCACGGCTCGGCGGCAAAATCATATTTGAAGGCGTTGGCGGAAAATAAATCCGCTCTGCTGGTCGCGCCTACTTGGGCGGAAATCGAGGTGGTGACGGAAAAAGTCCGGGCGGAATTAAAATCGGCTGGCCGTCTGGCTCTGGAAGAAAAGGCGTTTCAAGTTTTTGATTCGCTGTCGTGGACGGAAGCGCAAAAGCGGGATGCGCGGCAATATCGTCCCGGCATGGCCGTCCATTTTCATCGTCGCGGACATGGTTTTGAAAAAGGTGAAACGGTTGCGGTGGTGGCCGTGGAAAATGACTCGCTCAAAATTCAACATGAAGACGGCACCGAAAGCATTTTTCCATTGGGCGCAGGCATCGCCTGCGATGTGGGCGAGAAACGGAAATTGAAAGTGGCTGCGGGCGACAAGCTGTTATTGCAATCGAATTGGCAAAAGAAGTTTGTGAACGGTGAACTGGTCGAGGTCAAAGCCATTCAGGGCGATTCCGTGGTGCTGGCCGATGGCCGGGTGATTCCTTCCAATTATCGCACGTTCACGCATGGCTACGCCGTCACGTCGCACGCCGCCCAGGGCAAGACCGTGGATGAGGTTTTGGTGGTCGCCTCGTCGCGTTCGCTGCCCGCCATCAATCAGGAACAATTTTACGTCAGCATTTCGCGGGGCCGCGAGCGTTGCCAGGTCTTCACGGACGATGCTGAGATGTTGCGTTCGCACGTCACCGATTCCAGTGCGCGGCTGGCGGCCATTGAAGCCCTGCCGCAACGCAACTTCCTTCAAACCATTTTGCAACGCGGCAACCATTTCCTGAAACGGTTCCGCCAGCGCCTTGCCCAATCCATTTCAACGGAAACAACTGAAAGGAGTAACTATGAAATCAAGCCAACTGAACACCAGCAACAATCCACCCGCCATATCAGCGTCTAGCCCGCGCGATAATCCCTGTCTTGAAAGGGATTCCACCATCGCCGCGCTGGAAGCCATTGCCGATGACGGTATCAGCTACCTGCTGCCTTACGCGCAATTTATGTATGCGGAAAAAATTCCCAATCCGGCCTTGGAAAAGGAGCCGGATGCACCGCCAGAAAAGATGCTGATTCATTTTGCGTGTGCCGATGTGGTCGTCCTGGGCAGCGGCCTCAAGCGGCTGACACAGGAAATTCAGAAATATGAATTGAAGTTTGTGAAGTCGGCGGATCGGCGGTTCGCCACCACGTTGAAAGCTCACATTGCCGCCGTCACTGTCACTTTAACCAAGGAGAATATATGAATCCCGAACGCAGAGATTTTCTCAATTTGCTTTCGCCGCCCGGACGAAGCAACAGCGATGAGGCCGCATGGAAATTAGGCTTTGAACCCGACCATATCGCCATTTTGGTGAATGAGCGTATGCTCGATCCATTGGGTAATCCACCGCCAGGTTCCATGAAGTTCTTTTTTACGGCCGATATTGAGCAAAAGAAAAATGACCGTAAATGGATGGCCAAGGCAACCGAACGCATCCGATTAAAAATCAAGGACAAGAACGAACGCGCCGCCAAAAGCCGGGCGCTCAAAGGTCCCACCAAAGGTTCCCCGAAAGGTTCAGTGTCCGCAACCAACGGCAACGCAACCAATGGAAATAATTCCCATGACCGTCATTCCTAGCGGCGCGCCTCGCGCTTCCATGATACGGCGCGCGGGTCGCCGTCAGGCCGTTCCTCGCTCCGCTGTGGTCTGGCTTGACTGCGCCCGCTTGCGCCGTGGGAATCGCTTTTAAGAATCACGCCGCGCAATCTGCATCGCCAGTGGTTATTCCCAATAATCGTCATCGCAATCGCAATGCGCCGAATGGTGCGGCGGTGGAAATGGATCAAATTCCGGTGGCGGTGGCGGTGGTCCCGGCAGATGGATGAAAATGGCGGGCCGGATATGCGACATGGATTTTCCTCCCTTTCGACGCAATGCGCCGCTTAATACCCACGCCAACAAAGCCAGCAAAAGATAGATGGCTCCGATGAGAAACCAAAGGGCGTGTTCGTGAATGAATCCATCAAGGTGATTCAATGCCGACATTTCCAGTTTGAGGGCTTTGATTTGCCAAGGTTGCATAATGGTCTCCTTTTATGCCGCGACGTTTTGCGCCGCTGGTTCGGGGTTGTGAGTTCCAATAATGGCCTTCTGCTGCTTCTCGTATTCGCTCAAGGCAGGCATTTCCACCGGAGCGTTACGGGAATAGGCGCGATGGACGGCCTTGCTATTTTGGCCGATATTCACTTGGGCATACCGTTCGGGATAGCCCGCCGTCTTCGCCCGTTCCGCCCACGCATAGCGGTAGCTGTGCAACGATACGCCTTTGATGCCGAGTCCGGTGCAGCGTTGCTTGAACTCCGTGGCGCGGTCGCCGGCGCGAACCGTCCGCAGATACGGAAACAAAGGCCCATTGCCGGGAAGGTCGCGCAGGATTTCCGCCATGTCTGCATCGAGGCGCATAATGGCAACTGTTCCCGTTTTCATGCGCCGGTAGCTGATGACGTTACTGCTCCAGTCAACATCCTCGGCCTGAAGGAATGCCAAGTCGGACTGTGACGCGCCCAGATACCACGCCAGTTTGTAGAACGCCTTGCGTTCGGGATTGTTCTCGCGGGCGACAATCGCCAGATGTTCGGTCAAGGTGATGGCGCGCTTTTCTTTGAATTCCACGGCAGGCCACTGACGTTTCGGCACCAGCGGCCACGGCAGCCAGTTCATGTCCACGCAGAAATTATGCAAGCGGCGCAGATAAACATTGGTGGAAACTTTGCCGCATTGCAGGATGTGCAACAAAAGTTCGCCTTGGGTTTCAATGATGACTTTTGGCAGCAACGGGGCCAGCGCCTTGTCCTTGGCCACGCGCAGCCAGCGTTCTTGGTTGGCTCCCTTCTTGGTGCCGATGAGTGCTTCAATGGCGTTCTGCCAGGTGCGCGTTTTCATGCCGTCGTCCGAGCCTGCCAGATACGCTTTGGCGATTTGCAGATTCAGGATGGGCTGGCGAACCGAATTGTTCTTGGCTTCGATGATCTGTTGGGCGTCGTCGGCGTTGTTGGTGCCGAGACTGGTGCGCTTGCCGGTTGTGGTGTCCACACAGTAGTAGGCTCCACCACGAATGCCACGGCAGATGAGACGGTAACGTGTTTTCATATTTTTCACGCAACCGCAAGAATAACTGAGGCCGAATCCGATGAGGTAGCAGATAGGGGGCGGATTTCGCCGGACTATTCTGGTTTCCTACGGATTGGAAAAATGGTGTCCGTTTTGGTGTCCGTTTGGACCCCTCAACCTCCTAAACCGCTACTGCACACGCAGTTGGAATTGGAGGCGAGGGTCGGAATCGGGCCTTTAGGGGCTACGTTTGTGTCTTTTTGGCGCATTTTCTTCAGGGATTCGGATGATAGGGCACCAATAGGCACGACTCGGTCTGAATCGGTTTGGTATAGATTTCGGTAGGGTTTCAACGGTTCAATTCCAGAATCTTTCAACATGTTGCGATCGCCCTTTTCTGGCGACAAAATTATATTTATGACGCGGTTCTGCGCCACCTTGGGTGTGAGTAGAGGACCTGAATTCGCATTTTTAAATATTTGATCGAGAAGTTTGCTTGGAAGAGTCACGATTAAAGGGATTTCCAAAAATTGATTGAAACTCCTGTCTAAATGATCTTGTTGAGAGGCATCAGGCCTGATTTTTAATCTCATCGCCAATGAATAGCACTAAAACTTGGAATTTTGTTAACGCGATTGTTCGAAAACGAGTCCCAGCCAATCATCTGTTGAAACACCAACAGGGTGCTAATGACATGAGTGAAGGATTGAGCGAGCACTCCAACCCAAGGGCGCGATCTCAACGGCGTGCACGGTAACGGAATAACTAAACCGCTTTGAGCGGCTCACGGTAGCTGAAGCCTCTAGCTTTGCTGGAGGTCGCTGACTGGACGTTGCGGTACTTGTTGCGTGTTTAAAAACCGCATACGTCTCATCGGTATAGTTCAAGCACGAAAAATGTATCGACCAAGTGCTTGTCTATATCATTGGCAAAGACCTTAAGAAAATCGTAAGCATCTAGAGCGGTGCTGAGGTCAAACTCATGAAGTTTCCCATGCGCTATCCTATTGCGCTTCTCTCTCAGGCGTGTGAATTCATCTAGTCTTTTCTGTGGTACCGACATGCCGAGACATTCTGTGAGTAAATCCGGTATCATCACTGGTTTGAAATTGCGCTCCCCAACTTGATTCATAAGGTGCTTCAAACCAAAAGGTGCTAACAAATCGCTTGGAAAGCGAAATCCCTGTGCCTCTAGTTTTTTAATGCAATCTTCATATTTGTATCGCTTGACGGGTTTAGCCGGCTCCTGCAGTGATTTCTTAAGGTTATTGTGCCGTTGCTTGCTGATCATCTGTAAAGTGTTTTTACGGGCCCGTTCCAGAAAGACTTCTTTGCCTCCTTGAAAGTCGAACATTTCTGTTAAGGCAGCAGCAAAGAAGGACTCAAAATAGGAGAATGTGCTTAACATCATGTGACAGCCTAGTCGCTTCTTATAAAGTTGAGCCCGCCGGAGCAATTCACTGTCACTGGTGGTATCATGCGAGAAATGGTCGGCACGTGGTAGCAGTGATGCATTGCCGCCGATACGGTGATTGAGTTGCGCCTTGTAAGCAGGGACAGCGTAACAAATTAAAACAAGGAATTCAAAAAACTCCTCGTTCTGCTTTTTGTAATTCAGGTAGGATTGTGTGCTTGCGATCATACGGATGAGTAAATCTGCTATATACTATGGTAATAAATTGATGAAAAACAAGAGTGCAGGATTCGTCATTTGAATTGCTCAAGGACTTTGTCGTCGTAAAACAACAGCCGCAATTTTTGATCGGGAGACATTTTCAATGCCTCAATTCGGCGTTCTAAAAACGTTAACATGTCAATTCCTCTATTATACACTTCCAACTTAGTCCACGATTCTCTCTTGCTGATGTCGATTTCATTGTATGAACCAGTGCGATATCTTTCTCGTTTTCCAGGCCACGCTAACTTTCCCAAAGAAGAGTTCTTCCCATTCTTCAAAATAGTCAAATTGCCTAAAGTATTAACTAATATCTTTTGCGCCAAATCCGCGTTCTCGCTTCCTGCATCGGATATAAAAGGGTTCACAATATCTGACCAGTTGTCTCTCCACTGTTGTGGGATGATGTGTTCGATAGTTGTATCCTCGTAATCGTCGATACTTAATTTGTCATCCGTTTCCCTGGCTCGTTCTTTTAAATACTCTTCATAATTAAAAAGAAAATATTTAAGCGCGCCCCATCTATGGAAACCTTTATTGCCTCTCTCATAGGTGAACAAATTATTCATCGACTTTATCAGGGTCTCAACTGCAATGGGTTGCCGGAGCAAGTCTTCCAATCTTTTGTTCACACTTGCCGCATCATCTTCATTACAATAAATATCCCTGCCCCACGTCGCCACAATCCGCTCGTCAAAGCACCATAGTGTCCGGTTTCTGAAAAATAGCCGTTCTAAATTTAATAACAGTTCACAAAGCGTGGACGACTCGGATTTCAAAATAAGAGCCATTATAAACACTTTAATCTCCTTGCTTCCGTTAAGTAATAATAACTTCCTCACAATTTGGGTGTTGGAGTTGTGGACCTGATGCCAGGCAGGTGCGGCTCCTGACAATGAAATAACGTAATCGGATATTTTACTATAGGAAACGCTTGGCTCTTTATCACCGCTTTCGTCTTTGTCGTATTTTTCCGAGCGATTGCAAAACATCTGAAACACTTTTTCTTCTGCAACATTCTCAGAAAATACGGACTCCGCGGGCTTTCGATACAAGGACAAATGTGCTGATAAAAACACATCTTCATTTAGGATGTTTTCTGCATTGCGAGCGAGATGTGAGTAGATTTTACCCCATGCAATATTGATATTGCTTTTTAGCTGCCTTTTATCTTCTGGTGTATTCGGGAGCTTCGCGCTCAAATAAATTAACCTGTTCTTTAGTTTCTCAAGCGTTGATAGGGGCTTTCCCCGGTTATTCATTGTTTCAAAAACCTCCTGAACATCCAGGTCACTCTCCAGTATTTTTAAATCGAATTCGAGCGCCGTTGTAATTTTCTTAAAAATCGTCTCTCTTTGTAACATGTGAAGGGCCTGCAACTTCTGGTGAAAGAATTCATTGGCGAAAAGTAGGTTTTGCCGATAAACATTCAAATCTTTGTCTTGAAGAATTATCGACTGGTTGAGATAAATGCGGTTCAGTAAAAAGGCATAGTTGTGGTCCGTCGCGTCGTAACAGAACTTATAAACAGTGCTTTTACCGGATGTATTGGTTTTGGAAAAATACGTTTTAGTTAAATCTTCTGTGGTCTCGCCGCTATAGCCATCCTTTGCTAACCGGAGAAGTTGCAGGAGGAGAATGGTTATTGTTGTTAGTCTTTGCTGGCCGTCTACAACGTAAAAAAACTGAACACCGGATATCCATTGTTCGTTTACAGACGGTTTACATTCTTCTAGGTAGAGAGTGCCGGTGTAGTGTGATTTAAACTGCCCATCGATTTCGAGTATTTCCTCTAGATCATCCCAAAATTCGATTAGCTGTTTTTCGCCCCATGCATATCCTCGCTGATAATCAGGAACTCGAAAGAGCCTTGTGTTAAATAGTTCAAGTAGGTTCACAGCAATATTGTGTTTGATTCAGGCAGACGATAATCACCTGGCATTGCGATTGACTGAAGTGCTGGGCCGGTCAGAATCATTGGCAAAATTACACGGCGGTTTTGGTGGCGCCGCCATGGAGGGTGGCACGGGGGCGGAGTTTTACTTTGACAGCCTCGCGGAAAAAGATCGGGTCGGTCGCCTTGCTGGACCAGATGAAGGCTTCACCCGGGTGGAGGCGGGCCAATTGCTCCGGCGTGAGATTGAGCAAGGCGGCGTTCGCCTTTTGAATATGCTTTAACCAGGCCGGCGAATTGAACCGGTGTAAAATGATCTGTGACGACAGTTCAATCAAGGAGACCGGAACGGACGGCGGGTCCTGGCTGGCGACGAGGATGCTTGTGCCTTTGTGACGCATTTCGCGCACGACGCTGATCAAGCCATCCACCAAATCAGGGCTGCCAATGTATTTGTGCGCTTCATCGAACACGACCAACTTGTTGAAAAACTTGCCCTGATAGGTAGCATCACCAAAAAGTTGGAGCAGGACCACGAACAAGCCCAGTGCCTCGTCCTTCTCGATGAATTCATCCCGCAAATCCACGATGAGGAGACGGCCAGGCCGAATCAGGTCACTGATGCAAATTGAGTCCTCAATGTAGTCCGCAGCCAAATCCAAACGCAAATTGGCGAGTTCGTTTAGGTTGTCTGGGAGACCTGCCTCAGAAATAGCCGTGCGCAGCCCGTCCAAGGTCAAGTCATCACGCATGGCACGCATGATCTGATTGAGCCGACGGATGTAGGTAGCTTGGTTGCCAACTGCGCCCATGAGGAACCGCCAATGACCAGCTTGCAATTCAGATGACGCGAACTTAAGAGGCAACACTTCAAGGCCCGGATACTCCGCCCTGCGCGCCTCAAGTTTCCCCGAGGGCACCAAGAGGACCATGTCTTTCAAAGCGGCGGGACGAGCGTGATAGTCCGCCAATAAAGTCGCCACAGCAGAAGCGTCGTCGTTGGGCCGATTCATGGACGTGAACTCGGGCTTGTAATCCTGCGTCTGGCTGTAATGGAAAACAACGGTCGCCAGTGGTTGTGGTAGGCAATTGATCCCGGGCAGGGACAAAGATGCCATCTCAATGATGCTGCCAAGGGTATAGCTCTTGCCACCACCCTGCACGCCGAACAGGCTGATGGTGTGGGTCTGGTTGAGATCGAGAGCAATCGAACGACCCATTACTTTACCCAGCATTCCGTACTGAGGAGACTCACCAGAAACCCCTAGCAGAACATCGTGCTTTGGTTGCACGGATGATGAAAACGTCTCAGAAACAGAGGCTGATTCAACTGGCTCCGGTGCCGGCGGAAGAGACGGCAGATCAGTCGCCACTGGCGGGACTGGCGAGGAGAGCGCAGCAGGAGCAATCGGCGTAACCGGAGTAATAGCAAGTGGCACACTTGATTCGGTCAAGCCAGTGAATGGTGCCGGAATTTTAGTCACTGGCTCCATCCGAGGATGTGGCGGAAATAAAGGTTTTCGCGCCATAGTGGTTGTGTCTGGCTTACTAAAATCTTCCGAAGGCGAGGTCAGTTTTTCCCAAGAAACTGTACGGGTACGTTTTTCAGGAAGGAAGGCGGCCCGGTTCAGCTTAGGCATATCCTTTGCGAGAATTTGCAGAGTGGAGGCTTCAGGCGTCGGAGCAAGATTCGAAGCCTCGGCAGCAGGGAATGGACGCGTTTCCTGATCAGCCGATTTGGCAGGCAAGGCTTCTAAAAGAGTGCGTATCAAATTGACGCCGACACGATGATATTCTATGCCATTTTCTTCGACGTACTCTTCGGTTCCTTCCTTATCGAAGTCGAAGACCAAGGCACTGCGGGTAAATCGAAGCTTGTAACCGCCCTCCATCGTTCGGAGGAAGAACTTTGCCTCCTGGTAAGCATCAGGGGAGAGGAAATTCAGGCGATGTGCGCGATCAAGATAAAATTCCAGAAGATTGATTAGTTCTTGAGTCTTGATGATCCGATCGGGGCGGTCGACAACGCCTGCACGTTCGGGATCAAAGTGATGCCGGATGGTTTGTTCGCTCCGATGAATTTGTTCCGCGATTGACTTACTTAAATGGCTCAACCCATCTAAGCTGCCTGCCGCACTGTAGCATTTCACCTCAACCAGACTACAGGTGAGAATTGGAACCGCCCCAGAGGCATCAAAATCAAAAAGCGCCAAGTCGGTGCGGCGAAGCGTTATTTCATCCTCTAGCGCGTCGCCGCCTTTTTGAAACGCACGAAACAAGTCCAGGTGAGCATCCAACGGAACCACCGCCTGGTCGCGAAAAGCCTCTTGAAACTCCAGATATAATTTCGCCAATGCCAGACCGAGTGCCTCCGCGCGTTGGGTCGGTGAGGAAGCCAATTTTAGAGCAAGCCGTCCGGAAAGAGCGCGAAGTTCGCCCAAGAGCGCGTGGGCACGGTTGTGATAAACTCCTAACTCGTAATCTTGCAATACGCGTTCAAATAAAACACGGATCTCGGTTTGTGAGCGGGAAGTGATTACAACGCGGCGACCACCATTGCCAGAAAGGTCGGGACTATGATCTATTAAATATTCCGGCCGACGACTCGCGGGGTGATGGTCGAAAAATTCAATTCCAAGACTCTTGTCGATCGTGAATACCCAGTCGCTTACATCATGAACCTGATGCAACAATGCTTTCTGGTCAGCTTCCAATACAAGAGTTGAAACAGGGCGGAGAACGAGCCCGGCCTGGCCCGTAGAAATACTGGCCGCCACCGTCGAAATCGTTTCCGCCAAACGAGCCAGCAAACCAGGAAATTCGTCTGCCCCAGCGATAGGCGTGGCATAGCCATGTCGGGGCCGACGATGCCAGGCCACAACTTCCGCCTCCTCGACGTAGGTGACAGTAAAATCTTGCAACAACCCATGAACGGGTGCGCTCTCATCTTCTCGACGCGGTGGCTTTGCACTTATGCTTTGCGCGGGAAACACGTCAAAGAGCAGGCTCAGATGAGCTGGAAATTCAGAAGCACTGGTACGAAATTCCGCAACATCGCGAACTGAGAATGTAAGTTTTGGAGCCAAGTGATTTCCCGTGGGCGTGGCAAAAGCGTCGGCCTCGGCAGCGGTCAAAGTGCTGCTCGGAGAAATAAGTTCAGCGAGATCATCGCCACATCCAGGAGCATCTGGATCGGGTACAAAAAGGCGCAGATCATAACGTAAGTCGCAAAAGTCCGCCTCTTTTTGAAGTTCCAAAAGCATGTCTTTCAGCAAACTTCCACGGCCAGCGTTGAAGCAATTCAGCTCCAAGGTTTGAATATAGGGATGCTGAACCAAATAGCGGCGTACGCGATCCGCTAGGAAGCTCCCGTCCAGGCTAAAACTACCCACGTTAGGTTCGGGGAGACCCAAAGCAGTGCAAAGTTCGGCAATCAGGCCACGTGGATCAACCTCGGATGCGGTACCATAAACAGTCCACAATGGATGCAGGTTATCAATCGCGGTGAGAAGTCTTCCGGAACCGGCAGGAAACACCGCCGGGAAGTTCACCAAATTCAGCCGCTCGAGTAACGCATCACGAGTGGACGTAAGAAATTCTTTGGCCTGGCTGGCCTTAACCAACCAATCCTGGGCCAATGTCAACCATGTGGCGATCCATAGCAGGCGAAGCGGATGAGTAGGACCAACTAAAAGCGCTGTACGATGCCTGCCGCGATGGTCGGCGAGATCAATCTTGGCCGTGTCCAAGGAAAGCAGTGTTTGCAGACCAGTCAAAGCCCGTGGCTGATCATCGGGAGGAATAGCCTCAATGTTCTGGAGCGTCTGAGAGAGAATCGACAAGTAAAGCTGCGCGTACGCAGCAATTTCATCACGGAGCGGGCACAAGTCAGTGCTTTGAACAATCTGTAGTCCGTCCGCGCCCCGGAGTTTGGCGAGCAACTCACGACGGCTCAATCGAAATGCATCAATTTCCGGAAGCAATGGCCAAGTGCAGACATCTGGGAAAATCTCAACAACCTGGGCGGAGGAGACTGTCAGACGCCACGATAATGTATCATCCGGGGCAGCCAGAATGCGCTGTTCAAAAAGCTTTAGGCCTCGAGAAACAGGCACATGGATCAGACCTTCGCCGGCAAATTTAAGTTCCAGCAGCTCATTTTTACCCCGGTTGTCGTCACCATCGACCCAGGCCCGGTGAGCACAAATGATTTCTTTTGGATCGCGGCCATCAATCAGCGCCTTAAACCAAAAACTTATCAAGGCATGGCTGTAGCTAGGAAATTTTGGAACGGCGCGTTGCGGCACTTCGATGTCATCAATTTCCTCTGTTTTAAGCACGTAAAAGAGGTCGCTTTCGTTTAGAAATTGACGATCCTCAGGGCCACCAATGAGTGGGATGGGCTGTCCCTCCGCATCTACAATGGGAACAGGGTCGCCATCCTTGGTGCAAGGCAAGACACGAACAAAATGCCAGCCGTCCTCCCAATCCACCTTGGAAACCCCGGTAAAACTAACAGAGCCATCTTGTCGAGGGCCTTCCCAAACATTTTTCTTTTTGGTAAAAGCGGTTGGACCATTCTCGCGGGAAATAACCTGCAAGCGAAAATGATGAACGACTGGTACGCTTTCTGGCGATGGATCGCAATGAAACTTCACCTTAAAACTCTTGGGGCCTCCCTTACCAATCAATAGGACTTGTTGGCCTAGCAACTGTTGAAGGCGCGGATTTGTTTCATCTTCCTGAATGGTTGGCAAACCCAATTCGGTCACTTCCACGCGGAGTTGTTGGGTTATGCCAGCTCCGGCCTCAAACAACCACTTGTCAAACGATAGTGCCCAGAATTGCTTTTCCGTGATAATTCGGCGGGTCCAAACTTGCGGGTCCTCCAGACCCGTTTCGGCTAGAAAATCACTCAACTTCGAGCGAAAGGCACGGTCGTTAAGTTTAAGATCTAGAACGCGGCCACGATCTGACTTGGTGGAAAAAGTTAAAGTATGCACGCACTTCCGATTCTTTTCGAGGCGATTTGGAATAGTCGCAACATCGTCAAGTAAATGAAAGTCGGGCACGAGTGCCAATTCGCACAGAGATGCACCGACCACATCAGGTTCGTGGCCGTTGAGACGGATACTAAGGAGAAAACGAATGGTCGCGAGGGCATCAGCCCATCGCCAATCCCGATCTTCAATCAGACGCAAAATGTCGGCTACGATGGAGCGTAACGCTTCAGGTAATTGCTCCGTCAGACGGGTGCGCAACTGAGTGAAAGCATCAACTACAGAAATCTGCTGGAAGGTTGCCTCGCCAAAAGAATCTTCGGCGGCAGTGCGCAGATCGTTGGGGACAAAAACGAGTAATGGTGGCCGAAGTTCACCCTCAACCAAAGGATTACGCAACTCCACTAGCTTGCTGCTGGTAATCAGGAGCGGTTCACCCGGACGCGGATCGCGGGCAAGCACATGAATTTGAGCCGAAGCGCCGACTCGTAGTTTTAAACTACGGGCGACCTCCAGCATTACGTCCGCATCCAAGTCGCCGACGCGCATACAGTGACCTGCTTGCCGTTCCGCAAGGATGTCGAACAGACGCTGTTCAATCAATGATTGCAACTCAAGATTGACGTCAGCGGACGTTACACGGTGAAAATCCTGACTCATAGACCACCTCCGGTAGGCGAAACTAGCTGCTGATTGATACGATATCGGGGCGTAACATGTTGGGTTATGTAGGCATCTGACAGGTCTTGGAAAAATCCAATCTCACGCAATTTATTTTTGAAAGCCGCCTTGTTGCGACGGATGGCTTCACAATCAGTAATAGTAGGCTCACCAAATCCCTCCCCGCGCGGGAGAGTATCAATATGCAGGCCATACCGCTCACGCAGGGTAATCAGCAGCCGATCAATCTGAATTTCGTCCGAATAGAATCGTCCCGTGCCATTGTCAAAGCGCAGAACGGCGATCTGTAGGAGCACCTCGAGCAAACGACTGTCGAGAGTGAAACGGCGCGGAGAGTTTTTGGAACGCTGCTGGGCCAGCAGTGCACCGGGCCGATTCTTCAAGAGCAACGAATCAAGCGACCGGACGATAGCCGTGCGGTGATAATCACCTCGCAGTGCCATCAAACACTCGACGTAAGTGTTTAGAGGATCCAAGCCAAGATTTTTAACGGCTTGAACCTCGGGATCGAGGACGTTGTCTTCTACAGCAGTGTCCTCTTCAAGGCTCATTACGCGTGACCCAAAAAAATGCTCACGGTCGGTTGTATGGCAATCATCCATCAATCGGAGCACCTCACTAACGCTCAATTGACGATTGGTGCCACCTTGTAGACGGCCAGATTGAAGCTGGTGCAAGGCAAATTCATCCAGTTTCTTGGTCAAAAAATAGGAGCGAATGAAACCGGGGATTCGCCGGTAATGCAGTTCAGCACTGATTTCAGCCAGCTGGCTGATGCGAGTGCCTGGTTGGTTTTGCACATCTACAAATATGGCAATCTGGTAAGGACAGTCACCTTGTGGTCGATCCGCATTTGAAGCTTTAACGGGGCAATTGGCAATCTGGCAAATCGTCTCCGTACCCTTACGTTTAACCAGCTCAGGCAATAGCTTCATGAGCCGGAGGTGATACAGAGCAAGATGGAAAGCCAAAAGAATTTTGAGATAATCCACCATCACTGATCGAGGAATCTTGGTGCGGTATTGTAGCAGACGAACAATATCGTCGGCCATCAAATCTGCCGAACCCACGCACAGCGGTGGAGTCGGAACGCGGGAATCTTTCATCGGCGCGTCCTGAGTGACTTGATCGGCATTGAGACTCATCAGCGCCTGCGTCTCAACGTCGACCATGACCCGCGTGTCATCCAATTGGGTGTTGGGATCAACGCCCTCAAAGAAAAAAGACTTCATCCCAGCGAGCGCCCGTTTACCGAGATCGTTGCGAGCATGCCAAAGAGTTTCGTAAACGTGCTGAGCGGCACCGTAGTCACGACAATGCGTTGGATTGCGGAATCGATAGGTAAAGCCGTGAAGCGGACGTGGTGCGGCCACCGCCTCTTTGCCAGCTTTGCCGCGATTCACCAAATCCAACAAGTGAGTTTCCAGCCAACCACGAGTGATGCCTGGATATTTGCTGAAATCCTTGAAACGTTCTGGTTGAGACAGAAAGTGCGCCTCAAAAGTGTCAATCGTTGTATCCTTTTTGAAGAGGCGGCTGTCCTCTCCCTTGTGATGAATGCGCGCAAAGAGCATGGTCAGAACACGGTCCATCTCAAGCGTCTTGAAGTCCAAGAGGCTGATCTTGGGCAGACGAAAATGTTTATCGCGTCCTTTAAGTGCCATAAGGGGTTGATTCTTCGGAGAGGCGCATGGCCAATTGCCCGCCCTCGTGCCGAGTCACGGAATAAAAATCATGGCCTGTTGGGGTAAGCAATACTTCCTGGTATGGCGCAGACCCCAGAACGTTTTTGAACACGGCAAGCGTGAGATAGTAACCCTGCAATTCATCTTCCGTTGGGCGATAACCCTGACGCAAGCGATCCAACATTTCAAACACATCGAGATTGATAACCAGTTCAGCCTGCAACCCGGCAGGGTCGTTGTAGCGTAGCAGCAACGCTGATGGAGAATGTTCAAGATAATGTGACGCCTGTGCAGGCTCTTGCGGCACCAACTCAAAATATTCAGATGGAAATACACGATAACTGCGCACCGTGGCAGACTCAACTTGACGAACTTGCAACGCGAGTTTGCCTTTGAGCCGGCGATTATCGAAAACACCTTCGCCGCGATTGACTGCACGGATTATCTTCAACGCTTCGGCCTTGGGATCCGGTCTTTGGGCCAGGATGTCGAGCATCTTTGACGCAGCACCGTAGGGAATTAAACTGCGCCATGATTCATCGCGGACTTCAAAGAAATGGCGGCGACGCAACATGGCCACATATTCGCGATGATACTTAAACCGAGGACCGTTGTGATGCGTGGTGATGTCAACTGGACGCGCCTCATAAACCGCCGAAAGCAATTCCCGGTCGTAACCAGCGCGCGGCGAAAAGTCCATCAATTCAGGCGCGGGCTCGGGCGGGTGAAAATCGAACGAACGGTCGAGCTTTGGATCGCTGGTCTGCCCGACCTCCACTTCGCGAAGCAAGCGTAGCAACCGATCATGCTGACTACCGCCCACACTAGCCCAGCTATTAAAATAAAAGCCCTGCAAAATTTCGGCGCGATCACCCTGCTGATAGAGCGCATGAATTTCATCGCAATTGCGTGTGCCGGCCAGAGTGAAGGCAAGGGCTGAGCGAAGATCGCGCAAAGTGATGTGGAGCTTGGCTCGCAGAGTCACCAAACGATACATTAACGACAAGCGCTCCAGCACCTGCGGGCCAGCGGTGGGGTTTGCAAACGTATTGGCGTTATGATGGACGTAACATTTGTCCCGCAAATCACAGGTCTTGCATGGCGCCCAGAACTTCGGCTCAACGAGGCGTTTAACCAGGCGTTCAAGAATCGAAGGCATTTCGCCTGAAGCGGCCACCACGCTGCGGAGATTGAGATTCACAATCGCGATGCCATCCTCGGGTGTGCCCGTACGCAGGCCACGTTGAACAATCTGCTTGAGTCGGCAAAATTGTGCGCCGAACTTTTCCAGAAAATCAATCAGCCGACCTTCGTTAATCGCGATCAAGCGAGTTTCGTTGCTCGGCCAGGCGGCAGCATCCGTCCCCTTGAATGGTTCCAAGAATTGTAGCAAAACATCGTCATTAACCTTGTCACCTTCGTCCTGGCTGCCGTCGTAATTGGTTTGAAACTTTCTCCCCTTAATCTCGAAAAGCGTGCCGTTACCCGTGCCGTAGGACTTCACCGCCACACCCCGTTTGCGAGCCTCATCTTCGACCTGCTGGATGAACGCGGTCTTGCCATCACCAGCGTTACCGCTGATTAGCACCAAGCGGAAACTGCCGTCCAATGTAGCGGGTTGAAGGGCGCGGTCCAGCGCCGTGGGAACGTAAATCAATCTCCCCATTGCATCCAGACCCCGTGTGCCGGCGTTTGTGCTGCGGCTCTGGCTGTAAAGGGTAAGCAGATAGGAAACAAACGGATTTGAGTTTGGCTTCGCCTCTCCCGCAGGGGCGAGCACTTGCAAACTTTGCGTGGTGATCTGCAAATCCTTAGCCGGATTAGGTTGCCGCAACATGGTCAGCGAGCGAAGTGCCGCGGCCAAATCCTGTGCGTTGAGATAGCGATCCACACGATTAGGTGAGATGGCCTTGAGCAACACGTTGACAAACCCCGGCGCGAGATCTTCAAACCCAGCAATCTCCTTTGGATTTTTTGCGACTTTGTCGCTCGGCGGCGTTTTTTCACCTGGCCACGGATACTCGCCGGTTACGGCCTCATATAGGGTAACGCCAAGAGCGTAAATATCTCGATCTTCCCGATCAGCGTCCGTCTGTTCGACCGTGCGATCCAAGTCGGGTGGGAGATAACGCAACGTCGCCCCGCCACGCGCCATGGTATCACCCGCACGAATAGCAACGTTGAAATCCACGATCTTCACGGCCTTGCTGGTCCACATCAAATTTGCCGGCTTGATGTCGCCATGAGTCACATGATTACGATGCAAATGCGCCAGACCTTCCGCCACCTCGATTCCAACCTGTTGAGCTTCGTTTATGGATATTTTGCGGTCAGCAATCAGACCATCGAGGCTGGCCCCCTCGACATACTCCATAACCAGATAAGGCACGGAGAGCCCTTCCAGACAAGCGGCGTGATACACACGGACCACGCTGGGGTGCTCTGGCAAATTCGCCAGTGTGCGATATTCTTGCCGCATCCGTTCCATGGTCGAATTACGGTCGGTGGTGATGATTTTAAGCGCCCGCGTGGCTTCACAATGGATGTCTATCACTTTGTAAACACGGCCGAAGCCACCTTTGCCCAGCGGTTTCTCAATTTGATATTGGTTTACCAGTAATTCTCCCGCTGGGAGATTGCTGTAATCAAGTGGAGTACCAGGAGGTGTGGTTTCCGATTCAGGTTCCGACGTGGACCCTGGCGGCGGCGCAAATAATGCCTCGTAACTTGCTAATGCTTCCAAAGCCGTTGGTCGTTCAGTTGGCTTGAACCGGCACAATTTTTCCAGCCACGCGTCGAATCCTGTTGGCAAGCCGGCGACGAGGGATGAAACTTTTTCCGGAAACACTTGAGTCGCGGCAATAGCCTCATCGAGCTTTTCAAAAGTGCGTTTGCCAGTAAATAATTCGTAGATTGTCGCACCAGCAGCATACACATCGGATGAAGTACTGCTTTGAAGCGGATCGTCTTTTAGTTCCGGCGCGAGATAGGCCGGTTCAACCGCCTCCGTCAATTCGTGGGCCAGCGTTCGATCACGCGGCGGGCCTGGTCGGGCAAAATCGAAATCAAGCAGACGCGTCTGGCCATCGAGGCCGACGACGAGCGTAGCGGGAGACACCGCACGATGGAGCACACCGCTGGCGTGGCAATGCGCTAGTGCCGCCAACACATCATGCGTAACACGCAGCTTCTGATCCATGGTAAGATGCAGGCCGGGCTTGGTGAGGTGCAACCGCAACGAACTTCCTGACGCGTCGTTCAACACTAGGACGTAGGCATCGCCACTATCGGTGGGGAAAAAATCGCGCGCCAGTGGGACGCCCGGATGCGGTGCGAGCCGACTCAGAGCGGTATAGGCATTCGCAATCCGCTCTTGTTGTGTCTTGCGCTCATCAGCCGGAAGATAAGGGTCAGCGCGATAAACACGGACGAGGACACGCTCTGGGCTGGTGATATGAGTGTTCCGGGCGCGATACTCGGTATAGAAATCATTCCCCGTTAACCTTTCTTCACATTGCCACGAGCGACCGAGCAATGGCAACCCTTGTTGGGGGCGCGCTTTGCCGGTAATGGTGGACATGATGTGGCCTAGATGCGGCGCAGTCGGTGCGGGAGCCGGCGAGCGATCTGGCAGTCGAGTGGCGTCAACGAACAGAAGCTCGCTGCCCAGTAAAGGCCATGTGTGATCGCGGTCACGACCTTCCGGGTCGCGTAGTTTGGCGGTTGGTGCAGTGAGTAGAACTGCGGCTTCCACCCAGACATGGCGCAGGGCGACGTGTGAACCACTGGCAGCGCCACAGAACAGGCCGTGCAACAGGCGCGTGTGATGGCGTAACTTGGCGAGCGGCGAAGCAAATGGGGTGCGGCCTTCGGGATGCCAGCGACTACCGGCAACATGGATCTCGCCATAGGTGGATTTCACATCCACGAGATAAACGGCATGAGGGGCGACGACCGCGATGTCGATCTCAAACCACTGGCCGTCATCACTACGCAACTCAAAGTTATGGATGATGCGATAGTCCGCAGGCAGATGGTCGCGCAGATACGCTATGGCCTCCCGCTCGGGGTCGTTCGCTGGCTGGCCGATGGGGATGACTTGTGCCATAGGTCACACGCTTGATTCAACAGCCTCCACGAGCTTGGCTATTGCCTGGTTTTCCAATTCATCGGCTCTGTCCCAGCATTCGCGTGCGTCATGCGCTAGGGCCGCCACTTTGCGCCGGATAGCCTCCTTGGGCCATGGGATGGACACGGCGCTGATGCGGGAAGCATCGAGGTGCGGAATGGAAGAACCCGCACCCTCACGTTTTAGCAGGCGAATGCCAAACTCGCTGGATAGAACTGCAAATATGTAACCCGTCTCCTCGGAATCGTGCGGCACAAGTCGGACCATGTTATTTGTGCAAGCGAAGCCATCCAATGTGCGTCCGACCATGACACCTCGTCCAATCAGTCCGTATCGCTGCCCAGCTTCGTGCAGCACGATCATTCCATTTTTCAACACGAGGCGATTCTCACTCGCCACAGAGCGCATGAGATGCTGCTCGGTTTTGGGCTGGATGCAAAAGACATCTGCGCCGGTGATGTAGGGAAAGCCTTGCTCCGGGTCTGGAGCGTAGAGCCGTTTGAAAATAGTAGGAATGAAAACCTCTGCTACCTCGCCGAGGGTTTTGCTCTCGCCGAACTTGGCAGCGGCATCAAACGCGGCACGCGCTTCGGCACATGGGGCTATGTAGTAGGTGCTGTCCATCCGCTCCGCGAGCTGGAGCAGAGTGGCTTGACCGAAAAGTGGTGTTGGGTAGCGCCAAATCGGAAGCGGAGTTGGCAGGGCACAACTATCAACGAATGTGGAAATGGAATTTGTTTTCTGAGCGCTGGCTTTGGTGCGCAACTTGGCGGCTTGCTCGACGAGTTCGTGGATTTCGTGTTCGAGGGCATCCCCGAGGCGGGGCACGGGCAAGTCGGCAATGTTATGTGGTCCGAGAGATTGAATGATTGAGCCGTAAGTTCCTGAAACCATCAGTGGCACACCGAACTTGCTACTGAGATACGCGTAGAGGTAGCCGGATGGAATCTTATTGGGATCAGGAACGACTTTCAGAATGTGCTGCGAAGACCAGATTCCCTCCATGTCAGGACGTGCATAGACCATGCGGCCAATCGTGCCGGAGCAGGAAATGAGCGACATGCCGCGCTTGAGTTCTAAATACCGCAGGAATTTGCTCTCCGCCTGTTTGCGACTCAGAAGCGGCAGGTTGGAGAGATCGGCGTAGAGCATTGAACTGCTGCCGACGAACGGCACGCCGAATTCCGGCGAATCAACGTAGGTGCGTGAAAACTTTGGTCCATTGTAAATGCCGCCATTGAAGCCGGCGGTGAGCGATTGGAGTTGAACGGTCCTTTTCAGTTTTCGGAGGAGCAGCTTGGTTTCGAGCACGCCGCCGACGTAGGGTTTGGTATCCAGCCGGTAGCTGTATTCAGGCAGCCACGAATTGAGGATCGTGGTGGTCTTCATGCCGCGCCTCCATTCGGCGGAAACCAGGTCTGCAGCGTTTGGCGTAATTGTGTGAATCCCGGCTCGATGCATTGATCCACCGCTTCCTTATGGATTTCTGAAAATGCCGTCGTGAATAAACTGTCATTCATCATTCGCCAGCCGGCATCCATCGCACGGGCGGTCACTTCCTTCATCCTTTCTGGTTTGGGCTTCCATTCTCCAAACGTCCACAACCCATGCTCTATCCACTGGTTGCGCAGAGCAGAAAAATTCGCGATCCCAAATGCCGCCCCCACCGAAGCATCGTCGGTCCACAACCATGATTCCATCATGGGCTGGATTACAATCACCTCAAATCTTTCGCGCGTCCATCCCGCAGCCAGCATGTTTTGCTCGATGTCGGTTCGAATTTGCGCCGCACCCGGCCAAGGATCGAAGTGTTCGTCTAGAATCACGACGGCATGCTCAAATCGTCCGATATGATTGCCAAGGTTTGTTGCGGCGTATTTCCAGACCCCCCCGTCTTTGTATCGCGGGACGCGAAAGATATCGTCGTCAGACTTTGGATCGATCTCGAACCGCGCGCATTCTAAAACCGTATGCCAATTGGACCTGCGAAAGAAGGCTCGCAGCCCGGCTTCCATGGACTTGTCTGCAAGATGGAAAACGACATCGCCCATTATAGCACTCCTGCGCTGAAAAGAATATCAAGCTCTGGTATTCCCTTCCAAGTTTTGAGTGCCGGATGTTCGCTGCCCCGCACCACGATCACGCCTTCATTCTTGGTGAGGGAAAGGCACAGGAGATTCTCCGGTTTGGTGACGGCCACGACGATCGGCGAATGGGTGGTCACCCAGGCCTGAGAATTTTTCATGACCCGGAGCGATTCCAGTATGGCTTCGATGGCCTTGGGATGAATGCCGTTCTCCGGCTCTTCCACCGCGACGAACGCGGGCACGTTGTCGAGGAAGGGCAAAATTGAAAGGGCCAGCAGCGTGAGCGTGCCGTCGGACAGGCCGTTGGAACGGACGGAGTAACCGGTGTCGTAGGCGACTTCCAAATAGGCGTGGTTATCCGCCTCCTGTGTGCGACCGCGCACGTCTTTCAAGAACGGCAACGCGCCGCCGATGTGCCCGATCCATTCCTCATGGACGGCCGGTTTCTTTTCCAGACCAAGAACTGACCACGGGAGAGTCGTGCCGTCCAAAGCGACCTTGAAGTCCGGGCCGACCGGTCGCTGAGGGGCGCGCATGGCGGACAGGTTCAGGTTGACCGGGAGCACATCACGCCCAAGGTAGTTGCGCAGCCAATCCGAGGAACCGTAAAGGCGAAGATCCAAGGGCACGCCGGAAAGAGCCGGGGTGGTGTCGGGAATATTGGCTGGCGTCGCTTCCGTGCGTCGACCGGCTTCGGGGTGGAAAAAACTTACATTGTCGGAACCACGGCGAATGATGGCGTGAGCCAGATCGGAATCGAAACTGACAGAATCACCCCACAAGCCCGCCGGGGTGTCGCCGAGAAGTGCGCGCTTCTTAGGCAGGAGAAAAAGGTATTCATGGGAAATCTTGACGTCGCCATCGCTGACACGGAAGCCCAGCTCATAACGCAGACCACCGGCACTACGACCCGGATCACGTTCACGCGCGGCAAGCTCGCGCTTGCCGAGATACTCGACGTTCTTGCGCTCCAGTTGTTCCGCAACAAACGCCGGCAATTGAACCTCGATAGCCAGCGAAAACCAGTCGCCTTTGCGGGTGAAGACGAGGTCCTGGGCGGAGGAGGCGCGCGGCGCAAGCCGGTTGCGTTCGCCAAAGAATGCCTTCTGGATACTGCGCGTTTCCAGCATCTCACCGATCATTACCGGGATGTCGAGTAAGGTGGTTTTACCCGCGCCATTGCGACCGACCAGCACCTGGTATGGACCGAAGTCCACCGCCAGCTTGTCAAAGCAGCGATAACGAGATGCTTCAATGCGAGTGATCATACGCCAGGCTCAGGGTTTTTCTGACGGAATGCTTCGTAGGCGTCGCCGATGGACGGGAAGTCGTCGTTCAACTCCGGCTCAACCAAGGTGCGTTTCCGGATTTCGTAATGGCCGTTGGTTTTGACTTTTACCTCGTCAACGCGCGTCCGCATTTTCTCAGTGCCGTCTGGGTTGCGTTTGTAAAGCGCATTGCCACGGCGATCGACACCGGCATTTTCCGCCACGGCCATGAAAATAGGATATTCCTTCGCATGACCTTGCGCCTCGGCATCCATCTCCATTTCGGTCTTCTTCTTCAAGAACAAGAGACTGGTGAGGATGCCGACGTTGGCTTCGACAATGAAGGCTTCTACCGGGACTTCGACACAGGCCAGCACCCAGCAGTTCCGCAGAATCCAGCGGCGGATGTATTCATCGCCCGGGTTGCCGAGAATGCCGTTGGGTAGAACGATTCCCATGCGCCCGCCGGGCTTGAGCCACTTCAGTGACTGCTCGATGAAAAGAATTTCCGGGGCGACGGCGTTTTGCGACGAGGTCTGTTCCAGCCAACCACCGCTGTCATCGCGAGACCACCTTTTTGCTAACTGGAGATTATCCAGAATCGCCTTTTCAGTGATGGGAATTTCCGAGCCGAACGGAGGATTGGTCATCAGCACGTCCACGGAACCGAAAGGGACGAATTTTTTGGCGAGGTCATTGCCGGGCAGATGACCTCGCGGAAACGCCAGCGAGTCCATGTGGAAGATATTGCCCTCGACATTAGCGGCCATGAGCACATTCATGGTGCTGGCGCGAACGAGGAACGGATCAAAGTCCGCACCATACAGATTTTTCTTGGCGTAATCGCTCAAGCGATCAAGCAGGCTTTCTTGGGTGGCGTCGCTCACATCACGCTTATATTCCGCACGCAACTGGCGCAGCCGATGCGCCAGTGTGGCCACAAGGAAGCCTCCGGTGCCATCCGCCGGATCAAATACTTTTTCGTTTTCTTTGGGATTCAGTATCCGCACCACCAAGTTCACCGCGCAGCGGGGCGTAAAGTATTGGCCCCGGTCGCCGCGTAAATTTGCGCCGACGATTTCTTGATATGCTGCCCCCTTGGCGTCCACGTCCGAGCGGGAGAAATTGTAGCGGGCCAATTCCATTACCATGTAGGACAGCGCGCGATCCGACAGAGTGATTTCGTCGGAGTCACGGAAGAAACTGTAACGCTTCTTGGTGCTCTTGAAGAGGTCGTTGATACGCGCCCGAATCTTCATGCGGCCTTCCTCGGTGAACGGTTCGTCTGCCGCCGCGAAGAATTTGCGCTCCTTGCCGCGATTGGTGCGCTCGTCGTGCATCTTGGCGAAGATCAAATAAAGGAACTGCCAGAATGCAGCGTCCTTGGGCATGCCTTCATTGCCGTGAATGAAATTATGGCAACGCTGAAAAGCACGGCGCAGGGCGTTTTCCTCACCGGGACGCACGTAAGTTTCTGCGTGAACGTCCGGCGTGCTCATTGATCCGTCGGCCATGGGCCAGTCACCATGCGGCGCGAAGCGAACTTCGAAACGGCGTGTTTCCTTGCGAAGAAAGAAGCGCTCGAGTGCGTTGGTCCAGTGTCCCCACTCGCAGCCGTCGGCGGCGGTCATGAGGCCGCGCAATTCATCGAGGTCTTTTTCAGCCTGGGCATAGTCGCGGATCTTGATGACAGATTTGCGTCCGACGTTGGGCATTGGGCGGCAGACGATGGCACGACGAAGATTTTCCAGCGTATGTTCTTTGCCGGACGCGAAAATGGCGATGTCGACCTTTTTTCGCTTGCCATCGACCTTGACAGGAAAATCCGCCTCCATATTTGCCGGATCCATCAGATATTCGCCGATGAGCTGGCGGACGACTTCCTGACGCACCTTTTCCTTTTCGGTTTCTTTCACCGGGTGGCCGGTGATGAAGTCGGTCATCATGCCCTCGGCCAGAATCGGAAGTGATTCGGCCTGATCAGTCTTGTCGGCTTTTTTCCCGGTTGCGCTCATCGTGTGCGAAGAGCGTAGCGACGTAACCCCAAAAAAACAATTATTTTACAGCGAAGGCAGTGATCGGTCTGCCTCACGGGCAAAAACATTATGCGACAGCAGCTCTCGCCGAATGAGGCTTTCCAATCGGGCAGGATTTCGGCTATTTTTTGGTGCATCAAAAAACGCGGGACACATAATCATTTCCAATGACTGAGGAAAAACTCGAATCAAAAAAACCATCTGAGGCAAAGTTGCCGGGACTGGCGGCGGATGGCAACGCGTTGGAGCGCTTGGGAAAACTCCTGATTAGCGCGGTCAAATCTCAGGCGTTTGGCCGTTCGGATTATGCGAAAAAAATTGAGGATGCCAGTCGGCTTGCCGCACAAATCAATTGGGCCGAAGTGAAGGCGGCCATCGAAAAGGAGGCGGGGGCTGTGCGAGAAAAAGAGGAAGCAAATTTGCTGGGGAGACGTGAAAAACTGAATCACGCCGCGATCGCAGCCAAATGGCAAGCTCAGATGGGGACACAATTCGACCGCATCGAAATCTTCCAAGTTGATTATGAGGGAGCCACGGCTGTGATCCGGCTGGGCGGGGTGGTGTTGGAGCGGGTGAAGGAAAGCGACGGTGAAAAATTGTTCGCCCGTTTACAGCAACTGCGCACTTTGCTGGAGCAAACACCTTATTCTCGCGATAGTTTTTTCAAAATGCTGAGGGACGCGCACACGATTTGCCGATTTGCGAGCGGTGGCGGCGATGAATTTGTTCCGGTGCGTGAGTTGCACCGGGAAATGGTTCTAGAACATGCGCGGCATTCGGAAAGTTTCCGGAAGAATGCCGAACCAAAAAACATCGAACCTTATTCGTTGCCGCAGTTCGTTTTTGATCTGGCCCGGTTTGTTCGGGTTGGCATTTCGGTTGGCAGCCATCGGCTGGTCACACAAACACCATCCATGCGGGAGAGCAAGGAGACAATCCACATCCCAAATCTGGATCACCCAACCAGCAGCGAAACGGCGGCGGCAAGACTGGCGATCAAGCCGGTCTGAACCAATAAAAGGGGCGATGCCGAATCCACCAGACAGACAGCGGTATCGAGATATCCTCCAGCGTCTGGCCCAACATGGCACTCTCGACGATTCAGAGGTAGCGGCCCGCCTTTCAACTGGGTTGACGCATTTCCTGTCGCGATGGGAGCGGGAAGTGCTGACCTTCGTGGCTGCTGGCGGTGCGGAGTTGAGATTTGTGGAAGGCCCAAATGGCCGGGGTAAAACCCATTTTTTGCAAGCTTTGGAAATTGCAGCGCAACGGGCAGGATTTGTTACCAGTCGCGTAGATTGCGGGTTGGAACACAAACCGTTCGGATCGCTCCAAGAAACATACCGTGCAATCGCGGCCACCATGACCGCACCCGCGATTGAACGTAATGGGGCAGGTTCGGGATTGGCTGGAATCCTCGGCAGTTTGCCACCGGAGCGGTTGACAGCTTTTTTAAGCTCATCTCGATCAAACCCAGCGTTTCGCAATCTAGTGATCGCTTACGCCAAACGCGCGCAGTTGGGATCACTCCGAGACCAAGTCACCTTGGATTTGCGCGCGTTACTGCACCACGACGCCACCCGGCGCGTGACATTCGGCGGTTTATTCTCAGCAGCAGCGAACTTGAGCGTGCCGTTGCCCCGACCTATGGGTAAAATTGGGAAGCGCAATGCTGCAGTGTGGTTGCGATCACTCCTCGCCTTGCCGAGGCAACTTGGATTCAAAGGTCTGGTCGTGCTTTTTGACGAAACGGGAGCGGACATCAGTATCCGTTCGGTGTTCGGCAGTTTTGGTGACCATCAACGCCACCTAGCCAATCTTCGCAACCTGGTTGATCATCTGGCGACCGGCGGGACGCCAGGCTGTTCAGTAATTTATGCCACCACGCGCGATCTAGTAGAAATCGCGAGAAAAGATTATCCGGCGCTTTCGCAACGAGTGGAAAGGCGTGAGGAAACAAGCGAATTCACCGTGCCAACTCGCAACCCGAGAGCCATCTGGTGCCGGCTGGATGAACTAACCGAGCCAGCGCCCGATGTGCCGGGCTTCTTTCAAGAACTGGGCGAGAAACTACTTGCCCTGGCCAAAGACGCCGACATCTCCGCAAAACATCTAACGGTGGTGGAATCACAATTGCCGGCATTGGCAGACAAAATGAGTCAAAATATAACGCTGGCGGCCGTGCGTGAATTCATCAAACGCATGGCTTCGGATATCACCCGTAACAATTAAACAATATGGCCGACACGACTGAAATCCCCCTCGACGACCTCCGGGATGCCTGGATGGGACTCGCTTCAAATGGAACGCCACCTTCATCTGACATAGCCGGTCGCGTGCTGCCCGCATGGTCGGTTGGGCTGGACGCCTGGCTCGACCGGTTGGCCAAGGTTTATTTGCAAAATTATTGCCGCCGGAATGCACATTTCAAGCTGGCTGTCGCACCCTATGGCGGCGGGAAAACGCATTTCTTGCTCTCCGTCTGTGCGCGCGCAGAGGCGGAGAATTGGGCGACTTGTTATCTACAGTGCAAAGCAAATGTTTCACTGGGAGACTGGTTCGGACTCTATGAACATGTGGCCAAGTCCATCTTGTTACCCGGAACAAACCGGCGCGGGATCAAAGCGCTGTTCCAGGCTGCGCTGGGGGAAATGAAGAAGCGTGCTGAGAAAGCTCCCGACCCGGAGTTCGCGGTGGACGAAATGTTGAGCGCTTTTGAGGATGAAGACTGGCCGCATAGTTCCTTTGCCCGGGTCGCCACGGCTTTGCTAAATCATCTTCGTGATCCACGTGCAAATCCCGCGCTGGGAGACGCAGCTATGCGCTGGCTGCAAGGCCAACCGGACACACTCACGGCTAAGGAACGTCAAGCATTTCACCTGCAAGGCGTCAGAGCCAGTGACCGACAGGAGCATGGGCGAACACTTTTTTATTCGTTAGTAAAATTCATCCCCCAGGCCGGAGTGCATGGGCTGGCGGTGCTGTTTGATGAAATGGACACCATTCTCAATGCGCACGGAAAAGCGCTGGAACGAATCCTCACCTCGATGCGGGTGATGCTCGATGCGCCCGACAACCGAATGGATCGGGTGCCACTGTTCGGCGTGTTTGCGGCGGTGCCGGATATCTCCGAGAAGATCAAACTTTACCCGGCTTTGGCGACGCGCTTTCAAGTTTTCGTTCCGTTTCATCAAGGAGATGACAACGCAGCCCAGCTCAACCTGAGCGAATTGGGAAGCCAGACAGAAATGCTTCGTGCCATGGGAGAAAAGCTGCTGCATTTGGGAATTCAAGTGCATGGTTGGAAACTAAACCTGGAGCTACAAAGGCGCAATCTGAGACATCTTGTCGATGTGACTGCGACCCGGCAATTACAAGTGAACGCGCGCCGGCTTTTTGTCAAAGCGTGGTGCAGCCTGCTGGAAGAACAAGCCCGGGCTGGAGAAGTCGAAAAAACGGAAACCGATCTGGCCAATTTAATAAGCGGAGTTTACTCCGGGTTTCAACAAGCCGAAGCGGCGGCCAACCCAGACGATCTTGGCTAATGGAAATATTTGCGCGACATCCCCGCAAAGGCGATTGCATCATCCGCGAAGTGGCCCCCACATACGGACGCGTGAAGGTATTGGTCGATTATCCCGATCTGGGATTGTGTCGGCGTCCCGAATACATTGATGAACTCGTAGATCGCCAAGCAGGTGGCCGCATTTCTTTGGAGGCTCCACCGCAAGCGCCGGTCGTAGCCATCAACAATTCAAAAACAACGCCATCTTGGCAAACGGCACGACAAACGCTACTCGCCCTCCGATTGGGGCAATCCACCTTTGACAGCATTAAAGAATTGAGCGTCGGCATGGAGGAGGTGGACGCGGCGTGTCAATGGGCTATTAATCGCGCGCAAACAGGACAGCTTTCATTTCTTTTGTTTGAAAGTCCCTATGGCATGGGTAAGAGCCACGCTCTTGGGCATTTGAAGCTCACCGCGCGAAAAGCTGGAATGGCCAGCGGGAGCGTAGTTCTCGACGGAGTGAATATTTCTTTAGGCCTGCCCATGAGCCTCATTGGAGCGCTTGCCCATACCATTGAATTCCCAGAAACGGAAAACAACGCAACCGAAGGACTGTCGCAGCGTCTTGCAGGTTTGGTCATGCATGGTGCCGTGGACAAGCTACGGATCGCGGCGGCCGAATTATTGCATGGTAGTCTGGTAAATCTGAGTGCGGATCAAGTTCAGAATCCTGATACTTGGGAAGTAATTGAAGATTATTTGAGCCTGGAGATGAGCGCCAATCAAGTGCGCCAACGTTTGGGCGTGCGCGTGCAGGCATTACGGGCCCGATTTCTAGAGGATCGTCCGGCACGATGCGCTGATTTGCTCCGCGAATGGGCTCAGGCCTGCACCGTAACGGGTGCCCGTGGCGGCTTAGCGGTGCTGCTGGATGAGGCGGATGTTGACTATGCCCAAGGTGGACGGGGGCCTACCGAACGAGATCAGCGAACCGCTTTGTTGGAAGCACTGCGCCAACACGGGAACAGTGGCCCGAAGGGGGGAAGCTACAGTCGGCTGGTAGTGGCGATGGCAATCACACCTGGAGCCAGCAAGCTTGACCCAATTGAGGAACTGAAACTTGAACTTGGTTCGCACTTGCAGGTCGTCCGGCTCCGCGAGCTGAAAGCCGGGGAACTCTTTGATTTGGGCAACCGCGTGGTGAAATTATATCGTCAGGCATACGAAATCGCGGGTAACGAGGCCAAATCAGAAAGAGTTGTCAGTGAATGTTTGCAACTAACCGAGCGACAAACGGAAGGACGCAACCCGCGCAAGTTTATCCGCCTATTATTGGAAAAATTAGATGTCCTCTACGCCTGAACAAACGGCGCACAAAGAGTCGCGCTCCGACCGTCATCTCCGCAATGCGCTGGGCGATGTGGGCCGGGCGTTCTTTAATTTCCCCTCGCTATCCGAAGTTCAACGGGCGGCAATTCCAAGTATTGGTGCCGGTGAAAACACGCTGGTCTGCGCCGCCACCGCCGCCGGTAAGACGGAGGCCGTCATGGCTCCGCTCATCTGGCGCGTCCGGCGCAAGGAGTCAAATAGGGCAAAATCCACACTTGTTCTAGCGGTCGCGCCGACGCGGGCCTTGGTGGCTGACTTAACCGCGCGGCTGTCAGGACCGCTTGCACAAATTGGGTGGCAGTGTGGTGCACAGACCAGCGACTTTGCGGGAGCGAAGTCGTCACCCGAAGTTCTGGTTACGACGCCAGAGTCATTGGACTCGATGCTTGTCCGGCGATTTCGCCGAGAAGAAGGTAAAGTGGTCGGACATCTATTAAGCCAAGTGAGCGCCGTATTTGTGGATGAAGCCCATTGTTTCGACAGCACGACGCGTGGAGATCAGCTTCGTTTCCTGCTGGTGCGGTTGCGCAAGCTGCGTGAATTTGCCTCCAAGAGTGGGTGGAGTGCGGATGCGGGCATGCAAATCTGTGCGGCAAGCGCGACGGTGGACCAACCTGACATACTGGCCACACGCATGCTCGGTCATGGCGCGAAAGCAATCATGTGCCCTGGCCGCCGGCCAATAGAAATCTTACAGAATGATGGCAATTGGCTGCTACTGGAACAATCGATCACCGCATCTGAACTCGCGGGACGGCTGCCCAATGTAACCACGGCTGCCACTATCGGAGAAATGCTTTGGAGGGCACTGGAATCTGGCGAGTGTCAAAAGGCGCTTGTTTTCGTGCCATCGCGGCGCGAATGCGACCGAATGGGAAAAGAATTACGCCGGTATCTCGGGGAGCGGCGAGCAATTTGGGTTGATTCACACCACGGCAGCCTGAGTCGCGAGCATCGTCAGCGAGCGGAACAAGGATTTCAGTTAAATAGGGATGCCGTGCTGGTGGCGACGAACACCCTTGAGGTGGGCGTTGATATCGGGGATGTAGATGTTGTGGCGCTAGTCGGCGCTCCGCCGGACACCTCGAGTTTATTGCAAAGAATCGGTCGCGGAGGACGGCGCACTGGACTGACCCGATTGTTGCCATTAGTGCGGAATAGCATCGAGGCGGCAGCGCTGGCGAACCAACTGACAAACGCGTCAACGGGGCGACTCGAAACGAAGCGCCGTTTCAGCCGATGGGATGTCTATCCGCAACAAGTCATCAGTTACATACGCCAAAACCAAGGCCAAGGGCGGAGTCAATTGTCACTGATTGACCTGGCAACCGAGACCTGGAATCAGGCAAACACTGCTAAAATTGCCGCAGCACATCTGTTGGCTTGGTGCAATGACGGCTATTTAACCGAACAACGCGGCAGACTTCATTTGGGATCTAGCTGGCAAAAGTTTGCCGACCAAGAAGAGTCTGATACTACGATTCATTCAAACATTCGCTCCGGTGCGGCGGGGGTAGCAGTGCGGAATGATCTGACAGGTGAAATCATCGGCCATGTTTCTGGCGCGTCTGAAAATGGACAAACGCTCACAATTGGTGGCCGACAACACCACGTATTACGTCAAGACGCCGACATCGTCGTCTCTCCAGTAACCGATGAGAGCGCGGATGAAGCAGAAGACACACCACAATATCGGGGGAGGAGGCGGCGGATTTCAGAGTCATTTGCCGCACATGTGCGGCAGGGCTGCGGGCTGGATAAAACGCTAGCACCTCTGATCAAAACAGCTAACTCGACATTGTGGTTTCATTTTGGCGGAGAAATTTATGAGGCAATTTTGCGTGACTCTTTCCCGGGATATTTTGACAAGACGGTTTTGGCTGGAATAGCCATTCGCATCCATCCGAGCTTTGAGCTCGCCGTGATCCAGAATTCGAGCCAAGCCGGACTCCAACGGCACTTTCAACGTCATGGACTGAGACTATTGGAAGACGAGGGGCTAGGACGTTTTGCCGAGGATCTCCCGACCGTTGGCGTCGAGACCCTGCTGGCCGAGATGCGGGTCGCCACAAATTTCGCGGAATGGCTGCAAACTCGGAAGGTTTCATCGGCGGTTCCCATTACAAACTACCCAGTCCTAGCGAACCTGCTGAAATCTTAATAGAAATATGAAGACCAAAAGAATCGTCGGGAAAGCAAAAATTCCGGTCAGAAAATTGCCCCACTGGTCTGAATGGGACTTCCGGTTCGTGAAGCGTTCGGAGCTCGAAGTTATAGCCGTCTACGAGTACGCCCGGTCTTGTCCGTGGGTGCGATGGCATTGGGAGGATTGGTTAAGGGGGCCCGAGCCTGTTTTAAACTCCAGTGGTGTTGATTGCGATGATTGGACAAAACCTTTCCGCGACGTGTTGGTCAAACGTTTTAAATCTAAAGTACCAATTTGGGATGAGGGCACCGCTGAAGCAAAATACTTTATGGCCAGATTCTCTCAAGTGCTGCTAAAAGCCAATTTAAAGTATCTTTTTTGCAGTGTACCCGCTTTTCCTCTCAGGTGGACCCAATTGCCCTCAGAGCAGAAGACGGCGGCATTGAGGTTGCTGCCGGGTGCGTTGCCTCTGTTCCGCGACGCCGCGAAACCAAATTGGGCATCTGATATGACTTTTACTGTGGAGGTTGATCTGGCTGAAGACATCAAGAAAATCCGTAAAGACGCCGATCGGTGGTTAGTAGTTAAAAAGGATGAATACGATTCGGCGCGCCGCCGCTCTGGAAAACCACCGGAGGATCCAAGACAGCAATGGAAAACTGCAAACCCGGGTGGGGCAGCAAAAGCATGCTGGGTGGCGCTGTCTCAGTTAGGTGCTTACCGGCTTCATCAGGCGGGCTACGACGATTTCAATGATGCGGTAAAAGTGATGAATGATAGAATTACAGAGCAAAAGAATCCGAAAGGCAATCAGTATCCCCAGCTCTATACAGCCGAAATGGACCAGGCCCACTGGGACCGTTGGTATAGCGAAACAGAACAGCGAATGGTGGGGATGTTTAAGTTGCGCACTTCGCAGATTTACAAGATTCCAGGTCTACGATGGAAGCCTGAGCAATAGTTTCTCTCAGACGGAACCCCATCAAGATATCAAGGTTCCATCCGGGATTACCTGCAGCACGCCTGCCATGATAGTGGCGTGAAAAGCGAACTACAACGTGGCCTAGGTAAGGTTTCAGAGATAAAGCAAATTGGGTGTCTTGCAATAAGCGGCGCTCGCCGCAATTGTTCGATTGCATTTTTTGTGTGCTCGCAGCGCCGAGTCAGAATCTTCAAGGATAGGCAGTGCGACATTTCCCCCTTTCCAAAAATGCCATTTTTCGTGTTTAGAAACTCCTAATAATATGAAACACCACAAAAACAAATCTCACGTACGGCCTTTACGCCGTTTGCCAGTACTCCTCACCCGCCAAGAATTGTCCCAAGCACTGGGTTTTTGGGACGAAGATTCAATCAAGGCAATCGTAAAAGCCAAAATGCTTAAACCACTAATTGGACAACAACACTAAAGAAGCATTTGCCATATGAATGAAGAAATAGACATGCCACAACTAAGGCTCTGGCGGAGGTTACCGGCGCGACTCTCCCGACACGAAGTTGCCCAGGAACTTAACTTTAAAGATGATGATTCGATCAGCGCCTTGGTAGCAGCCAAAATGCTTAAACCACTTGGAGAGCCACCTGAAGGCGCTCCGCTCTGGTTTGCATCCTGCGAAATCACCCGTGTTAAAGACAACGTCAAATGGCTGCATAAGGCAACCAAGGTTGTTCGGTTAGCATTAAATAAAAAAGTAGCAAAAAGGAAGATAACCCAAAATGGACTCGATTAATTCACTACCATGGATTGCCCAGTTTTTCGTGGCGGTTGTTTCCGTTTGTTTCGTTGGCATGGTGCCGTATGCCTTTCGACGGGAGGCGAATCTTAAAGACAAATTCCTGCCATTAACCGGGTTTCTTCCTACCCCTTCGTATCCCTACAAGTGTCTAGCTGCTTCTGACCGTTTTTTTCGGAACTCCGACATTATGGCCGGAAATAAAAGGATTGCTGAATATTCGAGGCTTTGCGTGAACACAGGAGGCACAGCCTCAAACAGCAGGGCGGCGCATTACAAATGCCTCGTGCACCAAGTTCACTGCATTGAGGATAAACACCTTACAACTCTGGAACAAAAAGCCTGACTTTAATGCTATTAGGTTAATGACAAGAAATACAATGAATCGCTACAAACGACTCAACAGCAAATCTTGAACACTTTTTAAGTAATCCAAAATGAAGCCAAGAGGCAAATTTACAACTAAGGAGAACCATAACGAGGACGGTGAAATCATTTCGCATACCGTAATGGGCACAAAAATGGATGGAACACGTCCCCGCCCGACCTTCAAAACGACTCAGGAAGCGGATCTCGAGTGTGCACGGTTGACTGACGAAGCTCTCAATGAGCAAGGCGTAGCTCCTAACCGCAGAAGCATGCATTTGTCGCGGGCAGAATACGCCGACGCGGTGAACGCCAACCAAATCAAGCCTCGCGACGTGACCTTGACTACTCTGGCGACCAAGGAAGCTAAAAAGAAACCATCAAAAAGGTCGGCTAAGATTTCTGTAATATATGATGAATATAAGAAATGGGTTTATAAAGATGAAAATAATCCCAGAATTTCTCAGGAATCATTTCGTGATCGAAAAAACGCAAAAGATCGCTTTATGACCGATTTTGGAGATATCACTAGTGACGAGATTGTGGATTTGGATTTTCAATGCTGGCAGGCCCCTGATAAATCTCTTAGAAGTTTGAGCCCGATCCTCACCTGGGCTACCCGCCAGCGACCCCCGTATATGACTTTAAATCCTCTTTTGGCGGTATTGAAGACAATAGAAGTCAAACAGAAGACATCAGCACCTGAAATCATCCCGGTAGAACCTGAGTTGCAACTTATGCTGGACGCTTCTGCAAACATGTTCGACGGATTACTGTTTGGACCGTTTGTGGAGATGATATGGGCGGTGATGCGCACGAAAGAGACCGCAAGACAATCGATGGACCTCATCCACTTTGAAGAAAGAAAAGTTTCTGTTCCAGCAAGAATTGGCAAGCCGAGGAAATCCAAACAAACTGACCTTATGCCTAATGCACATTATATGTTAGGGAGGTGCAGGATCATACCAGGCTACAGCTTCAAAAAGGCGTATGTTAATTTCGCGAATCACTTCGACGCGTTGAAGGAGGCTGCTCTATTCATTGGAGTTCGCTGCCCTAAGTGTTACAGGCAAAAAGATCGGAAAAAAATGAAACCCTGGCCATATAATGGGCCGAGACACTCCGGGCTGACTTTTCATGCATTGATGACTGGGAATTTTACTTTTACTGCCGCCTGGGGCAGAACAAGCGTGCCTCTTTTGGGAAGATGTTATCTTGGCGAATCCTATGATCGTTTCGCGGTAATCTTTTGGTTGATGCTACCAACCGGAACGAGCTTAAAAGATCGCGTCGTGGTTTATTTTGAAACAATTGTGCATCTGCTTGGCACCCGCCTGAAATATGCTCTTAAGCGCTATTTGCTCGAAAAGGGCGTTTCAGAATCACTGTGCCCTAAAGATTTTACACGTTGGAATCCTGCAAAAATAGCCCGTCAATTTGCCAAAATCAAAATTGCCCAGGAAGCGAAAATGCCACCTCTTTTGTTCCTCGGCCTGCCAACCAAGCCTGTAAAATGGTTGGAATTCCAAGCATTGCCGAAGGCTGCTATCCAAAGGCAGATAGATGAGACGCCAGCCAGCCAATTAAGGAACCTGCTAGGTGTGTCCGATACGGCCATCGCCAAATTCTGTTTGAAGCGTCACGGCATCAAAATGAAGCCTCGTGGATTCTGGGAGAAGGAGCGCATACAGAAGCTTGATGCGAAGATAATCAAACTGGCGCAGACCATGAGCCGAAGCGATGCAGCCCACCAAATCGGAGTCTCTGCCGATTACTTGCGAAAACGTGCTAAGGCGATGGGTATAAGCTTTATCTCGTCATGAGGTAACCCGTAAATACGGGATGAACGAAAATGAACCCGGAACAAAGTACCGGATTCCGCCGGAATGGAGCCATTCCCAAACTATCCAAGTGAATAGGCAACTAAACTCAAACGGACGTCCCCTTGCGGCGCACATTACTAGCGACGCATTGGTGACGTGGCTGTCCTTGGCCGGATAGTGTATTTGTTGTCCAGCCACATTTGGACCTCTGAAGGTCGGTACCAAATGCGGCGTCCTAGTTTGATGTAGGGAAACGCGCGAGCACGTGTCTTCTTGCGCAGCCACGAAAGGCTCGGACGAGCACTCTCAGGCCAGAGTATGCACAATAAAGTTTTGGCGTCTACTAGCTGTTCCAGTGCTGGATTTGGTTGGCCGCTCTGCGTGGGAGACGATTGCACCCCAAGAATAGCACCAGTATTTGATATTTTGTTTACGTCATCGCTTTAGGAATCAATCGGTCGTGGGCGGAGAGGGACGATTTTGGGGGACGTGGGCCTGCCTCTTAATTCCTGGCTATTGTAGACCTCCGAGATCCGTGATGACTTCCTGGGCCAACTTTTGAACTTCGCGTACGTATTTGCGTTGCCCAATTGCTGGAATTCGATCGGAATAGAGAAACACAGACTCCCAGGCAGCAATGGTTGGCAAAAGTCGTCGCGGTGCGCGTGCACGAAGACGGGGAAACAGTTCCTCCTGAAGATTCCGCATTACTGCTTCCACTGTTGGTGAACGCCCGCCAGGAACCATCGTGTGGATGTTATCGTCCCATTGCAAATGCTCAGAACGGAAGCCACGCTTGCGCGTCATTACGCCAATGGTCGATGAGATAACCCCACGCATGTAGTTTTGGAAGGCGGATTTGCTTTCAATATCTTGGAGGCGGGGGCGCCGACCGTGCCGACGAATCTCCAAACCTTCCAGGACGGCTTGAAACGCGCGCTGGGTTACATCTTCTCCATATGATGATGCAACGCCAACTGCCATTAGCCGGCATTCGGCGAATTGTGTTAGGGCGGCGCTGTCGGCATCAGTAATTTCGGTCAAGCGCATCTGGCAAAGCGCGGCCAATTCCCGATTGAACGATTGGTTCATATCGAGATTTGGTTTTGCCGCTTTTTAAAACGAAATTGCTGCTAAATGAATTGGTTTTGTTCCTTCTTTTAGAAAAATGCGACCCCCGCTGTTGAACAGTCTGTACGGCGTTCCGCGAGCCATGCGTCGCAAATCCGCTGACAGGAGTTGAGCGACTCCAATCGCGCCATGCGGTATCCAATGTCCTGAATCCAGTTTGCCATCAGAAGCATGATCAAACGCGCATGTGCCTGCGTAAAAAACATATTCCTGGCCAACTGACCTCCATCCAAACTCGACATAAATGCGGTCTCTATCGCGACCGACTTCGGTAACCAAAAAACCCCTGTTTTCCGCGTCCGGAACCAACAGTTGCGAAAGTACCGACTTGTGGCCTTTAGGATTGGGCAGTGGTACGAGTGAGGCCATCTCCGCTAACGAGGCGAAAATTGGGCGGTCAACTTTATAATTTGTATATAGTTCTTTCAGCAACGCATCCATTGGCAAAAATGTACCGGACGCTATCTCAACAATCTGAGACGGCGAACATTCCACATCGAAAGGCAATCTCGACAGTTCGAAAAGTACATATTCCAGCCGGACACGAAATGTAGATATCCTCGGCCGGCGGAGAAATAGCGGAATCGATACGGCTGTTTCAGGATCAGCCCATTCGAGCTGAAGGCTGAGTGGGACAATTTCACTACAGCATAGTGCGGGTGCGCACGACGAGACAAAAAATGGGCCGAAAATCAACTTCCTCATGTTCCTCCTTGGAATTCAGGACGAAATTCAGTTTGGCCGCCAAATCACAGCCCCTTCTTTTAGATGAAAAGCAAAAAAGCATTGGAAGGGCGATGAAAATGTATGAGATTTGAGCGTGTCATTTGACCGGGACAAGATCCAGCAGCAGGTTGTTAAACTCGCCGAGAGCGGGGTTTTCATCGGCACTTCGTCGTGGAAATATTCTGGCTGGCGAGGGATGCTTTACGATGAATCCCGGTATGTCTATCGCGGCAAATTCGCCGAATCCCGATTTGAGAAAAACTGCCTGACCGAATATGCCGAGGTATTCAAGACTGTCTGCGTGGATGCGGCGTTCTACAAATTCCCCGATGAAAAATATCTGACCGGCTTGGTCTCACAGGTGCCGGCGGATTTTCAATTCGCGTTCAAAGTTACGGACGAAGTCACCATCAAGAAGTTTCCCAACCTGCCACGCCATGGCCACCGAGCTGGCCAGCCTAACGAACATTTTCTAAATGCCGGCATGTTCACCAACGGATTCATCAAGCCGTGCGAACCGTTTCGCAAAAACATCGGTCTGCTCATGTTTGAATTCTCGCGGTTTTATCCGAGCGACTACGAACATGGCCGCGATTTCCTCGCCGATCTGGGCAAGTTTTTGGGTGCGCTTCCAAAAGGCTGGCCGTATGGCGTGGAAATGCGAAACCGAAACTGGCTGCAACCGGATTATTTCGCCTGCCTCGCCCGCCACGGCGTCACGCATGTTTTCAACAGCTGGGATGCTATGCCGGCGGTGAGTGAACAGATGGCCATGGTCGGCAGCCAAACAAACCCAGCCCTTACTGCCGCGCGATTTCTTTTGAAGCCAGGCCGCAAATACGAGGAAGCCGTGAAAACCTTCGCGCCTTACGACTCTGTTAAGGAGAAGAATGAGGACGCCCGAGCTGCTGGTGGCAAGCTCATCACCGGAGGCAAGGCGGGGGCGGGAAAGAAGAAAACCTTTATCTATGTCAACAATAGGCTGGAGGGAAATGCCTTGGAAACCATAAGTGCGATGCTTGAGGCGACTGCTCCATAACGTTAGCGCAATCTCCCGTTAATGGTTTATTGTTGCCTCGTCACTTGAAAACAATCACTCCCAACCTTCCAGCTTTGCCAAAGACGGTCGCTGATATCATCGCCTATCATGAGCGAACCAAGCATCATCCCGGGCGTTTTGCCAGTGGCCCGCACGGGCTGGACTGGGCGACTCAGCCAAATCCCTTTCGCCGCTTCACGGGCGCACCGCTGTTCCGGCTGCCGTTAAACGATCAGGATCAGACGCCCCCGGCGGCAGTTTTATTCGGGAAAGCGACTGTTGCGCATCAGCCGCTCACGCTTGCCACGCTGGGTTTATTTTTCGAATTATCGATGGGCCTGTCCGCCCGCAAACAGATTTCCGATTCGAGCTGGTATCTGCGGATCAATCCCTCCAGTGGCAATCTGCATCCGACTGAGGCTTATTCCGTGCTGCCTGACCTTGCGGGGCTCCCGGGTGGCATGGGTGTTTATCATTATGCGCCCTTTGAACACTCTTTGGAACAACGGGCAGGCTGGACAGAGCCCGTCACCTCCGTTGCGGGCGGATTCCATATTGGGCTGAGTTCCATCGTCTGGCGCGAGGCGTGGAAATATGGTGAGCGGGCTTTCCGCTATTGCCAGCATGACGTGGGACACGCGTTGGCCGCGATTCGATTTGCTGCCGCCGCGCTAGGCTGGCGCGTCCAGTTAGTGCCGGAGAGGTCTGACGAACGACTTGCCAAATTGCTCGGTTTGGATCGAGCGGAGGATTTTGAAAATGCGGAAAGGGAAACTCCGGAATTACTAATCCAAGTGACTACGGGCGTCAGTGTCAGTGTCGCAGAGGCTTTGTTGCCCATTGTCAGCACTGCTATTGAGTGGTTCGGACGCGCGAACCTGTTGAGCGATGACCATGTCAAATGGCCGGCGATTGAGGCAGCGGTTATAGCTTCGGAACGTATAATCACCAGTGAGGAACTATCTAAAGCCTGGGACCCAGTGGATTGGCCGCCTCCGTCACTTCCCGTTTGCAATCATTCCGCAAGCCAGTTGATTCGCCAACGACGCAGCGCCGTGGACTTCGATGGAGTCAGCAGCATCACGCGGGGAAAATTCCTGTCCATACTGGATGCCACATTGCCGCGCGCAACCGCGCCACCGTTTGACGCGTGGCCATTTGCGCCACGTTTGCATCTGGTGGTCTTTGTGCATCGTGTCATCGGATTGGAGCCTGGTTTGTATCTCTGGCTGCGCTCCCCAGCGGACGCGGAGGCATTGCGCCGAGCGTTTAATCCGAAATTCAAATGGGAACCCGTGACGGAATCAGCCGCTTCGGCTCCGCTGTATCGTCTCGGCGGTGGTGACTTGCGCGATTTTGCGCGAACGCTCTCCTGCCAACAGGATATCGCCGCTGATGGCGCTTTCAGCTTGGGAATGCTGGCGAGATTTGAGCCGGTCTTGCGAGAACGCGGCGCGGCGGCTTATCGGGAATTATTCTGGGAAGCCGGAATGATTGGCCAAGCCCTGTATCTTGCCGCCGAGGCCGCCGGGGTTCGCGGCACCGGCATCGGCTGCTATTTTGATGATGTGCTGCACAGTGCGCTGGGGTTGACCGGGCACGACTGGCAGAGCCTATATCATTTCACGATCGGATCGCCCGTGGAGGATTTGCGGCTGCGCACCGCCCCACCATATGCACATCTCGGGGGAGAAGCTGAATCGCAAGTTTGACCTAACCGAACACCTGTTTCCAAAAATTGCCGAGCGCTTTTGAGAACAGTAATGTTTGTGACGCCGCCACGGAACAATTAAACGCCAGGGACTGGGACAACGGAAGTCCAACAAGCGGACTAATCGTTCGCAGACTGAGTGGGCGCAACCGACTATTTCACGCTCTGCCAATCGAGCTCAAAGCGAGCCAGATATTTCCGGAGCCGGTCGGCATCGTTTGCCGTTTTGCGGTTTTCCCGTGTCGCGGCAAACAATTTGCGCCCAGCGTCAGAAAGCGTCGCAGATTCTCGACACACCCGGATGACGAATCCGAGTTGCGCCTGATCGAAGAGGTCGAGTTTTTCCTTTGCCTTGTCGCTGAGCACTTCCGCAAGGAAGGCACCGTAGTCATCGTCTGCTATGGGTGTGGCCCAGCCGCCTTTCAAGCGATCCATCTCATCATCAAGCACAGGCGCAGTAATGCGGCCACCTGATGACAGTGTAGCCATGCGAGTGATGCATGCATTCAAATCCCGAAAATTAGCGGTCCATTTGGCCGCGGGTGATTGCGCGAACTTCAAGAAATCTTCGCGCACCTCTTTGCTCATGGTGACGTGCTGGCTGCTCTTGCGCGCAAATTGTTCCAGCTCGTAATCCAGATTGGGTTCGATGTCTTCCGGCCGTTGCCGCAAGCCCGGTAGATGAAAAGTCCACAGGTTGGTCCGCGCCAGCAGATCTTCACGAAAGCGGCCTTCACGGACGCCGAGTTGAAGGTCGCGATTGGTGCCGGCAATCAATTGAAAATTGCTGCTAACCTCGCGGTCGCCACCGAAGGGCAGAAAACGTTTTTCTTCCAGCGCCCGAAGGAGCATCGCCTGTTCGTCCAGACCCAACTCACCGATCTCGTCCAGGAAAAGCAACCCGCCATCCGCGGCGCGCAACAGACCAGGGCGATCTTTTACGGCCCCGGTAAAAGCGCCTTTGACGTGACCGAACAGCGCCGACATTGCGGCATCACCTCGCAGGGTGGCGCAGTTCACCTCCACGAAGGACCCGGCGATTTGGTGCCGCGATTTTTTGAGTTCGTAAATGCGTCGGGCCAGTTGTGATTTTCCCGCACCGGTGGGCCCAGTCAGGAGAATTGGTTCTTTTGCATGAATCGCGACATGTTCGATCTGCTCGATCAGTTGGTTGAAATGCTCATTGCGCGTGGCGATCCCGGATTTAAGAAATGAGCGGGCCTCGGTTTGCTCCTTGCCGAAGCGTGAGGCCAGTCGGTCATATTTGGATAGGTCGAGATCGATGATGGTGAACTTGCCTTCGGGTCCCCTCCGTTTTGCATCCGCTGGCGAACTTTGTAACAACCGCGCCGGGAAATGCCGTGATTCCGTCAGCAGGAATAGACAGATCTGCTGCACATGCGAACCGGTGGTGATGTGGACGAGGTAATCTTCTGTGTCCGGCTTGAATTCGTAACCACGCGCAAAGTCATGCAGCGCGGCATACACTTCCTCGAAATCCCAGGGATCACGCAACGGTTGGGTCGTGCCTCGGACTTCGGTGCCGGGCGAGACATTGGGAATATCAGCCATGACTACGTTGGCCATGTCCTTGAACTTGGGATCGTAAATGAGTTCAAACCGGTCAATCGGCAGATCCGCGTGTTTGCACAAAGAAACGCTCGGGCGCCACTTGTGCCAACGTTCCTGGTGAAAACCGTAGTCTAGGACGCTGCCGAGCAGACCGATCACCACCTGTTTCTTTTGTTTCATAGCTGTATTTCCTGTGTTTTATAATAACAGCTAGTCTTTGAATGCGGCAAATCAAAACGGCTGCAACCCCAGTTTAAGCCAAATGGCCCGTAATCATTGAACTTTATACGCATTGCCGCGCCCGCAATTTGGTTGGCACGGTGGCTGCAATAGGAGTTTGCAGAAATTAAACGAAAGAAAACATATGGCTAACAAATCAATATTCCAATCCTTGCGCGGCGCGCTCTTGCCGCAGGCCGAGGTGGTCAATGAAGCGGGTGGCCGAGCTTACACGCTCGCGCCGAAACAGGCGCTCGCCCAATACGCGGCGACCGGCTGTTTGAACTCGACCTACTACGCCTCCGCCGAGGACCAGCTCCAAAAGGTGCTCGCCTTGACGAAGGAAGTGGACGCGCAGTTCGTCGCCAAGACCGCCGTGTATGCCCGTGAGAAGGGTTTCATGAAGGATATGCCGGCCGTGT